>JAABUQ010003490.1_pt1 | contig 28761 bp, 20 predicted proteins | sample 5560001 | NCBI WGS metagenome assembly JAABUQ01 (sample SAMN10711888, study PRJNA513371) | rock metagenome | isolation source: Antarctica rocks | place: Antarctica: Victoria Land, Finger Mt nord | collected 2015-12-18 | reverse complement strand
GAATACGACCGTCTCCGAGGTCAATGCCGTCATGCGCAGCCGCTTCTGGAAATCGACTGCCATCGTAGTGACCTGGGACGACTACGGCGGCTTCTACGACCACGTGGCCCCGCCGCGACGCGACCAATTGGGTCTGGGTCCGCGCGTGCCCACGCTTGTGATCTCGCCGTACGCGCGCCGAGGCGCGGTCGACCATACGACCTACGATTTCACGTCGCTGCTGCGCTTCGTGGAGCAGCGCTTCGGGCTGGATCCCCTGACCACGCGCGACGCCCAGGGGCCGGCCATGGCCGCGAGCTTCGACTTCTCCGCCGCGCCGGTCAGCCCGCTCGTGTTGCGTCCATCGACCTGCCCGCTGGTCCTTGGCGTCAACATCAACGGCAACGAGACCGGCGACCGGCGCGCCAATACCGTGAGCCTGGCCGGCGTGTCCACCATTGCCGTCAGCGCGGGCAGCGCGCCCAACCTGACGCTAACCCTGCGCCTGGCCGGCCATCGGACCGTGGTGCGGACATCGGCGTCCACGCGCGTGCTGGGCCGTGGCGGGCGCCCGCTGCCCCTGGATGCCCTCCAGGTCGGGGACACCGTGCTGTATCAACAGAGGAGTCCGCAAACGGTGCAGGACGAATCGGCTGCCACGGTTACGCTCGACGGACGCATCGTCGGCACGCATCCCCTGGACGGCGCCATCCTCGTCGACGTCCGTACCAGCCCGCGCCGCACCCGTCCCCAAAACGCCGGAGCGCGGGCCAGACTGACCGTGGCGGTCGGGGGGAGTACGGCTATCGTCGGCGACAACGGACGGTCCATCGGCTCGCTCGACCTACGCCAGGGGCAGTGGGTCTACGCCACCGGCGTGCTCAACGTGCGCACCCGGACCGTGTCGGCGACGACGACCATCGCCATACACCACCCCGCTGCGCTCGGCGGCGCGGCAAGACACTGAGAGAGCGTCGCGAATTAACATCGTTTTAACACTCCTTTAACTTACCCATAAAGGTGGCCCCCCCGCGGTTGGTTATACTCCCCAGAGGGCTACCACCCGATGGGACATGCGGACCAATCCGTCCGGGGACTGGCAAGGACCCATCGGCTCTCAGTTAGACCGGAAAGGGGAAGTATGTTCCACCGCATCGGCAAGACCAGGCGCGCCGGCCTCCTGATGACCGTCGCGCTCACCCTGACAACCCTGGTCGGCACCGCCTTACCAGCTCAAGCGCCGGCGCGCGCCGCCAGTAGCGCCGGCTACGCGCACATTTTCTTTATCATGATGGAGAATGAGGGGCCGCCGCAGATCGTCGGCAACATGGCCGACGCCCCCTTCATCAACTCACTGGTGGCCAAGTACGCCTCGGCCGACAACTATTTCGGTGTCACCCATCCCAGCCTGCCCAACTACCTGGCCACCCTCTCCGGCTCCTATCAGGGTATCTGGGACGATTGCAAAGCAGGCTCGGCGGTCACGTGTCCGCCGGAGGAGTTCGTGTCCGGCCAGCCCTACAACGGGAAACTGCTGACCCCGGCTCAGATAGCCGCCGCCGGCGCCCAGCCCCACATGTTTTCCGGCCAGACGCTGGTGGATCAGCTCGAGGCGCACAATCTGTCCTGGAAGGCCTACATAGAGTCCATACCCAGCGCGGGCTTCGCTGGCGAGTATTATCCCGTGGATACGGTCGGCGGCAAGATCGTGCCCCGTAAGCTCTACGCGCAGAAGCATAACCCCTTCATGTACTTCAGCAGCATCGCCAATAACCCGGCGCGCCTGAAGAAGGTTGTGCCGTTGGGACAGTTCGACGCGGACCTGTCGTCGAACCAGATGCCCAACTTCGTCTGGATCACGCCCAACGAGTGCAACGATATGCACAGCCTCTCTCCAGCCAACGCCAAGGCCGTGGGCATACCGGCCTGCGCCGCGCCCGATAGCGGCGTCTATCACGGTCCAATTAGCATCGGTGACACCTTCCTGCGGACGACCGTCGGCCGGATCATGGCCTCGGCGGCGTGGCGGCAGAAATCGGCGATCGTGATCGCCTGGGACGAGAACGACTACTCCAGCTATGAGGGCTGCTGCCAGAGCCCGAGCGGCCTCAACGGCATCACGCTGGGCGGGGGCCACGCGCCGTTCATCACCATCCTCTCGCGGGGCGCGCACCACCTGGTGGACGCCACCCCGTACAATCACTACAGCTTCCTGGCCACCCTGGAGAAGCTATGGGGCCTGGGCTGCCTCAATGAGGCGTGTAAGGTCGGTCAGACCGGCCTGATGACCGGACTCTTCGGGTAAGCACGCCAGCGGTCATCGTTTGCCCGTGCCGCCGCGGTTCCCATGAGCGCGGCGGCACGGCCCTCGGGCGACGCCCTCTATCTAACTCAGTAACGCATTCCGCCCGCTGTACACGTCGTCCGTCGTCACGATAGGACAGTGAGGCGTCACGTTGCTCCACAGGTCATTTAACCCGTTCTTAACGTTGGCATAACAAGGCTTTAACAACACCGCGACCTGACGGGCGTATGCTGCGGAGTGTAGTGGGCCTCGTTGGCGGCTTGCTGCCCATGCGACATGCGTCTCCCCGCCCCGCGCGCGCCTTCGCGCCTCCCGATGAAGCGTCATGGGACGGGCTGGACGCGGTTGTTGTCGAGCGTGCCCGGCGATCACGGCGACACCTCTGGCTGAGCAGGATAGGTTCATTCATAGATACGGGGTACCAGGGAGGACTAGTATCGTATGGCAAAAGTTCATCGCACGTCTCACCCCCACAAGAGCCGCGCGCCGCTCTCGCGTAAGCGCGCCGCCGTGGCTGCCCTGCTGGGCATCACGTTCGTCGGGTTCGCCCTGCCGCAAGCGCGGTCGCTAGCTTCGCAGCCGAACGTGGTCACGGCCCGCCAGGCCCTGCTGATCAACCACCGCACCATCACGCCCGCCGGCGCGCAGACCATGCTGGGTTCGCTGCCGATCAACGCGGTGCTCTCGCCCGACGGGACGCACCTGCTGGTGGCCAACAGCGGCGCCGCCAGCCCCGAGTCGCTGCAGGTGGTCGAGACCGCCACGCACCGCGTGGTGCAGAGCCTGCCCTACGACGCGCCCGACGGCGTGGTCTTCGGCCTGGCCTATAGCCCCGACGGCACGCGCGCCTTTGCCTCCGCCGGCGGGTTCAACACCATCCATACCTACGATGTACGCGCCGACGGTACCCTGGCCCCCTCGGGCGACGTGGCCCTGGGCAACGCCAACACCTCGATTTTCCCCCTGGGCATGGCCGTGACCCCGGACGGTACGGCGCTGGCCGTGGTCAACAACGAGGCCAACGATGTCGCCGTCATCGACATCTCGGGTGACGCGACCAACAATCAGGTCGTGGCCACCGTCCCGGTCGGCGCCTACCCCTACACGGTCGCCTTTGCGCCCGATGGCAAGAGGGCCTACGTCTCCAACGAGCAGGACGCCACCGTCAGCGTGATTGACGCGGCCAAGGTGCGCGCCGCTTTCACCAACGCCATCACGGGCGGGACGCTCCCCGCCAACGGCCTCACGGTCAAGGCCACCGTCGCCACGATCCACACGGGCCAGCATCCCACCAGCTTCGCCTTCGGCTCCGGCGGTCTGCTCTACGTAGCCAACGCCAACAGCGACTCGATCTCGGTCATCAATCGCGCCACCAACGCGGTCGTGCGCACCATATCCACGCAGCCCTACGCGGGCGCGCCGCTCTCGGCCAGCCCGGTGGGCCTGGCCATCGACCCAGCCCGCAACCGCCTCTACGCGGTCGAGCCCGGCGAGGACGACGTGGTCGTGATCAATACGTCGACCGGCCGCGTTGCTGGCCGCATCCCCACGGCCTGGTACCCCACCGCCGTTGTGCTGAGCAAGAATCGCAACACGCTGTTCATCACAAACGGCAAGGGCTACGGCGCTGGCCCTAACGACGTGGCCGGTCTCTTCCCCGATCCCGCGCGTCGCACCGGCCCCTACGCCTCCGACGGCTACTGCAACTGCGCCCAGAGCCAGTACAGCGGCAGCATGATCGTGGGCATGCTCTCCATCGTGGGCGTCCCCAACGCCGGGCAGCTGTCCGTCTATACAGGGCAGGTGATCAGGAACAACCACATCGACGACCCGGCGCTGCTGCAGCGCGGCGCGGGCAACCCCATCCCTGTGCCGGGCGGTAAGTCGCCATTCACGCACGTCATCTACATCGACAAGGAGAACCGCACCTACGACCAGGTGTTCGGCGACGAGCCGGTCGGCAACCGCGATCCCCGCCTGACCCTCTTCGGCCGCGCGGTCACGCCCAACCTGCACTCCCTGGGCGAGCGCTTCGGCCTGTTCGACAACTTCTTCGCCGACGCGGAGGTCAGCGCCGACGGCCATGACTGGATCAACGGCGCCAACGCCTCTGACTACAACGAGATGATGTGGGTGCAGGACTACTCGCAGGGCGTCGGCCGCAACCGCGGCTATGACTTCGAGGGCCAGTCGTTGGTCAACAACAACGCCGGCGGCTATCTGTGGGACACCGCCGCCGCCGCGCACATCACCTTCCGCGACTACGGCAACTTCTACCAGTTCGCCTCGGCCACGTACCTCAAGGCGCACATCCGCCCTATCCCGGCCAGCGCGCCCGGCACGGCCTGCCCCGGCCCCATCGCCCACTCCTACACTGCCAAGGGCGTGGTCATCCCGCCGGGCGTGGCTCTGTGCTTCCCCCCCGAGCAGGTCAACCCCGTGACCGAGCCCAATCTGGTCGGCCATTTCGACCCGCGCTTCCGGACGTTCGACGGCAACTTCCGCGAGTCGGACCGCACGGCAGAGTGGCTGCGCGAGTTCAAGGCGTACGTGGCCGACGGCAAGCTGCCGCAACTGGAGTTGCTGCGCCTGCCCAACGACCACACGCAGGGCACCACGCCGGGCGTGCTAACGCCGCAGGCGCACGCCGCCGAGAATGACCTCGCCGTCGGCCAGGTCGTCGACGCGGTCAGCCACAGCCCCTACTGGCGCAACACGCTGATCGTGATCACCGAGGACGATGCGCAGAACGGCCCCGACCACGTCGACGCGCACCGCACTACCTCGCTTGTGATCAGCGCCTACAACAGCTACGCCCGGCCGACCGTCGACAGCACGCAGTACGACACCGCCGCCATGGTGCGCACCATCGAGTTGGTGCTGGGCCTGCGGCCGATGAGCCAGTTCGACGCTCTTGCGACGCCGATGTGGCGCATCTTCAAGAGCGCCCCTAACCTGACACCCTACACCGCCCGCCCCGAGACGGTGCTGCCGAACCAGCTCAACCCCAAGACCGCCTTTGGCGCCGCCGCCTCAGCCGCGATGAACTTCGCCCAAGAGGACCGCGCGCCCGCCGACGCCGTCAACCACATCCTGTGGCACTCTGTTAAGGGCGCCAACACTCAGTACCCCGTCACGCACTACCTGATCGGCGGCAGCGACGGAGACTAAGTAGGTACTCAAAAGTCCGGCATGACCTGTTTAGGCGTGATTCAGGCGAAAAAACGTGCCGAACTTATGGTCACATGCTTAGCGAGTTGCCAGTTGCCAGTTGCCAGTTGCCAGTGTGATGCTGGTACGACACTAGCCTGACGATAGGTGTTCGTGGAAGCGAGGGGCGCATGCGCCCCTCGCTTCGGATATGCCTCACGATTGTAGTTATGGGTGCGCGAGGGCCTGCGACTGAAGTCGCATGGCAAACTGTGGACACTGAAGTGTCTTTCCAAGCCATGACCTATGCTTGACCAGTCACGCTCCCGACCTCACACGGTGCAGCCGAGCGACTTTAGTCGCCGTGGTTTGCCATGCGACTTCAGTCGCAGGCCCGCTCTCACAATCGTGAGGCACACCCGATAGCCTCCTCGCTTCCACCGCGTTTTACCGCAACAGCATCGCTTGCTACAATTGCCACTGCCCACTGCCCACTGCCCACTGCCCACTGCCCTCTGCCCACTGCCCACTGCCCACTGCCCACTGCCCACTGCCCACTACGAAAGGACATCCATGCATTCTCCCCTCTCCTCGCCGTCGCCCCGCAAGCGGTTCCTGGCGCGGGGCGCGGCAGGTGGGGCCGCGCTGCTACTGGGAGGCGGCGCGCTGGCCACGGCCGCGGAGCGCGTCCTGGCGATGCGACAACAGACCGGCGCGACGGGACCCGAGGCGGTGAACCCCTTCGCCGACTACCCCGCTCGCAACCCGGCCCTCAACGGTGAGCAGGCCACCCTGCGCGTCTGGCTGACCCCCGACCTGGCCGCGCAGCCGGCCTACCGCGCCGCGATCGGCCTCTTCGAGCGCATGTACCCCCGCATCTCCGTCGAGTTGACCCCCGTGGCCAAGGACGATATCCCCGCGCGCTACAAGATCGCCGTGGCCAGCGGCGGCAACGCCGTGGTCCCCGACCTCGTCTCGCACCACGCCTATCTGTTCGGCGCGCAGGGGCTGGCCCAGGAGTGCGACTACCTGTGGGCGGCCTGGGGGCAGAAGGACAGCTTCCTCCCGGCGGCCCTGGACGACGTGACCTGGCGGCTCAACACGTTCGGCATCCCCCTGGTGGGCAACGCGGTGCTGACGGTCCTCAACGCCGATATGTTCGCGCACGCCCACGTGCCCCTGCCCACGGCCCGCACGACGTTCGCGCAATTCACGAGCGCCGTGGCCGCCGTGCAGCGGGCCAACGGCTCGCGCTACGCCATGCTGCTCTCGGCCGATCCCGCCACGGTCACGGCCGTCGTCCATGCCAACGGCGGTGTGCTGCTGCGGACCGAGCCGATTTCCGGACGCAACCTCCAGCAACTGACCGACCCGCGCGTGGTCGACGCCGTGCGTTTCTACACCGAATTGGGCTGGAGGCAGCGCCTGGCGCCCCTGCCTCCCGAGGGCGCGACCAACAGGCTCTACCTGGCGCAGCTCTTTGCCGCGCGGCAGGCGCCGGCCTTCTTCGGCACACTCGGCGACCTCGCCCTGATCTCAAGCGCAAACAGCGGCCTGCGCCTGACCGTGGCCCCCTTGCCCGGCGGGACCACCGGCGGCGCCACGGGCTCGGTCAACGACGGCGCCAGCCTGGTGGTCACGGCGGACCCGTTGCTGACCGGCCGCCATCCGCACGCCGCCTTCGAGCTGGCCAAGTGGCTGGTGGCTCGGCCCCCCGCCCTGGCCGTGGCGCGGTCGCTGCGCCTGGCCCCGACCGTGGCCGGCTACTACGACGACCCCATCTTCCGCCACGACGCCATCACGGCGGCCTACTTCGACGTGGCGCGCGTTGCCACCTCTATCGGCCTGGACGCCTACCCCGAGGCCTTCGACCACTACCGCGACGCCCTGCGCGCCTCTTTTGGCGGCCAGGACGCGGGCCGGCAGTTGGCCTCCGTGGCGGGAGCCGTGCAGGCGGCCATGGATCGGGCCGACGCCGGCATCGACTCAGACCACTGACCATGGCGGGACAACCCTCACCCCCAGCCCATGCGGATTGGTCTCTCGGCTCCGCGGAGCCGACAGCCCAACCGGCTCTCCCAATCGCGGGAGAGGGGAGCAGTAGCCATTTGCGCTCTCTGCCGAACGCGAGGATGGACGGGAAGCCCGCGCTCCCAGAGTCAGTGCATGCCACTGGTGCTAATCATGCATGGGCGTTACCGTGGCAGCGCGGCGCGCGACGGAGAGGCTGGCGTGGCTGGCGCGCGCACCTGGCGGCCTATTCTTTGATCGCGCCGGCGCTGCTGCTGCTAACGATCTATGTGTTCGTGCCCGTCGGCTATACCCTCTATATCAGCTTTCAGGACGTGCATCTGGGCGGCGGGGTCCCCTACAACGCGAGCACGGGGGCGGCGCCGACGGGCAGCGGCGCTCCCGGCTACGTCAATCCCCACGCGGGGAATACGTCGACGTTCTTCGGGCTGCACAACTGGGTGCAGTTGGCCGGCGATCCCGACTTCCACGGCGCCCTGGTCAACACGGCGATCATGGTCGGCGGCGCCACGCTGCTGGGGACGGTTGGCGCCCTGCTGGCCGCGCTGCTGGTCTCCGTGCGGCTGCCGTTTATGGGCGTCTTTCGCACCCTGTACTTCTTCCCTGCCGCCGTTTCACAGGTCGTGACCGGGCTGGTCTTCCTGTGGCTGTTCGATGAGAACACCGGGCTGGTCAACCACCTGCTGGGCATCGTCGGGATTGGTCCTATTCTGTGGCAGGACAACGCCGGCCCGCTGCTGACGGTGCTGACGCTGGCCGCGGCCTGGCTGACGGCCTCGTACAATCTGCCCATCTTTGCCGCGGCCATCCAGAACGTGCCGCGGGCCCAGCAGGAGGCAGCGGCTATCGACGGCGCGGGCGCGCTGCGTACGCTCTGGCACATCACCCTGCCCGCGCTGCGCCCGGCCACCTGGTTCGTGGTCGTCAGTTCAATCGTGGCCGTGGCCCAGATGCTGGGGCTCTACGACGCCCTGGCCAACACGGTCAAGGAGACCAGCACACTGATCAAGTATATGTTCGCCCGCGCCTTCTACTACAACGACGTCGACTACGCCGGGGCCATCGGCTGCGTGATGATCGTGGCGCTGACCGTGCTGGCGCTGCTCGGGCTGCGCACCGGCGACCGCGGGGAACAACAAGGCGCCTGACCGTCCCCAGGGCCATGTCATTCTCGCGGTCGGACCCTGCCGCCGACGGCGCCCGTCGTGCGCATCACCCATCCCCCTTACCAGAAGCCGACGAGCCCAAACCTAACCCGGCCTCGCGCGCGGTCTGCTGGGCCGTCTCGTAGCCGGCGTCGGCGTGGCGCAGCACCCCCAGGCCGGTGTCGTTGGTCAGGGTGCGGCTCAGCCGCTCGGCCGCCTGCGCCGTGCCGTCGGCCACTAGCGTCACCCCCGCCGACTGCAGGGCGCCCATGTGCCCGTGGATGGCCACGAGGTCGGCGTGAGAGGCGCAGGTGAGCAGCGCGTTGAGCAGCGGCCAGTCGGCGATGGCGTCCGAGCCGTCGCGCATGCGCTCCGTCTCGCGGTAGGGCGCGGCCACCGAACCCGAGTCGAGGTGGTCGCGCGTGAACGACACGGGGGCGCTGATGCGTCCGTCCGCGACGGCCTCGTTGACCAGCAGCGCCAGCCTGGCGCGCTGGCCGTGGCCGAGCCAGCCGATACGCGCGGGCAGGCCCGTAAAGCGTACGTTGGCGCGGGCTTTGGCGATCCAGTCGGTCACGGGATCGCCCTGGAAGTGCTCCAGGATGAGGTCATCGATGGCGTGGATATCGCGCGGGTCGCCGGAGAGGGCGATCCAGCGGAAGGGGCCGATACCCTGGCAGAACAGCGGGCGGATGTATCGCTCCACGAAGCCGCCCATCTCGAAGGCGTCGGCGACCCCGGCGTCGCGGGCCGCGGCGCGCAGGCCGTTGCCGTACTCGAAGATCTCGGCGCCGCGGCGGCCCAGCTCGAGCATGGCGCGCATCTGAGCGGCGATGGACTCCCGGCCGCGCACGACCAGGGTCTCGCGGTCGGAGACGCGCATGCGCTCGGCCTGCTCGGCGCTGATACCGGCGGGTACGTAGCCGCCGACCGGGTCGGTGGTGGTCTGGTCGGTCACAAGGTCGGGGGTGAGGCCGCGCCGCACCAACTCGGGCAGCACCGTGGCGGCGTTGCCCACCAGGCCGGCGGAGAGCGCCGCGCCGCGCTCCCTGGCGTCGAGGCACACGTCGAGGTCGTCGCAGCGGCGCTGCAGGTAGCCCTCGCGCAGGCGGCGCTCGACCCGGCGGGGGTCGGCCTCCACCGCCAGGATGGCCGCGCCGGCCAGCACGCCGGCCAGGGGCTGGGCGCCGCCCATGCCCCCCAGCCCGGCGGTGACCACGAAGCGGCCGGCCAGCGAGCCGCCGAACAGCGCGCGCGCCGCGGCCATCAAGGTCTCGTAGGCGCCCTGCAGGATGCCCTGCGCGCCGATGTACTGCCACGCCCCGGCGGTCATCCCGGCGTAGGCGGTGAGGCCCTGATCGACCAGGGCCTGGAACGCGGCCCCAATGCCCCAGTGGCCGACCACATTGGCATTGGCCATCAGCACCAGCGGCGAGAGGCGGTGCGTGGTGAACAGGCCGATGGGCTTGCCCGACTGCACCACCAGGGTCTGATCCTCCTCCATCCGCGTGAGCGCGGCCACGATCCTATCGTAGCTGTCCCAGTCGCGCGCGGCCCGGGCGCTGCCGGCGTAGACGATCAAGTCCTCGGGCCGCTCGCCGACCTCCAGGGTGTTCTCCAGCATGCGCAGGATGGCTTCCTGACGCCAGCCCTTGCAGCGTAGTATCGTGTCCCGCTGCGCGGTCACGTTGCGCTTTTCCCCAACGGTCACGTGTCCCTCCCGCCGTACGTCTCGCCCTGCCCAACCATGGTCTTGCCCCGCTGTACGTCTCGCCCTGCCGATCCCGCAGGTGCCGGCGTCGGGGATGCTCGGAGCGCCATTGTGGACGGCGTCATCCCCATGGGGCGCGCCGAGCTTGCGCCTCCGCTCCCGCGCCGACAGTAGAGGTCTGCCCGTGTCGTCCTCAGTATAGGGAGGCGCGACCGGGCTGGCAATCGCGCGTCGCCTGCTCTCGCGGTCGAATCGGTGGGCGCCGTTTCTTATGCACACAAACGCGAGGCGGAGCCCAATTGTTGTCAGTGGCTGATCGTCCGGCGCTGTTTCCGGCGCTGTTATGGAAATGTTACGGCGCGGGCTGCTATAGTACCCCTAACCCGCTTAGGGGCCGTCAGGAGATAAAGTAGTCGATTATGCGCCCGCTTCAAGCGTGGATTGGGCGAAAAATTGGGGTGGTTATTCGTAGACGGGCCCTTAGGCCCCTGTCCCGGCGCGGGACCCGCACTGTTCCCGCACCTCACGTCGAGAACGAGCAGGAGCGCGCGGGTGTGGGGCACGCATAGGAGTTGGAGGTGCATCACGATGAGACGATGGACGCTGCCCTTGCTGCTGACGCTTGTCTGTACGTCCCTCGCCGCCGCGCCTCCGCACCTGGCCCGCGCCTCGGGGTCGCTGGGCGGCGTCCCCTTCGCGACGGGGACCAACGGCTGCACCGGTCCGCTGGTCGGCGTCTACGGCGCCTCGGCCCTCCAGACCTACATCCAGAGCGAAGCGCGCGACTACTGCAACGCGTACCCTCCCTCGCAGCGGGCGAATGCCCCCGATGTCGAGTACACTGCGGGCGGTGACAGTTGTCCCGGTGCCTTGTATGCCTCCTACTCTAGCGACGCCAACGAGGTCGGCCTGTCCACCGTCTTCCCCTCTTCCTGCAGCAATGACAACCAACCGCCCATCGACTCGAGCGCGCTGGTGGACACCGTGCTGGGGGTCAACGTGGTCGAGGAGATCGCCACTTGCCCCGGCGCCCAGCAGCCCAACGGCGGCGCGGTCAACCCCGCCGGTCCGACGCAATGCGGCGCCTTCAGCACCGACCCCGGCGCCTCCGGCGCGACCTCCTGCTCGCCCGCCAGCCTCTCGCTGGCGCAGGCCCAGCTTCTCTACAGCCAGGTCATCGGCAACGAGCGGCAGGTGGGCGGCTGCAACCACTCCAACGCCGTGCAGAGCCGGCCCCAGGGCTCCGGCGACCGCATCACGTTCTGCTTCAACGTGTTCGGGGCGGGCAACGACCTCTGCGCTGGCGAGGGTTCGGCCGTGGCCCCGGCCCCGACGGCCGGCGTTATGGTCAACGACGTGTGCGGACCAACCGCGCAGGCCGGCAACTACGCGCAGGGCTACGTCTCGCGCGCCGTGGTGGTGGGCGACCCGCGCAGCACGGCCCGCCCTTCGACGGCGCTGCAGGGCTGCGGCGTAGTGACGGTGGGCGGCTACAGCGGCTACAACGGCACCTGCGACCCGACCAACCCCACGGCCGACCCCACCCACGGCTACGGGACCAACCCTGGCAGCGGGGTAGCGACCTGCAACGGCGACCTGGCCGTCGCCCTGGGCCAGTACCAGATCTGGGGCTACCTGCACGTGGACCTCAACGCGGCGGCCACCCAGGCCAACACCAACGCGGCGGCGCAGGGCTTCCTCAACTTCCTGGAGAGCGACCCCGACGACGTGCAGGAGTTCGGCTTCCTGCAGCCCTGCCAGATGGATGTCTCGCGCTCCGTCGATGCCGGCCCCTATGTCGCGACCACAGCTACCTGCTGACGTTGATGGCGGCAAGCGGTAGGGACCGGCAGCGGAGGGAGTCAAGATGACACAAATCAATCAGCGGGTGACGGTGAACGCACATAGCAGGACAGATGATAGGGGTATGGCACTGGATTGCCGAGCTTTTACTCACCAGCTCCAGCAACCATCATTCAAACGCGTAGATTGAGGAGGTCGTTATGATTCGTGATCGCGACGCGGCGCATATCCGCGTGGACGCTATCGGCATGGCTATCAAGAAAGGAGTGGCGGGCTGTCTGGGGTGCGCTGAGGGGTATTTCGCCGCCGCCAGGCGGCATGGGGCGACGGACGCCGAGATCGAGCGCGCCATCACCGACGCGCCGCTGCCCGGCGCCACGGCCTTCACCCGCCGCACCCTCCTGCAGATCGCCGCAGCAGGAGTAGCCGGCCTCGCCGTCAAGCCGCTACAGATGTACTCGGTTGCTGAGGCCGCGACCACTCAGTCAACCCCCGGGCTCTTCTGGGGCAGCGACACGAATTCGTCGACCTATAACACAGGCGTCCCGCAAGACTTTTACATCGGCCGAATGGGAGGTGGGGCAACCCAGGCGAGCTATTTCATCGCTAGTGCGGCCCAAGCGGCCGGCCGCAACCAGACGTACGGGTATTGGGATCTCGAAGGGCCATTTTCACCTAACAAGCCGCCTCCAACGAGTGCATATGGTTGGGGGCAACAGCAGGCAGCTGATGCCTACACAGCTGCGCTTAGCGGATCTAATAGTCAGTACATAGGCGGGCCGACTATATTCGCGGATGCGGAATTTCATTTCGATGCTAACAATCAACCAGTGGGAAACCCTGGATGGTATTATAACTCGAACAACCAGCATGTCGTGGACCAATCGCAAAATCAGGCTGTCGTCTCTGGCTTCGTAGAGTGGATGGTAGAGGAGGCGGCAGACTTTAGTACTAACCCTGGCGTCTACACGAACCCAATTTTCTGGAGCACTTATATTGGCCAAGGTTATCGTACCAAGTACCCCTTCGTGTTATGGGTTACGGGGTGTAGGACGTGCGTGGCCCAGTGTACGCCATGCACGGCTGGGTGCCAGCCAGAGAGCCAAGTCGCGGCGCTGCTTCCAGGTGTGGCCCGGACGACTCTCGGAGGATCGGAAATGGTCATATGTATGGCAGTGGTACATCGCCGATTGTGGCTGCTCTGCTAGCAGCGGAGACGCCGATGTTTCCTTGCAAAACCCGAAAGTCATCGGTGGATTCCGAGCTATCCCTGATTCCAGGAGAACGTATTCCGCCCCTGTCTGTTGATCAGCGGTGTTGGGTTGTGTTAGACGTGGCGCTCGGCACGCGCGACGTGTTGGTCGGATGAGAGGAGCAAGGTGTAGATGTACACTCAAGGCGGCTTCACATGGACAAAGCGACAAGCAGCGACTTTACCGCCCTCGCGTCAGGCCGCCGCTATAGCCTACGACGCACAACATCAGCAGGTTGTCCTCCTTGGCGGCATTGGCGCGACCACCAATATCTCCGACGGTGTCGCCATTGCCGACGCCTTGAACGACACATGGACATGGGATGGGACGGTGTGGACCCTACGATTGCCGGCAGCATCACCCCCGCCGCGTGCGGGTGCGAGAATGGCATATGATCCAACTAAGCAGACCATCGTCCTTTTTGGAGGGGCTGACCGGCAGGGCCTTCCTATGAACGACACATGGACATGGGATGGGGCATCATGGACGCAACAGCATCCGTCCGTATCGCCCCCTGCGCGATCGGATATGAGCATGGCCTACGACGCCGCCACGCAGACCGTCCTCCTGTTTGGTGGCTTGGCCCGTGCCAATCGCACCTTGATCTTTCTCGACGACACCTGGACGTGGGATGGGACGACGTGGACACTTGTGCAAACATCCGTTTCGCCTTCCGCACGGGCTGGCGCAAGCATCGCGTCGGATACCTCCCACAAGACAGTAGTGCTATTTGGTGGTGGGAGTGGTCGCCAGTGGGACGACACCTGGACGTGGGACGGGGCGACATGGACCCTACAGCAACCAGCAGTGTCCCCGCCGCCCCGTGCCTATGCGCAGATGGTGTACGATGAAGGCAACCGCATCGCCGTGTTGTTCGGCGGGGTGGACAAGAAGAACCTGACCGATACGTGGGCCTGGGACGGGGCATCGGCGCGTTGGATACAACTGCTGGCGGCCGCCGTTCCTGCGCAAGGGCAACATGCGGCCATGGTCTATGATGGCGCGCGCGGCGCTATCGTGCTCTTCACTACGATCGTCACGCGGACCGATAACCCTTCGGAACTCCGCCATCGCCCTCCTATCTGGACCGCCGAGACATGGACATCGTAGCCTAAGAGCTAGGATTGTGTATCGACCTCATTAGTTACTTGCGCAGGGAGCGCATCCTGCCTATAGCTAAGATAAGCTGCTTGGGTGCATAATCGCATAACCAAGGAAGGGAGGTATATGGCCATGCGGACGATGGTGGCGACGGGGATTGTTTTGAGTCTAACGTTGCTGACGCCGCTGATGCTAGGGCCACGGACGCGGCCTAGCGGTAGCCTCGGCCCGTTCACGGGTGTTGCCGCCGCGCCGCTCGTAGTGGACGAACTGAGCGGCGTGGTCTTTGTGGGCACGCAGCGGATCGTGAACAACCGGGCCATCGGCGGCGGGGTCGTGCGCCTGTTCGACGGCCGGACGGGGACGCTCCTGCACAGCAGTCGCCTGGGTCGCCACTATCCAGCGGCTCTCGCGGTTGACGGCGTGCTGGGCCGTGTCGTCGTGACAACGAGCGGCTGTCTCCCGGCGGGGGGCGGCTTCGGGTGCGCGTCGGAACCCGCGGGCGTGAGCATCCTCGACACGCGTACGGGAGCCGTGCTCTGGGCTACTGCCCTGCCGCACCCTCCCGCATCATCCGTGGTGCTCAACCCGCAACAGTTTTTGCCGGATGTTCTCGTGGTCCCTTTGACACACCGCGCCTTCGTTACCAGTTGCTCCATCGTGACCTCATTCACTCTGTCGGGGCAACGGGAGTTGCATACGGTCCTCGTGCCAGGGTGCGCCCGCGTCCCAGTCGCCGATGGGCCGGCCGCTCATGTAATTATCAGCAGCAGCGCGGGGAATCCGAACACGCAGGTTGTGATCGGCGGTGTCAGTGGATTGGATGCCGCGACTGGTGCTCTCCTCTATCAGGACCGTTCCCACGCTGCCCAACGGGCGAGAAGGATAGATGAGCAAAGCCTCAGCCATGCAGTGGTCGACACGACCAGGGGGCGTGCGGTCATCGTCGGTGACTTCCCTAGCCAGACTGCGGAGATCGTGAGCCCCATCGTGACTATTCTTGACGCGCGCAACGGCAAGGTTGTGCGCATCGTCCCGCTCGATCCCCGTGCTCGCCCAAGTGAACCGATCATCGACGAGCGGAATGGGCGTGCCTACGTTAGTGTGTCCACGCTGGCGCCCGTAGATGGAGTTTTCCATCTACTCCATCAGGTCTGTATCCTGGATACAATGACTGGACGCCTCATTAGCACCCTCACAGTAACGCCCGCATCGCTCGACCCTGATGCACCCTTGCTGGCCGACGACGAGCGGACAGGACGCGTGTTCGCGGTCAGCGCGGCCTGGAACGGCAAGCCAGGGTCCCTAAGCATCCTGGATGCCCGTCGCGGCGTTGTCCTGCACACGGGAGTGCTATCAGTCGACCCTCAACTCGTGCGGGTCATCCCGACGACAGGCCGCCTGTTCGTGTTCGGCCGGGATGACAGCGCGGTGCAAGTGCTGGACAGCGCAACGGGCGCGACACTGTCTCGCATATCCTTGGGCAAGCCGCTCACGCGAGGCTTGTCATCGCTGAAAGCGACAGTCGATGCGCGCACGGGCCGCGTGTTCGTCGTCCACCACCTGGACACCCTGCTGAGCGTGCTCGACGCGCGCACCGGGCGTGTCCTGCGCACCACGTCCCTCGCGGCGTAACGCACCGATCGCGCCTGTGGCTGCGGGTCGGCCTCCACCACCAGGATGGCCGCGCCGGCCAGCGCGCCGGCCAGGGGCTGAGCGCCGCCCATGCCTCCCAGCCCGGCGGTGACGACGAAGTGGTCAGCCAGGGAGCCGCCGCACAGCGCGCGCCGCGGCCATCAAGGTCTCGTAGGCGCCCTGCAGGATGCCCTGCGCGTCGATGTACTGCCAGGCCCCGGCGGTCATCCCGGCGTACGCGGTGAGGCCCTGATCGACCAGGGCCTGGAACGCGGCCCCGATACCCCAGGGGCCGACGACGTTGGCGTTGGCCATCAGCACCAGCGGCGCGAGGCGGTGCGTGGTGAACAGGCCGATGGGCGTGCCCGACTGCACCACCAAGGTCTGATCCTCCTCCATCCGCGTGAGCGCGGCCACGATCCTATCGTAGCTGTCCCAGTCGCGCGCGGCGCGGGCCTCGGTGGGCGCGGGCAATCCCGTGACGGGACCAGCTGTCCCAGTCGCGCGCGGCCCTGGCGCTGCCGGCGTAGACGATCAACTCCTCGGGCCGCTCGCCGACCTCCAGGGTGTTCTCCAGCAGGCGCGGGATGGCTTCCTGACGCCAGCCCTTGCGGCGCACCGTCGTGTCCCGCTGCGCGGTGACGGTGCGCTTTTCCCCAACGGCCACCTGTCCCTCCTCCATGCCTGGACAGCGCCTGATGTGCCCGAGTTGTCCTCAGTATACGGACTGGCGTCGGGATCGTCTTCGCGGGCTTTGTCTCGTATACTTGGGAGGTATGGTTGCTCGACGAGGATTCCGCGCGGCGGCGGTTCCGGCAAGCGGGGACGTGACGCCGTGAGCCCTCCTGCCGATACGACGCTCTCCGCGCCCCCTCTGTCGGGCGCCTGGCCGCGCCGGCTGCGCCATACCCTCCTTTATCTGGCTGCCGCGCTGCTGCTCCTGTTGTTCTGCGGTCCCATCGTGTGGATGGTGGGGCAATCGCTGCGCGGCATCGACGAGGTCATCGCCAACCCCTACGACCTCGTGCCGCGTCACTTTACCCTGGGCGCCTTTTCGAGCGCGCTCGGCGGCGGCAGCGACGGCACCATCGCCCTGGCGCAGAATTTCCTGAACTCGACGCTCTACGCCGGGGTCTCGGTCTGCAGCAACGTGCTGCTGGGCGTCCCGGCGGGCTACGCCTTTGCGCGGCTGCGCTTCCCCCTGCGCCGCGTGCTGTTCGCGCTGGTGGCGGCGGCCATGGTCGTGCCCACGGCGGCCATCGTGATTCCCTTGTTCGTGGTCATCCGCGTCGCGGCCATCGGCGGCGGCGGACTGGGCTGGCTCAACACGTACCAGGGTCTGATCCTGCCCACGGCGGTCACGGGCCTGACCATTGTGCTGGTGCGCCAGTTCCTGCGCGGCATCCCGCGCGAGCTCGACGAGGCCGCCCAGATCGACGGCTGCGGCGTCTACCGCACGTTCCTCTATGTGATCCTGCCGCTGTCCGGCCCTGCCGTCGCCAGCGTGGCCACCCTGACCTTCCTGGCGCGCTGGGACGACTACCTGTGGCCGTCGGTTGCCGCGGTCACGCCGGACATGTTCACCTTGCAGGTGGGCCTGCGCTCCATTGAGAGCAACGGCGCCTATGCCCAGCAGTGGCCGCTACTGATGGCCTGCTGCGTGCTGGCCGCGCTGCCCATCGTGGTGATGTACGTCGTGCTGCAGCCCCTGTTCGACCGCGGCCTCGCCAGCCTGGGTACCGGCTGGGAGTGGTAGCGCGCGATAAATGTTTTATAGTGCTCCATGACGCGCCGCGACACGACCTTTTTGAGGCGCTCTCCATCGTTGGCGCGGCGGTGGTATACTCTGGCTAAGGCGTGCCCGTTGGACGACTTGTCATGTCCTGGCGGGGACGTTGCCGGCTCTTGCCTTTACCAGGAGCCGGTATAAGCCAGGGGGGAGGGAGTGCTGTACACACCCCCTCCCCCCTGCGGCCTAGCATACGCGCTAACGCGCGTGCGCCAGGCCGACGACGGCCCCGCACACGGCGACGAGGCCCGTGATCGGCAGGAGTCCTGCCGCCACGAGCGCCACCGCCATGAGCACGACCCCGAACCCCACCAGCGCGAGCACTGGCAGGCCGGTTGCCGCCGGCTTTGTCATGTCCTTACCCTCCTTTACAGGTGGACAGACCGTGGATAGGCGCCCTACCCACGGTTGAGATTATAGACATTGTGCGCGTTTCGGGTAGGTCCCTTGTCAAACCACCAAGCCACACCATGCTCTTAGCATGTCTTTTCGCAAGCTATGCTAAAAGCATGCCTTTCTCCTTCCCCTACAGGCCCTGCGTTGGGTATGCTCCAAACCAAGACCGGCAGCGCCGCACCAATCGCATTGCTGTCCCGGTCGGCGTTGTTGCGGTGGAAGGAGCTTGTGGCATGCGCATCCTGGTTATCGGAGGCACGACGGATACGGATGTCTTTGTGCTGATCCATAGCCCGCTGGTCGGCCCACTCACCTGGTCGCTGGTCGCCGAGGACCTGCGGCGGCGCGGCATAGAGGTCGTGGTACCCGTCCTCCACGATGACGATAGCAGCGGCGTCCCCTACTGGCGGCAGCACGCCGCGTCGGCGGCACAGGCCGTCGAGTCTTTACCGCGGGATCGGGCGCTGGTGCTGGTGGGCCACAGCGGCGCCGGTCCGCTGCTGCCCGCCATTGGTGAAAGCTGTGGTCGTCCCATCAGGACGTACCTATTTGTCGACGCCGCCCTCCCGCTCGACGGACAGAGCCGCCTCGACGATATGGAGGCCGACGATGCGGAGTTCGCCGCGCAGTTGCATCGGCATCTCGCCTCTGGAGGACGTTTTCCCGACTGGAGCGCGGAGGATTTGCGTGCGGTCATCCCAAACGACCGACTGCGCCGGGACATGGTGGCCGAGTTGCACCCGCGGCCCCTCTCCTTCTTTGAGGAGCATATTCTGGGCTTCGCCGCCGGCCCCGACGCCCCGTGCGCGTACCTTCGATTCAGCGATCCCTACGCGCAAGCGGCCATGCGCGCGCGGCAAGCCGGCTGGGCCTACCGCGCGCTCGACGCCGGGCACTTCCACATGCTCGTCGATCCCGCGACGGTTGCCACCACCCTCCTGGACCTGGCACGAACTCGACCGGCAACAGGTCACTAAAACGGTGGCCGGCGCCGTATGGTTTGGCGGTCGCGTTGTATCCGACGAAGCTCTAGCTCCCTCTCGCGGCAACCGACATAGAAACAGAAGGGGAATAGGAAATAGGGCAATGGACGAGTCAGGCGGGAAGATCGCCATAAGCGCGGACGATATCGCTATCGACTCCGCGATGCGTGCTGACGTCATCGAGGGTGTTCTCAGCAAACTTCACGCACACTACATATTCCCTGTGGTGGCGCAGGAGATCTTGGCCGCGATCCACCTCCGACAGGACAACGGGGAGTACGACGCACTTGCCACGGCCGCCGCTCTACGTGACGCTCTCATTGCTCATATGCAGGAGGCGAGCCGTGACAAGCACCTGCAGGTGCGCTACGAGGTCGCGCCGCGGCCTTTAGGCGCGAGCGACAACACCTTCGACGATCCCGCGTTCCTGGAACACATGCGTCTGACTAGCGTCATCCGGAACTATGGCTTCGAGCGAGTGGAGTGGCTGCGCGGGAACATCGGGTATCTTGATCTGCGCTTCTTTGCTCCCCCTGAATGGAGCGGCTGCGGTGACACGGCGGTCGCGGCCATGACCTTCCTGGCCAACACCAGCGCCCTCATCGTTGACCTAAGACGGAACGGCGGCGCCGCGGGCATGGTCGACCTGCTCTGCAGCTACGTCCTGCCGGCCGTGCCCGAGCGGCCCGTCCACCTCATCGACTTCCACTACAGCAATCGCCTCGAGCAGCATTGGACGCTCCCGCATGTCCCCGGTCCACGCTACGAAGACAAGCCGGTCTACCTGCTCATAGGCGAACGCACGACCTCCGCCGCCGAAGCGTTCGCCTATACGCTGCAAGCCCTGGGGCGAGCGACGCTGATGGGAGAGACAACGGCGGGCGCGGGCAATCTGGTCGGGCACTATCAAATCGACGCGCACTTCTCCGTTTTCATCTCCAATGGCCGCGTCGTCGTCCCCAGCACTGGAGGCAACTGGGAGGGCGTCGGAGTGCAACCCGATCTCGCCGTGCCACCGGACGATGCGCTGCGCACGGCGCACATTGCGGCTCTACGGAAAGTCCACGAGACTATCGGTGATGCCCCCACTGGCAAAGCGATGATGGACGAGGCGCACGCAGCCCTTACGGAACTAGAAGAGTAAAACAGGAAGGATCACGATGGGCGAGTTGGACGATAAGGTTGCCGTGGTCACGGGCGGCAGTTCCGGCATCGGCCGCGCGGCGGCCCTCGCGTTTGCCCGCGTAGGCGCGCGCGTCGTGATCGCGGGACGGCGGCCCGAGCCGGGTGAGGAGGTCGTGCGCGAGATCGTAGCGGCTGGTGGGGAGGCGCTCTTTGTCCCGACGGACGTGTCCAGGGCGCGCGAGGTCGACGCGTTGATCGACGCGACGGTTCAAGTATACGGACGCCTGGACTATGCCTGCAATAGCGCCGGTACCGGGGAGACGAGCGCATCCATCGTCGAGCAAACCGAGGAGGACTTCGACGCAACCATTGGCGTCAACCTCAAGGGCGTGTGGCTGTGCATGAAGTACGAGATCCCCGCGATGCTGGAGCATGGCGGCGGCGCTATCGTCACTATCTCGTCGATCAACGCCGTGAAAGCGGTACCAACCGCGCCCTTCTACTCCGCCAGCAAAGCCGGAGTCATTGCCCTCACCAAAGCAGCGGCTCTGGGCTACGCGGCCGTGGGTGTGCGCGTCAATGCGATCGACGCCGGCGCGTTCCAGACGCCGATGCTCGAAGGCGTGCTCAACCGTGTGAGCGGTGGACATCCCGATGATGCCGCTGCGGGGTTGGCCGCAATGATCCCGCTGGGACGGATCGGCCGGCCCGAGGAGATCGCGAACGCGGTCGTGTGGTTGTGCTCGGACGCGGCGTCCTACATCACCGGCCATGCCCTGGCGGTGGACGGTGGTATCCTTGCCACGTAGGCAATACTAGGAAGAAGATCATGGATTCGGAGAACCTGCGTCTACGGTCAAATGACGTGACCCTCCCTCCTATCATCTATCTATCATCAGAGCAGGCATGAAAGGTTGTTATGGTTCCCGATCCGCATCCTGTTTCGTCCACGGAACGGCTTCCACCCATCGATGCCGCGACTGCCTTCGTGAATCGTCACTTCCCGGCTTGCTCCGTGGCGCTGCTGGCCGGGAGCGTCGCGCGCGGGCAGGCGCATGCGCGGTCCGACCTCGACATCGTCGTCTTCTCGCTGGGCGAGCGGCCACGTTGGGCGACGGTCGCCGAGGTCGGCTGGCCCATCGAGCTGTTCGTCGACTCCCTGGAGACCTACGCCGAGACGTTTGCGCGGCAGGCGCAACGTCGCTGGCCGCTGCTGCCCATCCTGTGCGCGGAGGGCACGGCGCTGATTGATCGCGACGGGCAGGCGCGCGTGGTGAGAGACGAGGCGACGCGCCTGCTCGCCGCCGGCCCGGCGCCGTTGAGCGACGAGGAGGTGACGCGCGACCGCCATTTCCTGACGGTGGCGTACGACGACTTCGCGGACGCCGATGACCCCGACGAGGCGCGTCTGCTCGGCCACGAGTTGGCGACCCTGGCGGCGTCGTCCTACCTCGTGTCCCATCGCCGCTGGCGCGGCTTCGGCGCGTGGCTGCTACGCAGCCTGCGCGACGATAATCCGGTGCTGGCCAACGATGTCACGCACGCCCTCGACGCGCTCTATCGGCGCAATCAGAAAGACCCTCTGCTGCGCTTTGCCGAGGATGCCCTCGCTCTTGTGGGCGGCCGCCGCTTCGAGGGCTACGGGGAGGAGTGGTAGGGTGATTATACGTCGAATATATCGGTCACGGGATGAGAGAAGCCCGGCACAACGTCCTCTCCGTCGAGCATATCGCCCGTTGAGAGCGTCTTGGAGGGCCGCATGTCCCTCGCACGCGGTCGCAGATCCGCCGGCCGCCACACATCGATCGTTTCCGCGTGCGGCCAGACAACCCATATGAGCCGCGTCCCGCCATGGAGATAGCGCCGCGCCTTGGACGCCATATGGTCGACGTTTTGGGATGGCGAGGCGACTTCGACGGCCAACTCGGGCGCGAAGGGGATAGGCTTGTCCCTGTCGGTGACGCGCGGGAATAACGCTACACTGTAGAACCCAGCATCGGGGAGCAGGCCCGTGCGGGCGCCCTGGAACTTATACACTCCATCGGCTCCCGTGACTCGACCCAGGCGACGTGGGCGTACGTAAGAAACCAAGATTGCGCCAAGGAGGAGGGCAATCGTCGTTGCAAGGTCTCCACTTCCCGCCATGCGAACGAGCACTCCTTCCACCACTTCGTACCGCCACCCATCCTCGGGCATGGTCAGCAGGTCATCGACCGCCACGGGATCAACCCCAAGGACGATCTCAGCCCATGGCGCCAATGTATCCGCTGGGGCAGTGTGTGTCTCGGCCATCTTTGTTTCCTATCGCTACCAACTGACATTAGCGCAGCCGTCGTCCCTGATCTAGTTTACGCCGCAGCCCCTCCAACACCTCGTCGTACGTGCGGCAGATCACCGGGTGTGCCCCAACCAACACGTTGTCAGTGCGCTAGCGCAAGCGCGGCCAATCGTCGGGCTGGATGAAATTGTCTCTCCTGCCTTGACTCCCGTACGTCACTTTCCCCTATGATAGCAGTGCGAGCACCCTCTACCTCAAGGATGCGGCTATGGGCATGCAACGGGAACGGCAACTTGAGATGCCCGACCTCGTGGCGCACCTCAAGCCACACCAGCAGGTCGGCGCCGCCAAGGCGACGCGCTGCCGGTATAGCTTGAGGCGCCAGCGGCGACCACGACAGGCGCGTCCAGCTATCGACTGCGCCGGCTAGCGGTTGTCACGACCCTGGTCAAGCCGGAACGGGTTGACCCGCTGCGCCGCGATGAGGTACCACGCGGTCGCGCCTATATGCAGATTGGGCGAGTAGTCGAACCCAAAACCCGTGTCGAGCGGACTGGATGCGGCCACAACCCCCAGGCCTGCCGGGATGGGCCGGCCGCCAACGGTCTGCCCTTGCCCAAGCTTCTGCTGCGCCAGGGCGATGTTGCGCAGATAGGACCGCGCCGTGTTGCGATCACTGCCGAGCGCCGTCTCTCCGTTGTCGCCCGCGTCTCTGTATAGGAGCGCATCGGCGCTATGCGCCGTCCCTTCGAACCAGACACCGCTAGGATCGGGCTTCGGCGTGTAGCTGTTGGGCGCCTTGGTAGGGTCAGCTTTCAGGCTCGCGTTGCTGAAGGTCACGCCGCTGAAGGCAACGTTGCCCGTGAAGCTGGCGTTGGGAGACTCCGGCGTGTCCGTGACGGCCACATGCGTCTTGGCCCAGTCGAGCGACGCCGCGTAGGCCGGGTCGCGTAGCGCCAGATAGCTCCATGTCTGTACGTCTTCGGGGATCGGATAGGGGTTGGTCGTCACCCCGTCGAGCGTCGTCCCCGTCCAAAAGTGGCCGGTGGGCGCGTCCCACATGGCATGCACGAAGTCGAGCGCGTGCCGCGCCAGGGCCGACCATGGTTGGGCGAGATCCGCGTAGGCGCGGTCGCCCGTGAGTTGGGCCAACTCGGTGAAGAAGGCGTAGGTGTCGATATTGTGCTCGGTGGACTTATAGAGGAGAGGTTGGTTATTGCCGTCGACACCGAAGTGGTAGCCCCCAGGCCCCTTCGTATCGTAGGTGTTGCGCACGATCCAGGCGCCGAGTTTGAGGGCGCCGTCGAGGTAGCGTTGGTCGCGGGTGACAAAGGCAAGCCGCGCCAGAGCGAGGCCCGTCCACGCCACGTCGCCGACCGCGCTCCCTGTAAAAAAGAAGGGGGCCAGAGCCAGGTTGGGGGACCCGTCGGGCTTCATCAGCGACGGGGTTGTGAAATAGGCCTGGCGCACGCGTCCATCTGGCTGACCGCCTGGCGACGGATCGTGGCTCTGCACGTACAGCAGGCTATTGCCCAGCAGCCGCGCCCGCGCCACGTCATCGCCACTGGACCGGCTCAGGTCGGCGATGATCTGCAACGCGTTGTCGTAGACGAAAGCCGTGCTGTTGAGCCCATTCTGATCGGAGTAGCTCTGTGCCAGGCGCAAGGTCGTCCCACTCTGATACGCATCCATCATCGTGTTGAGGAACACGTATGCCCCATTGAGGGACGCCGCGTCCGTGCCTTGCCCGTCCCTGTCGTCCCGCGTCCGTGCCGCGGCGCTATGGCCCGCGGACGCCGCCGCGACGCGTTCTGCATCAAAGACGCCCGTGGACAAGGCGCCGACGGAGCCAACCACGACCAGACCGGTCGTCAAGAGTCGACGGCGTGAGAGTTGATGCTCGTGCGGGTCCACAAACGTCTCCCTATCTCGATGCGTGTCGTCCGGCATCATGCGCTCCTTTACTCGTACTCGCTGTTAGCCGCGCTGTCGGCATCCTGCATAGCGCCATCCGCGCCGGCTATGCACGCGCCCCAGGCACTATGCATGGTGTTCAGGCGCCGCTGACATAGCAGTCTGATGCAACGTATCATGGCGGGAGATGACTGTCAACAGCGTCGGCTTGGCCGCGTAGCCACGCTGCCATCCCGCGGCGCCCTGTCGGGTTGTCTCTGCTCCCCTCTCCCATGGAGGGAGAGGGCGCTGGAGGGAGGTGTTTGAGGGTGAGCGATCCTAAGCCTGCATTATTCATGAGACGCCTCCTCCTGGGAGCGCCGGCTTCCAGCCGGCACATCTCCTGGGAGCGCCGGCTTCCAGCCGGCACATCTCCTGGGAGCGCCGGCTTCCAGCCGGCACATCTCCGCGGTTGGCACGGTCGCGGTCCCCAAGCAACCCACTGGCCGACCAAGGCCGGCTGGAAGCCGGCGCTCCCAGGACGGACGGTCGCTGCCCCCACACCCGTCATGAATAATCCAGGCTAAGTAGGTGTTGCTAAGTTCGTACAACTCATACAGGCTGCGCGAGGGATACATCCAGGCGTGCCGGCCGTGCAAGAACTTACCAGTGTCTACTTAGCGGCCGTGGCGCATGGGTGAACGCGCGGGCGGCCGGTACGCGGGCCGGGTGAGCCCGACGTGGTAGCCGGGCTTGAAGGCGGGCAGGTGCTCCGGCGGTTCCTCCGCGATGACCACCTCGGCCGGACGGCGGAACCGCTGGGCGGCCGTCTTGACAGGCGGGGGGCAGGCGATGATCGGGGCGCCGGCCGTCGTGAGCGTGGTAGTCAGCGCGTAGGTGCGTCCCAGGCGTAGCGAGAAGCGCAGGTTGTGCCGCCTGTCCATGCTGAGGGAGAGCGTGGCGTCGTAGACGCGCGGCTTCTTGCTCTGGCTGCTCAGACGCGAGATGACCGTGGCGCTACGCGCGCCGGAGCTGCCGCAAGCGGTGAGCGCTGACTGCCACGCGCCCAGGTGCAGGTACAGGCCCTTGTGATGGTCGTCGTAGTAATAGGGGCCACTCAGCCGGTGACGGTTATCGTGGAACACCTGCACGTCGAGCCACACACTCTTCTTGAGGGCCCATCCGCGCGCCAGGATGACAGGCGTGGGCGCCGGGACATGCTTCTTGGGCTTGGCGGCGTGACGCGCCGGCTTGTGCACGATGTGCGGCTGCGCGCGGGGGAGGGGCGTGGGCAGCGCCGTCGGCGTGACGGTCATGGTGGTCGTGGCGGTGACCGTGGTGGTGGGCGATGGCGTTGGCGTGATGGAATAGGGTGAGCAGGCGAAGGTCGACCAGTGGGTGGGCGGGAGCGGCGTGTTCGTCGCGGTTGATGTCGCCGTCGCCGTATTGGTAGTCGTCGGTGAGGCGGTCGCCGTGACCGTGTTCGTCGGGGACGCCGTCGGCGTGCCGGTTGGCGTGCTGGTTGGAGTCGGCGAGGCAGTCGCGGTTGGCGTGAGCGTCGCCGTGGTGATGGGCGATGAGACGGCGGATGGCACGACGGTACTGGTCCCGCTGAGGGGGACGATACTGGTGACGGTCGCGGTCGTGACGGTACCGCCGTTAGGAATGACTGCTGCCTGCTGTACGTACGATCCGCCATTGCCGGACGCGGCTCCGAGCACCGTTGTCGGCGACGGCAGCGGCGTCGAGGAGGAGACAACCGAGGCGGCCATCGTCAACGTGGCTGGACTCGCGCTCCCTGGCGTGGCCGTCGCCGTGGGCGCGGAGAACGGAGTCCGCATCGCGGTGGCCGTCGCTGTCACAGTCACGGTCATGGTGGGTGTGGCCGTCGCCGTGCTGGGCGGTGTCGGGGACGGTGTGTCCGTGGCGGTCGCGCTAGCCGTCGCGCTGGCCGTTGCCGTGTCGAGGGCGGTCGACGTGGCCGAGGGCGACGGGGTGGCGCTGGGCGCGAAGAGGTATTGCTGGATGAACGGCGCGGAGTCCGTGCTCCAGTCGCTGCCGAGCAGACCGAAATCCTCGCGCTGCCCGTAGCAGGTCTGCCAGGTCTGCAGTGACTGGTCGGAGTTGCGGTACGACCAGCTATCGGAGTAGGTGCCATTGATCGGCCAGTAGCTCCAGCTGATGCCGCCGGGGATAGGAGCGGTTCCTGCCGGCAGGCTGGGATCGGGGTTGGGGTCGCCGTTGTCCATGTAGCCGGCGAAGGTGCTGAACCAGAAGCCGGAGTTGTTCGCGCCGGGCTCGGTTCCGTCCAGGATGCAGTTGTTGTCGTGGGTGCAGGTGCCGAACTCGCCCACCCACAGCGGCGCGGTGTAGGGCTGGTTGGGGACACTGACGAAGCCGAAGGCGCGGTCCCACGTCCGGTAGAGGTCTGCGACGTTATTGTCTGGCTGATAGAAACGGTAGTCGTGCGGCGCGTAGACCAGTTGGTTGCCGACGTTCAAGCTGACGGGATCGGTGGCCGCGCCCTGCAGGTTCTCGCCCCAGCCATCGTTGGGGAAGCTGCCGTCGGGCTGGCGGTAGGTCGACACGCCCTCGACAAAGATGAGCCAGTGCCGGTTGACGCCCAGCGCCTCGTTGCCGGCCTGCGTCGCTGCCTGTTGCCAGTCGGTCGCGTCGACGTTGGCGCCGCCGCACGAGCCCCAGTGCGCCTGGGAGAGGTAGTCGGCGCAGGAGGAGGGCGCGCGGCCCGAGTGGGGCTCGTTGCGCAGGTCCAGACCGATCACGGCGGCATCGTTGGCGAAGCGGCGCTCCATGGCCTGCCAGTCGTCGTGCCAGTTCCTCGCGGTGTAGCAAATGTAGGGGGCGGTGGTGGGCAAACAGGCATTGGCGCGGTTGTACCACAGCCCGCTCTCCTCGGGACCCCAGGCCGCCTCGGAGCGATGGTTGTCCAGGATCACGTAGAGGCCCTGGTTGCCGGCATAGTCGACGATGGTCTGCATGATGTCCAGGGCGTGCAGGCCCACGAGGTTCCCATTGGGACCGAGCGCCTCGGCGCCGGTGTCGGGCAGGCAGGTCAGGTGGACGCAAATGGGGCCGAGGTCGCTGACCACGGGGTTGCGCTCGACCAGTTCGTTGGAGAAGGGCAGGCGGATGGCGTTGAAGCCAAGGCTCTTGATGCGGTCGACGATGGCCTGGTACGACTGGTAGCGCAGTCCGCCGGCCACGAAGTCGTTGGAGTCGAAGCCGTACCAGTTGACCGCGCGCAGCCGCACGGGGTTTCCGCCGGCGTCGACGATCTGCGAGCCGCAGGTATGCAAGTACGGCGCCTGGCCCCCCGGGGCGCAGGCGCCCGTGCTGGCCAGCGTCGGCGTGACGGCGACCGTGGGCATGATGGCTAGCGGCGCGAGGACCGCGACGACGATAGCTAGTGCGGTGCGCGCATGCGCGCGCGCGCCTCCAGTCGCTGAACGCACCTAACCCCTCCCCTTCATGTGGACGACCGGACGCACCCGCAGTGTACCCTGAATTGCTCCCATCATGTAAGGGGCGCCGGAGAAAGTGGGTGCACCTCGAGATTGTGGTTGCCGCCTGACCATAAATGGTCATGGCAGGGCACGGACCCTGAAGGGTCTCCCCTGGCACGCACCCGGCGCGAACCTACCGTGCGGCGGACTCTCACGCCGACCTTTTAAGGTCCGTCCCCTGCCATGACCTTTCAAGGTCAGGCCGTCGGCACGCACGATCACAATCTCGGGGCACACCCGGAGAAAGTCGATAGCCCGAATGTGCTACCGTGTGAGTGACGAGTGACGAGTGACGAGTGACGGCGTAGGGGCGTATGCGATACAGCCCTGTCTTATTAAAATCCGGGCCAAGAAATGAGCGTGCGGCCGGGGTATCCTGAGGGCGTGATGTCGTCGCACCACGCGCCCAGTAAGGAGACACCATGCCGCACGCTCTGCCTTCTAGCATACCAGCGCCGTCCCCCCCTCAGCGCCCCAGCGCCGCCCCCCCTCAGCGCCCCAGCGCCGCTCCCCCTCAGCGCCCCAGCGCCGCTCCCCCTCAGCGCCCCAGCGCCGCTCCCCCTCAGCGCCCCAGCGCCGCCCGCCGCCCCCAACCGCGCCCTGCGGCGCTGGCTGGCCCGCGAATTGGCCCAGTTGCGCCCGGAGAGCGCGGCGAGCGCG
>JAABUQ010003489.1_pt1 | contig 28764 bp, 28 predicted proteins | sample 5560001 | NCBI WGS metagenome assembly JAABUQ01 (sample SAMN10711888, study PRJNA513371) | rock metagenome | isolation source: Antarctica rocks | place: Antarctica: Victoria Land, Finger Mt nord | collected 2015-12-18 | reverse complement strand
GCCCCCCCCCCCAGTACGGTTAACAGGCCGAGGGAAATGGTGCCGATGAATTTGGAGAGGAGGATTGTGGGCCGGGACATTTTTGTTGCTGGTGTTTGTGGGTGCTGGGTTGGTTTGAGAGGGATGGGGGGTTTCTTTTGGATTGGGTTGGAGAATGATTGGGAGGGGGGTTGATGGGGAAAGGGTTGGTGATGGGTGGGTGGGGAGTGGCGATGATGGTTGTTGGCGCTTGCCGTTGCTGTCAGCGTCGTATTGTTTCGCCGTTACCTGGCGTTGGTGCGGTATCGAACTTTCTTGCGTTACCGTGCCCACTGACTTCGCTGTTGTTCGATTGGTCAGCAGGCTGTCTGGGTATTTAATTGACTGGCTGAGGATTTGGTCTATATGCGTTAATACCAGTGAAAGAAGTTTCTAGAGTTGGCTGGGAATGTCTGCTGTTCGGCAGCAGTGTTACTAAAGCTTGCCGTAGATATGACGCGCACGTGAGTGGTCGGAGGGGAGGAACCGAGGTACGGATTCTGGGGAAATTGGACAATTCAATGCAACGGCGACAAGCTGACTACCTTTTTGCTGAGTTGGACACTATCATTGAGACATTCGAGAGACTTTGCACAACATCATCCTCATTGGCCGCCTTGAATTGTTCCCGTTAGAGCGGGAGAGGCAGTCTGCGGCAATATAGAATCGACCCCAAAGCGCTGGACATCCACGGCAGTCCTTTCGCAGTAAAGACATCATCTGCCCACAGCTTTCCCTTCTCTGTCCTTTCCAACCTTCCTCAGCGCCCTCTCAAATGCCTCCACCAAAGAACGAGTACCTGAGCGACACATGGAAGGATGGCATCTTCGGTTCCCCCCCCCTGGACCATCTCCTCGATCGCCCTGACTAACAGCCCACAGACAACAAGACCGTTTTCTGCACCGGTGGCGCCGGTACCATCTGCAGCGCCCAGGTCCGCGCTCTTGTCCACCTAGGTGCCAATGCCTGCATTGTGGGAAGGAACGTGGAGAAGACAGAGGGAATGGCACGGGATATTGAATCCTCGAGACAGGGCTCAAAGGTGCTAGGCATCGGGAGCGTGGACGTGCGGAGTATTGAGAGCTTGGAGGGCGCTGTACGGAGATGCGTGGAAGAATTGGGTGGCATAGATTTCGTCATGTACCACCCCCCCCCCCCCCAATCGAATTTCCTTTACTAAAACCCCCCTGTTGAATGCAAATCCCCGTGCCGCGGGCTAACCAACACCAAATCCATACAGCGCCGGCGCTGCAGGCAACTTCCTCTCCCCCCTAACCCAACTCAGCCCCAACGCCTTCAAATCCGTCATCGACATCGACGTCCTCGGCTCCTACAACACCCTCAAAGCCACGCTCCCCCCCCTCCTCCACTCCGCCTCCCTGCACCGCTCCGACGGCCTCATCCCCAACCCCCGCGGCACCGGCGGCCGCATCCTCTTCATCTCTGCTACAATCCACTACACCACCGTGCCCCTCCAGGCGCACGTCGCGGCCGCGAAGGCGGCGGTCGATGCGCTGAGTCACACTGTGGCGGTTGAGTTTGGGCCTAGGGGGGTGACGAGTAATGTTATTGCGCCCGGGCCGATTGCGGGGACGGAGGGCATGGAGAGGTTGGCGAAGAGCGGGGATGTGCCGGCGGCAATGAAACGGGTGCCGCTGGGGAGGTATGGGCGGGTCAAGGAGATTGCGGATGGGACTGTCTATTTGTTTGGGGATACGGGGAATTTTGTTAGTGGGCAGGTGCTTGTTGGTGAGTTGGCCTTCTTTCGTCGTCTCTGTGCTTCTTGTACTTTTGTGGGTGAGGCGAAGGTGGTGAAGCCAGCTGAGTTGCGCTTCATCTGGTCACCCGATGGGGTGGTATGTGAGGGTGTCACTGCCTCGCGGAGAGCAAAGTATCAGCAGTCTATCTGGCGCCTCAAACTTCTGTGAATATCCCCTCTGGGGATGCGCTGTCCGACTGTGAAGGGGGTGCCAAGTGGCGCACCGCCCGAAGACTGTAACTGTGTGCTAACCAAGTGAAACTCTGCAGTCGATGGCGGCGCCTGGCGAACTCAAGGATCGAACCCTGGTGCTGGGTTCCAATATCCCGATTTCTTACTGCAAGACGAGGTTATCACAGGGGTGAAGGGAATGAAGAAGTCGAAGTTGTGATAACCATTGATTCGGCGTCTCTGTTGGAAGAAGTCGCAGGTAAGGGAACTGGAATTGGGGAATATAAAACGCTTCCGTACTGTCAAAGTCACCGGTCAATAATCTTCACCATCTTCACCACCGAAAACCCATCCCTACTCCCCATCGTCCCCCTCTCAAACTTCCTTTTCCCAGTCGTGCTCCACCCCCTTTTGAGATAATACCCTTCATTCAGCTCTTGCATCGTGCTCAACATCAGCACGATCTTCCCCTCCTTCCCTCCCTGCGCAACCCGCCGCCTAATCTCCACAACCACCATCTCCATCAACGCCCCCGCGATCCCCTGTCCCTGCAATTCGGGATCCACAGCCATAATCAAAACCTCCCACCTCTCAGCCCGCTCGTTGTCCAACTCCCCAGCCATCTTCCCCGCCTGGCTATCTTCCGTCGGTGGCGGCCGCTTGAATAATAACCTATGATGCCCATCGATAGGAGCCCCAGCTTTGCTCTCAGTGAAGGGCTTCGCGGACGCGGTACCGATGATATGGGAGCCTTCCCCCGCGGCGAATTGGATGAAGCTGAATCCAGAGGGGCCGAGCTCGTCTAGCATGTCGGACAGAGCGCTGAAGCGGCCGCCTGAGGGGGGGAGGTATTGTTTCCCCGGATGGCGGTAGGCGTGGGAGTGGGTGAAGGTGGCATTGCAGAGGTCGATGAGGGGGAGGAAGTGTGGGGAGGTTGAGAGGGCGTGGGTTGAGAGGAGGAGGGTTTTACGGTTTTGTGGGGGCGCTGGTGAGGAGGAGGCTTGGACGGTCATGGTGGCGTTGCCGGTGGTTGGGAGTAAGCTTGGCAGGCGACGTAGAAGGATTGAGGAATAAACCGAACAGATTGATGGGGCGCCGGAACGTCTGACGGCTTGAAGGTTAATTTGGTATGACTCATGCCTGTAGGTATGTCATAAACCATCGTTCTGCGTGCTGTAAGCCGGTCCGTAAGGCAGACTCCGGTAGTCGGCGGGATCCGAATATCGCTCGGAAATCTCTCGTTTGCAGACCTGGGCTCTCGATTGCTTCACATTCTGAAGACTCCGAATCGAGTCTTCTCTTCACATGGCTGTTGACTTCCCATAGCAGCTTTCAACCCTAACCCCAGTACCCTCCGCGTATGTGCTGGTGGTATCACTCCATCATCCCAGAGCCTGGCGGAAGAGAATACTGCGTCGCTTTCTCTTTCAATTCGGTCTGTGAGCTCTGGATCGACTGTTTTGCCTACAGCTTTCATGACAGAGGAGAGCTGAGAAGAACCCATCACACCAATCTTGGCATTTGGCCACATCCAGAGGAAACGAGGGGAGTAAGCTCTACCACTGGAGATCGAAAGCATTGAGGTCAGTGGTGGAAGATTGCGGATGAGGGAGTATGACAAGTCCAATGGATAGTACTCACCACATCCCATAATTGCCTGCTCCAGCGCTGGCTCCGAACACTACTGTAAACTTCGGCACGTCAGCACATGCCACTGCGGTGACAAGCTTTGCCCCATTCTTAGCAATGCCTCCTTTCTCAGCGTCTGCGCCGACCATGAAGCCGCTTATGTTTTGCAAAAAGACAAGCGGCATGTTGCGTTGAGTGCAGAGCTGTATAAAATGGGCGCCTTTGAGCGATGATTCTGAGAACAGAATGCCATTATTGGCAATGATGCCGACTTGGTGGCCGTATATTCGAGCAAACCCTTATGGAAACAAATTAGCTACTGTCATGCTTGCACGCAAGACCTTTAATGTGCAATGAAAAGGCCTCACCTGTGACGATAGTTTTCCCGTAGTCTCTTTTGAACTCAGAGAACTCACTGCCGTCAACGATTCTGGCAATAATTTCGTGAGCTGAGATCTGCTTCCGCAAATTCGTCCCTGCAATGCCACCAAGCTCTTCGGGATCGTACAACGGTTCCTTGTACGGGGCTTCTCCCCGTTGTGGGATTGTGACATTAAGATTGCTGATACATCTTCGCGCCAGGACCAGGGCGTGGGCATCGTCAACAGCAAGATAATCAGTCACTCCGGAGATGGTGCTGTGCAGGTTTCCGCCGCCTAATTCTTCGGCTGTAATGACTTCACCAGTTGCAGCTTTGACTAGGGGTGGACCGGCCAGGAAGATTGTGCCTTGTTTTTCGACAATGATCGATTCGTCAGACATTGCAGGCACGTAGGCTCCACCAGCAGTGCAAGGGCCCATGACCACGGCAATTTGGGGTATGCTCATGGAGCTCACTGTAGCAATCAGGCCCAAAGATCCTTTAAAAAATTGGATGGATGCGTACTTCTGGCTTGATTGTAGAATATTCGCCCAAAGTGATCTTTGTCTGGAAAGACATCTGCCTGATGGGGAAGATTTGCGCCGCCAGAATCCACGAGGTAAATGCACGGTAATCCTAGATTTTCAACGTTAGGCATTTAATAGAAGAGACATGTGTAGATGGTCGTACTGTTCTCTTGAGCTATCGCTTGAGCACGTAGATGCTTCTTCACAGTGATCGGATAATATGTGCCTCCCTTCACCCTACATCATGGTTTAGCAGAGACACTGAACGCTAGACTAGCGGGACAAACGTGCTATCATTCGCAACAATCATACAGTTCACCCCCTGTACGCTGCCTACACCCGTAATGATCCCACCCCCGGGGACATCATCCCCAGGATACAGCTCATGCCCAGCAAGCGGCGACAACTCCAAAAATGGTGCTCCAGGATCAAGTAAAGCGGTGACCCGACTACACATCCACGGTGTCAGCCGAGTCTGAAAAGACCATGTCGACGTACTCCCGAGGCAAGATCTTTCCTCTCGCTATATGTTTGTCTCTAGCTTTTGCTGAACCACCCAGCTCGATCTTCTGGTGGAGTTCCTGCAAATGCGCCATCACATCGGCCATTTGTCGTTTATTTTCATTGAATTCTGCGGAGGTTTTGTCGACATGGGAAGGTAGTATTGAGAGAGCAGAGGCATGGTGGGCGAAGGGGTGAGTTGCGATGGCTCGTCTTTGTACTGCTAATGGGGGTGCTGATTTGAGCCTGGCAAGCTTGCTCGAGGCCCGGATACTCGCTCGTGTGGCCAGCGCCATGGCGAGGTCCGCATTGGAACCTCCTGCGAAGAGGAAGCTCGAGGCTGAGGAAAGAGTGCAACTGTCCGAGGAGCGGGCTGTAATTGATACCCTCGCGTGCCTCGATAGTATACACGCGGCTATTCACGGCTCTATCGGTTGTACGATTTCACACCATTACCACAACAGCTGGAAAGGAAATGTTCTCGACGGAGCACATATTTGTCTAGAGCGCTATGTGAGAATAGATTGTGTTTCAACATAACCCAATTGGCGTGCAAGTAAGCTAGTTGCCACAGGGCCAAGTCTGCTTTCACTGCAAACCTATGCCAAACGTTGCCTCAAGTGGGACCATCCCCATCGCCTTCTCGCAAGTAAAACTCGTTTTCCCCATCCTGAAGGCTTACCTCTTAGCATTTGCTGCATTATCGATGGCATTGGCCAAAGATACGTGGAAGCTACTTTCAAGCCGGTGAAAGCGACTCGTGTTGCTAGATGCAGCTCCATCATAAAGTCGCGGGATGATATCAGACTTGATGACCATCGCATTCTAAAAGCTGCACTGACAGAGCTGCACCGAAGGCCTTGAATCTTCTAATGATACAAGATCTCCGATTGGAGGATATCGGGCCAAAGGTTTTCCGATGCGAGGTGGCATAATTGAGGCGACGAGATTGGATCCACATGTGAGTGGTCTCACCATCACACACAGGACGAGTCTGAAAGTTGTGGCTAGTACCAAGAGTAGCATTGACGATGGTACCGTGGAAGATCAACGGTTCTCGGCATACGCGTAGACTGAGGTTGTGATTTGATTCATGAAGGTGGATGAGTGACAAGGCGACAAGGTGGGACGAGTGCCGATGGTGTGTAGCTCCTGAATTCTTTCAACCTCAATTTCATGGGTTCTTCAAACAAGTCTTTGCTCAACGTCCTGAGCCGATGCAACCCACTTTGTTTGCATCTTTATGCTTTCCCTTACCAACGATTCCCAGAAGATCGTATTGACAGCCATTCCGAACATACATCAATATTCCCAGCCCTCCATTTTACCTCATCCGTCCTCCCTCCTCTTGATCTCCATCTCTAATCCCTCAATGGTCGCGGGAGACAGCCCCGCCGATCTCTCCTTCTCCCCCCTAATCCATTCTTGGCAGCTTCCCAACCCCACAACCAGGAATCCCAGCTCCTCCCTCTCAACGTCAAATACAGTCCACCACTCCTCCCTCGACAACTTCACTCCCACGTCCCGCGCCGCAAGGTATATAGCCGCCACAGCCAAGGCCGGGGGCTGGTGTGTTAGATATAGCAACTGCGGGGACATAATCGCGGTGTTGAGATAGGCCATCGTGCGAGTGGCTAGAGCGACGGACTTGGCAGTCGGAGGGGAGGGCATCACGCCAAGGGTTTGAAGGTATGTGAGCGCTAGATGGTGAGGAGTGGCGACCTGAGTGGTGAACGAGATGAAGCGGAGGACGATGGATTCGGTCTGCATAAGCAATGCGCGGGAGGCGTGATAGGTGCCTTCAGAAAGGTAGTAAGTTTCGGGGTCGGGTCGAGGGGATGGGTCGAGGGGCGAGGAGGGGGAGGTCAGATAGGCGTAGACGTTTAGGATCGAGCGGGGGGACTGGGGAAGGGCGGATGATTTTGCTGTTAGGTAGAGACAGGCTGCGGAAACATCCTAAGGTGTTTTAGTGGATTTCAGACCGTGCCTGGGGGTGGAACGGGGGATCCACCTTTGCGCTGTTAATTCTGAAGCTGCCGCCCTCGGATCCTACGTAGAATCTGTAGAAGATGACGATGGCTTGGACTATAAGGTCTTGGGGTAGGCGGAGGAGGATGCCGGCGGCCTGGGTCAGCTGTGCTCCAGTAAGGCGGAGGGTTCCTTCGAGGTCGACAGATATGCCGTCAAGCTGGGAGCTTGTTGTTGTGAGCTGTTCGGGTGTGACTAGTGGGTTGGAGAGGCAATAGAGCTGGTCTACATCAGGCGCCATGAGGACTGGACGCTTTGTATTCGCACGTCCCTGTCTGGCGAGAATGCTCTAGATAGATAAAGGATAGAGAAGGATGAATCAGTGGTAGAGCAGGGATAAACATTCGAGTCTGCCATAAAAGCATTTGTAAAAACTTTCAATCATAATTCCTCCAGACCAAAGTCTCCTCTTGACCAGCTTCTTTGAATCCCATCATGAAAATGATCTAAATCTCACATGCGGTCTTGGAAGTAGAGAAATACATTTCAGCACCTGGAGTACGGACCAACCACTAGGCACTCATTGGCTCTAGTGTAAAGAATACTCCAATCCGACCGACACTACGTCATAATTAATTGGCTGGATGGCTGGCTGAGGAAAATACCGGAGAAGAAAATGAGACATTGGATCTTGATGATAATTTTCTCTCTCTCCACAACAATAACTCGAACAGCGCAACCTTTCACCTATATTTCGCAATCCATGCATCCACCTCTGCCACACAAACGGCCGAGACCTGACATATAATATCAACCATGCCTCGCCATTGACCTACTTTGGCCTTGTAATATTGGTTGCACCACCGCCAGATAAGGATTCCGTCGACAAATATACCAAGACAATCCTGCTCCACAGCCACGAGAACATGGACCGCTCGACTGCCATGCCGTCCTTCCGAGCGCCTCAAAGGCGATTGTCGCAGCCAGAACAGGGATCCAGTCCATTCCTCGGTCGCGTGACTCGTCAGCAATCCGTTCCGTCGGCCAGTCCGCTCAAAGCATCACCCTCGAGAACGTCGTCTTCATCGCAATTGGCATCGGCACGCTACGTGAAGCAGTTCCACACCTTGATGGACTCCCAACGCCAGGCCTTTGATGAAGAAAGGGCGTTGTGGAACACGGAAAGGCTTGAATTACACCAGAAGATCCTGTTATTGGAAACATCCCTTCGTCGTTATCAAGCCTTGTCCAGCAGCCAAGTCTCGTCGCCGATCGATAAGACAACCTCATCTCAAAGTGGTAGCTTTTGGAGCTCGATCAGCACAAATGGATCAAGACATACAAGTGCAGGTACAACGGAGGACAAAGTCTGGTGTGGCTCGAACCCCGACGTCCAACCAACGCGTACTTTCTCCGACTCATCCAATCCATCGTTAAAGATGAACGATCGACTACCTAGCATTGCTGAAGATATCAAACAGGATTCCTCAAATCAATATGTGAATGGAACCGGAAAGCACAAGTCAAGAATCAATGGCATCAACGTCGACCAGAACCTCGATGGAATCAATTTCAAACCCACTAGTCTAGCCCCGGCCATAAAGAGTACCCAATCAACATCTTCGTCATCGCCACAGCATTCTCCCTCTCCCTCCCGCGCTTCACCAAACACGATCCCTCTGCCCTATTCATTCCGCCCTGACTCCTACACAAAAGACGCAGGCCACACCCCACTTGCACGCTTCAGCGCAAACAACCACTCAGGCCAGAGCTCTGCCAAGTCAAGCGACATCCCCACACCCACGCAGGAAGAGGAGCAGGAGCGTCCACCACTCGAGCCTCACGTCACAGAAGTCAAAGTCCGCCCACCATCCGAACGACACGACTCCTATTTCCCACCTCCACCGACTCTTCCACCAGCGCAGCAACAAGTTGTCGAGCAAAATCTCGACAATGAGGATCCGGAACTACAAGGCCCACTAAGTCTAACAGACGACGCGGAGGGCAATAGCCGCTTCCTAGGCGAGCTCGACGCCAAATTACTGCATGCCGCTGATTCGATCAACAATCATCTGTTACGATCAGCGGAGATCGAAGCCAAAGATAACGGCACAGACGGCGGGAACGGAACAGGAGAAAACAAAGAGAACGGCGGCCCCACTCAGAAGGAGGCCCAGGACAAGGAAGAGAAGAACTTCGATCAGCCAGAGCATGAGCCGCCGTTACGCATAAAACGGAGCATCAACTTCGGAAGCCAACTGGGTACCGGCGTTGGGGGGAGGGCCTTCTAGGAAGATGCAGGATCGTGGTGGAATGGAGCAATGGGCTGCAGTAGGCCAGGCGTATGTTTGTGGGGCTTGGTATACCAATTTGAATTCGAGAATTACCTCCTAAGCTAGGTACCTTACCCCTTTTGGGGTTTCTTGTGTAAGATCCGTCACAGCTTCCGCGACACGGACTTTGGGGTTTCGCTTAGTTGTTAAATCCACCAGCATACAGATTCCAACAGCGTGATCGAGGGGATGTACAGCACCTCCGCGCTTCGCCCTCGAACCCTCACAAACCCCCAGACAAACCTTATCCCCTCATCCCCATCTCACCTTCACAGCATGCACTCTAGCACGCAGCCAGCGCAGCTAAAGCATTTCCCGCCAACCTTACCCCTTTCCTCGTCCCCACTACCTCTCCTCCTCTCCCCTTGGAGGTTATGACGACGGACTTGTGAGCCCGGCTTCAGTGGCCGTTTTGTATGGAAGGTGGAATATATCCAGGAGTTTGTAGGGGTCTGTGGGGAAAGCGGAGAGGGTTTTGAGATTGGGAGGATGGGTGGGTTGGAAGGTTTGTTGGGGTGGGGATGGTGATGAGGGTAGTGAGGAGAAGGGAAGGTGGTGGGTTAGGGAATTGAGGATGTTGCGGGGGTTTGTTGAGGTTGCGAAGGGGTTGGTGGATTAGCTGGGTGGGGAGTCATGACTGGTAGCGACGAGGTTTTGCTTGGGTGCGTTGGTGATGTCGACCACGATGGTTTCGAGCGTGGTTCGCAATTGTCGTCCAATGGACTCTCGACGAAGTGCGTCCCCGCAATAAGACCGAGCTCGAAAGCTCCTATGTAGCCCAGGCGCACCTTATTCCACTGCTGAATGCACTCATTCAAATCCAGCGCCACCGAGCTCTCCTCCCTCGTACACACCTCCTTCAACAACGCCATCACACACGCCGCATTGCAAAGCGCCTCCTTCTCCCCAACCAGCATATCCATATCCTCAATCGTCATCCCCCCCTTCTCACTTCACTGCCTCCACCGCTCCAAAACCCCACACACGCTCCTCGCGCGCGCCTCCTCGCTCAAAGCCCCAACCAACACCTTCTCCACCGCCCCGCAGATATCCTCCCACTGCCCTACCTCTCCCAGCTCGCCAAGCCATTTGAGACAGGCAGCGCCCACAACTCCGATCTCCAACCTCGGGCTCCCCACCGCCTCTCTCTTGCGTTTGAGACTCCGCTCCCGATCCTGCGTCATACGCGCGCGGGCCTGATCCGGCCTCGCATGCATCTCCGCCCGCGCTCTTGCCTAGCGCGCTTTCTGCGCTTGCGCGGGAGGCATGCTGTTTTCCAGCCCGATTGCGCGTCGCTGGGCTAGGAAGTCCAAGTGGAAATGGCGCGTGTGTGCGTACGGATCGTATTTCGTTTCCCAGGGCGGGGCGTCTTCTTCCGGTATAAGACCCAGGGTGACCATGACGCCGCAGGGGATTGTTTCCCGCGTGGCGAGGTTGGTGATGAGGGGGTCGAGGTGATGGTTGTAGAATGGGAGGGATTTGTGGAGTCCGAGTGCTAGGGCTGTGGTTGGGAGCCAGAGTGATGCAGGGGAGGCGAGGAGATGGGAGGGGGACGGTTTGGTGGGTAGGGTCTCGTTATTGTGTTCCCAGATGGCGTTCGAGATGGTCGCTGCGGGACCGCTGTGGCCGAGGCGGAGGCGCAGAGACGTTGGCTTGAGCTGGGGGGGCTGTTCATCTTGCGAAGCCTTTCGTTCCGTTTCATTCTCCGATCTCCCACTCGGGAGCCTCTGGTCTTCTAGCGGCGTCTTCTCCGTCTTCCACGACTCATGCGGTCCAAGGATCTGAAGCCGCATCCATCCAGGAGGTAGAAACTGAGGATCACGGTTGTCCCACTCAGGCTGCCACTGCAGTGCCAGTGAAAGTATTCCATCGGAATCATCCGGTGGAGAAACCCGAAGCGCGCTCTGTGTCGTATCTGCACTCAGCATCAGACTCGTCCCCGTTGGCGTCCAGAGCCCAGATACCCTTAGCATCCTCAACCCTTTGACGTCGGGCACAGCACCGCGATCAAGAAGAAAAGACAGGAGTTCCTCAAAATCTACGTCTGCTTGAGGGGTCTTCAAGTCATCACTATATTGCAAACGGTACAACCTTTCCCCAGTAACGAGACAATTCCAATTGAAGAACGTCCAAGTACCTCCTTTTAGGTTCGAAGGCTTTGGATTCAAGTTCCAGTACTTAGGGTCTTCTCTCTCCAATGGCGTAATGCTATAACGCGGGAGGGAGACCTCGCCGATACCGGATAAGATCGGTGCGCGTGCCTTGGCTGACGAGAAGCCGTTGGCTTTGAGCTTCTGTGAGATGCGGCGGAGGGTGAAGAGGGAGTTGATTACCGTGTAGAGTATGGGGAGGACTCCGAGTACGGCGAGAGGGACACCGATGAAGGTTACAATATCGGTTGCACTGGCCATGATCCTGGAGTTGGAAGGGAGGGAAAATTCGAGAATAGTGGAACTAAATGGCTTTCAAAATTGACCACCGTTGGGATTTCCAGCTTTTGATCTTATAATTTCCAAAAATTCTTCGGCGCTTTCACCTACGGTTTCCAGGAAACTCGGGGGATCTTGCGTCCCAAATCTCGCTTTCCCCGGGAAATGTACGATTTCTGCTAAAGCTCGACTTGGGTGGCGGTAGAGGATGTAAGACCGCCCGGAAGGACATGGCGTCGCTTATGAGCCAGATGAGCTGACATGCTCGGCTTCTCAGCTATGATTGCTCAACCGTTGAGGCTCCGAGATCTGTGCAGATGCAAATGATAATCAAAATTGTACAAAAACGTATGAAACTCGACTACAGGAGAAATCTTAAACACTTGGCGATGGAGATTGCAATTATGCAATAGGAGCAGGGCATAATACACTGCTGCGAAGACAGGCTAGGGAGATATCCAAAGATGAAAGCTGGATGAACGCAAAGTACTGAACTGACTGAAGGCTGAACTCAGGGGCTGCTAGGGCTGCGGCCGAGGGGCGGGGATCTAGCGTACCCGAGGCTTTTCCTGCTAGGAAATTCGTTTTTAGAAAATGTTTTTGCTTTGGGGGTCAACTGAGATGCTACCATTCAATACTTGAATAATACATCTATATAATTTTTATATTCAATTATACAAAAGCTTTTGAAGTTATAAATGACAATGTATGACCAAAGTCACACTTCAAGATGTCCAAAATGTGGACAGGAACTCAGAAGGTCATGCTTTTGAATCGGCAGACGGTAGGGCGGTCTCCCTTTTGCAGATACTTCTTGCCCAGGTGAAGACTTTCCATCGCATTCTCAAATATCTCGTTATCAGAATCGCTGGCATCGGAGTGCGCCAAACCGGATTCCATGAGGTCCTCGGTACCGTAGTGGCCAGGCGAAGGCGGTCCTAACTTTATGACGCCCATCAATTCTTCAAATGCCATGATGAGCTTTCTCGTTGCATCTGACCGCTCGCTCAAGCGGCTTATGAAATCGCCAAGAGCGTAAGACGAATCGTACTTGAGGTGAAGATGGTCTGTGTTTATCAATATAGAAATAGTCTCGGTGTCAGCGTAAAGCGCCACAAGCTGGAGCAAGTGAGGACCAGTGAGACGAGGGCATTCACTGTATTCGAACCAGCGGTCAAGAAGCAGCCTCAAAACATTGTGGCTGTTGTATGCGACTGCAGTAGTCAGTGGCGTTTGACCAGCCGTAGAAGTTGCGTTGATATCTGCTCCATATTCTAGAAGAAGAGTAGCAAAGCTTGCATTGTCTCTCCTAGTCGCGTGAATCAGTCCTGTCATTCCGTCAATTCCACAAGAATCGACACTAGCTCCGAAGTCGAGGAGAGTCTTCAAGACCAAGGGATCGGAGGCATTCCGAGCAGCAACGTTCAGTGCATTGCCGACTTTATAGCCATGAGCTGAAGCAATGTCGGGATTTGCGCCAGCCTCGAGCAGCAGACGAACGCAAGTAGCATAATTTCTATCCGCAGCGTGCCCTACAACCCCAGAGTGCTGTACGTCAAGTGTATTGACGTCTGCGCCGTGGCTTAAAAGTGTAACAATCGCTCGATCATCTCCCCTGCATGCCGCCCACGCGAGTGGTGTCCGTCCCATCACATCTGTGGTGTTCACGTCCTCGAGGTGGACACGAATTTCTTCCTCGAGGTTTACCATCGAGAGGCCTAGGATGATTTTGTGCAGAATAGTGTAATTCTGTTCGTCAATAAAGTCTCCACCTCGTGTCAAGCATCGCAGTGCCTCCACATCGTCCTCTGAGAGACCGCCCATGAGTAGGAATTGGTGCGCTTTGTTCCTCGGACTGTTATCAGACGCAGCGATCGGTCTGTAATCCGGATCCGCCCCAGCATTGAATAGAAATTTGCAAGTTTGGTATTGTTTCCCGTACATAGCCCATCTGAGTACAGAGTATCCTCTGGTGGTGCTGACATCTCGGGGAGACGCTAAGCCCCCTTTAAAGAGATCCTTTAAGCCATCAATATTCCCGTTGAGGGCGAAATTGACACATTGTGCAGAGTCGGAGACTCTTCTTAGCGTGCTCAATTCGAATTGGGGTCCAAGATGGGGCTGATAAGTCACTTGAAGACGCAAGATCTTAGACCAGACAAAACCAAATGGAAACCAGTATTCCACACTGACATGCGCAGCTTGATTTTTCTCACACGAGGCGATATCGCATTTGGCGTTGACGAGAGGCAGGCCAGCATATCCAACAAAGAGTTGCCCAAAGACGCGATCAATAAGACCCGGTGTCGAGGACCTTGTTTGTATGTGACATAGACAAGGGCACCCTGGCCGGCAAGCATCATACTGCGTAACTCTCATTCCAACATCTTCTGAGCTCTTAAATTGCTGGTGCTGTGTATGTTTTCTCGTAGGCGGTAGTGGCCTCGAGTAGGACGGTCGGCGTCCATACGAGTTGCCTAATTGATTCAGTTGGCTTGCCTGCATCTGAGCGGCCTGTACATTGAGCAATTCCTCGACATTGCCAATCCTCTGGTCGGTTTGTTGATGCATACGCGTAACAAATTCTGTCAGGTCGTCCTGACAGCGAACGAGGCTATTTTGCAAATTTTCTTCCATGCTGAGTTGGATCTGCGCAGAGTTGGAGCTGACAGTGGAGATGGTCGCCAGATCTACTCGAATCCGCATCATATCCTGAGAATTGGAGGCACCAAGCATAAGATTAAGGCTACATTTGACAGTCTTGATGTCCTCTTGCAACGCTTGCAGTCTTGGCTGGTGCTTCCGCCAGGCGTACGCTTGAAAGACGGGGATCTTAGTCGTCTTTGCAATTTGCGTGAAATTTTCCACAATTGTTCTCAGCTCGCCCAATTTTGCATCTGCTTGGTCCAGTAGGTGTTGTACATGTTCGCATCGTTCATTAAGTGCTGGATTGCCTGTTCTCTTTTCAACGACCGAGGCGACTTGGTGAAGTACTAACTCGATATCGGAGACCTCATTGCTTAGGGCATGTAATCTGCCCGGTAGAGTCTTGCATAATTGTCGGAGCTCTTCGAAGGCGCGACCTGTCGAAGCTGCAGCTGCAACAATAGTGATTACGCTGGCTGTGATTGATAGTGGGTCCATATTGGCTGCGAGCCGTCTGGCGCTTACAATTAAAAATTTAACATAATAGACCGGCTGTACCTGTAGCTCGACTGTTAACTTCAACCGTTGCACGAGATACTTCACGATAGTACGAAGAAAGGAAAGTTACAGTGGGCAAACCAAGGCTCAAAGTAGTGGGAAGATGATACCCGGCGCCTAGGGAAGGAAGGTTGCACCCTTATCCCTGCTAGCGCTGTCTCATCATCACCTTAAGGGGCTTGCTTCATCACCTAGGACTGATCCTATTGACTAAGAAGGTTAAAGGGCCACCAAGAGGATCTGGCTTCTCTCCGCTTCTCTCTTCATCTCAAGATGAGCAGAGCGTTAGCAAACAAACTCGATCGAAGTCACGATCATGAAGGCCCCGCCACGCAACTATAAAGACATCATATGATTGGTAACTCTAAAGGAGGTATCCTCAAAAATGACCATACATAACTCCGATGCAAGCATCCGAGATTCGTCAGGTAGGACGATTCTATACCGGGCTGCCCAAGATGGTGATGAATATGCCGTGAGAGCTATCCTTGACTCGACAGCAGAAAGTCAAGGTCTTTTGAATATAGCCGAGACGGTCAATGATTGGACACCGTTATTTGTCGCATGCATCAATGGGAATCGATCAATCGTGAAACTCCTTCTTGACGCGGGAGCAGAGCAGAGGACCTGCGATCTGGCTGGATGGACCGAGAAAGAGCATGCTGTTTTCAGAGGCCACATGAAGGTGGCGAGATTGCTTGCTGCTTACGGAGCCAGAAGTCACACAACCCCCATGAGCAATGCAGTCCTCCGTGTGGGGATGGTACGTCCCGGAGAAAGCTTGAAACGTGCATCACAGAGTCAGGCAAGAACAGCGTCTCGTCTTGAGCCGTCAGTAATGACCCAAAACGGCTTTGGGATGCAAAAGGATAGCAGCCAAATTTTTGTCACGCTTGGTCCCTCTAACACAAGAAGCAACCTCAAGCCTGTCACACTGACCAAGCGATCGTATGATCATGATATGAATGACAGCCGTAAAGCTATGTTTGGTGTGATAATCAAGGCTGGGGGCGCAAAGTCTACTGCAGGTCACTGTATCGAGTTGCCAATGCCGGGAAACATGATCAACAAACCGCTGCAATGCCTTACTGAGGATCCCGAGAATGTACATTTGGTATTTGAAATTTTCCGCAGGAGCCCCACAAGCGATAAAAGTATTGAGGTCATTGGCACTGCAGTCGCCCTTCTGAAGAGTCTCCAGCAGGGTCTAGCACTGAAACGTGAGAGCCTGGTAAGAGACTACACGGTTCCAATCCTCGAAAACGGGCCTATGACCTACATCGGTTCCGTGACATTCAGCATTCTAGTAGTCACGCCATTCCAACCCCCATGTCCACCTCCGAGGCCGTCGCTCGGATTTTGGAAGGACGACTTCACTCAAACTGTGGGGCATAGGGGATCTGGTGCAAATTCGACAGCGCGCAAAAACCTCCAAATCGGAGAAAATACCGTTCAGTCATTTCTTACCGCAACCAGTCTGGGTGCGTCCTGCGTTGAATTTGATGTACAAATAACAAAAGACTATATTCCAGTCATATTCCATGACTTCCTAGTGATGGAGACAGGTGGAGATGTACCGTTGCATACGCTGACCCTCGATCAATTCATGCATCTGAGTCGATCACAAGCACCCAGGAGTGACCTTCTGAGCTCAGCGGAAATTAGATATCTAGAGAGAAACAACGTCAAAGGAGGTATCCGCCCAAAGCGCCGATCGCACTCTGTGAATACATATGATGATTACCGAAGCCAAGATCTTTTCGAGCGAATGAAATATACCGAGGAGGGCATGCACAATAACATCAAAGGCAATCTACGGGGTCATTCGATCCAAGAACCCTCATCTACTTTGGAGCAGCTCCTCATTGAATTACCCGAATCTATAGCCTTCAACCTCGAGATAAAGCATCCCATGCTTTGGGAAGCCGAAGACCGCGGCATGGAATTGTACGCCATCGAGCTGAACTTCTTTGTCGATACGATTCTGACAACGATATTTCGACTGTGTAGCCATCGGAACATCACCCTTTCTTCTTTCAGCCCTGAGATCTGCATTCTACTAGCTTGCAAACAACAGACTTTTCCCATCCTCTTTATCAACAAGGCCGGCTCCGTTCCCGCCGGCGACGTCAGAGCCAGTAGCTTGCAGGGAGCTATTGAATTTGCGAAAGCTTGGAACTTGGCTGGGATAGTCATGCTCTCGGACCCATTTGTGATGTGCCCAAGGCTTCTGACGTATGCGAAGGACTCGGGATTGGTGGTAGGGTCATATGGGAATCTAAACGACGAGCCGGAGTGTGCCCTGGTAAGCGCTCCTCATCTCAACAATCTTGAAAGGAGATGGGAGCATTCTGATATTCGTTGTCTGCAGATTCAAGCTGAAGCAGGGCTTGATGCTATCATGACCAACAAAGTCCGTCTGATATCCGAAACACTCGCGAGGGCGAAAATATGAGCGTCACAAACATTGGCGTTGGTGGATCACGGTATGCCATTGAAACGCAAATCAGGCAGAGGGTTGGGTTCTCCTTCCTTGAAAGATCATCGGCAGGTAGTACCGAGATCAAAGAGCACTGACAAAAGGACTTACGGTCCTGCCCGTTGTATCAAGCATAGGCGAATGAAGAGGCTTAGGTTGCCTTACAGTATTTGTTTGGGTCCCTTGGAGCGAGCCGAGATGGCACTTTTGTAGAAGTATATCTTGACCCTGCTCCGGTCGCACTTCGTCCCAAGATGGACACGAGACCCCAAGCAACGCACGAAGAGAATTTCCACTCCTAGTAAGCTAGATCGCGAATGTATAAGCCCATGACGGAAATAGTGGATGATTCTATCTGCATAATTGACATTTAACATTCCTGCCTTCGCCCTTTCCCACTGATTTAATGGAAGTCATGTGGCTCCTGGCGTTGATCGCGTTCGCCAATGACTATATCTACATGCGCAAAAATCACACGAGGCACCATCAGCTACGTCTGCCCATTGTGCTCGTGTACTCATAGATTTCGGAACCTCTGCAGGCTCTGCCTCCGCCACATGTTGCTGCGACACTGTAACGATTAGTCTTGGTCTCACACTGTTGGAGACAACATACGTGAGCGCAACGGTTTCGTAATTTCTGGTAATCCACCGATTTCCCTTTATGCTCTCAAAGCTGAAGATCACTGCATTGATGCAAGTTCGCTGTCGATTTGGATTAGCAGGCAACAATAATTACAGAATACGCTGTGGTACGTAGTGGCGCTGGGGGACTTACGCAACGACTAGAGATCCTTCGTTTCTCGAGCCGGTGAGTCTCGGAGTCTCGAATTCTCACGTTTTTGCTCTTGGGAGTCCAGGTCCGCGGGGCTGTGTATTCTTTTAATGAGATCGTGTCGTTGATAGGCACTGTCACATCAGGGCTCCGTTCGTGGAGACTGTGAGTCTCTGGCTGCTCAATTTCCACATCTCGACGCTTATTGTTCCAGGTGCGAGGGGCGGTATAATCTTTCAACGATATGTTGTCGTTCACAGGGATTGTCGTATTGGTGACAATGATATCGTTCTGCCATATACAGTGTCAGTAAAATATTTTTGAGAATCGTCAGGCAAGAAAAGTCTTCAAAAGTCTGTCGATTATACAATGTGTTTCAGACATGATTTGATTTACTAAGGATCAACTTACTCCTGGAAGAATGGAAATGGATGCAGTGGCTAGAAAGCTAGCAGAGAGAAAAATGGCAATAGTTGAAATCTTCGAAGAAAGCATATCGGTTTTTGCAACCCCCAGAAGTGGAAAATAGAAGTATTATGAGCGATTGCAGAATGTAGTGAAAGCTGATAAAGAAACTCAGTGTGGACCAAAGAAAGAAGAAGTGGACTTGTGCCGTCTTTGTCCGCGTCTTGTAGCTGATGAAATGTTACTACGTTGACGCAAGAATGGAATTACTATCCAATGTTCATACTTCAGGCAGTCTATGGGGCTTTTGAACGGGCCTTCAACACGAAATTGCAGGACCATGAAGTGGAAATTCGCACCGTGTAGGAGGCTGCAGTAAGAATAGGTGTTGGAGGCAACAGCACCACTAAGGAGAATAAATCAGGCAGAGCCCGTCTGAGTGATGGTCAATAGCGCAAGGCTCCCGAGTCCACAGTACTGATAGCTAAAAAGCTCTCAAATAGGGGGAGATGAATGAAGTGGTAATGAATTCGCTGACTGTTGGCCATGAAGTAGTAAAAGAGGAAAAATAGGGCCTAACAAGGCCTAAAAGCGACGGTGCTCGGAGCCAATTTCGAAAATGGTGGGATGCATCAAACATCCTTTCTGGTGCGTCTGACAGTAGATCATATTTGCGGATTCACGAATTGGCAACAAATAGAATGTTGCAATAGAGGAGATTTAACAGACATGAAAGCCAGTCTAGAGTTGCAGGACCACGGAATAGACACTGATCCTGTATAGGAGGCCGCCGTAACAACAGGTTAGACATCCAGACTCATGAATAACAAAAGATAGAATTTTGCAACAGAGAAGACCAACAGACATAAAAGCCATTCCAGGGTATCTTTACAGCCCCGGGTATGAACGGATGTATCATGACCACAGGTTGGGACACTGCGGGGGAAAACATTGAGGGATCTCGATATGACAATCGTGTATAGGATGATTTAATTTTAAGTCTCGTAGGATAGGCGGAATTGCAAACAAGATGCAGATGGGAAGCAGCTATTGTTGACTAGCGTAATTGGTCATTCGAGACGACAATCTGGGCTGTGATATTCATTGTGTTAAGATGCTACATTGTCGGTTCCGGTTGGCACATAGCGATCGCAAGGTTTACAGCATTGCTTTGGTACGCCCATGTTTGTCAGTCATTTGATAGTTACTTGGCAAGGGCTATTGAAATGTCTTTTAGTTCTTGCGACGTTGATAGCTGTTATGATTTTACCGCCAAGCGCCATTGGGTAATTTGTAGCAATTGGAGCACCAATCCTTCCGGCTCAATTACTCAGCCGTGTTATACTATGACCTTTCGGGAAGGCGCATGCCTAAGGTACTAAGCGTATAGTCATACCTGTTTTGTATCCCTAGCACTAAGGTAATCATTAGTTGGTTGGCAACCTAACGTCCCCAACAGCAGGCCATGCGTTTAGCAATGCCCTTTGACTTACCCGAAGTAGCAATTCATGCACACCAACATAAGTTAGGGAAGCATCTTTCGCCGCCCTGTCAGGTTGCCAGGCTCTTTGTAAGTCTACGAAATGGCGATCTTGATGGTACTACTGCAGGATCTATGTGTTTGGCCAGGATCCTGCTTCACCCAACAATGGAATATATAGTCCACATCATTCCTGCCACTTGTGTTCCTCTGTTGCACCATATGCAAATATATCATCCCAGGCCTGAAAAGCACCGAGGCCGATTATCATTCACGCGTTTCTAGTCTCAATATGCATTTCACCACACAGGCTTTGCAGATATTTGCTATCGCGATGATCTTCTACGCAGGCCTCGCTACTGCCAATGACTGCCATCGCAAAGGCTCAGCAGGTACCAACAAAGCCGCTGTTGAAAACCAGATCAAGATTGACTGCCAGCTCATGTCTGGAGTCTTCTACCCGGACCATGAACGTAAGATTTTTCCAAAGCCTATCAACGCTAGAGCCCTTAGCTGACGTATGCCTTTGCTTTCGAAGGCTCTACAATGATTGCCGACGGTGACAGCTGCTGGTTCGCTTGGATCAAGAAAACCTCCGCAAAAATCGGGACGATGAGTGCGGACGAATGTATTCATAGATTGACAAACTTCGTGTTCCAATGTGATTATGGCGGTTACGCGCGACTAGATAATCCGAGCTGGGACTTTTAGTATGGTTTCATATCCAAGAACTTATTGTTCTTTTATTTTCAAGATCGCTGCTAACCGTGCATAGCATTCATGGCTCTCAGGGTGCCTGTTACAACGACAACCCAGACCTGAGTCAATTCCCAAATTTGAACGCTGATCTAGGTCTGCCCCCCTAGCCACATTTTCGGATGCTGAGAGCAAGGTACTATATGGGCATTGCTTTTTCAGGACTGGCACATTTTCTTCAAAACTTGTTGTAAAAGCGTGTCTTTGTACGTTCTGGGACTTCATTCACAAGGTCCTTGTAACCTTTTGCCATCGTCGTATTCCGATGCTGTAAATTGCATCCAAAAAGGATGACCTTGCTTCATCAATAACAGCTACGGAGGATGCCTAGTCAGGGCGTTGGAGTGTGCTTGTACCTTACTGAATTGTTGAGAATAAGTTCTAAAAATGTGACCACTCCCTAGAATTACTTATTCAATTATATAATCCAACACTCTCCCTTAATTGGATAAGTGATTATTCAGATTATTGGCTTTGTTACTCCAAATATTCGCCTATTGACGGGATCGAACACGCAACCTTTTTTTAGGCTAAACCCTTCCTGGGATTTTACGCGAGGATAGATAACAAATTAGCCTTGCAACATTAGAAGCGTAGACGCTAACCGGGCTCATAACCTGTTGAGAATAAGTTCTAGAAATGTAACCACTACCTAGAATTACTTATTCAATTATATAATCCAACATGAATTAAAAGTCATTTCAGAATTAATTTTCTTCGTATGGTTTTATTAGGAAATAACAAGATCGCTCGTCGCTAATCTATTCACAACGATCAATTGGAAGCATAATGAGATGGAGGGAAGGGTGCATCTTGTTCTGTTGTGGCAATCTCTTCACACACGCCCCTTGTCGCACAGAAGCCTGCACCCTTTTCCTTGCGCGTCAAGCGGTCGTCATCGTTCACCATTCCCTTGAATAAGGCAGCTTCTGTGTTGAAAAAAATCGAGAGAGAAAATGGATTGAGGAATAAAATGGGGACAACGACTGGTGTTTGCACATCCTCGGAGGCAATTCCTATCAGACTAACGGACTTCTCCGATGCTATGTAAAATGAAAATCTCGAATACACATTGATATGTCGGTTCATTGCCATCACCATGCTGTGGAGAAGAGTAGTAATATCATCCACAGATCAAAGCTCTAAAAAAGATGCGATTGCCGTAAAAACCCCTGCGATCCTTCGACGTTTCACTCGTGCCCCGAAAGAAAGCTACCAAAGTCGACTTTCCCAGTCCTTTCACGCTTCCCTACCTCTCCCAATCAAGTCTCACGCCATCTACCTACTCAAATTCAGGAAAAATTACCGCCATAGACCAAGCAAATACGCATTAAAACTAGTTCCAAAGAACCCACGCCTTTGTCCGCTCCAGAGGATACGATTGAGCATGGTAGATATTGTCCTTCGATGCACTGCGCGCAGTAGTACCAGGATTGCATTCCGATTTCTAGTTTGAAAATCACTGGACCTGTCATGGTTGAGGCATGAATCTCGCTGAATGGTCAATCAACTGATATTGGATTGTCAATTCAACGTACTATTATATATTATTAGAGGTAATGGATTAATCAACTAATTACTGCAGTTGATTAATTAATTATTCAATTAATAATATAATAACTAATTACCGCTTTTCCTTTAATACCGGTTAATATATAATACAACTTTAATAAAGGTTTAATATAATATATACTTGTGAAGCTATATACAGGTCTTGGTATTGTGTATACGTTCTGTATATATTTTGATATATAATTAGAAACTATATTAGTATTAAGCCTATTAAAATAACCTTATATTTACCTTGCTTAAAAGCTTTACCTTATTACCTTAAAGGTCCCTTATTCTTTTAATAATAACCGTTAATTCTTTTATTTTTTTAAAAGATAAAATTAATAACAATTATTTATTTATTATATTCAGTTTACGTTTTATTATTATAACAATTATATTTAATTATTATACTTTATATTACTATTTATTATATACCTTAATAATTCTAACGGCTTTCTTTATTAATACTGCTTAAAATAAGATAATTAAATATAATATACGATTTTTATAACTAAATTATAATAAAAGCGGTTTAAATATTAATATAATTAATCTAGGAATATCTTTAAAAAAAATTAAAGATAAAATATATTAAATTAAATTCGAAAATATTCGTTTTAAATTATAACTTGTAAATATAAAAGCTAATACCTTAAAAAAATAATAACGGAATTTAAATATAAGTATATACTTTATATAAAATAATAATATTTTATATATAATAATTACAATATTAAAAGAACCTTGTATTAAAGATCCTTTATAATATAAAGGCAAATTATTTAAAAACCTTAATAATTAGTTTTAAAAGTTAAAAAATCAAATATAATAAAGTCTTAATTATTTCCCTAATAATATATTTAAAATTTCCTTTACGAAATTAAATTTAAATAATATATAATCAGAATATATCCAGAATATTAAAAAGTCTTAAAATAAGCTTATTGAATATATTTTTAGAACCTTTAAAAAATATTAATAAATTTAATTTTATATTTAATTAATAAGTTAATTAAGGTTATATTATATTATAAAAACGTAAAGCAAAAGGAGTATTAATTAATTTATAATTTTAATATTTATTTTTCTAATATCGAAATATAAATAAATTTTAAATATAAAAAGGAAATTATTAAAAAATAAGCTTTTAATAAAAAGTTATTTTATATTCGTAATTTAATAATTATAATAAAAAAGGAGTTAAATATTTGTATTGATTTTGTAATAAAAATATTCTATTTAAAATAATATAATAAAGCCAAATAAAGTTCTTTAAAGGGTATAGCAGAATAATATATATATATTTTCGAGGATAAAATAATTTGTTTTTTAAAGAACTAAATTATTAAGCCAAATTAATATTGAAAGTTATTTAATAATAAACGTCAAAGGGATAAATTGAAAAAAATTTAATTTTAATTTAATTATAAAATAAAAAATAATTATAAAAAATTTAATAATTTAAATCAGATTTTAATTAATTTTAAATATTTATATTCCCTTAAGAAAAATAATAATAATTATTATTATAAGTAAGTAAGTTATTAAATTAAGGATTATTTATTTAAAAATCCTATTAGTTCCGTTATAAAAATAAGAAATAACAAAGCTTTATAAATACCTTATAAATAGAATAATAAGAAAAAATAAAAACAGGATTTTTATTAAATATAAATAATATTAAAATACTTATTTTATAAGGATTAAAATTTATTAAAATCTTTTTAAATAATAGGTTAATATTTAATTTAATTAGCTAATATATAATTATATTATATAATTTTTTATATAAGGATTATAACTTATTTATATTCAAATTAATTAATAAATCGAATATATATTATTATAAAATTTATTATATTTGCTTTATTAGAAGGGATAATTAAAGTTATTAAAAAGAATATAAATTATTTTTTTATATTATAAATTAGATTAAGCCTTAATTAATTATTAAAATATTAAGTTTTAAAAATCTCTATATATAAGCTAATTTCGGAGCAATAATATAAAGATTTTCCTTTATTATTAATAAATTTTAAATTTTAAATATAAAATATTTTAATAAAAATCTTTTTAAATTAGCAGGAATAATTAAAATAATATATATAATACCGTAGTTAATCCGTATTTAAGGCAAAGAAGTAACTTTATTTAAAAAGCTTAAAATTTATAAAAATATATTCTTTAAAGATAGAATATCTTAATTATTAGCCTTTAAAGAAGGCGATTATATAATAAAATTAGAAAATAGAAATCCTTTTTACTAACTTATTTATAGTTTTTCTAAACCAAAGCTTAAGGAACTTTATCGATATATTAATAATATAATTATATAAGGAATAATTTACCCTTCGGTATTATTAATAAAAATATTTATTATTTTTATATTTAAAAAGAATAATACTTTATAATTATATATTAATTATAAAAGTTTAAATATAATAAAAAAAAATATCTACTCCTTTTAATTATAAAAATATTAAATTATTTAAATAAAATTAAGAAATTCACCAAATTAAATTTAATAGAAATATATTATTAAATCCGTATATAAAAAGGTAATAAATAGAAAACCGTATTCTATATACGGTATAAGTATTTTGAATATTTAATAATATTATTTAGCTTAATTAATATTTTAACAACTTTCTAAATATATATTAATAAAGCTTTAACAAACTTAATTAATATAATATATATAATATATTTGAATAATATATTAATTTATTTTAAAGATTTATTATAATATTAATAATATATATATAAAATATTAAAAAAGTTAAAAAAGTTAAAATAATATTCCTTATTTATAAAACTATTTAAATACGAATTTAATTAAATAATAATTAAGTTTCTTAGCTTTATAATATTTATATAAAATATATTTATATCCTCGGAAAGAATCGTAATAATTATATAATAACTAATTCTAATATTATTTTATTAACTTTAATAATTTTTAAGGTTTATAAACTATTTCTATTTATTTATTTTAAATTGTTTTAAGAAAATAAGTTTTTTAACTAATTTATTAAAAAGTAATAAGGGAAATAAGAAATTTAGCGAATTCAAATAGCTAAAGAATATTATATAAATATCTTTATTAATATATTTCGATTTTGAAAAAGGAATTTATTTAAAAATAAATATTTTTAAGTTTATTATTGCTATAATATTATTATAATTATAATATAATAAACAATAATATTTTATAACTTTTTAATTTAAAAAAATAATATTTATAAAATAAAATTATAAAATTTATAATTAAAAGTTATTAATTATTATTAATATATTTATATATTAACGTTATTATTTTAACGATACTATTTATATTATAAAGGTTTTAATAAATTATAATAATTTAAGAAATTTTATAAATATTAAAAAATTAATTTTTAAATAAATTAAATAAATTTTAAATTTAATTATTTATAATTTTAAAATCAATTATAAATTTAAGAAGATAAATTTAATTAATATATTATCGTAACGTCCTAATTACGAAAATAATTCTAATAATTTAAAATTATTATTATTAATATTTTAAACCAAATTAATTTTATAAAACAAAAATTTATAAACAGAATATTTATATAATATATTTATTATAAAAATATTTCAAAAAGCTAATTATATAATATTTATATTAAAATAAAAAATTAATATAATTATAAAAATAATTTATAAAGATTATATTATTAAAGTTGCAAACCTAATTAAAGTTTTATAATAAAATAATAATTTTATTAAAAATATATAATTAGCTAGCAAAGAGCTTATAAAAAATAAGCGGAAATATTATTATAATATATAAAATTTTATTAATAGGATTTTAATTATTTAAGAATATTATTATATATTAAAAAATAAAATATTAAAACAAAAGCTTTTTAAACGGTATTATAATAACTTTTTAATTAAATATTTCAGAATAGAGAAAACGCTTGAATTATTATAATAAAAATATTAATAAAAAAATATCGTTATATATATAAAACGTTATATTAGAGTATATAATATCTATTAACGTATTAAAATACAACGGTATAAATTATATAGAAAGCTTTATAGCCTGCTATAATTTAAAAAATTATAAATAGAAATTATTATAAATTTTATTATTAATTTACTATTAAGCAAACAAAGGGGTTATATTTATAATATAATATTAATTATTATTAATTAATATAATAATATAATATATTATATATTAATTAATAAGATTATAATAATTATAAAGCTTGCTAATCTCTTTTTAAATATAATTATTAAATATAATTTCTTAAAAAGTATAATATTTAATAAAGGATCTCTATTTATAAATACTTTCTAATCCGAATTATATTATTATTTTAAGATTAAAAGATATTTATCGATTATATTCTATTTTTAAATTAATAATATAATAAAATAATAAAATAAAATCTTAAAATAATATTTATATAATTATTATAATTATAAATAGAATAATTAGGCTATATTATTATTAATAACGGAATTTGCTTATAATAATAATTATTATAAAAATATTAAAATAACTTAATTTTTTATATATTATAATTATAATTTTATTATTTATTTCGAGGATAAAACGCTTAAAAATAAAAGAATATTAATAATAAAAGAAAAAACAACAAAATTATAATTTATTTATATTAAATTTAAAGAAAGTTATCAGAAAGTAATAGAAAATTAATAGAAATATTATAATAAGAAATATAAATTATAAACGTTCTTTATAAATAATTTAATATTATTATTTATTAAGAATTTGAAATAAAAACGTTTTAATAAGAAATTATTTTATAAATTTATTAATCTTTTTCGGGTATTTGATATAATTAGAATATAAATTTATTATTTAATATTATTTAATATTTATTAAATTTATCTAATCTTTTATATTTTACTATTAAAACTTTATTATAATTTATAAAAATATAATTAAAAATATATATTATTCTTTAAGTTAATAAATAATTAATAAGAATAAAAAATAAAAAAAGTATTAAAGAAATATTATTAGAAAGTATTATATAATATTAAATTAAATAGAAAAGCTAAAACCTAAAATATAATAAATAAGTTAATAAAGAAAATATAAGAAATATTATAAAGAATATTTAGAACTTTAAGAATAAAGCAAAAAAATAATAATTTTATTAAATATAAATATATTTATTATAAATATTTTAAAAAACTTAAAAATAATAAAGAAAATATATTAAAAGTATAATAATTATTTAACCTCAATACTAAATAGGCTTAAAAATACTATTCTTTTAAAATTAAGTTTAATAATTACTTTTATATTAAATTTATACCGAAGTAATAATAATAAATATTAATTATAATATTTATATTGTTTTTTTATAATTTTAATAACTGCAAACTTAATAGTTCTAAAATCTTTTCCCTTTTTTTTTATTCCCTTTTTTCCTTTTTTTTTAATATCCTTTATCTTTATATCTTTTTATATAAAGGTTAATTAAATTATATAGAATTTAATATAGAAATAAAATTCATATTTCCCTTTTTTTCCTTAAGTATTATAAATATTATTAAGGAAGTTAAAAATATATCTTTAAGTTTTATAATTTTATTTTTTTTAATAATAATATCTCCTTTTATTCCCCTAATAATAAGTTTCCCTTATAAAAATTAATAGAAATTATATAAAATTATTAAATATAATAATTAAAGAAAATAAATTAATAACCTTTTTAAATAAATAATAAAGGAATCGAAAGCGTTTTATAAAGTAATAAATTCCTAATAATTATTATAAATCTCCGTTCCTAAACTTTTTAATAACTTTTTTATATAAGTTATAACCTTAATAATTAAAAGTTTATATATAAAATCTTTTAACTTTGCGGCTTATAAAGAATTATAATAACTTTTAATAAAAACTATTTTAATAGCCTTCTTAATAAAATTAAAGGTGTTAACCTTAATATATAAAAATAAAATATAAATATAGGCGTAGAAGGTATATAAAAGGATTATATATTTATTAAAATTATAATATTTTTTATAATATCGAATGTAAATATAACTAAAGGTAGGGCTAAAATAAGGCAAAATAGTTTTGCCCTTAAAAGCAATAGTTATATAATATAAATAAAGAGAAAATATATTATATATATATTAATTATAATTATATAATAACTGCAAAATAAATATATAATAATAATATATAATAAAATAAAATAAATAGAATATTATAAAAATAGGAAAAATATATTAAAACTTATATTTATAAAGAATATAAATAATAATAAAATAATATTTATATTATTTACTTTAATTTAAAAGGCTAAAAAAAAATATATATATAAAAAATATATATAAAAAATTATAAAATAAATATTATTATATTAATAATAATATAATAGGAATATATATATAGA
>JAABUQ010003488.1_pt1 | contig 28766 bp, 23 predicted proteins | sample 5560001 | NCBI WGS metagenome assembly JAABUQ01 (sample SAMN10711888, study PRJNA513371) | rock metagenome | isolation source: Antarctica rocks | place: Antarctica: Victoria Land, Finger Mt nord | collected 2015-12-18 | reverse complement strand
ACAGATGCGCTGGTCGCCCCAAGGCGCCCACCGCGTGCTTCAGGTCAGGGCCGCAGTGCTGGACGGGCGCTTCGGCCACCAAGCATTCCAACTCGCGGCGTAGCGCCCCAGGTTTTTGACACTCTCCAGGAGGAAGGCGACGCCGCCCGCGAGCAGGATCGCGGCGGTCAGCAGCGTGGTGGCGATGGGCCGGGTGATGAAGGGGCCGGAGATGTTCATTCGGCCGGCGCCGCGTCGCCGGCGTCGAGGTTGGGGCGGCGTCCGCCGAGGCGCAGCGCCAGGCTGTCGAGCGCCAGGTAGACCACCGGCGTCGTGAACAGCGTCAGCACCTGGCTGACAGCCAATCCGCCGACGATGGCGATGCCGAGCGGCTGCCGCAGCTCCGACCCCGACCCGCCGCCCAGCATCAGCGGCAGCGCGCCGAGCAGGGCGGCCATGGTGGTCATCAGGATGGGCCGGAAGCGCAGCATGCAGGCCTGGAAGATCGCGTCCCGCGGTGACATGCCGCCCTGCCGCTCCGCCGCCAGCGCGAAGTCGATCATCATGATCGCGTTCTTCTTGACGATGCCGATCAGCAGGATCAGGCCGATGATGCCGACGATGTCCAGCTCATGCCCGGTCAGGTCCAGCAGGATCAGCGCGCCCACCCCGGCCGAAGGCAGGGTGGAGATGATCGTCAGCGGGTGGATGAAGCTCTCGTACAGCACGCCCAGCACGACATACACCGCGACCAGCGCCGCCAGGATCAGCAGCAGCTCGTTCGACAGGGACGCCTGGAACGCCGACAGCGCGCCCTGGTAGGCCACGGTGAAGCTGTCCGGCAGGCCGATCTCCCGAATTGCGTCGCCGATGCCGGACGCGGCTGCGTCGAGCGAGGCGCCCGGGGCCAGGTTGAACGACACCGAAACCGCCGGGAACTGCCCCAGGTGCTCCACCTGCAACGGCGAGGGCCGGACCGACAGCCGGACCAGGGCCGTGAGCGGCACCTGGCCGGTGGCCGCCGCGACCGAAGGCAAGTAGATCGCGCCCAGCGCCTGCTGCAGGCTGGCCTGGCCGTGCACGTCCGCCTGCAGGATGACGCGGTACTGGTTGGATTGGGTGTACAGCGTCGAGACGATCCGCTGCCCGAAGGCGTCGTACAATGCGTTGTCAATCGTCGCCGTCGTGATGCCGAACCGGGCCGCCGTGGCCCGGTCCACCACCATGTCCAACGCCCGTCCGTTCGTGCTCATGTCGCTGGTCACGGACGAGAAGGCCGGCCTCCCGCTCAGCGCCTCGACCAGCTTCGGGACCCAGGCCGCGAACTGCGCCGCGTCTGGGTTTTCCAGGAAGAAGTGGTACTGCGCCCGGCTGACGGTGGCATCAATCGTCAGGTCTTGCACCGGCTGCATGGACAACGTGATGCCGGGGACCCGCAGGGTCTGCCGCAGGCGTTCGATCACCTGCGAGGCGCTCAGCCGGCGCTTGTCCATGGGCTTGAGGTTGATCTGGAAGCGCCCGGCGTTCAGCGTCGTGTTGGTGCCGTCCACGCCGATGAAGGAGGACAGGCTCTCCACCGCCGGGTCCTGCAGGACGGCGTCGGCCAGTTGCTGCTGGCGCGCCGCCATGGCCGCGAACGACGTGTCCTGCGCCGCCTCGGAGATGCCCTGGATGGTCCCGGTGTCCTGAACCGGGAAGAACCCCTTGGGAATGAGGACGTACATGGCGGCCGTGGCCCCGAAGGTCAGCAGCGCCACCGCCAAGGTCAGCGCGCGGTGGTCGAGCACCCAGCCGAGCCAGCGGCCGTAGCCCGCGACCATCCGGTTGAAGCCGCGCTCGGCCGCGAGGTCTAGGCGGTTGCGCGTCTCGGCCGGGCGATGCTTGACCAGGAGCGCGCACAGCATCGGCACCAAGGTGAGCGACACCACCGCCGAGAGCACGATGGTCACGGCCAGCGTGATCGCGAACTCCCGGAACAAGCGGCCCACCACGTCGCCCATGAACAGCAGCGGGATCAGCACCGCGATCAGCGACACGGTGAGCGAGACGATGGTGAAGCCGATCTCCGCCGACCCGCGCAGCGCCGCTTCCAGCGGGCTGTCGCCGTCCTCGACGTGGCGGGCGATGTTCTCGATCATGACGATGGCGTCGTCGACGACGAAGCCGGTCGAGATGGTCAGCGCCATGAGCGACAGGTTGTCCAGGCTGAAGCCCAGCAGGTACATCGCCGCCAGGGTGCCGACGAGCGACAGCGGCACCGACAGCGACGGGATCAGCGTGGCCGGCAGGTTGCGCAGGAACAGGAAGATCACCAGCACGACTAGCGCGACCGCCAGGCCCAGTTCGAACTCGACATCGGCCACGGAGGCGCGGATCGTCGTCGTCCGGTCGCTCAGCACGGCCACGTCGATGGCCGCCGGCATCGTCGCCTGCAGCTTCGGCAACAGCGCCTTGATGCCGCCCACCACGGCGATCACGTTGGAGCCAGGCTGGCGCTGCACGTTCAGGATCACCGCCGGCGTGCGGTCCGCCCAGGCGGCGAGCTGGTTGTTCTCGGCGCCGTCGAAGCTGCCTTTCGGCGTGTCGGTGTTCTGGTTGCCGATGATGGTCCGCACGTCGTCGATGGCCAGGCCGTAGGCCGAAAGCGCGCGCGGGTTGACGACGACGCGCACGACCGGGCGGTTGCCGCCGCTGATGGACACGAGGCCGACGCCGGGCTGCTGGCTGATCTTCTGCGCCAGCCGCACGTCTGCGAGGTCCTCGACCTGCGTCAGCGGCATCGTCTTGCTGGTGAGCGCCAGGGTCAGCACCGGCGTGTCGGCGGGATTGACCTTGTTGTAGATCGGCGGCGCCGGCAGGTCGGACGGCAGCAGGTTGGCGGCCGCGTTGATCGCCGCCTGCACCTCCTGCTCCGCCACGTCCAGGCTGAGGTTGAGGCTGAACTGCAGCGTGACCACCGACGCGCCGCCGGAGGACACGGACGACATCTGGCCCAGCCCCGGCATCTGCCCGAACTGCCGCTCCAGCGGCGCCGTCACCGCCGTCGTCATCACCTCGGGACTGGCGCCGGGGTAGAAGGTCTGCACCTGGATGGTCGGGTAATCGACCTCCGGCAGGGCCGAGACCGGCAGGAACCGGTAGGCGATGATGCCGACCAGCAGGATCGCCGCCATGAGGAGCGTCGTCCCGACTGGCCGGAGGATGAACAGCCGGGACGGGTTCAACCGCGGGCGCTCATGGGCTGGAGGCCGGCGGCTCGCGGCCGCGGCGCCCGCCCTGTGCTCCTGGCCCGGGTGCGCCCGCGCTTCCGCCCGCGTCGTGCACCGGCGGCGGGGCGACGCTGATGCGGGCGCCGTCGCGCAGCCGGTCCAGGCCGTCCGTCACGACCTGATCCCCGGGCTTCAATCCATCGAGGATCTGCACCATCCCGTTCTCGCCGGTGCCGGTCTTGACCGCCTGGACCGCGACGGTGCCGCCGGGCTTGACGAGGTAGACGAACGGCCCCGGCGCCCCCGTCTGCACCGCTCCCTGCGGCGCCACCACGACCCCTTTCAACGTCTGCACCAGCAGCCGCGCGTTGACGAACTGCTGCGGGAACAGCGCATTGTCGGTGTTGCTGAAATTCGCCCGCAGCTTGACCGTGCCCGTCGTGCTGTCGATCTGGTTGTCCGTCGTCGCCAGCGTGCCGGTTGCGATCAACTGCGTGTTGGTGCGGTCATAGGCCTGCACCGTCAGGGTGCCGCCTGCCATCTGCCGCTGCACCTGCGCCACGTCGTCTTCCGGCAGGGTGAACAGCACCGAGATCGGCTGCAACTGCGTGACCACGAACAGCCCGGTGGCGTCGCTGGTCTGCACGTAGTTGCCGGGATCGACCAGACGGATGCCGACCCGGCCGTCCACCGGCGAGGTGATGTGGCAATACACCAGGTTCAAGCTTGGCACTGTCGATGGCCGCCTGGTCGGTGATGATGGAGCCTTCGTACTGCTTGATGAGGAACACCTGGTCCTCGACCTGTTGGCGCGCGATGCTGTCCTGCTTGTTGAGCGTCTGGTAGCGCGTGTTGTCCGCCTTCGCCTGCGCCAGCAGCGCCTGGTCGTGCGCCAGCGTGCCCTGTGCCTGCTCAAGCGCCACCTGGTAGGGCCTGGGGCCAATCTGCGCGAGAAAGTCGCCCTTGCGCACCAACTGCCCTTCGGTGAAGGCGATCTGCTGCAACTGGCCGTTGATCTGCGTCTTGACCGTCACCGTCGCCAGCGGCGTCACCGCGGCCAGCCCGGTGAGCACCATGTCGATGTCGCCGGTGCCGATGGTCGCGACCTCCACCGGCTGGGGGGCGCCCGCGCCCGTCCGCCCGGCACCCTGCGGCTGGTCGCGGTGGCCGAGCAGCCGCCATCCGACACCGCCGGCCAGGCCGACGACCGCCAGCGCGATCACCCAGGCCAGCCAGGAGCGCCGGCGCGTCTTGACCGGGCCGGGTGTCCGGGCGGAGCGGGGCAGTGGGGTGTTCGAGTTGCTCGGTCATCGCTGCTCCGGTCGCCTTCTGGCAAGAACTGCACCGCCGCAACGGCCGCTCCGCCCGACGCTCCGTGCCGCAGCAGCTATAGGCTCGAAAGATGGCCCGGTTTCATCCCGGGAACGTAAGGACTTGAAAGGAGGCCGGCGGTGTGGGACTTCATGCACCGCAGGGATACGCGCCGACGGTGCCGATCACACGCGGCAGGCCGTTTGCGGCGGCTCAAGCCGCCATCAACGGCCCTGGAACGACGGCGGGCGGCGCTCCGCCATCGCGCGCACGCCCTCCTTGAAGTCCTCCGTCGCGAAGTGCTGCTCCTGCTGTTCCAACTCGTGGTCGGTGACGGCCGCCACGGCGTCGGCCAGGCCGCGCCGGAGGGTGCTGCGGGTGGAGGCGACGGCAATCGGGGCGGATTGGGCGATCTCCGCCGCCAGCGCCAGGGCCGCCGCGCGCAGCCCGTCCGCGGGCGCCAACACATCCACCAGGCCGATGCCGTGCGCCTCCTCGCCGCCGATGCGGCGCCCGGTGTAGAACAGCAGCGCCGCCCGCTGCGGCCCGACCACCCGCGGCAGGGTGACGCTCAGGCCGAAGCCGGGATGGAAACCCAGGCGGTTGAAGTTCGCGGTGAAGCGCGATTCCGCCGACGCCACCCGGAAGTCCGCGACGAGCGCCAGCCCAAGCCCGCCGCCCACGGCCGCGCCCTGCACCGCGGCCACCACGGGCTTCGCGCAGCGGAACAGGCGCACGGCCTGCTGGTAAAGGTGCCCGCCCTCGCGGTCGCCCCCACGTTCACCCACCGTATCGCGGGCAGGGCTGCTGAAGTCGGCCCCGGCGCAGAAGTTGCGGCCCTCCGCGCACAGCAGCACGCTGCGTATGCCCCCGTCGGCGTCGAATCCCTCGAACGCCTCGGCCAGCGCGCGGATCAGGGCGATGTCGAAGTAGTTGTGCGGCGGACGGCAGATCTCGGCGATGCCGACATGGCCGTCCCGGCCCGTGCGGACGTCCTTCATCGCAGGCCCAGGCCCCGGGCGATCATGCCCCGCAGGATCTCCCGTGTGCCGCCGCGCAGGGAAAAGGACGGCGCCGTCATCACGAGATGCGCCAAGACGGCGGACAGCGCCGTGCTGCCCTCGGCCTCCGACGGTTCCACGTCCACCAGCAGACGCACCACCTCGACCGTTTCCTGCTCCAGCACGTTGCCGAGGTCCTTGACCAGCGCCGCCTGCAGCGCCGGGTCCTGCCCGTCCTGCAGCATGCCGGCGACGGAGCGGGACAGGCGGCGGAGCGCCATGGTGTGGGCGGTGAGCCGGCCGACGGCCACAGCAGTGCGCTCCGGCGCGTCCGGCCCCAGGGCGCGCACGGCCTCGGTCAGCAGGGTGAAGGAGGACAGGAAGCGGTCGGGGCCGGACCGCTCGAACGCCAGTTCCGCCGTGACCTGCTTCCAGCCGTCGTCCTCCTGGCCCAGCAGCGCGTCCTCCGGCAGCAGCAGGTCGGTGATCGCGACCTCGTTGAAATGGTGGGCGCCCCGCATGTCCCGGATCGGCCGCACGGCCATGCCGGCGGACCGCGCCTGCGCCATGTCCACCAGGAACTGGCTGGACCCGGCGTGGCGGTCGTCGGACCCGTTGCCAGAAGGCGCGCCCGTGCGGCAGAACAGGATCATGTAGTCCGCGAAGTGGGCGGAGGAGGTCCACACCTTCGTGCCGTTCACCAGCCAGCCGCCCTGCACGCGCTGCGCCCGGGTGCGGGTGGCGGCCAGGTCCGACCCGGAATCCGGCTCGCTCATGCCGATGCAGAACGACACCTTGCCGGCGGCGATGCGCGGCAGGATGGCCTGGCGCTGCGCTTCCGTGCCGTGGCGCAGGATGCTCGGCCCGCTTTGCCGCTCGGCGACCCAATGATGGCCGACCGGGGCGCCCGCGGCCAGCACCTCCTCCAGCACGACGTAGCGTTCCAGCGCCGAGCGCTCGTGGCCGCCGTACTGCCGCGGCCAGGTCATGCCGAGCCAGCCGCGCGCGCCCATCTTGCGGCTGAACTCCCGGTCGTGCCCGCTCCAGGACGCGGCCCGCTGCTGCGGCGTGCGGCCCCGCAGCTCGTCGGCGAGGAAATCGCGGACCTCCCCGCGCAGGGTTTCGGCGGCCGGGGTGGTCCGGGGCGGGGTGGCGAAGGACAGGGCTTGCATGGGGTTCACACCTCCTCGGGGGAAAGCACCAACAGGGCGTCCGCCACCGTGCAGCCTTGCCCGGCGGGATGGACGATGACGGGATTCAGCTCAAGCTCCGCGATTGTCGCGCGGGCGGCGTGGGCGATGGCGGACACGTCCGCCACCAGCCGCGCCAGGGCGGGCAGATCGGCCGCCGGGGCGCCGCGCCAGCCGTCCAGCAGCGGCGCGCTGCGCAGGCTGCGCAGCATGGCCGCCGCCTCGGCCTCGTCCACGGGCGCGAGCCGCCGGGCGGTGTCCGCATACAGCTCCGCCATCACCCCGCCGGCGCCGACGGTCACGACCGGGCCGAAGGTGGGGTCGCGCACGGCGCCGACGATGACCTCGATGCCCGGCGGGGCCATGCGCTCCAGCAGCACGCCATCGACCGGGGCGTTTGGCGCATGGGCGCGGGCGCCGGCCAGCACGGCATCGAAGGCGCTTTCCAGCCCGGGCAGGTCCGTGATCCCAAGGCGCACCCCGCCGGCCTCCGTCTTGTGCGGGAGGGCCGGGGACTGGACCTTGACGGCCAGCGGGAAGCCCAGCGCCGCGGCGGCCGCCGCCAGGTCCCCGCGCCGCGCAACGAGGCGGAACGGCGCCAGGGCAACGCCGCAGGCGGCCAGCGCCGCCTTGGCCGCGTGCTCCGCAACCGGCCCGGCCGGACCGGACAGCGCCGCCCGCGCGGCGTCCGGAAGCGCCCGCAACGGTGGCACGGCGGCGCACGGCACGGGAACCAGCGCCCGCGCCGCCCGCGCCAGCAGCGGCATGGACGGGCAGATCACCGCGCCGGCGTCCGCCAGCACCTGCCGGCTGAGCGGGGACGGCAAAGTGTAGCTGTAGAACAGCACGGGCTTGCGCCGCTCGGCCAACAGGGCTTGCAGCGCCGGGCCGTCAAAGGCGACGCGGGCCGGGTTGGCGAGGGTGGTCACGACGACGACCTGGTCCACCCCGGGGTTGAGGGTCAGCAGCTCCATCGTCCGCAGCGTGCCACCGCCCTGGGCGCCCCCCGCGGTCAGATCCACCGGGTTGCGGGCGGAGCCGTAGCTGGGGATGAAGCCGCGTATCTCCGCCTGGGTCTTGGCCGAAAGCTCCGGCAGGGTCAGGCCCGCATCCTCCAGCACGTCCGCGGACCAGGCCCCCGCGCCGCCCGACACGGTGACGACGGCGACCCGCCCGCCCGCAGCCGGCGGGTTGGAGGCGAGCGCCGCGGCGAGCGTCAGCGCCTCCCCCAGCTCGGTGGCGGCGTGGATGCCGTGCCGGCGGAACAGGGCGTCGTAGCCGGCGTTCCACCCGGCCATGCTGGCGGTGTGGGAGGCGGCGGCGGCCTTGCCCGCGGCGGAGCGGCCGGCCTTGATGGCGACGATGAACTTGCCCGCCCCCCGGGTCGCCGCCGCGGCGGCGGCGAAGCCGGCGGGGTCCCGCACCGTTTCCAAAAACAGCAGCACGCCCGCCGTATCGGGGTCGGCGGCCATGTGGGCCAGGATGTCGGCGGCGGTCAGGTCGGCCTCGTTGCCCGTGGTGACCACCGTGCTGAACGACAGGCCCAGCGCCCGTCCGCGGTTGTACAGCGCGAAGCCCATGCCGCCGCTTTGCGCGATGATGCCGAGGCGGGCGCGCACCGCGACCGGGTTGTCGTCGGCGTCCCGGTCCACGGCCGGGCTGAAGGTGGCGCTGACGCGGGCGGCCTCGTTGTGGAACCCTTCCCCGTTGGGGCCGAGCACGCGCATCCCGGTCCGCCGGGCGAGCGCCGCCACCTGGTCCTGCAAGCCCTCCGGCGCCGCGCCGTCCTCCGCGAAGCCGGAGGAGATCACGGCGGCGTAGCGCACCCCGGCGGCGGCGCATTCCTCCAGCGCCGGGAGCACGCGCCCAGCCGGGATGGCGACCAGCGCCACGTCCACCGTCCCGCCGGCCGCGGCGACGGTGGGGAAACAGGGCAGGCCGTGGATCTCGGTGTAGCTGGGGTTCACCGGCACGATGCGCCCGGAGAACCCGTTCTTGCGCAGCAGCGCCAGGAGCTGGCCGCGGATGCGGTCCGGCTCCGGCGAAGCGCCGACGACCGCGACGGAGGCCGGCGACAGCAGGGCGTCGAGCGGCGGCATCACGCGGCCGTCAGCGCCGGCCACAGCCCGTCCGGCCCCGCCTGCAGCGCGGCACGGCCGACCAGGGCGTTCCATTCGGCCTCGTTGCCGAACTCGTCGCGCCAGGACCACAGGCGGCGGGTGAAGGGGTGCAGGTGGTACTCCTGCGTGAAGCCGATGGCGCCGTGCGACTGGTGCGCCAGCCCGGCGGCGACGCTTGCGGCCTCCCCCGCGCGGGCCTTGGCAGCGCCGACCACCAGCGGGGACAGATCGCCGGCCAGCGCGTCCGCCGCCATGTCGGCCGCGGCGAGGGCGGCGGCGGACTGCCCGGCCAGCACCGCCAGGTTGTGCTGGATCGCCTGGAACTTGCCGATGGGCCGGCCGAACTGCACGCGGGTCTGCGCGTACTCCACGCTGATGGCCAGCGCGCGGGACAGGGCGCCGGCGATCTGCACGGTGCGGACCGCGGCGCCCGCGGCACGAAGCCCGGCGGCGTCGAACGGGGCGGGGGCGACGGCCCCGGCGGGCAAAGCGGCGTCGAACGCCACGGTGTCCCGCGGCTCGCCGGCCAGGTTCACGTCCCGCGCCACGGTGCCGCAGGCGGAGACGAACGCGACCATCGGCCCGTCCGGCCCCTCGGCCAGGACGGCAAGCGCGGCGGCGTCGCGGCCCCAGGGCACCCGGGTTGCCGTCCCGGCGAGGCGCCACCCGCCGCCCTCCCATTGCAGCGTCAGCGCCTCCCCGCGCCGGACCGGCGCAAGCGTCAGCACGCCCGGCGGCGCCGGCAGCCCGGCACGGGCGAGCAGCCAGCCCGCCAGCATCGTCTCTGCGAGGGGCGCCGGGGCGGCGTGGAACGCGGCGGCCTGCACCAAGCGCATCGCCTCGGCCACCGTCGCGCCGAAGCCGCCGGCGTCCTCCGGCAACAGGGCGGCGGTGAACCCGGCCTCGGCCACCGCGTCCCACAGGGACTGCGGAAACGTGCCGGCCTCGGCCGCTTGCAGCACGTCCTTGGTGACATGGGTGGTGAACAGGCGTTCGGCGCTGTCGGCAAGCTGGTCGCTCATGCGGGTCTCCGGGGCAGGATGCTCATTTGGCAGGGGGCACGTCGTCGAAGCTGAGCGGCAGCATGGCTACATCCCCAACCCGAAATAGGCGCGGCGCAGCCCGTCATCCGCGCGCAGGACCGCGGGCGTGCCGCCAAAGGCGACGCGTCCGCCTTCCAGGGTGAACACGCGGTCGCCGAGGTCCAGGAACTTCACGTTCTGCTCGGCGATCAGCAGCGACAGGCCGCCTTCGCGGCACTCGGCCAGCGAGCGGATCACCGTGGACACCAGCAGCGGGGACAGCCCGGACGACGGCTCGTCCATCACCAGCAGCTTTGGCTCGGCCGCGAGCGCCTTGGCGATGCCGAGCATCTTGCGCTGCCCGCCCGACAGGCTGCCGCCCCCCTGGCGGCGCTTCTCCGCAAGCACCGGGAACAGGGCATACAGCCCGTCCCGCCGGCGCCGGGCCGCGGCGCCGTCCACGAACAGCGCGCCGAGACGCAGGTTTTCGTCCACGGTCAGGCCGGGGAAGATGCCCAGCTCCGACATGTAGCTGAGGCCCAGGCGGACCCGGGCGCGGGCGGGCAGGCCGGCGATGTCCTCCCCGCGGAAGCGTATGGCGCCGGCGCGGGCCGGCAGCAGGCCGACCAGGGTTTTCAGCAACGTCGTCTTGCCGGCGCCGTTGGGACCGAGCAGCACGACCGTCTCGTGCTCCGCCACGTCGAGGTCGATACCCCACAGCACCTGCATCGCGCCGTAGCCGGCCTGCAGGCCCGACACCTGCAGCAGCGCCGTCACGCCGCCACCCCGGACGCGATGGCGGGCGCCTCCTCGGGGGCGCCCAGGAACACCTCGACCACCTGGGGGTCGCGCGCCGCGTCGCGCAGGCTGCCGCCGAAGATGGCGCGTCCGGCGTTCATCACCACCACGCGGTGGGTCAGGCGGTCGATGAAGGGCATCAGGTGCTCCACCACCACCAGGCCGAGGCCCGCTTCCGCCAAGGCGCGGAGGCGGGCGGCGATGCGCTCCAGCTCCGCCGGGTTCAGGCCGCAGGCCAGCTCGTCCACCAGCAGCAGGCGCGGGCTGGTGGCGAGCGCGCGGGCGAGGTCCAGCATCTTCTGCTGCACGCTGGTCAGCTCGCCCGCGCGCCGGGCGGCGAGATGGCCCAGCTCGACGCCATGCAGCAGGGCGTCCAGGTCGGGCGGCGCCCCGGGGCCGTGGACGGCCACCTCCAGGTTCTGCCGCACCGTCAGGCTCGGGAAGGGCTTGGGCACCTGGAACGTCCGGTTGATGCCGCGGGCGGCCCGGCGGTGCGCGGGCAAGGCGCCGACGGACACGCCGTCCAGCAGCACCGTGCCCCCATCCGCCGGCAGCAGGCCGCTGATGACGTTGATGGCCGTCGTCTTGCCGGAGCCGTTGGGACCGATCAGGCCGACGATCTCCCCCGCGGAAACCGTCAGGTCCACGCCGCCCAGGGCCTGGAACCCGCCGAAGCGCTTGGTGACGCCGGTGGCGCGGAGCAGCGGCTCAGCCATGGGCGGGCAGGCCCTTCCGAACACGCAGGCGCGGGGCCAGGCGGCGGGGGATGGCGGCCAGGCCTTCGGGGAAGAACAGCACCAGCAGCATGATGAGCACGCCGTAGGTGAGCTGGAAATACTGCGGGGCGGACACGCCGATGGCGTTGTAGAGGCCATACAGCAGCAGCACGCCCAGCACCGGGCCGCCCAGCGTGCCGGCGCCGCCGAACAGGGTGAACACGATGGCGAAGATGCTGAAGTTGATGTCGAACACGGATTCCGGGAAGAAGGTAGACGCGCGCCAAGCGAACACCGCCCCGATCAGCCCGGCCGCCAGCGCGCTGGCCAGCCAGACCACGAGGCGCCCGCGCACGATGTCGATCCCCGCCATGGACGCCGCCAGCGGGTTGTCGCGCGCCGCCTGCAGCCGCAGGCCGAAGCGGGAATGCCGCAGCCAGGCGACCAGCCCCATGACCAGCGCCAGGATGCCGAGCGCGAGGCCGTAGGTGAGCGCCGGGGCGTAGGGCAGGGACAGCCGCACGCCGTAGGGACCGCCGGTCACGTCCTGCAGGTTCGGGTTGCCGATCAGGTGCAGCAGCGCCTCGGACGCGGCCAGGCTGGCCAGGCCGAAGTAGGCGCCCTGCAAGCGCAGCAGCGGGGTGAGCAGCAGGCTCACCAGCAGCGCCGCCCCGCCGCCCCCAGCCACCGCCAGCACCGGCGGCGTGCCCGCAAGCGTCACCAGCATGGAAAAGCCGTAGGCGCCGGCGCCGAAGAAGCCGACATAGCCGAAGGGCAGGTAGCCGGAAAAGCCGTAGGTGAGGTTCAGCCCCTGCGCCAGCACCAGGAACACCACGAAGTTCAGCAGCAGCATCCCGTTGTCATACAAGAACGGCAGCACCGCGAACGCCGCCAGCAGCGGCGCCGCGACCAGCAGCAAGTCGCGCGTCATCCCCTTACGCATGGCGCACCTGCCGGCCCAGCAGCCCTGTCGGCCGGACCAGCAGCACCCCGATCAGCACGAGGTTCGGCAGCAGGTCGGCAAAGGAACTCAGGTAGGTCCGCATCAGCATCAGGCAGACCCCGAAGATGACGCCGCCCAGCACCGTCCCGAGCGGGTTGCCCAGGGAGCCGATGATGATGACCGCGAAGGCCGTGAGGTCGAGCGGGATGCCCAGCGACGGCGTGAAGCTGCCGAGCATGAAGGGCGCGAACACCCCGGCCACCGCCGCCAGCCCGGCGCCCACGGCGAACGCGATGGCCGACACGCGGTGGACGTCCACGCCGATGCCCACGGCCTCCTCCCGCTGGGCCATGATGGCCCGGGTCTGCCGGCCGATGCGGCTGCGGTACAAATAAAGGTAAACCCCGGCCAGCATCACCAGCGACACGCTCCCGGCATACACCCAGGCGAACGGCACCGTCTGCCCCAGCAGCGGCACTGGGCCGCCGCCCAGCAGGCGGCTGGGGATGGACCGCTCGGAGTTGCCGAACAGCATGGCCGCGGCCGCCTCGATGGTTTGCGACAGGCCGAAGAACAGGATCAGCGACAGCATCTCCGGCTCGGGCGCGCGGAACAGGCGGGGGATGAGCAGGTAATAGAGCGGCAGGCCCAGGAGGAAGAACGCCGCGAAGCTGAGCGCGACGACGGCCGGCGGCGGCAGGCCGAGGCTGCGGAACATCCAGAACGCCGCGAAGGCGCCGAGCATGATGATGTCGCCGTGCGCCAGGTTGACGATCCGCATGACGCCGAACACCAGGTTCATCCCCACTCCGACCAGCGCGAAGTAGAGGCCGAAGATGACCCCGGTGGCGAGCGCGTAGGACAGCACGGGTCAGGGCGCCGGGTAGACCGGCTTGGCGGTCGCGAGGTCCGCGGGCCAGACGATGTTGAGGCCGTACTCGCCGTCGACCTCGCGGCCGGGCACGATCTGGCCGAGCGGCAAGGTCTCCCCGCTTTGCGACCCGTCCGGTGCCAGGAGGAACGGCCCGGCGAGGGTCTGCAGCTTGCCCGACAGGGTGAACACCGCCCGGCGCAGCTCCATCTGGTCTAGGCTCGCGGCCTCTGCCAGCGCGCTCTCGATCACCAGCCCGGCCTGGTAGCCCGCCAGCGCGTTGAAGCCGAACTCGACGCCGGGCAGCTTATGGCTGCTGACCCAGTGTTCGAAGGCGTCCTTGAAGTGGTCGCGGTCCAGGCCGTAGTTGACCTTGAACTCGTAGAAGGCCGGGCTGGCGAGCGCGTAGCTGTGCGCGAGCTGGTCGGATACGCCGTTGGTCCGCATCAGCGCCAGCTCCGTCAGGCCGTAGGCGGTGAACAGGAACCTGAACTTGCTGCCGTTGTCCTGCAGCGCGCGCAGGAAGGCGATCTCGTTGGCGGGGTAGCCGAACTCCAGCAGGGCGTCGGGCTTCGCGGCCTCCACGTTGTTGACCAGCAGCGTGTAGTCGGTGGTGTTGGCCGGCACGCCGCGGTCGAACACGAGTTTCAGATCAGGCGTAGCCTGCACGGCGCGGCGGACCGCGGCGGCCTGGAAAGCCGTGTAGTCCGCGGTGTTGTAGAGCAGTGCCACGGTCTTGATGCCGAGCCTGGGCATCTGTCCCACGAAGTCCGCCAGCGTCTTGGGATACCGGTCGGTCGCCGCCAGCCCCAGCAGCACGATGTAGGGGTTGTCGGGGCTGAAGAAGTTGGGGCTGCTGCCGGTGACGTCCCACAGCAGCATCTTGTGGTCGCGGGCCACCGGCACGGAGGCGGCCGTCATCACCGAGGTGCTGTCAGACAGCAGGATGTCCACTTTGTCGCGGGTGATGAGCTGGTTCGTCAGGTTGCCGGCCAGCGAAGGGGAGCTTTGGTCGTCGTAGGAGACCAGGCGGACCGGGACGCGCTTGTTGAACCCCTTGACGAACACCCCGCCCTGCTTGTTCAGCCCGTCCGCCCACCATTCCAGCGCGGCGTGCAGCGGCACCGACGCGCTGGCCAACTGGCCCGACCCGGCATGCAGCGTGCCGACCTTGATCTCCGTCGGCCCGTCTGCCGCCCGTGCCGGGCCGAGCGCGGCGATGGCCATGCATGCGGCGGCCAGCAGGCGTGTTGCTGCGGACATCCCGGTTCCCTCCCTGATGGGCGCCCTTTGCGGGCTGCTTCGGCCACGATACGCGCCTCGCCGGGCGCGGCCTAGCCCCGTGCGGCTCATGCCCTCGGGTCGGCCGCAGCGGGCTGGCGTCGGGCAGGGCGGCGCCTTCACAAGCGCACATGGCGGAGATAGTGTCCCATGGTGACGACGTTGCAGAGCCTGCCAGCTTCGCGTCCGGCGATCAGCCCACCGGATCATCATGCAGGAGTCCATCTGCCATCATCGCTCCACTTCGCCAGACGGAACGAAGGTCCGGCATGAGCGACGACCTACGCTCGCTGCGGCGGCTGGAGGACGAGCGGTTCCTGCGCGGCGCCGGGCGGTACACGGACGACGTGCCGGCGGCCGGGCACCTGCACGGGCTGTTCCTGCGCTCCCCCCATGCCCATGCGGAGATCCTAGGCATCCAGACGGAGGCGGCCGCCGCGATGCCGGGCGTCCAAGGCCTGTTCACCGCGGCCGACTTGCTGGCCGACGGCATCCGCCCGATCCCCTGCGCCATGGCATTGCCGCCCGCCGCGGCCCTGGTCGTCCCGCCGCGCCACGCCCTTGCATCCCGCCGGGTGCGCTATGTCGGCGAGCCTGTGGCCCTGGTGGTGGCAGACAGCGCCGCCGCCGCGCGGGACGCGCTGGAACAGGTGGCCGTCGCGTATGACGACCTGCCGGCGGTGACGGTGCTGGGCGACGCGCTGGCGGACGATGCGCCGCAGCTCTGGCCGGAGGCGCCGGGCAACCTGGCGCTCCATTACCAGCGCGGCGACTGCGCGGCGGTGCTGGCGGCCTTCGCCGCGGCGGCCCATGCAGTCAGCCTGGAGCTGGTCAACAACCGGGTCGTCGCCGCCTCGCTGGAAACCCGCACAGCGCTGGCCGAGCACGACCCGGCGACCGGCCGGATGCGCCTGCTGCTGAGCGGCCAGGACGTGCACGGCATCCGGCGCGACCTGGCGCACTGCTTCGGCGTGTCGCCGGAGATGATCCACGTCGTCTGCCCCGATGTCGGCGGCGGCTTCGGCATGAAGAACGTGGTGCATCCCGAGCAGGTCGCGCTGCTTTGGGCGGCCCGCCGCTTGGGCCGTCCGGTGCGCTGGGCGGCGGAGCGCACGGAGGACTTCCTGGGGGGCGCGCACGGGCGCGACAACCTGACGCGGGCGCGGCTGGCGCTGGACGCGGAGGGGCGCTTCCTGGCGCTGCATGTGGAGACCACGGGCAACCTGGGCGCCTACGTGTCCGCCCTTGGCCCCGGCGCGCATACGGCGGCGCCCGCGACGGCGATGGGCGGGGTCTATGCCGTCCCGGCCGTGTTCATGGACGTGCGCGGCGCCTTCACCAACACCGTGCCGGTGGACGCCTACCGCGGCGCGGGCAAGCCGGAGGCGAACTACGTCATCGAGCGTCTGGCCGACCTCGCCGCGCACCGCCTGGGCCGGGACCCGGCGGCGCTGCGCAAGGCCAACCTGGTCCGGACGTTCCCCCATACGAGCGCTCTGGGCGTCACGATGGACACCGGGCGGTTCGGCGACAACCTCGCTGCGGTGCTGCTGGCCGCCGACCGCGACGGCTTCGCCGCCCGCCGGGCCGAGGCCGCCGGGCGCGGGCGGCTGCGGGGCTGGGGCATCGCCTGCTTCCTCGAAACCTCCCGCGGCAAGCCCGGCGAGGACGGCGGCGTCCGCTTCGGGCGGGACGGCACCGTCGCGCTGCTGTCGGGCACGCAATCCAACGGCCAGGGGCACGAGACGAGCTTCGCCCAACTGGCCGCCGCCCGCCTGGGCCTGCCGATCGAGGCGTGCCGGCTGGTGCAGGGGGATAGCGGCCGGGTCGCATGGGGCGGCGGGCACGGCGGCGCGCGCTCCCTGCCGATGGCCGGCACGGCGCTGGCCATGGCGCTGGATGCCGCCTTGGCCAAGGCCCACGCCGAGGCCGCCCGCCTGCTGCAGGCCGGCCCGGCGGGCGTCGCCTTCGCCGCCGGCACGTTCCGTACCGCCGAGGGCGGCAGCATCGGCCTGGCCGAATTGGTCCGCACCCTGCCGCCCGGCACGCTGGACGCAGACGCCCACAACTCGAACGAGGAGTTTGTCTTCCCCAACGGCGCCCATGTGGCCGAGGTGGAGGTTGACTCGGACACCGGGGCCGTGGCGCTGCTGCGCTACGTCGCAGTGGACGACTACGGCATCCTGGTCAACCCGCTGCTGACGGAGGGCCAGGTGCAGGGCGGCCTGGCGCAGGGCATCGGGCAGGCGCTGATGGAGGAAGTGCATTACGACCCCGGCGGCGGCCAGCTCCTGACCGCCTCCTTCCAGGACTACGCCCTGCCGCGTGCGTCCGACCTGCCGGCGCTGGAGGTGCGGTTCAACGAGCATCCGACCGCGCGCAACCCGCTGGGCGCCAAGGGCGCGGGCCAGGCCGGGGCCATCGGGGCACCGCAGACGGTCATGAGCGCCATCGCCGACGCCCTGGGCATCCCGCATCTGGACATGCCGGCCACGCCCGAACGGGTATGGCGCGCGTGCCGGGCGCGCAACGCTCCTGGACAAGCGTAGAGGGCCCCCGAATGCAGCGTTCCTTTGACGTGGTGATCATCGGCGGCGGCGTCATCGGCAGCTCCGTCGCCTACCACCTGTCCGCCAACCCCGGCGCCGGGCGCATCGCGGTCATTGAGCGTGACCCCACCTACGCCGCGGCCTCGTCCTCGCTGTCCACCAGCGCCATCCGGCAGCAGTTCGGCACGGCGGCCAACATCCGCATGTCGGAGTACAGCATCGGCTTCCTGCGCCGCGCGCGGGAGCTGTTGAGCGTGGACGGCTTTGAGGCCGACATCGGCCTGCGCGAACCCGGCTACCTCATCCTCGGCGCCCCCGCCGACATCCCGACCTTCGAGGCCCGGCACGCCGTCCAGCGGGCCTGCGGCGCCAGGACCGAGCTGCTCACCCCGGAGGAGGTGCTGTGCCGCCATCCCTGGCTGCGGGTGGACGACCTCGGCATCGCCTCCTTTGGCCCGGAAAAGGAAGGCTGGTTCGATGGCCCGGCGCTGCTGCATGCCTTCAAGCGCAAGGCGCGCGCCCAAGGCGTCGAGTATGTCGCCGGCACGGTGACGGGGCTGGAGATGGCGGGCGCCGGCCGGGTCGGCGCGGTGCTGCTGGCGGACGGCGGGCGGCTGGCGTGCGGCACGGCGGTCAACGCCGCCGGGCCATGGAGCGGGCGGGTCGGGCGGATGGCCGGGCTGGACGTGCCGGTGGTGCCGCTCAAGCGCTGCGTGTTCGTGTTCGACAGCCCCGAGAAGCTCCCGCACGCCCCCTTCCTGTTCGACCGATCGGGCCTTTTCGTCCGCCCGGAGGGGCATCTCTATATCTGCGGCACGACGCCTACGGCCGAGAACGCGCCCGACGATTTCGGCCTGGACGTGGACCACGCGATGTTCGACGACGTGATCTGGCCCGCCTTGGCCCACCGCGTGCCCAGCTTCGAGCGCCTGCGGCTGCTGCGGGCCTGGGCCGGGCTGTATGAATACAACCTGTTCGACCACAGCGCGATCATCGGCCGGCACCCGGCGGTGGGCAACCTGGTGGTGGCCTGCGGGTTCAGCGGCCACGGCATGATGCACGCTCCGGCGGCCGGCATCGGAGCGAGCGAGCTGATCCTGCACGGCGAGGCCCGGTCCGTGGACCTCAAGCCCTTCGCCTTCGAAAGGATTGCAGCCAACCAGCCGGTCCGGGAACACGTGTACTAACCGGGCCGGCGCCGTCAGCCCAGGTAAGCCTCTCGCACGGCGTCGCTGTGCAAAAGCTCGGGTCCCGGCCCCGAGAGCACCACCTCGCCGGATTGCAGCACATAGGCCATCTGCGCGATCTCCAGCGCCATGAACGCGTTCTGCTCCACCAGCAGCACCGTCACGCCGAGCTTGTTGATCGCCTGAATCGTCTCGAACACCTGGTCCACCACCTGCGGCGCCAGGCCCATGCTCGGCTCGTCCATCAGCAGCGTGCGCGGGCGGGACATCAGGGCACGGCCCATCGCCAGCATCTGCTGCTCCCCGCCTGACAGCGTGCCGGCCAGTTGTGCCAGCCGTTCCCGCAGCCGGGGGAACAGGGCCAGCACCCGGTCCAGCTCCGCCGCCAGCTCGGCGCGCGGGGAGCGCCGGCGGAACGCGCCCATGCTCAGGTTCTCCCGCACCGTCAGCCGGGCGAACACGCGCCGCCCTTCCGGCACCTGGACCAGGCCGAGCGGCACCAGGTCGTGCGGCGGCACGTCCGTGACATCCCGCCCGGCCAGCACCACGCGCCCGGCGCTCAGGGTGCGGAGGCCGCAGATGGCGTTGAGCGCCGTGGTCTTGCCCGCGCCGTTCGCCCCGACCACGGCGCAGATCGTGCCCTCCGCCACCGCCAGCGACACGCCCCGCAACGCACGGATGTTGCCGTAGCTGACATGCAGGTCGAGCGCGGCCAACGCGCTCACGGATGGGCGCCCAGCGCGTCCATGCCGTGCCGGGCCGCCCGGGCGCCGAGGTAGGCGGCGATCACCGTGGGGTCCACGCGGATTTCGGCCGGCGTGCCTTCGGCGATGCAGGCGCCATGGTCCAGCACGCTGATGTGCTCGGAGATGCCCATGACGACGCGCATCTGGTGCTCGATCAGCAGGATCGTCAGCCCGTGCTGGTCGCGCAGCGCGCGGATCAGTTCGAGCATGGCGTGGCTCTCGACCGGGTTCATCCCGGCGGCCGGCTCGTCCAGCAGCAGCAGCACCGGCTCGATGGCCATGGCGCGGGCGATCTCCAGCCGGCGCTGGTCGCCGTAGGGCAGGTGCCGGGCCAGGCGGTCGCCGCGCCCGGCGAGGCCAACCGTCCCCAGCAGCGCCCGGGCGCGTGCGACGGTGTCGCGGACCTGGCGGCGGTGCGCCGGGGTGGCGAGCAATGCGCCCAGCAGGCCCTCCGGCCGCCGGGCGTCCACGCCGACCATGATGTTCTCGATGGCGGTCAGGTCGGGGAACAGCCGGATGTTCTGGTAGGTGCGGGCGACGCCGTGCTTGGCGACCACGTCCGGACGCAGGCCGTCGATCCGCACGCCGTCCAGGTGGATTTCCCCCGCGCTGGGCTGTACGAAGGAGGTCAGGCAGTTGAACAGCGTGGTCTTGCCGGCGCCGTTCGGGCCGATCACGCTGTGGATGGCGCCCCGAGGTACCTCCAGGTCCACCTGGCTGATCGCCAGCAGGCCGCCGAACCGCTTGCTGACGCCCCGCGCGGACAGGAGCGGCTGGGTCACGCGGCTTCCCGGTGCGCGATGGCCTTGGGACTCAGCCCCTCCGGCTTCAGCCGGACCACCGCGATGATGACCAGGCCGTAGATCAGGTAGCGGTACTCCCCGAGGTCGCGCAGCACCTCCGGCGCGCCGATCAGTGCGGCGGCGCCGATCAGCACGCCGGGCAGGCTGCCGATGCCGCCGACGACCAGGATCGCCAGCACGTTGACCGACACCAGAAGCTGGAAGCTTTGCGGAAAGGCCGAGCCGACCATGCCGGCGAAGATGCCGCCGGCCAGCCCGGCGAAGGCCGCGCCCATGGTGTAGGCGGACAGCTTCACCCGGACCAGCGCGATGCCCAAGGCCTGCGCCACGTCCTCGTCCTCCCGCACCGCCAGCCAGCGCCGGCCCAGCCCGGAGTGCTGCACCCGCCACGCGACGTAGCCGGCCAGCGCCGTCAGGCCCGCGGTCATGTAGAACAGTTGGGTGGGCGAGCTGAGCACGGTGCCGAACAAGGAGGGTTTGGGAATGTTGACGATGCCCTGCGCCCCGCCCAGCAGCGGCTTGAGCATGTCGGACAGCACCAGCACGCGGATGATCTCGCCCAAGCCGAGCGTCGCGATGGCGAGGTAGTCCCCGCGTACCTTCAGCACCGGCAGGCCGAACAGGAACCCGGCGGCGGCGGCGGCCAGGATCGCGAACGGCAATGCCGCGAAGAACGGCAGGTGCCCGCCCGCGCCCGCCGGGTCCGCCGTCAGCAGCGCCACCGTGTAGGCGCCCACGGCGAAGAAGGCGACGAAGCCGAGATCGACCAGCCCGGCCAGTCCCAGCTCGATGTTCAGGCCCAGCCCCATCAGCGTGTACAGGCAGACCAGCATCATCACCTGGGCGACAAAGTCGTTGGTCAGCGCCGGCAAGGCCAGCACCGCCAGCAGGAGCAGCAGCCGCAGCGCCAGTTTGGCCCGGGACGGCAGCCGGTTGAACGCCCCGGCGCCGGGGCGGGCCGCCAGCAGGGCGCCGACCGCCGCCGCCGCCACGGCGCCCGCGGGCAGCACGCCGTCATAGTTGAACGCCCAGTCCTCGACGCCGCCGATCCCGCCCAGGACGCTGCGGATCAGCTCGCGCAGCAGCCCGGCCACCACCACGCCGCCAAGCGCGCCTGTGATGATCCGCCGGGTCAATCGGTCGCACAGCACGAGCGCCGCCCCCAACCCAGCGGCGGCAGCCCCCGCCGCGGCCAGCAGGAGGGCCGCTTGCGGGCCGGGCAGGCCGAAGCCGATCCGGTTGAGCGTCACCGGGGTGAGCGAGACCAGCATCCAGCGCAGGTTGGCGGCGCCGGCCGCGGCGGCCAGGCCGGCCAGCAGCCCGCCGGCGGCCGCGCCCGCAACAACCGCAGCCGCAACCGTCGCCGCCGTGGGAACGCGCCGGGCGAGCGCCGCGCCGCCGCCGAGGGCTATGGCCAGCATCAGGGCGTGCCCGATGTCCAGCACGCCCACCACCAGCGCCTTGTTGCTGAACTGGCCGAACAGCCCGACCAGCACGGTGAAGGCGCAGCAGGCGGCGATGGACAGCGCGACGGCGCCCCCGGCGCGCAGCCCGGCCAAAACGGGGAGCGCGCCGAAGGCAACGTTTCCGCGCGCCGCGTCGGCAATGCCGCTCGCCACCGGGTCAGGCCCTCGCCGCCGACAGCCGCTCGCCCAGCAGGCCGCGCGGGCGGAAGATCAGCACCATGACGAGCATGGTATACGCGATCGCGTCGCGAAGCTGGTAGGGCGAGCTGACGCCGAGGCCTTCCAGGAACGCCGCCGGCCCCAGGCTTTCCACCAGGCCCAGCGCATAGCCGCCGAGCATGGCGCCCGGGATGTTGCCGATGCCGCCGAGCACCGCCGCGCCGAACCCCTTCACGCCGAGAAAGAAGCCCATGAAGAACGAGATCTGCTTGAACACCAGCCCGTACAGCAGCCCGGCAATCCCGGCGAGCGCGCCGCCGAGCGCGAAGGTGAACACGATCACCCGGTCCACGTTGATGCCCATCAGCGTCGCGGCGTCCCGGTCTTCCGCCACGGCGCGCATGGCGGTGCCGATGCGGGTCCGCATGACGATCAGGGTCAGCACCACCATCGTGAGCAGGGCGGCGGCGACCACCACCACCTGCACGCGCGGCACGGAGAACCCGGCGAACGACACAATCCCGTCCACCGCCGGCATGGAAGGAAACGCCTTGTTCTGCGCGCCGAACATGCCGCGCGCCGAGTATTCCAGCACGAAGGACAGCCCCAGCGTGCTGATCAAGGGCGCCAGCGAGCGGCCGCGGCGGAACGGGCGGTATGCGACGCGCTCCGCCAGCACGGCGACGCCGGCGGAGACGGCGATGCACACGGCCGTCGCGATGACGAAGCTGAGCGCCGGGTCAGGCCCGAGGATGCCGGCGCGGTTGCAGGCCAGCAGCGAGAAGCACGCCGCGTAGGCGCCCAACATGAACACGTCGCCATGGGCGAAGTTCACCATGCGCAGGATGCCGTAGACCATGGTGTAGCCGAGCGCGATCAAGGCATAGATCGCCCCGATAGTCAGCCCGAAGGCGAGAAAGGAGAACCACTCCGCCCGGCTGTAGCGCGGGTGCAGCAGCCCAGCGACGAATCCCGTCCCCACCACCGCCACGACCGCCACGCGCAGCGCGAGCAGGAACCAGTCCACAAGGGTCGCGCGCCGCAGCCAGTCCTGGATCATGGTCCCGCCGCGCGCTACGGGAACACCTTCTTGGGATTGACGCCCAGCTTGAAGGTGCTGGGATCGCCGCTCGCGTACTCGAACACGGCGAAGTGGGAGGAGCCGCAGTCGCCGTTCTTGTCGCAGGTCAGCTTGCCGGTGATGCCGTCCAGGTCCTTGGTCTGCATCAGCGCGTCGCGCAGCGCCTTGCGGCCGATGTAGGTGTCGCCGCCGGCGTCCGTTTTGGCCACCTTCTCGATTGCGGCCATCATCGCCAGCGCCGCGTCGTAGCCGTTGCCGTGGAAGCCGCCGATGGGATCCTCGCCGAACTTCTCCTTGTACTTCGCCAGGAAGTCGCCGTAGCGCGCGCCCATCAGCTTCGGGTCGTTGTCCACGCCGGTCAGCCGGTAGCCGACCGCGTCATCCCCGGCCGCCTCAAGGAACGCGGGCGCCAGCACGGCATCGGTGCCGAGCACCGGAGTGCTGGCGAGCGTCGGCACCTCCTTGACCTGCCGCACGAGATAGGCGGACGCCCCGGTGAAGATGGGCGCGAACAGCAGCTCGGGCTTGGAGGTGCCGATCCGGGTCAGCACGGGGCGCAGGTCGGTGTCGGAGGGGGAGATCGCCTCCGCGGCAACGATGGTGCCGCCGGCGGCCTTGAACTGCTTGGCGAAGGCGTTGACCAGCTCCTCGGCATACAGGCTGCCGTCGTGCATCGTCGCGACCTTGGTGGCATGGACGCTTTGCGCGTATTTGACCGCAGCGGCGGCGCCGTTGATGTCGTTGTAGACGAACCGCACGATGCCCTGGAGGCCCACCGGCCGGTCGGGCGCGGTCAGCGCAGGCGCGGTGGCGCTCGTCACCGCCTGCGGCATGCCGGCGTTCCACAGGATGGGCGCGCCGCCGCGCGATTCCGAGGAACAGGCGGTGCCGAGCACGCCCACTATCTGCTTGTTGGACGCGAGCCGGGTGGCGCCGGTCTGGCCGCCCTCCACGCTGCACTGCCCGTCTTCCGGGAGGTACTTGATGGGATGGCCGACCAGCGTGTTCTTGTGGTCGTCAAACGCGATCTCCGCCCCGCGGGACGCATCGACGCCGAGCGAAAGGTCCGGCCCGGACAGCACCAGCAGCGCGCCGATCAGGATGGGCTGGCCTTTCGCAACCTTGACCACGCCCACCTCGTCCGTCACCGGCCCCAGCGTTTCCGCCCGCACGCCACTGGACAGGATCGTGGCGGCCAGGCAGCCCGCCGCGAACCCACGCAGGATGGCGCGTCGAGGATCAATCGTCATCTTGCGGCAACTCCCGGTGGGAACCCGGAGCGGGTTCGGTGCAGGGAACCACGCAAGGCTTGTGCCAAGCGCAGCAAGGCCCATGCCAAGCGGCGCTAATCCTCCGCCAGGTTCTCCCGCAGCGTGCGGCCCTTGTACTCCGTGCGGAACCGCCCGCGACGCTGCAGCTCCGGCACGAGCAAGTCCACGATGGCGATCAGGTCGCCCGGCAGTGAGACGATGTGCCCCAGCATGAAGCCGCCGCGGCTGCCGGTCGCCTCGAACACCTCTTCCAACCGGTCGGCAAGCTGGGCGGGGGTGCCGGCGATGGTGGTGTCCCAGGCGGTGGCGTTGCGCAGGCCGTGGTGGAAGAACTCGTCCCGGGTGATCTCCGTGTCGGCGCCGAGCCGCAGCGACAACTCGTGCACGAAGCCGACTGGCGAGGCGTTGGCGGCCACGATCTCCGCATGCAGTTGCCGCAGGGTGAAGCGGGCCGGCAGGGTCGAGAAGTCATAGGCCGCGTTGTACGAAAGGTAGGCGCCGACCGCCTCCGCCGGCACGACGGTGAGCAGGCGGTCGCGCTGGGCTTGCGCTTCCCGCTCGGTTTCCGCCACCACGATGGGCGTTTGCCACAGGATGCCGACCGCGGACGGGTCGCGGCCCAGCGCAATCAAGGCCTCGTCCAGGGCGGCGCGCTGCTTTACCTGCAACGCGAGCGGCATGTCAGCGCCGAACACGTGGTCCGCAACGTAGGCGGAGGCGCGCACCCCGCGGGGCGAGCCGCCGGCCTGGATCAGCACCGGGCGGCCCTGCGGCGAGGGCGGCGTGTTGAGCGGACCCTCCACCTTGAAGAAGCGCCCGGCGTGCGACACGCCGTGCACCTTCGAGGGATCGCCGACGCGCCCGGTGGCGTGGTCCCAGAGCATCGCGTCCGGCTCCGCGCTGTCCCACAGTTTGCGGCACACATCGACGAACTCCTCCATCCGGTCGTAGCGGCTGCCGTGCTCCATCAGCTCGTCGAAGCCGAAGTTCGCCGCGTCCGCCGGGCGGGTGGAGGTGACGAGGTTCATCGCGATCCGCCCGCCGGTCACGTGGTCCAGCGAGTTCATCAGCCGGGCCGTGTAGTAAGGGTGCATGAAGGTGGAGGAGTAGGTCAGCCCGTAGCCGACGTGCCGCGTGACCCGCGACATGGCGACCATGATCGGGTTGAGGTCCTGGCGCGGCCAGTTCATGCCCCATTCAATCGCGGCGTCGCGCGAGCCGCGCCAGGTGTCCGGCACCCCGGTCCCGTCGCCGGAGAAGATCATGTCGAGGCAGCCGCGCTCGGCGATGCGGGCCACGTCCTCGTACATCGCGACGTCCGGGAACGTGCGGCCCGGCCAGGCGCCCGGCATCCGCCACCGCCCGCCAATGTGGGTGTAGGAGAAGTCGAACCCGAGGTGCATGCGCGGCTTCATGCCCGCAGGTTCTCGCGCAGCGTCCGCCCCGTGTACTCCGTTCGGAACACGCCGCGTTTCTGCAGCAGCGGCACCACGGCGCGGCCGAACTGCTCGAACATGCCGGAGAAGGTGGTGGGCGTGAGCACGAAGCCGTCGCAGGCGCGGTCCTCGAACAGGTCGGTCAACTGGTCGGCGATCATCTCCGGCGTGCCCACCAGTTGCGGGCACAACTCGCTGGTGGCGAAGCGGCGCGCGGCCTCGCCCAGCGTGAGGCCCTCCGCCTCGGTTCCTTGCAGGATGACGTCGAACGACCCGCGCGAGCCTTCCTCAATCGCGATGTCGGTCAGCGGCTGGTCGGGATCGAAGCGCGCCAGGTCGATGCCGATGTGGCCGGATATCTGAGCCAGGCCGAGCTGCGTATCGACCAGGCTGTTGACGTGCTCGGCGCGCTCCCGCGCGATGGCCTCGGTCTCGCCGATCACCACGTCGATGGAGGGCAGCACCACGCACTCCTCCGGAGCGCGCCCGCGGGCGGCCATGCGGCTTTTGAAATCGTCGTAGAACGCCTGCATGTCGGCCTTTCCGTGCTGCAGCGTGACGATCACCTCGCCCCAGCGCGCCCCGAAGTCCCGCCCGCGGTCGGAGCTGCCGGCCTGCATGATGACGGGCCGGCCCTGCGTGCTGCGCGGCGTGGTAAGCGGGCCGCGGGTGCGGACCCATTCCCCGGCATAGTCGGCGTAATGGATCTTGGCCGGGTCGGCGAAGGCGCCGGAGGCCTTGTCGAACAGCAGCGCGCCCTCCTCCCAACTGTTCCACAGCGCGCAGCAGGCTTCGAGCACCTCGTCCGCCCGGTCGTAGCGTTGGGACCGGCCCGGCATCTCGTCCAGGCCGAAGTTGCGCGCTTCCAGCATACTGGTGGAGGCCACCACGTTCCAGGCCGCCCGCCCGCCGCTCAGGTGGTCGAGGCTGCCCAGCATGCGGGCGATCTGGTACGGGTGGTTGAAGGTGGAGGAGTAGGTCAGTCCCAGCCCGATGTGCTCCGTCACCCGCGCCATCATCGGCAAGACGGCCGCCGGGTCGAGCAGGCAGACCTGGCGCCGCGCCCCGCCATCGTGTCGAACGTGCCGCCATACAGGTCATAGATGCCAGGATGTCGGCGAAGAACAGCCCGTCGAACCGGCCCGCCTCCAGCACGCGGGCGATGTGCTCGTAGCGCCCGGGGCTGAGCAGGTCGTCCACCGCCGACTCCGGGTGCCGCCAGGCGCCGTGGTGGTGACAGGTGGGTCCCGTCATCAGGAACGCGATAAGGTGCATCTGCCGCCGATCCTGCATGTCCCGCCGTCCCCTCGCGCTGTCCGCAGTGGCTCAGGGTAGCAAGATCGGTGCCGGGGTGCAGGCACGGAACATGCTTCGCTCGCCGGGACGCATCCACCCCGAACGCCAGGAGCCGCCCATGCCCGCGATCTTCCTCGACTGCACCGACGACATGGCCCCGCTCTGGGAGGATGTGCGGCAGCCGGGCGACCCGGCCGTCGCCATCAACATGTCGCCGGGGCAGCCCGCGGACATCCCCGCCGTGCTGGCCGGCTACGACGTGTGCATCGACGACCACAGCTACTTCGACGCCGCCACCCTGTCCCGCTGCGCCGGGCTGAGGCGGATCGTGTTCCTCGGCACCGGCGCGTCCTCCTTCATCGACATCGCGGCGGCCGAGCGGTGCGGCATCGCGGTGGACACGATCAAGGGCTACGGCGACACCACGGTGGCCGAGCACACGATCGCCCTGGCCATGGCCGCCGCCCGCAGCGTCGCGCGCATGGACCGCGAGGTCCGGGCCGGGCAATGGCGGCAGGTCGCGGGCCTGCAGCTCTTCGGCAAGACGCTCGGCATCATCGGCCTGGGCGGCATCGGGCGGGAGGTGGCGCGCATGGCGGGCGGGCTTGGCATGCAGGTGCTGGCCTGGAACCGCAGCCCGGTCCCCGACGCCGCCGCGCCCGGCGCCGGCGCCGCGCTGGACGACGTGCTGGCGCGCTCGGACATCCTGTGCCTGACGCTGGCGCTGAACGAGGCCACGCGCGGGTTCCTGGACGCCGACAAGCTGGCGCGCACCAAGCCCGGCGTGATCTTCGTCAACACGGCCCGCGCCGACCTGGTGGACAACGCGGCTTTGTCGCGCCTGCTGGCGTCCGGGCACATCCGGCACGCCGCCCTCGACGTGTTCTCGCCCGAGCCGCCGTTGCCGGACGATCCGCTGCTGAGCCTGCCCAACGTGACGCTGACGGCACATGCCGGGTTCATGACGCCGGAAGCGACGATGACGATGCTGCGCCGGGCGCTGAATCTCGTGACCGCGGCCGGTTCTTGACGGCGGATATTGTTAGCTGGGGGGTGAGGCGGTCGCGGGGCCGGGAAGCGCGCCGGCGCCGGGCTTCACCGAGCCGTCCGGCTGGGGCACCGCGACGGGCGCCACGACCACCGGGGCGACGCCGTTGTGGCTGTCCAGCCCGATCTGCTGCGCGGTGGACTTGGTGAGGTCGATGGTGCGTCCGTCCACGTAGGGGCCACGGTCCTCGACCGTCACCTCGGCGGTCTTGCCGGTCTCGGTGTTGGTCACCTTGGCGACGGTGCCGAGCGGCAGGGTCTTGCTCGCGGCGGCCTGGCCGGCGTGGTTGAAGCGGCGGCCGTCAGCCATCGTCTTGCCCTGGAAGGAGGGCGCGTAGAACGACGCCTTGCCGGCCTGCTTGCGGCCGCTATGGTCCTCGACGATGCGGCGGCCGTGGACCGGGCCGAGCGGCGGCTTGCGGGCGAGCGTGCGCGCCTGCTCCTGGACCTGCGGGCTGTTGACGTCGAACGGCACCCGGCCGGGTTCGCCCGCCGGCGCCGCTTGGGCATCCGGGGCCATCAGGGCGGCCATGGCGGTGGCGGCGGCGAAGAGGCGGCGTTTCATTGGGTGGTCCTTATGCAAATATTGAAATTCATGTCGTAAACGCAAGTAAAATCTTTAAAATGAGACAACATTGACGCAAGCGCAGGACCGCTGTCAAGGTTGCGTCCTGTGTTTGCGCGGGCGGTCCGGCCGCTGCGGGTTAGCCGCCCGTCACCGTCGCCAAGAGGCCGGCCAGCAGCCGTCCCCGTGCAACCAGGCTGTCCACGAGCAAATGCTCCTGCAGCGTGTGGCCGCCGGCGCCGAGGACGCCGAGGCCGTCGAGGGTGGGGATGCCCATGGCGCCCGTGAAGTTGCCGTCGGAGCCGCCGCCGGCGCTGCGATGGGGCAGGGGAATGCCGACCTGCCGCGCCACCGACTCAGCCTGGGCGTAGAGCGCCAGGGTGCGGGCGTCGGGTTCCCACACCGGCCGGGTCACGGTTTGCGTCACGGCGAAACGCACGTCGTCCGCGGTGCCGGCGAGCGCCATCATGCGCCCGACCCCGCGGTCGAGGTCGGCCTGCCGCTTGGCCATGCTCAGCACCTGCGCAGTGCAGGTGGTGGCGACGCAGTTGACCCACTCGCCGCCGCGGATCACGCCGACGCTGAACGTGCAGTCGTCGGTGGTCATGTCCTCGATCTCGATGACTCGCCGGGCCATGGCACGGATGGCGGAGCGGCCCTCGGCGAGGCGGGCGCCGGCGTGGCTGGGGCGGCCGGTGGTCTCGATGGCGAAGCGGGCG
>JAABUQ010003486.1_pt1 | contig 28776 bp, 23 predicted proteins | sample 5560001 | NCBI WGS metagenome assembly JAABUQ01 (sample SAMN10711888, study PRJNA513371) | rock metagenome | isolation source: Antarctica rocks | place: Antarctica: Victoria Land, Finger Mt nord | collected 2015-12-18 | reverse complement strand
TCCGCCCCGCGCCGGGGCGACGGCCGTCGCCGACGCGACGGGCCCGGGCGGCGGCCCCGACGCGATGCCCGGCAGCCTCTCGCCGTCGCTCGACCCCGAGGCCGCGCCGCTCGAGCGCCCGCGACGAGGCGACACGGCCGAATTGGCTGTCAGGCCGATGGCCCCGCCGGAGTCGGTCGCCCGTCGCCCCGCCGCGGGAGGGCCGGCCGAGGCGGCGGCAACCTCCGCCCCTCCGGCCTCGTCTCCGTCGCCGTCCCGGCCGCCGGTCCGGTCGGAGGACGACCCGCTCCTCGCCGGCCGCCCGCGGATGGGCGGGGCCGCGCCGATAGCGCTGCCGCCGCCCGAGTTCCCGGCGACGTACCACACCGAGAGCCTCCGCCAGGTCGCCCGGGAGGCGACCCCCGCCGACCGGTCGGGCCGCCCCGCCACGGCGCCCGACCCCGACCTCGACGACGGGGCCTCGGCCCGCCGCCCCCTCTTCCCCCGGCTCGCGCGGCTCCTGACCCCGGCGGCCGAGCCGCCCCGGCCCGACCCGGCGGCCGCGAAGGCGACGGCGACCGCGAAGGCCAAGGGGCCCGGCGAACCCCCCAAGGCGGACGGGTCGGTCCGGCCGACCGCGGCCCGGTCCGTCGCCCCGGCGGGGCCGGGCCCGGCCGCGTCAGGCCGGGCCGAGCGCCGCGGCGTCCCGCAGCGGTGGGAGGTCTTCCAGGGCCTCCCGACCCATCGCGTCGACGAACCGACGAAGGGCTAGCTCCAGCGCCTCGGCCACCTCGGGCTGCTCGGCGGCGACGTTGTTCTGGTCCCAGCGGTCCTCGGGCTTCCGGTACAGCTCGGGGCCGCGGGGCGGGTCGTCGGGGTCGGCCTCGACCGGCAGGACGAGGTGCCAGTGGTGGGTCCGGATCGCGAACTCCTCCGCGTCCATCCCCAGGCAGGCGTAGTCGCGGACCTTCGCGCGCTCGCCGCGGATCAGGGGGAGCAGGTCGTGGCCGTGCACGGCCTCGGCCGGCGGCACCCCCAGCGCCGCGAGGATCGTGGGCAGGAGGTCGACCGTCTGGACGATCGCCCGGCTCCGCTCCCCGCCGTGCTTCCCGCCCGGCAGGCGGACGATCAGCGGGGTGTGGACCAGCTCCTCGTAGAGCCAGGGCCGGAACCGGCGGACGTACCCGTGCTCGCCGAGCGGCTCCCCCTGGTCGGCCGTGAAGACGACCAGGGTGTCGTCGAGCCGGCCCTGCGCCCGGAGCGCGTCGAGGAGCCGCCCGAGCCGGGCGTCGAGCAGGGTGACGGTCCCGGCGTAGGTCCGCCGGAGCCGGAGCAGCTCCAGCTCGTCGATCACGTCGCCGACGGCCCCGGCCGGCACGTCGATCAGGACGGGGACGTCGTCGAGCGTCGCGTCCTCGTCGTCCTCCTCCTCGACGAGGTCCCCCTCCTCGCCGGTCTCGAACTCGTCGGGGTCGACCCCGGCGTACATGTCGCGGTACGACTCGGGCGGGTCCCACGGGCCGTGGGGCGCGAACAGGTCGAGCCAGAGGCAGAACCGGCCCGGATCGCCCGCCCGACGCTCCAGCCAGTCGACCGCGGCGCGGACCGTCCGGGCGACCCCCGTGTTCTCCTCGTCGCGGCGCCCGAGGGCCTCGCGGTTGCGGAGGAGCTGCTCCCACCGGGCGATCCAGAGCTCGCGGTCGGGGTCGTCCTCGGGGGGGAGCCTCAGGCCCGGCTCGTCGGCCAGTCGGGCGCGGCCGCCGCGCGGGTCGGCCGGCGGGATGTAGGGGTCGTACCCCTCGCCCCGGATCCAGATCACCTCGTCGAAGCCCCGGCCGAACCCGTTGCCGGCCTCGCGGAGCATCGGGACGTCGGAGATCAGGGCCGTCCGGACCCCGCGGCTCCAGAGCAGGTCCGGCAGGATCGGCTCGTCGGGCCGGAGCGGGGTCCAGCCGAGGTCCGGGTCGGCGAACCCGTACCGGCCGGTCCACCAGCTCCGCCGGGTCGGCAGGGTGGTCAGGTTCTCGGGGAAGTGGTGGTCGAAGACCACCCCCTCGGTCGCGAGCCGGTCGATGTTCGGCGTCTCGATCCACGGGTTGCCGTAGGGCCCGAGGAACCCCAGGTGCAGGCCGTTGCAGGCGATGACGATGACGTTCATGGCCGCGATTGTAGCGGGCCGGGCCGGCCCCGGGGAGCCGGGAGCGGGGCCCCGGTGCGGCCCGGGCCGGGCCGCAGGGCCGTTCCCTCCGGGCCGCGGACGGACTAAGATCGATCCCGGGCGGACGGCGGGCGGATCCGGTCGGGGAGGAGCGTGGCCGATGGTGGCGTGGTGGCTGGTCCTGGCGGCGACGCTCGTCCCGGCGCCCCGCGTCCCCGAGGCGGCCGACGACGTCGCCGCGGCCGTCGCCGGCCTGTCGGCCCCGAGGCGGGCCGACCGCGACCGCGCGGCGGGCCGGCTCGAGGCGATCGGCGACCCGGCGCGGCCGGCCCTGCTCGCGGCCGTCGACTCGACCGACCTGGAGCTGCGCGCCCGGGCCGCGGCCGTCCTCGACGCGATCGAGGGCCGTGCCCTCGCCCGGCCGACGCCCGTCGCGCTCGACTTCCGCGACCGGCCGCTCGGCGACGTCCTCGAGGCGATCTCCGACCGGACCGGCCTCGGCCTGATCCTCGAGGCCGGCCCCGACCCGCGCAAGGCCGAGCAGAAGGTCACCCTCGTCGCCCGCGAGCCCGTCCCGTTCTGGGAGGCCGTCGAGCGGCTGTCGAAGGCCGCGGGGGTCCGGGTCGACCCGAGCCCGAACCCGGGGTGGAACCGGGGGATGATGGGCCTGCCGGCCCCGGCCCGCCCCCCGGGCGCGCGGCGGGCCCGGCCGTACACCGGGGCCGAGGTCGTGCTCGTCCCCGACCCCGGCGGGCCCCCGCCGCCGTCGACCCGGTCGGGCCGGTTCCAGCTCTCCGTGGCGGCCCTGCATCACCAGCGCGACCGGACCCTCGGCGGCCCGGGCGGGAGGCCCCCCGGCTCGGTCGTCGACCGGTTCGAGGTCCGGCTCCGGCTCGCCCCCGAGCCCGGCCTGGCCGTCGGGCACGTCGGCGACGTCGAGGGGCTGGAGGCCGAGGACGACCTGGGCCAGGCCCTCGCCCCGGCCGCCACGTCGGCCGACCCGTCGGCGACCGGCGGGATGTACGACAACCACGGCGGCCGGGCCATGCCCGCCGCCATCCGGCTCCGCTACCCCGACCGGCCCGGGGCGACCATCCGGCGGATCCAGGGGGCCCTCCCCGTCACCGTCGTCGGTTCGAAGCCCGACCCGGTCTCAGCGTCGCTCGTCTCGGACCTCGACAAGGCCGTCCACCGCGGGGACGTCTCGCTCACCGTCCATGCCATGAAGCTCGACCCCGAGCTGCCGCCGAAGCGAGTGATCGAGTTCTCGCTGACCCGCCCCGACCTGCTCGGCCAGTCGGGCGGCGGCTTCGGCGGGAACCGGGTCGCCAACGTCGCCCCGGGCGCGGCCCAGGGCTGGCTCGAGCTGGTCGACGCGCAGGGCCGGTCCGTCGAGCGGGTCGCCGCGACCCCCTTCCTGATCGGCGACGGCCGTCGGCGGACCCTCCGGATGAACATCGCGCCCGGCTCCCCCGCGGCCGTCGAGATCCGCTACCTCGCCCCGACCTGGGCCACGTTCCTCGTCCCCTTCGAGTTCCACGACCTGCCGATGCCCTGACGGCCCGCCGAGATCCCTCCCCGCTCCCCCACGCCCCGGCCCTCCCCCCACGGGCCGAGGGGACCCGAAGGACGACCACCGACGTGACGACCCCCCGCCTGCCGATGGTCCTCGCCCTGATCCTCATCCAGGAGCCGATCCCGAAGGGGGCGGCCCCGCCCATCCCGGCACCCGCCCCCGCCGCGGCGGGTCCGTCGGCGCCGCCGCAGGCCCCGGCGACGGGGGCGACGCCCGTGGTGCTCGACTTCAAGGCCCAGCCGGTCGCCCAGGCGATCCGGGCCCTCCACGACCGGACGGGCGGGATGGTCGACCTGCTCGGGGTCAACGACCCGTCGTGGGCCGAGAAGCGGGTGGCGCTCGAGTCGGCCGGGCCGGTGCCGATGCTCGACGCGATCGACCGGTTCTCCGCCGCCGCGGGCATCCGGCACTCGCTGACCTGGGCGGGCCCGTTCGGCCAGCCCCGGCCGCACATCCAGTTCCAGGCGGGGGCCCCCTCCGCCGCCGACGGCCCCGGCCCGGGGGCCTACGTCGGCCCGTTCCGGCTCGGGCCGGTCGTCGTGCACGAGCACTTCGACCGGGTCTTCCTCCGGGCGAAGCTGCCGCCCAGCGTCCTGGTCGAGGCGACGCCGGCCTTCTATGCCGACATCCCGATCCTCGCCGAGCCGGAGCTCCTCTACATCCGGACCGGCCCGATCCGGAACCTCGAGGCGGTCGACGAGGCGGGCCGGTCGTGCCTCGACCCCAAGCTCGGCGGCGAGGCCCCGATCCTCGCGGTCTACCAGTTCGACTACCAGAACGCCCGGGCCGTCCGGCTCGCGCTCGAGCGGCCGGCGGGCGGGACGGGCAAGGCCCTGGCGACGCTCCGGGGGGTCGTGCCGCTGGAGGTCGCGCGGCGGCCGACGGCCCCGACCCTGGTCGTCCCGCTCGACGGGGCCTCGGGCCGGACCTTCCGCGACGGCGAGATCACCGTCGTCGTCCGCGAGGCCAGGGCCGACAACCAGGGGCCGACCTCCGTCAAGCTCACGGTCCGGCTCGAAGGCCCGCGCGGCCAGGCCGACCCGAAGCTCAAGGGGCTGCTCGAAGCCCGGCTCTGGTCGGTCTTCTATCACCAGCTCGAGCTGGTCGATGCGCTGGGCAAGCCTGTCGCGCTCTCGGGCTCGGGCGGGCCGAGCAGCCGCGGCGAGCTGAACCTGGATTACACCTACACGACGTCGCCCCCCGGCTCGAAGGGCTACCCCCCCACCCACCTGCGGGTCTTCCGGCCCGGGTGGGCCGCCTGGGACCTCCCGTTCGAGTTCCGGGACGTCCCGCTTCCCTGAGCGACCGCCCTTCCCGATCCGACCCCGCCCCGCCCCCGGAGCCCTCCTCCATGCCGCCGATCGTCCTGGCCCTGGCCGTCGCCCTCCGGGCCGCCGCGGCCGAGAACCCGGCGGACCTGGCCGACCGGGTCGCGACGGCCGGCCCGGCGGCGCGCGAGGAGGCCGAGGGGCGACTCGAGGAGATCGGCCGGCCCGCGCTGCCGGCGCTCCGGATCGCGCTGGGGAAGGCCCGCGACGCCGACTCGGCCCGTCGCCTGGCCGACCTGATCGACCTGATCGAGCGGAAGCGGCTGCTCCGGGCGACGTCGGCGGCCCTCGACGCGAAGGGGGCGACCGTCGCCGAGGCCGTGGCCGACCTCGGGCGACGGGCGGGGTTCCGCCTGGTGCTCGACCCGCCCGACGACCCGGCCTGGTCGACGGCCCGGGTCACGGCGGTCGCGCCCGGCCCGCTGCCGTTCTGGGAGGCCGTCGACCGGCTGGGGGCGGCCGGCGGGTTCCGCGTCGAGGCCGTCTCCCCCTGGTTCAGCCCCGCCCCGGCCGCCCCGACCGTCCGGCTCGTCCGCGGCGACGGGCCGCCGACGAGGACGTCTTACGCGGGGCCGTTCCGGGTCGACCTGGTGAGCCTGAACCGCCACCGCCAGGTCGCGCAGCCGAGGCCCGGGTCGCCGCCCCGGCCGATCGACGAGTTCTCGGTCGCGGTCCACCTCGTCCCCGAGCCCGGCCTGGTCGTCGACCGGAACGGCCCGCCCCGGCTCGCCGAGGCCGTCGACGACCGCGGCGCCGACCTCCGCGCCGCCTCCACCTTCGACCCGGCGACCCGCAACGCCCCCGCGCCCCGGCAGTGGCGGGGCGGCTCGCCGACGGCGCTGGCGTACAAGATCCCGCTGGCGATCCCGGCGGCGCGGGGGGGCACGCTCGTCCGGCTCCGCGGCCACCTGCCGGTCGTCGTCCTGGCCCGGACCGGCCCGCTGATGACCGTCTCGCTCAGCGAGGCGGTGGGCCGCCCGTTCGCGGCGTCGGGCGTCACCCTGACGATCCACGGGATGGACCGGTCCCGCGACCGGATCGAGGGGCTGCGGGTCTCGGTCGCCGGCGAGGGCCCGCGATCGGCCCCGCCGACCGCCCCCGGCCCGAGGCAGCTCAGCCTCGCGCCCCTCCGCCCGGCCTACCAGGCCGACGACCACATCCAGGTCCTCGACGACCAGGGCCGGCCGTTCCTGATCTCGGCCTACGTCCCGCCGTCGCGGGGCGACGGGCCGATCGAGTTCCGGGTGACGCTCTTCCCCAACCCCGGGCTCGGCCCGCCGAGCACCTTGCGCTATTACGGGCTCGTCGGCGAGGCGACCGAGGTGCCCTTCCTGTTCGAAGGCGTCCCGCTGCCGTGAACGCGCCGCCCCGTCCCGCCCGGCCGAGGGCCGGGCGTCCCCCCAGTCGATCAACGAGGTGATGATTTGTCCAGAAAACGGGCAGCAACGCGGATTGTGTTTGTCAACGATCCCCGCGCCGGCTACGTTACGGACCCGGGGGGCCCCGCGGCCCCGGTTCCCGCATCCGTCGGCGTCGGGCCGCGAATCAGGGGTGAGACCGTGCGCATCCTCTCGACGATCCTCCTGGTCCTGTTCCTCGGGGCCGTGGCCATCTTCTGCGTCCAGAACACGGGGCCGGTCGCGGTCCGGTTCCTCGGCTGGGGGATGACGGCCCCGCTGCCGGTGGTGGTCCTGGTCGTGTACCTGCTGGGGATGATGACCGGCTGGGCCGTCCTCTCGTTCCTCCGGCGCTCGGTCCGGTTGGCGACGGAGTCGCCGCGGTGATCGTCCCGAGCCGCTCGCCCCGGGCTTCCCTCGGCGGTATGATGGAGTGATGGAGACCGCCGCCCCGACGTCGGACCGCCCCGCGCCCGCGATCGCCGCGGCCACGGCCGCGCGCCGCCCGCTGCTCGACGCCGGCCCCGACGACCTGCGCGACTGGCTCGTCGGCCGCGGCCACCCCGCGTACCGCGCCCGGCAGGTCTCCCGGTGGGTGGCCGAGGGGCGTGCCGACTCGTTCGGGGCGATGACCGACCTGCCGAGGCGGCTCCGCGACGAGCTCGAGGGCGACTGGGCCGTCTTCGCCGCCGAGGTCGACCACCGCGACGTCTCCCCCGACGGCACCGAGAAGCTCCTGCTAGCCTGCACCGACGGCCGGCGGGTCGAGTGCGTCCTGATGGCGGAGGACGACCGGCGGACCGTCTGCGTCAGCACCCAGGTCGGCTGCGGGATGGGCTGCGTCTTCTGCGCCAGCGGGATGAAGGGGGTGGTCCGCAACCTGACCCGGGGCGAGATCCTCGAGCAGGTCCTCCGGCTCCGCAACCTCCTGCCCGCGGGCGAGCGGCTGACGAACCTGGTCGTCATGGGGATGGGGGAGAGCCTCGCCAACCTCGACAACCTGGTCCCCGCCCTCGACTGGCTCTGCTCGCCCGACGGCCTGGGCCTGGGCCAGCGGCGGGTGACGATCTCGACCGTCGGCCTCCCCGACAAGATGCGCAAGCTGGCCGGGCTGGACCGGCAGTATCACCTGGCGGTCTCGCTCCACGCCGCGACCGAGTCGCTCCGCGACGAGCTGGTGCCGATCAACGAAAAGGTGGGGCTGGCGGCCGTGATCGAGGCGGCCGACGCTTACTTCCGGAGGAGCGGCCGGCAGGTGACCTTCGAGTACGTCCTGCTGGCGGGCGTCAACGACCGGCGCGAGGACGCGCTGGCCCTGGCCGGGCTGCTCCGGGCGCGGAAGGCGCACGTGAACCTGATCCCGTACAACCCGGTCGAGGGCCTGCCGTTCGGCCGCCCGTCGCCGGAGACGATCCGGCGGTTCGCCGAGACGGTCCGGGCGGGCGGCGTGAGCGTCAGCGTCCGCAAGACGAAGGGGCGGCCGATCGACGCCGCGTGCGGCCAGCTCCGCCGTCGGCTTGAGGGGGGCGGTGCGGGGCCGTCGGCCGTGCCGCCGGGACCCTGACGTTCGACGCCGCTGTCGACCGCGCGACGGAGGAGCCTCGTGGCCCCAGGCAACGGCAGAGGGAACGACCCGGGCGTCGGCGAGGGCCAGCCGCACGGCCGCGAGCGCGACCGCGAGGCGGCCGAGCTCGAGGCCCAGCTCGAGGCCCGCGACCCCGACGTCAAGCTGATGCTCCAGGTCCGCGACGACGTCCCCGGCGCCTTCGAGGTGCTGGTCGAGCGGTACCAGCACCGGCTCGTCGGCGTCCTGGTCCACCTGGTCGGCCGGGTCGAGGAGGCCGAGGACCTGACCCAGGACGTCTTCCTCCGCGTCTATCGGGCCCGCAAGGGGTACCGGCCCCGCGCCAAGTTCTCGACCTGGCTGTTCACGATCGCCAACAACCTCGCCTCGAACCACCTGCGGGGCAAGGGCCGGAGCCCGATCGCCCCCGGCGCCGGCTGGGGCGAGGGGACGTCGGCCTCGGGCATCGGGGCGGCCCGGCCGGCCGACGACCGGGCCGTCTCGCGCGAGGGGACCCCCTCGTCGCAGCTCCGCAAGGTCGAGCTCGCCGACGTCGTCCGCGACGCGATGGAGCTGCTCGGCGAGGACCAGAAGGTCGCCGTCCTGCTGAACAAGTTCGAGGAGATGAGCTACCACGACATCGCCGAGGTGATGGGGCGGTCGGAGGCCGCCGTCAAGTCGCTCCTGGCCCGGGCGCGGACGCACCTGCGCGAGCAGCTCGAGCCCTATCTCCGGTCCGGCCAGAGGGCGCCATGACCCCCGCCGAGGGCCGGCTCGTCCGGCTTTTGGGCGCGACCCGGGCGTCCTTGGCCGGGGTGGTCGCGCCGGCCGAATGCCCGGTCTGCGGGGCCGAGTCGGCCGGCGAGCCCCTCTGCGGCGACTGCCGGGCCGAGGTCCTCGGCGCCGCCGGCCCGGCCTGCCCGCGCTGCGCCGCGCCGGTCGGCCCGTGGGCCGACCTCGCCGGGGGCTGCTCCGCCTGCCGGGGCCGCCCCCTCGGCTTCGACGCCGCGACGGCACTGGGGCCCTACTCCGGCCCGATCCGCGACCTCTGCCTCCGGCTCAAGCACCGCCGCGATGCCTGGCTCGCCCGATGGCTCGCCGGCCTGCTGGCGGAGGCCCGGGGCGACTCGCTCCGGGCCGAGGCCGGGGGCGACCGCTCGGCGCTGGTCGTGCCGGTCCCGCTCCACTGGCGTCGCCGCCTCGGCCGCGGCTACAACCAGGCCGAGGCCCTGGCCGACGCCCTCGCGCTCGACCTGGGCTTGCGGGCGGCCCGGCCGATCCGCAGGATCAAGGGGACGCCCCGGCTCGCCGGCCTGGGCCGCGCCGAGCGCGCGGGGCTGATCCGGGGCGCCTTCCGGGCCCGGGCCGGCACCGCGCTCCGGGGCCGGACGGTCCTGCTCGTCGACGACATCCTGACCACCGGCGCGACCTGCGGCTCGGCCGCCCGCGCCCTCAAGCGGGCCGGGGCCGCGCGGGTGGTCGCCGTCGTGGTCGCCCGAGCCTGAATCCGGAGAGGATGCATGGTCATGCCCGACACCCGATCGTCCGAGCATCCCGCCGCGGGGACAATCCGGATCGGCACCCGCGGCAGCCGGCTCGCCCGCTGGCAGTCGGGCTGGGTCGCCGACCGGCTCCGCCAGCTCCACCCGGGGCTCGACGTCGTCCTCGTCGAGATCAAGACCCACGGGGACCGCGACCGGAACTCGCCCCTGGCCGCCATCGGCGGCGCGGGCCTGTTCACCAAGGAGATCCAGCGGGCGCTGGCCGACGGCCTGGTCGAGGTCGCGGTCCACAGCCTGAAGGACCTGCCCACGGCCGTCCCGCCGGGCCTGGCCCTCGGCGCGGTGCCCCCGCGCGAGGACGTGGCCGATGCCCTGATCGCCCCGGCCGGCCGGACGCTCGACGGCCTGCCCCCCGGGGCGACCGTGGGGACCGGGTCGCTCCGCCGCCGGGCGATGCTCCTGCACGCGCGGCCCGACCTCGCCGTCGTGGGGGTCCGGGGGAACGTCGAGACCCGGCTGAACAAGGCCCTCTCGGGCGAGCTCGACGCCGTGGTCCTGGCCGAGGCCGGGCTCCGCCGCCTGGGCCTGGAGCGGCACGTGACCGACCTCCTCCGGGCCCCGGCCTTCCTCCCGGCGGTCGGGCAGGGGGCGCTCGGGGTCGAGTGCCGGGCCGACGACGCGGCGACCCTCGCCCGGCTCGCCCCGCTGGACGACGCCGAGTCCCATCGCGCCGTGGTCGCCGAGCGGCGGCTCCTGGCCGAGCTCGAGGGGGGCTGCATGATCCCGCTGGCCGCCCTGGCCCGCGACACCGCCGAGGGGGGGCTGGCGCTCGACGCCGCCGTGTTCGACCCCGACGGCCTCGACAAGGTCGCCGCCTCGGCCGTCGGCCGCCGCGACGACCCCGAGGGCCTGGGGCGCGCGGTCGCCGCCATGCTCCGCGCCCGGGGGGCCGACCGGATCCTGGCCCGGGTCCGGCCGGTCGACGGCCCGGGCGAGGCCTGAACCCCGCGGCCGTCGGGCCGCGGGACCCCGGCCCGATCCGATCGAAGGATCGGCGACCGCTCATGCCGCGGCCGGGGCCCGGTCAGGCCCCGGGCTTCTTCGGCTGCTTGGTCGAGGAGGACGGCAGCGGGCCGCCGGCCCTGGTCCGGGCGCCGTCGATCTTCCCGCCCCGGCTCCGGAGCGGCTTCGGGTCGGCATACGAGGACGACGACCGGGGCTCGGAGGCGCCGGCGGGGGCCGTGTCGGCCTCGCGGGCGCGGGCGATGGCCCGCGCGGTGTCGTCGAGCTTGCGCTCGGGGCGCTGGCTCGGGGGTTTGCGCTTCGCGATGGCGGGGGACTCCTCGGGGGAATGTCGTGCGGTCGGAGGCCCCAGCATGGCCGAACGATGGGAATCTTGCAACCGGTCGGGATCGCGGAGGCTCGGGCGACCACGCCTCGGGAGCCCATCATAAATCATATTATTATATAATATTACAAGCGCAATAACCTGAGCGACCTGGCTGCTCTCTCAAACAATCATGCCAGGATCTCGTGTCGAACCTCCGAAGTCCTTTCCTGCCGGCGGGGTGCCGGCGGGCCTTTTCGGCGCCGCCGGTCCGGGCCCCGGGGCTCATCGGGCGGCCGGCTTGGGCCCCTTGGTGAAGACCTCCAGGTCGGCGAAGACGGCCGTGAACGGCTCGGTCGACGTCGAGACCGCGGCGACGCCCAGCTTCAGCGGGCCGGGCAGGTCGGCGTCGATCGGCCGGCAGGCGAGCCATTTGACGCCGTCCTCGCTGACGAGACCCTGGAGGCGCCGCCCCCGGCGCTCGATCCGGAGGTACGTGTCCCGGTCGGGGATCTCGGCGCTGGTGGCGGCCCCGGCGACGTTCTGGCCGTCCTTCCGGAGCTCGAGGTTGACGTAGTGGACGACCCGGCCGTCCTGCAGGAGGACCGCGGCGCGCTCGAGCCGGAGGTAGGTCCGGGCGTCCTGCCAGAGCAGGAGCCCGGCCCCGTGGTAGCCGACGTACCGGGCCGACGTACTCTTGCCGGCGTGGCGGATGTTGCCCGAGACCTTCACCTGGGCGATGAAGTCGCCCGAGACGTCGCCGAGGACCCGCGGGGCGTTCAGGTCGCCGGCCTCGGCGCTCAGGTCGTGCTTGGTGCCGGGGACGGCGATCGACAGCCGCCCGCCGTCGGCCTTGATCTGGCAGTCGCGCCCGGGGTCGACCGACTCCCCCCAGCCCGGGATCGCCCGGCCCGGCCGGTCGTCCGCGGCCGATCGGGGCCCGGCCGGGGTGACGAAGATCAGGGCCAGCAGGGCGACGAGGGTCCGCGTCATGGACGTTCCCTTCCCGGCCCTCGATCGACGCGGAGGGCCGGAGTTCTCGGCGACGAGGGATCGGGGTGAGGGATGTCAACCGCGAGGGTAGCAGGCCCCCCGACCCCGATCAATGTCCTCGATCCCCCCGGCCGCCGACGCCCTCCCCGTCCCTCCGGGCCGGGCCGGCCTCACCGGTGGGTTCGTTCGGCGCCGGGCCGTCGGCCTCATCGTTGGGTTCGTTCGGCGCCGGGCCGTCGGCCCCGCGCGATCGGCCCGGCCCCGATCGGTCAGGCGAGCGCCTCCTCGCGCGAGAGCCCGGCCTGCTTGCAGGCGCGTCGCCATTCCTGCTCGCCCATGTCGTCGCCGGGGAAGTCCTGGCGAGTCCGCTCGACGACCTCGTACCGGGGGGGTTCCTGGCAGCCCCAGTTGTCGCCGGCCCGGAGAATCCGGCAGGCCGACTCGGCCGACTCCCGGGTCGTGTGGAACTGCTTCTGGTGCCCCCAGGCCCCGTGGTTGCTCCGGCCGTCGATGCAGACGTTCGCGATGTACGCCATGACCTCGTAGATCGTCGCCATGGATCGTCGCTCCCCCTCGCGCGGCCCCGCCCTCCCGGACGCCCGGGGGCCTCACCGGGCCGTCGGACCCTGGTGTCATGGTACGTCCGACCTGTCGATTTCTCAAATGAGTTCCCCAGTCTGTAGGCCGTCTCGCCCCCGCCCCCTTGCCGCGCGAAGGTCCTGGGCGACGGGCCGTTGGGTTCGTTCGGCGCCGGCCCTTTCGGGCGTCATTGGGTTCGTTCGGCGCCGGCCCTTTCGGGCGTCATTGGGTTCGTTCGGCGCCGGCCCTTTCGGGCGTCATTGGGTTCGTTCGGCGCCGCGGCCTTCGCGCCTCACGGCGCGATCGCGGACCCCTCCCGATCCCGACCGACGGGCACTCCCGACCGAATTGCCAACGAGCCACCCCTCATCATCGCGGCCCGGACCCCCACGGTTCACAAGATCCGACGCCCCGGGGCTCCGGTGAGTCCGTGGGGGAAGGGACACCCCCGGGGACGTCCGCGACGCGTGAAGCTCGAATGACGCGGGCACGGCCTCGGCTCTGGGCCTGGGGACGCGTGGCCGGCCTCCCCGACCCCGATTCAACATCCGGCTCGGACTCTGCTGGAGTGCCGCGAACTCGATGACGCCCTCGGTCTCATGCCATCGGCCGCCCCGACATGGCTCGACCTGCGAACCGGCCGGGGGACCATCGGGACGGGATGCCGGCGCGGTCCGATTGAGATGAAGGATTATTTACGATCGTCTCATGGAGAGTTTAGGTGGAGGCGTTAGGCTCCATGCTGTCGCCACTCCACTCCGCGGCGATCCCGGGCCGGTTATCCCGGCGCGGGGGCGGCACCGACAATCGAGAGGGACGCACCGATGAGAGTACAACGAATGGCGCAATCCGGGCCCGCCCCTCGAGCGGCACCGACAATCGAGAGGGACGCACCGATGAGAGACCGGGCTGCGGGCAAGGGCGTCGCCGGATTCACGCTGATCGAGCTGCTGGTCGTGATCACGATCATCGCCGTGCTGATCGGGCTGCTGCTGCCGGCCGTGCAGTCGGCCCGCGAGGCCGCCCGCCGGATCCAGTGCAGCAACAACCTCAAGCAGATGGGGTTGGCGATGCACGGCTATCACGACACGCACGGGAAGTTCCCGTCGGCCTACGTCTCCACGGTGGCCCCGGGGGTGCTGAATTACCCCGAACTCGGCCCCGGCTGGGGATGGGGGGCGATGATCCTCGGCCAGATGGAGCAGCGGGCGCTCTCCAACGCGATCAACTTCAGCCTGCAGATCATCGACGCCGGCTCGATGACCGCGAGGGGGACCGTCGTCTCGGTCTACATCTGCCCGAGCTCGACCAGCGACGGGCCGGTCATCCTGCGGAGGAGCGAGAAGGGGCCGCCGGTGGCCTCCGACATCGCCCCGGGCCAGTACATCGCCTCGGCGGGCCAGGGCGAGGTCGAGGACGTCCCCGGCGACAACAACGGCGTCCTCTACCGCAACAGCGCCATCGGCCTCCGCGACATCACCGACGGCGCGAGCCAGACCCTCCTGCTCGGCGAGCGGTCGCGGAACGTCTGCGACGCGACCTGGGTCGGCGCCGTCCCGTCCGTGATCATCTGCACCAAGCCGGGCTGGGGCGTCCGCGACTGCGCCACGAGCAACGTGATGGTCATGGCCAACACCGGCCCGTGGGAAGACGAGCGGTGGGTGAACACCCCCAACCACAAGAACTCGAAGACCCATTACTTCTGGAGCCTCCATCCGGGCGGGTGCAACTTCGTCATGGGGGACGGATCGGTCCGCTTCATCAAGGACACGGTCAACCCCCAGGCCTTCAGCGCCATCGCGACCCGCGGGGGCGGCGAGGTGGTCGGGACCGACCAGTTCTAGGGCCTCCCCGCCGGTGGAGTCTCTTCCGTTCGGAATCAACGTCCTCCCGCCCACAACTCAAGATGGAGAGACTGAGATGCGGAATTTTGGCAGGATCTGGATGATGGCGACCGTCGGCCTCGGGCTGACGCTCGCCGCCTCGTCGGGCGACGAGAAGATCACTCCCGCGATGACGCCCAAGCCGGTCCTGAAGGCCTTCAAGGAGAAGTTCCCCGCGGCCAGGATCAAGACGATCCTCAAGGACGAGGCGGGCGGGAAGGCGACCTATGAGATTGAGTCGAATTCGAAGGGGATGGTGGTGGACGCGGTCCTCGACGCCGATGGGGTGTTCCTCGAGATCGACGAGCAGATCAAGCCCGAGAAGCTGCCCGCAGACGTGGCGAAGGCCGTGAAGTCCGGGTATCCGAAGGGCAAGCTCGTGAGGGCCGCGGAGATCCTCAAGGACGGCAAGACCGCCTACGAGGTGCTCGTCGACTTGCCCGACGGCAAGAGCCTCCAGATCACCCTCGACAAGATGGGGAAGGTCCTCGAAGAGGAGAAGATCGGCGGCAACGGCTGAGCCGGACGCCTCCGAGGTCCGCGGACGTGTGGATCGGTCGAGATTCGCGGCGACGGGCGGTGCGTACCGGCCGGTCGGGGCATCGGGTACGATGGGGCCGGGCGACGGAGCCGCGGACCGACGTCGTCCCGTGAACCTCGGACGGGTTGCCGCCCATGGCAGAATCTCCCTCGGCGGCCCGGTTCCCCACGACCCACTGGGGCCTCGTGGTCGCGGCGGGCGACCGGGCGACCCCGGAGGCGCGCGAGGCGCTGGCCGGGCTCTGCCGCGACTACTGGTATCCCCTGTATGCGTTCGTCCGCCGCAAGGGCTGCGGCCCCGACGAGGCGGCCGACGTCGTGCAGGGGTATTTCGTCCGGCTCCTGGAGGGCGGCGTGCTCGGGGCGGCCGACCCGGTCAAGGGGCGGTTCCGCGGCTTCCTGATGGCCGACTGCTCGTACTTCCTGGCCCACCGGCGTGCCCGGGCCTCGGCCGGGAAGCGGGGCGGCGGCCGGGTGCCGATCCCGATCGACGCCCTCGAGGCCGAGGGCCGATTCGGCCGCGAGCCCTCGCACGACCTCACCCCCGAACGCCTCTTCGAGCGGGCCTGGGCCGTGACGCTGCTCCGGGGGGTGCTCGATCGACTCGGCGACGAGTACCGCGGCGACGGCCGCGGCCCGACCTTCGACGCGATCAAGTTCGTGCTGACCGACGGCCCCGGCGCCGTGCCTTACGCCGCGATCGCCGATCGGCTGGTCACGACCGAGGGGGCCGTCCAGGCCGCCGTCCACCGCCTCCGACGCCGCTATGCGGCCCTGCTGAGGGAGCGGATCGCGGCGACCGTCGGCGACCCGGCCGGGGTCGAGGACGAGATCCGAGACCTCTTCGAGGCCCTGGCCCCGGCCGCGAAAATCCGCCCGGGCCCGTAAGCCCCGGCGAAGAAACGGTTACTCAGGGTAGCGGGCGGCCGGCCGGCACGACGGCCCCGACGCCTCACCTCCGACCGCCGTGCATGCCGTCGGCCGGTCGCGGCGAGGTGCCGCCGGGTCCGTCGCCCCCCTGCCGGCCCGGCCGCTCGCAGCCCCCGATCCCTACCCGTTGAGGAGGAGATGCCATGCCCCCCCGTCTTGCGGCCTGCTGGGCCCTGACCGCGTTCGCCGCCTCGATCGTCGCCCTGCCCGGCCCCGCGGCCGCGGACTACGCCCTCTCGGTCTCGGGGACGTACCAGTCCTCCTCCAACTCGACGTTCCGCACCGACGGCACGAACGTCGTCACGGACGACCTGCCGCCCATCCTCGACCTTGGCCGCCTCCGGGGAGGCTCGTTCGAGGCAACCTTCGTCTTCCCGCAGGTCACACCCCGCACGAGCGGCACCTTCGCGACCTATCCGTTCGGCCCGCGCTACGGGATGACGTTCCGGCTCTTCGACGCGGCGGGCGCGGTCGTCCACGAGGGGACCTCGCCCTCCTCCCCATTTGCTTTCATCTTCCACAACCAGCCGACCCGCACCGGGGCCATCGATCAGGCGTCCCTCTTCGCCTTCGTCAACACGGTGACGAACCTGCACTTCCCGTCCGTCGTGGTCGGCCCGAGCCAAATCGCGGATGTGTTCCAGAGCGGCCTGATCTTCGACGGCGACGTGACCGCCACGACGCATTTCCTGAATGACCTCTCGATCCCGGTCGACGCGGCGACCTACCTGCGCTTCCCCCGCCGCACCTTCTCCACCGGCGTCGAATGGACCGACGGCGATTCGAGCGGGAGCGGGCCGTCCCAGTACATCGAGACCCACGTCTCCTACGACATCACAAGCGTCCGGGTCGCCGCGGTCCCGGAGCCCGGCTCCGCCCTGCTGCTGGCGGCCGGGGCGGCGACCTTCGGCGTGGCCCGGCGCGCCCGGAGCCGCCCCCGTCGCGGCGCCCGACCCGTCGACGGACGATCGCCTTGAAGATACGGTGATGCGAGATCTCGGCGGGTCGTGTCGAACGAGTCGGGAGGGACGACGATGGCGAGGGCGACTTCCTGCCCACGATGCGGCCTCGACAGCCCCGGCGAGTCGCTCGGGGGCCTCTGCCCGCGCTGCCTGCTCGAGCAGGGGCTCCAGTACCGCCCGTCCGGCGTGCAGTCCGCGACGTCGGCCGTCCCCGCCCGGGGGGCCGGGACCACGGCGGGCGACGGCCCGCGCTCGCGCGGCCCCGGCGTCCTCGCCACGCTCGCGGCCACCGTCGGGCCGATCCCGAGCGTCTTGCTCCGCGAGGTCGGGTCGGCGGGAGACGGCCCGCCGGCGCGGCCGTCCTCGCCCGAGATGCCCGCCCGGACGGCCGACGCCGGGCGCTATCAGCTCCTCGGGGAGATCGCCCGGGGGGGCATGGGGGCAGTCCTCAAGGGGCGGGACACCGACCTGGGGCGCGACCTCGCCATCAAGGTCCTGCTCGAGTGCCACAAGGGCAGCCCCGAGCTGATCCGCCGGTTCGTCGAGGAGGCTCAGATCAGCGGCCAGCTCCAGCACCCCGGCATCGTCCCGGTCTATGAGCTGGGCCAATTCGACGACCTCCGCCCGTTCTTCACGATGAAGCTGGTCAAGGGGAGGACCCTCGCCGCGCTGCTCCGGGACCGCCCGGACCCCGAGCACAACCGCCCGTCATTCCTCTCGATCTTCGAGGCGATCTGCCAGACGATGGCGTACGCCCACGCCCGGGGGGTGATCCACCGCGACCTCAAGCCGTCGAACGTCATGGTCGGGTCATTCGGCGAGGTCCAGGTGATGGACTGGGGGCTGGCCAAGGTCCTGCCGCAGGGCGGGGTCGCGGACGAAGGGGGGACGCCGCCGGAGGCCAGCGTGATCCGGACGGTGCGGTCGGGCTCGGGGGCCGACGCGTCGCAGGCCGGCAGCGTCCTGGGGACGCCGTCGTACATGGCCCCCGAGCAGGCCCGGGGCGAGGTCGCGGCGGTCGACGAGCGGGCCGACGTCTTCGGCCTGGGGGCGATCCTCTGCGAGGTCCTCACCGGGCAGCCCCCGTTCGTCGGCAAATCGGGCGCCGAGGTCCTCCAGAAGGTCCGCCTCGGCGACCTGTCCGAGGCCTGGGCCCGGCTCGATGCGTCCGGGGCCGATGCCGAGTTGGTGGCGCCGGCGCGGCGCTGCCTGATGCCGCTGCCGGCGGACCGCCCGCGCACCGCCGGGGATGTCGCCGCCGTGATCACGGGATACCTCGCGGGCGTGCAGCGCCGGCTCCGCGAGGCGGAGCTGGCCCGGCTGGAGGAGCGGGCCCGGCGTCGGCTGACGGCCGCCGTCGCCGCGGCGCTGCTGATCATCGGCGGGATCGTCGGCGTCGGCGGATACTGGATCGAGCGGGGCCGGGCCGACCGCCGCGGCGCCGTCCTCGCCTCCCTGGAGCGGGCCCGGCTCCTCCGCGACCTGGCCCGCGCCGCGCCGCCCGAGGCGAAGGGCCCGTGGGACGAGGCCCTGACCGCGGCCGAGCACGCCGCCGGCCTCCTCCGGGGCGGGGGCACCGGCCTGGACGGCGAGGTGGCCGGGCTCCGGCGGCAGGTGGAGGCCGAGAAGGGGAGGGCCGACACCGACCGCGACCTGCTCGACCGCCTGGCCGAGATCCGCGCCTCCAGGGCCGAGGCCGGCGACAGCTCGGTCATCGACGCCGACTATGCCTCGACCTTCCGCGCCGCCGGGCTGGACCTCGACGCCCTCCCCCCCGAGCGGGCCGCCGCGGCGATCGCCGGGCGTCCCGAGGCGCTGAGGCCCCTCCTGATCGGCTACCTCGACGACTGGGCCATCATCCGGCGAAGATGCCGGCCGCAGGACGAGGGCGGCTGGCAAGGCCTGGTGCAGGTCGCCCGGATCGTCGACCCCGACCCCCGTCGCGACCGCCTCCGGGCCCTCTGGCCCCACCGCGACCTGAAGCCGCAGGTCGAGCCGCTCCGCGCGATGGCCCGCGAGGCCGACGTCGCGGACTGGCCCCTGCCGAGCCTCGGCCTGCTGGCGGCCTCGCTCGCCGAGGCGGGCGACCCCGACGCCGCGGCCGATTTGCTCCGCCTCGCCGTCCGCGCCCATCCGCGCGACCTCTGGCTGAACTTCAACCTCGCGTCCGCCCTCCAGAAGTGCCGCCCGCCCCGGACCGAGGAGGCGATCCGCTTCTTCACGGCGGCGCGGGCCCTCCGGCCCGAGTCGGGCCACGACCTGGCCCACGCCCTGGTCGAGCGCGGGCAGGGCGACGACGCGGTCGCCATCTTCCGGGAACTCACGGCGCGGCGCCCCGACCACGGCAAGCACTGGCTCTGCCTCGCGAGGACGCTCGCCGATCGCGGCGACCGGCCGGGCGCCGCGTCCGCCTTCGACCGGGGCATCGCGCGGATGGAGGCCGAGCGTCTCGCCCGGCCCGATGACTTCGCCGCGAGGGCCAATCTCGGGACCGCGTACAGGCATCGGCGACGATTCGCCGACGCGCTCGCCCGATGCCGCGAGGCCCTCGCGCTGCGGCCCAACGGCCCGACCCACGTCACGATCGGGGACATCTACAACGACCAGGGGCGGTTCGACGAGGCGGTCGCGGAATTCCGCGAGGCGGTCCGGGTGCAGCCCGACGAGCCCCTGGCCCATAACGGCCTCGCGTGCGGCCTGCTCAACGCGGGGCGGTTCGCCGAGGCGGCCGACGCCGCCCGCGAGGCGATCCGGCTCCGACCCGGCCTCGCCAACGCCCATTACAACCTCGCCTTCGCGCTCGACCGCCTGGGCAAGATCGACGAGGCGATCGCATCCCTCCGGGAGTCGATCCGGCTCCGCCCCGACTTCCCGGAGCCGCACAGCATGTACGCCGAGGCCCTCGACCGCCTCGGCCGGCACGAGGAGGCGATCACCTCCTACCGGGAGGCGCTCCGGCTGAGGCCGGATTTCGCCGAGGCCCACGGCAACCTCGGCATGAGCCTCCGCTCCCTCGGCCGGTATCCCGAGGCGGTCTCCGAGCTTCGCTGGGCCTACGAGTTCGGGGAGGGCAAGCCCTATCGCCATGAGTTCGAGCGCGAGTGGCACGCGACCGAGCGCCTGGCCGCCCTCGACGCTCGGCTCCCGGCCGTCCTCCGGGGCGAGGAACGGCCCGGGGCGGCCGAGCGGATCGAGTTCGCCGTGCTGTGCTATGAGAAACGGCTCTACGCCGCGGCGGCCCGACTCTCCGAGGACGGATTCTCGGCCGACCCGAAGCTGGAGAACGACCTCGCGGCCCGCTACCGCTATTACGCCGGATGCGCCGCGGCTCTGGCGGGATGCGGCCAGGGCCGGGACGACCCGCGCCCCGACGACGCCGCCCGGGCCGCCCTCCGAGGGCGAGGCCTGGCCTGGCTCCGGGCCGACCTGGCCGCCTCGGGCCAACGCGCCGAGGGCGGCGACCCTCGGGAGCGGGAGCAGGCCCGGGCCGCCCTCGTCTCCTGGCGGCGCGACCCGGACCTGGCCTGCGTCCGCGACCCCGGTGCCCTGGCGAAGCTCCCCGAGCCCGAGCGGGCGGGGTGGCGTTCCCTCTGGTCCGATTGGGACGCCTTGATGGGTCGGATCGGGGCGGCGAGGCCGTGACCGCACGCCGTTCGGGCACGCGGGTCCCGCCTGCATCCCGGCGTCCGTCCGGCGCGCCGCCGGCCCGAGTGACGGCGCCGGATCGGCGACCCGGCGGCCGTCATCCGTCTTTCGACAGGTCCGCGGGAGTCGGGGCCTCGCGGGAGTGCCCGCTCCCGACCGAAGCTGCGGCCTGCGCAGGGATTGCCGCGCGTCCGGGGTGGCCGGGCCGTCGAAAGACGCCAGTCCGTCCCGGGCCCGTCCGATAAGGATCGGAGGGGGACCTCGGCGACCGCGCCGGGCCCCCCCGGGCCGTGGCACGACCGACCCGATCCGACCGGAGCGGCACCGCGTGCGGAAGGACTCGCCCCACCCCCTCATCGACGGCCCCGACGGGCCCCCGACCCGCTCCCGACCCGCCCCGACACGCTCGCGCGTGGCGAGGGCCGTGCCGGCGATGGTCGGGGGGCTAGTGCTCGCCACCGGCGCGGCGGTCGCCTCGGTGTCGTGGTGGCTGGTCCCTCCGTATCTGGCCCTGATGGGATTCCTGCTGATCGAGCCCGCCGGCCGGCGCGTCAACGCGACCAACCCGGCCGGGCCGGAGTCGGCATCGACGGGGGGGACGATTCCCCCCGACGACGCGCCCGACCCGGTCGACGACGCGAGCATCGATGGCGACCCCGATCCCGACCTCCGGACCCCGGGCGGCTCGCCTCGCGGCGAAGCCCGATCCGACGCGACGGCGACCGCCCGGTCCCGTCGCGGGACGGGGAAGGGGCGTGGCAGGAAGTCCCGGACGGCCGCGGAGCCGAGCCCGGCGACCTGGGTCCGGGTCGCGCCCGGCAAGTTCGTCCGGGTCGAGCCCGGCGAGTTCCTCGCCGGGGCGGGCCCGCATCCCCCCCAGGCCGGAGACGCACCCGGGCCGACGGCGACGACGCCCGAGGCCGGGGCCGCGCCCCCGGTCGACCAGCCCGGTCGGCCCGACGCCGAACCTGGGCCCCACGACCACCCGCAGGAGGACGCGCTTGACGCCCCGCACCCCGGATCGACCCCGCCCCCCGGCCCATGGCCGGGCGGGCCGCGCGACCTCGACCTCGCCGACGACGGCCCTCCCGTCGAAGGCGACCCGCTCGCCGACCCCGGGCCGATCGGCCGAGACCTCGACGTCTCCGACCCGGACCTGGATCGCGATGAAGACCTCGACCCCCCCGAGGCATCCGACGTCGCGGGCTTCGGGGTGTCCCGGGCCGTCGATGAGGCCGGGGCGATGGCGGCGTGGGGCGACTCGCCCTCCCCGCCGGAGCCCGGACCCACCGGCGAACCTGGGCCTTTCGATGCCCCCGCCGAGGATGCTCGCCGCCCCGACCGGGCCGACGAGCCCGCCGGCACGGCCGCGACGGTCGCCGAGGGCGAGGGCCACCGGCCCGACCCCGAGGACGACCCCGCGACCGCCGCCCGGGCCGACGACCCGACCGGGTGGCATGGGCGGGGCGAGCCCGAATCCGAGCCCGACCCCGACCCCGAGGGATTCGACGACGAGCGGGAGGACGAGGGCGACGAGCCCGAGACTTACGCCGCGTCGCTCGACCCCGAGGGGGAGGACGACGGCCCCTGGATCCGGCCCGGAGCCGACCCGTCCGACCCCGCCGAGGCGATCGCCGCGCCCCCGTCCCCGGGCGTCATGCCCGAGGACGAGGACCCTCGCGACGGCCGCCGAGACGAAGGTCGCGACGGCACCGAGGTCGAGGACGACGGCCGGGACGACGACGATGGGGAGCCGGAGACGGGACGTCCCCGCGCGGCGTCCGGTCCCTCCCGGACCGTCGGCGGCCCGGCGCACCCGGCCGGATCGGTCGTCCCGCCCCTGCGGCGGAACGTCCGGACGGCCCGCGCCGACCGCCGGCCCGCCGGCTATCGCCGCCGCTCGAAGCGGGGCGACGGCCGGCGCCACCACCCCGCTCGCACCTTCCCGCCCCGGTCGCCCCCGGCCCGTCGGCCGTCCGCGCGCGGATCTCGGCGCGACGAACGGTGGGGCGCGCCTCCGGTCTGGCCGGGGGCGGGCCCCGCCTTCGTTCCAGCCCAGCCCCCGGGTCGCCCGTCGCGGACCTCCCCGTGACGGGACGACCTCCGGCCGATCCGACGAGATCGGATACCCTGGCGGACGCGATCCCGAGGGCGGCGACCGACGGCCCGGTCAGCCCAGGCGGCTCACCCTCAGGCCCGCCTTCCGGTGGAACTCTCCGCCGTCGGAGATCGACGGCGACCCCAGGAACGTCCCCGTGTGCGCGTGCTGCACCAGCAAGGCGTCCGTGCCGGCCAGGCCGAAGAAGTCGTGCGACGGCTCGTCGAAGACGTACTTCCCGCCGAGCCACAAGGGCTCCAGGGCCGCCATCGCGGCCGGCGGCAGGTCCCCCTCCGGCGCGTACAGGTTCCGGCAGCTCATCACCGCCTCCTGGAGGCTGAGCGTGGCCAGGAAGCGGTCGAGCGACCCGCAGACCTCGACGTAACCCGGCGCCTCGTCTCTCCACAAGCCGGCCGCGTTGGAATAGACCGGCGGATCGCCCGGCCCGAGGGGGGATCGGCAGCTCCAGTTCCCCTGGTTCTCCCAGGCGAACTCGACCATGCCTCCTTCGCGTCCGAGCCGGTCCAGGGGCATCAGGCAGTCCTGGGCGGCGAACGGCAGGCGGTGGCCTCCGCCGGGGTCGGTTTCCATCGCGATCAGCGCCCCGAACTCGCGATACAGGAGCGCGAGGCCGTCGGGGAGGTCGCCCGGGATCTCGGCGGGGTCGAGGCCGGGCGACTCTGACCAAGGTCGATGGAAGATGCGCAAGTAATCGACGACATCGTTCAGGCCCGTGAACATGACGTCGCACCCCGTCTCGTCCGTCTGGAACGGCCCTCTTCACGACTCCCTGAGTCCAGGCCACCGACCGGCCATCGATGGACGGGGCTCCGATCGTGAGGGAGGAAGAACAGCGAGGCACGAGAGGCCCACGTCGAACCGCCCGCCGTCTTCCTCCGGGTCCGGAAGGGCCGGTCGCCGAGGGGCCCGGGCCTGGAGCGGCCCGGCCCCTCGGCGCGACCGGCGGGATCAGGGCCTTGCGGCGCGGCGGCGGGCGCGGAGGGCCGGGAGGATCACCGCGCCGACGGCCAGCAGGATCATCGAGCCCGGCTCGGGGACCGCGTAGAGCTGGATCGCCAGGGCGCTGTTCGGGCCGGGCATCCGGCGGTCGCCCGGGTTGAAGTTGAAGTCGGTCCGCCCGGAGGCGTTCCGATAATAGCCGAAGTTCGGCCCCGGCAGCGGGATCGAGCCGACGGTCAGGGGATTCGTGTCGGTCCGGATGGCGGTCGTCACGTCGTCGGTGTTGACGAGCCCGTTGCCGGTGTCGACCTGGAAGTTGAACACCACGCCGTGGCCGTTCAGTCCCCCGCTCAGGGCGATCGGGGTGGCGAATGGGACCGTGGAGGTGAAGTTATAGAAGCCTTGCGGGAGGGTCCCACTCCCGAGGTCGAACGTCTGCACCGAGCCCGCCGGGTTGCTGAAGACGCCCCCGGCGGCCGTCGAATCGAAGCTGTTGTAGAATTGCACGTTGAGCCGGAGATCGTTATAGGTCGCCGTCACATTCGAGTAGAAGATCATGTTGAACCCGCTGATCGCCAGGGGGACCCCCGGGTCGGCGGCGTTGAAGGCCTGGCCCAGGAACGACCGGCCGGGCGTGCCCGCGGGGCTGCCCTGGAGCGTGGGCGAGGAGACCGTGTCGAAGACGACCACGTCTCCGCGCGAGGTCCCTGCGGCCATCAGGCAGATCAGGGCCGCCGCCATCCACGTCGAATTGCGAATACTCCACCCCCTCGTGGTTGCAAGCATCATTGGTGTAACTCCTGCATCGTCCCCCGTGGCGGTCACGATCCTAAGCGGGTCGGAGGCCCACTGCCAACTTTTTCTTTCAGGAAACGTCCTGTTTCGTTCGACTCGGTCCGGTCGGCGATCGGCGGCCCGCTCTCCCGGGCGTCCCGGTTCGGGGCGGGGGGATCGCCCGTCGGACGTGCCGGCGGGGCCTCGTCGCGTGCGCCCCTTTGTCGCCCCCGGCCGCGATCTGCTACGATCGGGGCGGGGCCGGGACGAGTGGGTGCCATGCCGAGGAGGTCCGCGACCGATGCTCGTCGTCATGAGCAGCCAGGCCACGCCCGAGGAGGTCGAGCGGGCGTTGGCCGCGATCCGCGCGATGGGGCTGACGCCGCACCCAATGCCGGGGCCGACCCGGACGGCGATCGGGATCACGGGCAATACCCAGGCCATCGACCCGAGCGTGCTGGCCGTCCTGCCCGGCGTCCGCGACCTGATCCGCGTGACCAAGCCGTTCAAGCTCGCCAGCCGCGAGATGCATCCGGACGACTCGTCGGTCGTCACGCCCCAGGCCACGATCGGCCCGGGGACGTTCACGATCATCGCCGGGCCGTGCTCGGTCGAGGACGAGGCGATGATCCTCCGGACGGCCGAGTTCCTCGCCTCGCGCGGGGTGAAGCTCCTCCGGGCCGGGGCGTTCAAGCCGAGGAGCAGCCCGTACGCGTTCCAGGGGCACGGGCTCGACGGCCTGAAGATCCTGGAGAAGGCCCGCGCCGCGACCGGGATGGGGATCGTCACCGAGCTGCTCGACACCGAGAACGCCGACGCGGTCGAGGAGTCCGCCGACGTCCTCCAGGTCGGCACCCGGAACATGCAGAACTTCAGCCTACTGAAGCGGGTCGGCCGGGCGAGGAAGCCGGTCCTGCTGAAGCGGGGGATGTCGGCGACGCTGGAGGAGTGGCTGATGGCGGCCGAGTACGTCCTGGCGGGGGGGAACCGCGGGGTGGTGCTCTGCGAGCGCGGGGTCCGGACGTTCTCGGACCACAGCCGGAACACGCTGGACCTCTCGGTGATCCCGCCGGCCAAGGCAGTCTCGCACCTGCCGATCCTGGTCGACCCGAGCCACGGGACCGGCCGCCGCGATCACGTCCCGCCGATGGCGCTGGCCGCGCTGGCGGCCGGTGCCGACGGCCTGCTGATCGAGGTCCACCCCCAGCCCGACCGGGCGCTCTCGGACGGGGCGCAGTCGCTCGACTTCGCCGGGTTCGACCGCCTGCTCGCCTCGCTCCGGCGGATCGCCGAGCCGCTCGGGCGGACGATCGGATAGCGAGGCCCTCGGCCTATCGCGGGGGGGCAGGGTGGGGGGATTCGGCAACCCTGCCCGCCGCGGTAGTGGGTCAGTTTGAAGTGTTCAACAAAAGTTTCTCGTCTAGCTTGACCGTTCGGGCATGCGATAATGGGGCCATGAGCACGCCAAAGCGACCGAAGCGACCGGCCGATTTCAACCAACGGGCCTACCAGGTCTTCCACGAGGCCGTGGGGGAGGCGCCCTCGGAACCCGTCCCGGCCAAGGCGGAGGCCCCTCCGCCAGAGCCTGGGAGGGAGAAAGACCCGGCGGCGGTGTCGCTGGGCAGGCGGGGAGGTCTGAAGGGCGGCCCGGCCCGAGCGGCGAAGCTCACGTCTGAGGAGCGGTCGGAGATCGGAAAGAAAGCGGCAAAGGCCCGCTGGGGGCAATCGGACGATTAATTGAAGGAAGCATGCGAAGATCGGACGCAAACTGCGTTGGTGTAACTCGTTGAAGCTGACCGACTTGCACGACACAATTGACACAAGTTGTTTAATAGGATAGAATTGCAGCATCGTCTTCTCCCGTGCTCGGCCATTTCTCGCACCTGGGCCGACCGATGCTCTCCTTTCACTCGTCCGGCCAAGAGCGACTGTATCAGCAAGTCCTTGATGGACTTGGGGATGTCGGCTACCTGTTGGGCAACGATTATGTTGGGCCTTTCATACGAGAAGACTATCAATTTACAGATTGGTTCTCATCTGCAAGGCCGCTGCGTTCTGTAAAGGCAGTCGCCTTCGCACAATCTCCGCCATCTTATAGCACGTCCAGTTTTTCCGTGATCTTGGCCGATCGACGTGATGGTCTTGATCTTGTGAGACATTCCAGGGCTGTCGGTGCTCCATATGCTTTCGAAATTTGCGAAGATCATGTCAATTATTGGGCGGTTGGCCTTGGCGACTCCACAACGAAGAAGGTTGAGTCGCTCGGCTCCGCAGAATTGGCCGACGTCTTCAGACGCCATAAGCAGGAATGGTCCGGCCCCGAGATGCTTCGCCTAAAGAATGTCGCAATCCGGCCGCCTTTGCAGCAAGCGGGCCTTTTTGATTTTGATCTGGTTCCCGCGCTTGAGAGTCGCGTCCATACGGAACTGGACACGATGCTCAAGAGCACGCTCTACGACGCCGTTAACGTGTACAAGGATGAATTTTATGTAAGCCCTGATGCTCGTCTTTTGTTTCGTCTTGCTTTTGGCCTCCTCTCGGCGAAAATTCTTCACGATCGTCAAATCAGTGACTTCAAGACTTTGGGTCCTCATAATATTACTCAGATACTTACGCAAGTCAGCAAGTATTATAAATTAAACAGGCCCATTCTCGATTTTGTTCCCTCCCAACAAATCATCGCCGACGGGTTATGGAAGGGTGCCGGGCTGGAGCATGTCTCAATCGAATCTTTGGAATTTATCTACGAAAATACATTTGTCAGCGACGAAGACAGGGATAGGCTTGGAATTCACGGCACGCCTTATTCCTTGGCCAGGCATATCGTTCACCGGCTCCCATTCGATCGGTTTGACCCCGAAGAACGTCGAGTGCTGGAGCCTTGTTGCGGGCATGGAATTTTCTTGGTCGCGGCGCTCGAACGCTTGCGAGAATTGCCCCACCCGTATGGAAGTCGAGTCGATCAACACGAGTACTTCAAAAGGATGCTCCGGGGTTTCGATACCGAGCCGTTCTCCATCGAAGTCGCTTCTCTGTGTCTAAGCTTAGCCGACTTTCCCAATGGGAACGGGTGGGACTTGAAGGGTGGGGATGAGGGGGATGTCTTCGACGCGAATAACCATCAATTCAAAGACGCGTTGAAACGCTCGAAGATCGTGCTCTGCAACCCACCTTACGAAAGCTTCGACGCGGATGAACGAAAGAGATACCATCCATCAAGTCCATCTAAACCGGCTGAATTGCTCGGCCAAGTACTTCGTTTTTTCCCGTCCGACGGGGTTCTTGGATTCCTGCTGCCCAGGAAATTCGTTGACGGCAAGAGGTTTAGGTCCCTTCGAGAGGATTTGGCAAGGCGATTCGAGGACATCGAGTTGATGTGCCTGCCAGAGACCGTTTTTCATAAATCAGAACATGATGTTTCTCTTATGTTATGTGAAAAGCCGGGCTCTGATCTTCGACGATCTCGTATTCACTTCACGACTTTGGACAAAAGAGCCTGGCAGCAGTTCAAGCGGGACCGGACGATCCCTGCAATGAGGGTCGAGTGGAAGCCGCCGGAAGCAGCGTCCGAGACGTTGGAAGTGATTGAGTTCTCTGATATCTGGAAGCGACTCGCAGACAATAAGATTGCCGGTGAGGTGGCGGAGTTTCATCGCGGCGTCAGATGGAACCCTCTTCCCGGCGTCGAGAGGAAGATGACCCGATACAATGATCTATATCAAGAAACGTATACCTCAATCGAGCCTGAGGACGGATTCCGTCCTGGGGTTTCAGTTGCCAAGGATCTAAGGGTCTTCCTCGCGCCGAGGCCCGTTCACCTCTCGCTGAGGCCGGAACACCAGTATAACGACGCCTATCTCCGCCGCTGGGATCAACCCAAAGTGGCCATTAACGCAGCGCGTAAGTCTCGCGAGCGCTGGCGAGTTGTTGCCCTGCCCGATGTGGAGGGCCTGGTTTTCTCCCAAAATTTCATTGTGGCTTGGCCCGCCCCGGAATGGCCGGTAAACGTCTTCGCGGCTGTTCTCAACGGCCCCCTGGCATCGGCCTACATCGCCACGCATGAGGCAACGAAACACCACCGCGTCGAAACGATTAAAGACGTTCCCTTGCCGAGAATGAGCGATTCCCAGGCGGCCGTCATCGACAAATTGGTGAGCACGTATATTAAAACACAAAAAAATTGGCCGCTTGATGCGATGGCTTCGGAGGCCCTGCTCCTGAGAATTGATGCGGAAGTCCTGAGGTGCTACAACCTGCCTCCGCGACTCGAACGCAAGATTTTGGATTTCTTTCGCGGCTCGAACCGCCCGATCGATCATCAATTCAAGGGCTATTTTGATAAATCGTTTGGACCTAGAATTCCTTTGTGGAGATATATTTCAAAGGATTATACCAAATTGAATGCCAGGTCTTTCTCAGAGTCTGTCCCATAAGGGGGAACTTTGGGGGGCCGAACGTCGTAGGTAACTGATTAGCGCCCCGGAGGGGGACTCAGCCGGGGATGGGGACGGCGGGATGTGCGAGCTGGACGACGGCATCGATCAAGGCGGGGCCCGACGTGGTCCGAGAGAGCGTGCGCAG
>JAABUQ010003485.1_pt1 | contig 28790 bp, 25 predicted proteins | sample 5560001 | NCBI WGS metagenome assembly JAABUQ01 (sample SAMN10711888, study PRJNA513371) | rock metagenome | isolation source: Antarctica rocks | place: Antarctica: Victoria Land, Finger Mt nord | collected 2015-12-18 | reverse complement strand
TCCGTTTCATAGGGGAAAGGAGGGGGGGAAGATCGGTGCTGGGGGACAGGGGAGGAAGGTGTGAGGAGGGGAAACACGTTGACTGTGTTTGCACGCTCGTTTCGCTGTTATATTCTAGACGTACACTAGGGCTGGCTATTTGGGAGGGAATAATTGTATTGTTAATTGTTTTGGTATTCAACCTGTTCTTTACCTTGATGCTGTCCCTAATCACTCTCCTCTTTGCCCAATCAACCCATCAACCATATCCATGGGCGCCATAGCACGGAAGGTCAAGAATGAGGCGAGAATTATCATGCGTCTCGATCGATCGCTAAATTCCTGGTCCAGTCCTTCTAGGTCCTGGATGGAAATCGTTAATCAAACAACGTCTCGCCTCTTCACCACTGGACCCTCACTGGTCAATCAGCCCAACGCTATCCCGTTGAAGCGTCTTTTAGGCTGGCTGGCGCTGTAAGTAGAGCATGGCGCTTGGCTAAACGTCCATCATACCTTTATAAAAAGGCAATGGCTCTCCACCTTCGTGCCAAAAAAAAAAAGAAATTAAAGACTCCGAAAACCGATCTCTATAAATCGAAACCGCCAACCGCCCTTAATTCGTGCTCCGGCACCCTTTCCTTGCAGCTCTCCGTCTGATAAGGGCTGCATGGTCTTACGCTTTGCCTTGATGCCGATGGGCGTTCACTGGTCCATAACCCAACGTTGATCCGTTGAAGTGTTCTTCTATATAGTGTTATGAGCAAGAGACCATCTCAGCAAATTGCACATCTCAATCATAGGCAGGGATAGGCACGAAGAAGGCATAGGTAGGCATGAGGAGAGCAAAAGGCAAGCTCAATTCCTGCAAAAAGCACTAAATACAATAATTGCAGCACCAATCTAAACGAGCTAAATACAACAAGAGGCAAGATACTCCTGTACCCATAATCCGCACACCAAACACGCAAACCGACCCCGAATCAGACTCTCAGAACTCCCGGAACCAAAATGGCAAACCACTCGAAATCAATTTCAATCCTGGCGCACAACGAAGAGACTCGCAATTCCAGACTCGCAATTCTAGACTCGCATTCCCCAGTCCCTCCCGCTATCCAGCCCTTTCCTCGCCCCAGCCGATCTTGTCGTAACAGAAACGTGGATACCAAGCCCTTAGGCGGATCGACACGTATGCGCAGACACGTTGCCCGCAGGCCGCGATCGATACGCATCTAAATTTTTCTCTTCTTGGGGGGAGTGTTTGCTATCCTCCGCACCCCCGTGTTCGCTCCGTTTGATGGTTGCCCGGTTTGCGCATCGAATGCTGTAGCCTGCGCGAACCGCGCCATGTGTTCCTCGTACGAGAAGCGGAAGTCCGTCTCCAGGGGGTTGTAATTCGGGGATCTAGGTCTGAATTGAACCTCCGGCCAACTGGTGGCTCGGAGGCGCGCCTTTAATTCTTGGGAGAGCGTGTGCATGATTTCCTGGATTACTGCCATCTGCTCGGCGCTGGCGAAGGGGGGGTCTGTAGTAGATGATTCAGGGTTGGGAGGCTGAGAGTTGGAAGACCCGGCTTGTGCTTCGTTAGCTGCTGGGGCGTCGCGGGCCTCTGTCTCTTTTGCGACTTCGTTCAGGACGAAATCTTCGAATTCGTCGTCGTCCTTTGGAATCTCAACTTTCTTGCCGTCGCTGTTGATGATGGTGCTGTAATTTGAGGTGGTGTTCGATGCACCAGGAGGTAAGGGTAGGGAAGGTCCTGTTTGGCCCATTTGTCTACGTCGTGGTTTGAGCGGTACAATTTTGCGCTCTTTAGTGGGAGGTTCGATGTGAGGTTCGACGTGGGTATCAATCTTTTTACCATAGTCGCATGGCGTAACTTGAAACAGTCCCGGGATCATGCTGGAGTTCGATTGACCATTGGGGATGGCAGGAGTTGATGGAGCCGAGGGATCTGCTGTGCTGCTCGAACCTGTGGCTGCTGGCTGCTCCGACTCGGACCCAGATGACGAAGATGACAAGGAAGGCGGTTGCGAGGGCGTCGTTGGTGGGTTAGTGCTCTGCGCCATGGCTCCAAAGAAGCTGCCTGACCTCGGGGCGGTAGGCGTTGTCCTTGGATTCAACCATGGTAGTGCCGAAGGGCTGGGGGATGCACGAAAACCCGAGGGCCCACGTTGCCGCTCTTCTGGAGTTAATCGCAGACCGAACGGTGACGCTGGTTGCGAAGTGGAGGACGATGTCTGAGGAGCGTTCCGGGACGGAGTAGAAAAAGCTGGCTCAGGACAATATAAGGGTGCCGTCGACGGCTGAGCGGGAGTCACTGATCCTGGATTTATTTGCGAAAATGTCGACGATGCCGGCGCAGGATCTTCCCCGCCGGCTTTCGCAAGCACCGCCGTGTAATTATATCCCGAGTAAGGAGACATTGTACCGAAACCGGGAGACGTCGAAGCTGGTGCGGAGGTAGGGGCGGCTGGCTGAGATGGAGGAATGGAGGGCGCTTGCTGTGGTATTGGCACCGGTCCAGCGTTGCCCTGAGCATTCGAGAAATCGGGATTTGATTCTAGAGGTCCAGCCTCACTCATTTCCACGTTGACCTCTGGTTTGCTCTCCGAGTCATTGCCTGCCGCTGGAGCAGGCTCATGCGATTTTGTCGTCTCCAGACTATAGAAGTCCTCATCGTCCCTATCGACGTGGATTTCATCTCCTTCGAAAAGGTAATCCATGCTGTCATCTCCTTCGAAAAGAGAGTCGAGATCATCATCGATCGCCGCTGGACAGGTCTGTGAATCGAGGTTGGAACGAGAGGCCGGTGCTTGTTGATTGTCCTCATCCGGCTTTGCGGGCTCGCATGGTGGATTCCCATCGGAGTCCTCCATGTCCACATCCTCTTCCTCGCTTCTCCACACGTTATCTTTATGTGTGTCCAATGCTCCCTGATCCACCTCCTGCTCCTCGTCTTCCCCATCCAACTTTTCCCGAGCCAGATCTTCGCGTTCTCCTTCACCCAGCCCCTCGTCGTCGATATTAGGCAAGCCATGCTGAGCATAATTGGCTTGCAGTCTCTCTTCGAAATCTTGACTTCGAACAAGATTCGCAGGCAAAGCCGTAGGCGATTCCGGGAGAGGCACGAGGGCGGCGTCGATGGGTCCTGCTTGAACTTCGGTGCTTGCCAACGGAGCGCTATCAATTCTGGATTTAATATCGAAGAGGCATTGGTCTCTAGTCGTGGACAGGGGAGTTGTCGGCTTGGAGATATCGTTCGCTTGAGATGCCTCGACATCGCCTGTCGAAGGAGTAGTAGTGGCCTTGTGGTCATTGACAAAGGGCTCAGCCTTATTTGAGGGAGGAAGAGTTGTCGACTTAGAACCATCATCGGGTTCAGAGGTCTCAGGGTTGCCTACGGATGGCGCGTTGTTGGCAAAAAGATTGGGATCGACGATACATTGGGCCGCAGTCGAGCGCAGGGGGTTTATCGGCTCGGGAGTACCATTCGATTGAGAGGTCTCTGTCTTAGGACTTGCAGTAATAGTAGCAGGTGATGACGAATCGACCGGCACAGTGCTAGCACTGTCTCCTTGACGACGTCCAAATGTTGCTCTTAAGCTCTTATCACTCACTGAGCTCCCAGCAGATGAAGGCGCAGCATCCTGAGCTAATAATGGAGAAGAATTTTCTGACGAGCCGACCGGCACATTACTAGCAACGTCTTCTTTGTGGCATTCCACCGTTGCTCCTGAGGTCCCATCATTTGCCGAGTTCCCAGCAGATAACAGCGCAGCGTCTTGAGCTGGCGGTAAAGATGGATTTGCTGACGAACCGACCGGAACATTACTAGCACCGTTAACTTCGCGGCTTTCGATCTTTGCTCCTGAGCTCCGATTATTCTCAGGCGTAGCGTCTTGAATTGGCGATGGAGCAGGGATATCTGACGAATCGATCGGCACAGTACTAACATCGTCTCCTACGCAACTTTTGACCGTTGCTTCTGGGCTCTTCTTATCTATGAAGTTCCCAATAGATGAAGGCGTAGCGTCCCGGGCTGGCGATGGGGAAGGTTTTCCCGACGAACCCATCGGCGAAGTATTAGTACCGTCTATTTCACAGCTGTCGACCGTTGCTCCTGGGCTCTCATCATTTGTCGAGTTCCCCACAGATGAAGGCGCAGCATCTTGAGCTGGCGATGGGGTAGGGAGACCCGGCGCAGCTATTGATTCGTCGTTGCTTGTATTTCTCATAACATTCTCCTCCGGTGGAGCCTCGATATTCCCCTTGGGAGCAACAGGCGTCTCCAAATGCGAAGGATTGTCTTGAGTTGGTGATAAGGAAGGGTGTTCTGACGAGGCCGTTGAAGAGTCACTGCCCGTAGGTCTTAGAATACTATCATCGCCAGACGGACCCAGGGCGTTCCCGCATGAGGGTGGAGCGTCATCGCAAGAGGAAGGTGAGGAAGGAGGGGTAGAAGGCGGAGGAGTAGACGGCGGAGGGGTAGAAGGCCGAGGAGGAGAAGGCGAAGGGGTGGTAACTGGAGCAGAATTGCCCTTGTCATCGTTGTCGCCGTCATCGTCATTATCTGAGCCTGGTACGTCCTTCCAGTCACCTTCTCTATCCTCTTTTGATGCCTTTGTGCTCTTTCGAAACCCAACAATTCTGCCCTTGATCATCTTCTTTTGCAGTCGGGCAAGCTTAAGACTTGCCTTCCTTAGCGCGGTCTTGAGCTTAGATTTGTTCTTTTCGTCCTTCTCCGACTGGCGTAGGAGTTTGGCATTCGTCTTGTGGGCGCCGTCCAAGTTGGCTTCGACGTTATGTACCTGGCTCAGCAGCTGGGTCTTGGTGGCATTCAATTTGCCTTGGGTATCGTTCACTCTGCTCTCCAGCTGGGCCTTGGTCTTTATTGCGGCGTTCAGTTGGCCTTGGATGTTGAGCACTTTGCTTTCTAGCTGGGCCTTCGTCTTCAACGTGCCGTCTAACTGGCTTTGGATGTCGAGGACCTTGCTTTCTAGCTGGGTCTTTGCCTCTGATGTGCTGTCGAGTTGGCCTTGGATACCGAGCACCTTACCCTGCAGCAGGGTATTAGTCTTCATTGCGCCATTCAATTGGCCTTCCAGCTCAGTCTTGGCGTTCTCGGCGCCGTATATCTCGACTTGCAGCCGAGCATTGGTGCTTCCTGCCAGGCCCAATTGCTTGAGACGATCGGCCGCGAGATCTTGAAGCCTCTCGTTTTCGTCGCGCGTATCAGTAACCATGCCTTGCGCGTGCAGTAAGTCACGTTGCTGGTTGACGTTCTGGTCTTGCGAGGCTCCAAGCTTCTCTCGCAGCTCGTTTTGATGCTGGACCAGGTTTGAAACTTGGTCAACACCATCTTCCACTGCTTCCTCCAGTTCAACGACATGCTTCTCTAAGCCTACGTTCTTAGCGCGCTCGACGTTCAACTCGTTCCGAAGTATCACACTCTCTTTCTGTTGCTGGTCACGCTCTAACTTCAAGTCTGAATTAGCTTTCACCGTACGCTTATAAGAGGCGCCTGCAAGCTCAGAATGCTTTGTCTGGCGTTGCAATCTATCGGTTTCCTTCTTGTAGAGTACCAGCTCAAGAGCCATCTTTTCCTCCTCGGGCATTCCTAGCGCGTCTGACTTCTCCAAGGCGTCGTGGCTAAAGGGCAACTTGCCTGAGTGAATAGCCAACTTATGCTCGAGAATGCGAATTTCTGCTCTCTGGCCCATGGATCCGGCTTTCTCGTCAGCCAACTCAGTGTCCTTGCGTGAGACTTCAGCCAGGAGCTCGTTCTTCTCTTTACGCGCTGCAGTGAGCAGTCGGTCTTTCTGAGTAATCTTGGCGTCCTTGGCCTCTAGTGCAGATTGATGGTGGTGCTTGTCGGCTGCGATGGTCGTGTCGCGAGCGTTTATCGTCTGGTCCCGTGCGCTGAGTTCGCTTTTAAGGTACTTTTGACCTTCAATCATTTGCTGCATCTGGGCGTCATATCGCAACTGGATATGTACTAAAATGTCACAGAGACCGTTGCCAAACCAACGTAGAGTGTTCTTGACGAGTCCATGACAACATTTGGTAAACGGACATAGAGCGTTACCTAGACCAGAAGAGATTCCGCCAAACCAACGTAGACCAAGGCAGGCAACATTATATGGGCCGCCAAACCAGTGCGGCGTCTGACGGGCTGCGAGAATAGCGAGGAGACCATCTGTCACGATAGCCGAGAGGAAGATGAAGAGGAGACAGATGAAGGTGATGAACGCTGTGATCAAGGGCATTTGCTCGATATCCGATAACCAGGCTCCTACAATGTGTTAGACAAGGCAACAGCTGTCAAAGATTCCTACTCACCAGCTCCATTAAAGTCACTCTCCAAGGGAGAGCCAGAGACGACTACGTCAGGTCTGTGGGTAGGTAAAGCGTACGTGTGATTGGCTTGAGTTGCGTCGCTGGAAATGGTACGAGAGACTCCCTTGAAAAAAATGCCCTCATCCATATTATGGCGGAATAGTATCAGGAACGCTGCCATCAAAGCGTGAACGAGTAGGACAGGGTTCATATTGACTCTCGTTTCGACCCGCTATTGATATTGCAAAATGGCACGAAATGGTGGTCGACCCACTGTTGATATTGCAATATGGTACGAAGTGGTGTTTGAACAGAGCTGCGAACAAGCATTGAGTGTGGAATTGGATATTCAAGATCTCATGAGGTCGTAGAAATCAAGGTAGAAGCTGTGCGAAGACGAAGACGAGGAAGGAAGAGTGGAATCTTGAAATATGTGGAGTGTTCAGTGCCTCCTTAGCGCGTGTTGACCATATTCAATTCACCAGCTCCCCACTTCTCGGTCTCCACGGCGTCCACTTCACCTCCAAATTCGGAAGAACAGCCAATCAACAACAGCCAATCTCTGCCTCAACACAGAGATTACTCCACTTTGAGCAGAATTTCCCATGTGACAGAACAATCTCTTTGTTCTACGATCACCACACCAGCCGATACGGCCAGTGATAAAGTCAGCCTTCCCAGTGTCAGGGACTTTTTGGATACTGATAGATTTGCATCCGATAAGCACCGATATGATTTGTGATGAAAACCGGGCCAACCGACGTCAACACTGTTGATGGAAGAGAACTATGTACTAGATTGAGTCGCCGTAGGGGGTCAGCACGAAAGGTCGGCGCCTACAACTCGATTCTTTGTCCAGTGGAACCATTGGGACAAAGGTCTGGCGTCCTCTCGTCCCAATGACTTTTCTTTGTCCGAGTCTCGCCGAGACTTTCCACAATCCGATCCAGACACTGATACTGACAGGAGCGTGATAACCAAAACGGGCGGGAGCTACATACATTCGGCTTCTGATCAATGAATTCAAAGGCCAACGAAACAAATTATACAACAGCTGAGGAGCAATGGGGGCAATCTACGATAGCAGCACGAAGAAGAAGTCCTTACATGTTGGATATTTACGGGTACAATCACCAACAGCATGCAGTATTGCCCATTCGTCGATTGATCCGTGCAGCCTGTCAATTACCCCCTCGTACACAGCTCGGATGCTCTTGAAGATGAAGGCGCATTCAAGAGCTGTTACAAGGACTAGCCCATTGCACGTTGGGAGAACGTGACTGCATGATAATCATGGCCGTGAGATTCGCTGCAATACCTTGACCAGATCTGCTGTCACGCCCATAGCAGTGACCTCGCCGCCAGCACTGCTTCAGTCAGCATACAACCCTTAGGTCAACCAATGACAAACTTACCCAGCTCCCTGTATAATCAATGGCTTAGATCCATATCGCTTGGTACAAAAGCTGATGATGTTGTCACTCCCTTTCAGCGCCGCTATGGGGTGGCCCTTTTCGAAATTTTCCAGGCCAACCTTGACAGCTTGCTCTGGAACATCTATGCTACCCACAAACCTCATAACCTTACCCTCCTTCTCTGCTTCTTGCTTCAAACTCTCCATCTCGTTGTCGAAGTCTGGTAGACGCTGCATGAAATCCTCTGCCGATTGTACGCTCTCGAGAGATTTGGGAATCAGACTTCGTACAGGGAAGCTGCTGGTGCTCTCGACCTTGAGACCTGCTAACCTGGCTAGAATAACCAGCTTCCTGGCGACATCCAGCCCATTAAGATCATCTCTAGGATCGGGCTCGGTGTATCCGGCATCCTTCGCTTTCTGCACCTCAGCGCTCCACTTCCCACCTTTGCCCTCAACGGGAGCGAAGTTATTGAACAAGAAACTCATGGTCCCGGAGAAAATGCCTTCGATCCTTGTGACTTGGTCTCCGGTCTCAACAAGATCCTTTAAGGTCGAGATTACTGGGAGCCCAGCACCAACAGATGACTCATGATATATCAGACCCCCTCTGGGATTATGTGGCGAGTGTGCAGCGTTCAGTATATCCTCCCACAGCCCAAAACCACCGCTGAAGGCTTTCTTGTTGGGCGTCACAATGCTAATACCCTTCCTCAAGAACATCGGATAGGAATCAGCTACATCTTGACTGCTGGTATTCTCGACGAGCACGCATTTCCCAGGCGCATTGGCGAGGTACTTAACGATCTCACTCATGGTCAGTACTGGCTGTTCCGACGCGGAGAGATCTATCTCCCAAGTCGTGGTTGACAAGGAGTGGCTGAAGTCGGAAGTGGAGAGGCATTTGGTGCTTCGTGCGACGAGACTGAGCGTAACATGTGGGTATCGCTGGATGAGGTGATGTAGCTGGCTTAGGAAATGACGGCCCACCCCGCCCACACCTTATAGATGTTAACAAGACTACTTTGTACGTAGAAGCAGGCCAGGAGCCCAGGATCAGTAGTTGTAAAAAGAACCGTAACTGGTACGTACACGGAGGGCTCCGCCATCTATCTTGGAGAAGAAGTTATATATCCATACCTATCACTGCAATGAAGACTTGCTTCGACATGGTCACCCTGCAGGTCCTGACGAACTACTTTACCGAACAGTTGCCTGTTGCTCCTACAAACGATTGAAGTCCTCCCCGAACACGTGCTCCGTATGGAGACGAGCAAGTGCCAAGACTCGGACATAAAGCACTCTTATTTCCCGCGTCTTCCTTAAATTATCATTCTTTCAACTACACAGATATTTGTCGAGCCCCATCCATACTGTATCCCTGAACGACCCTTTCCTAGGTGAATTAAGGTGGCTTTGCCGTACTAGTCTCCCAAGAATCAAGCCATGGCCTCCTCCACGTCCTTCCCCCTCGAAGCTCCCCGAAAACCCTCCCTATCCCGCCCCCCCGCGTCATTCCCCTCCTCCACCCTTTTCTCCACTACTCTGACCTCCCTCCTCTCCACCAAACCAAGCAGCACCTCCAGCGGCCGCGCCCGCGCCTCTAAAACCTCCAAAGACATCTTCAGCTCCCACAACCGCGGCTCCCGCAAACGCGCCCTCGCCGACGCATCCACCCTCTCCGCCGCCCTCTCTCAGAACCACCAGACGGGTATCGGAGGAATCGATGCCGCGGACTGGCACCGCTCGAAACGAAAAATGGAAGAGAAGGCACGGCTGTACGCCTCCATGAAGCGCGGCGACTACGTACCTACCCCAGGACGGGAAAGCAAGGAAGAAAATGCGCTTGTGGATTTCGATCGGAAGTGGGCCGAGAACCCATCCGGCGACCGGGACACATCTGAAGGAGAAGATGACGAGGGAGGGGATAGCGAGGTGGAGATGGTTGAATACGAAGACGAGCTAGGGCGAACACGACGCGGCACGAAAGCGGAGGCGGAGAGAGAGTTGCGGCGGCGCAAGGCAAAGGCTTATGCTACGGAGCAATTGGCTGGCTTCAGTGCACGGCCCGAGCGGCCTGAGAATATCATCGTCGGGGACACGATTCAAGCGGCAGCGTTCAATCCGGACATGGTACAATCGACGCAGATGGAAGAGCTGGCGCGGAAGAGGGATCGTAGCGCTACGCCACCGGAGGAAGTGCATTATGATGCTAGCAAGGAGGTGAGGAGTAAAGGGGTTGGGTTCTATGCTTTTAGTCAGGATAAGGAGGGGAGGGAGAGGGAGAGGGAGGGGTTGGGGCGGGAGAGGGAAGAGACGGAGAGGGCGAAGAGGGAGAGGGAGGAGAGGAAGGAGAGGAAGAAGAGGGTGGTGGAGGATAGGAAGAGGGAGATTGGGAGGAGGAGGGAGGAGAAGTTGGCGGAGAGGTTTTTGAGGGAGCTTGATGCTGATGGGGCGGTAATAGGCCAGGGAGACGAGGGTCGAGAACAGGGCTCATAGGTGGACAGGCGTCCAAGGGAGTTCGATACTGATGATGAGAGATATCTCTCGTACGACTATGACGAAGATGGCGCAGGGTCGGCGAGGTAGAGCTGACGAAGAGAGGAGACGTATTGAGGCTGGTCTAGGTTAGCCAAATTCGGCGATTGACCAGTCAGCCTCGATGGGAGGTATTTGGTTACGAGGACGGCCGAATCTTTTGCGATGGAAATGGGGTGCCTTTGAGTAAGAGCCCAAATGAAGTAAAGGAGAAGATGATAGGGGAACTCGAAGATTAAGTAGACAATTTAGCATTTGAAAGGAATTGCAAAGTTCCTAATGGATGCTATCCATTGAAGCTTATAAAAGTACATTTCCAGACAAGCTATTCACAGAAGGCAAGCATATTCAGAAGCTAGCCTAGGGGATTGATGTCAGGTTTCCCATCTCCCAGGCCTTAAATCAACAGCTCAGACTTATTCCACCTACCGTAATCCTCCTATCCTACACTCGACCATCTTTAACGTCCTCCATATGTGCCATTCCCTGAATGGCGCCCTTGCCCTCCCACTGCAACGTCTGCACGCCCAACCCATGCCAGCCACAGTGCATCGCCACATGCCAAATCCCAGAGATCATCCAGGGAAGCGTAGCTCTACCCAAGAGTACGGCTTCCCCCACAGTACCCGGCTGTTCAACGTACATTTACCGCATGGTGGACGAGTAAGTCATTAAGCCATATCTGAATTTGACAACGATCCGTGTGGTACGCGTGTGCAGATCCGTGTTATCGGGGACTGGATGGCGACCGACTAACTGGGAGGGCGCGGAGACGAGGAAACTGATATTGGTCATAGCACACGGATAGTCCGGTGAGAGATGGGTTTTAGTCCTTGCTTGGCCCTGTGGATGGGTGAAATTTGGCTATGATTGTTGTACTGTATTATTATTAGATTGATGTGGCATCCATGGGTGGCAGACCGGCCATCGCAACAGTGGCCAACAGCAACATCGGAGACGTCGAAGAAGGTAAGTCGTAGGAGGTTCAATGCGTCAATTCTTGCAACGCTTGATGGCATCGAAACGTCGTGCAGTTCTAAGTTGAAGCAGAATATCAGAACATGATTGGTCGAACAGATAAGCTTTTACTGCTTACCTAATAAAGAGCTGTATTACGATTAGCGAGATCTCGGAATAACTTTCTTTCCGACGAACGTGAAACATTGGTCCATGGTACGGAGTAGTGCAAGCTTCTCACTATGACATCCCTTCGTCTCTAACAATTATGCTATTTATTCTTAGGTATAATCCAGTCGCCAGTGCTTTAACATGGCATCTCCCAGCCCAGAAGCCAAGTCCAAGAAGAGAAGGAACTCCATAAGCCATTTGAAACGCGATCAACCTTTGTTTGCGTCACGTCGATTCGCGCCGTCGCAGCAGGCGCCCGACTTCTTCACCGAAAGCCTGAATACCTCCTATGCACCCAGTCCATCCCCAGCAAGGAGCCCGCCGAAACGTCAGAATGGCCGCCTCAATCAAAGACCTGTCAATGGAAGCGGGCGGCCTCCTGCTACGGCATTCATTGATACTTCCGGAACCAACGATGAGAACAGAAGACCAACATCATCTCCTTCCACTGATCGCTATCGTTCGCAGTATGACTTGAAGCCTCGTCCGGGGCAGAGTACCACGCGACCGCGAACAAGTCCTGCCAACTTTACCCCAAGCAAGAATGAACGCGATAAGACTCCAAGCCCAGCTAGAGGACGCTCGCTTTCGATTGTATCCCCTGTTTCATCGCAGCATTCGCAATCTTCTCCCCCTCGAGGATTGGCTGAATCATATCAGCGCATTGTCGACGAGGAAAGTCTGGCCCAGGAGGAGTCTGTAGATGACCAAATGGACGCTTACGGTTACGATTTCACTGAGGAAACCGAGGTGTCGGGGTTGCATGACCCGGCATCTCCAACCTCACTAAAAGCCTCAAGAAAAGCGTCAAGAGAAGCCACCCCTGTAGGCGATTACCCGGAAAATAAAGAGAACAAGCAACGTGGTTCAGAAAGTGGGTCACAGAGGTCAAGTCTGGAGAATGTCACAGATCGCTCTCTGGACTCGGCGATCTCGCAGTACAGCAAAGATGCTCAGCGACTAGATGGTGCACTCCGCAGCAATGTCAAAATCTTCAGTAAAGCGCGGCTAGGGGAGAAAGTTGGATTGACCGTGGAGAACTTGAGGCGTCGAAATGGCAGCGCTGAGTCAGTGGGAAGTGCCTTTGGAGGGAGTCTTAGCAGTAGAGGCTCAGACCCGTCCTTGAATCTTCCGAAAGCTTGGGGCCGGAAAGCAAAGCCGCCTAAAGATTGGCTCAGCAGGATCAACAGCAAAAGCGGAAGATTAACTGGAGATGTGCCAAAGAAGCAGAAAGCGGACAGCCCTATTATCGCCGAGTCAGAAAAGCGGGAATGGGAAGAACCCATCGATAGTTGGATACAGACCGCGGCTGATATTCCATTACCATCTGAGGAGAATGGCTCGCCTCAGGTAGCTCGGTCTTCGGCTACCTCAACCCCTACGACCGCTCAGAACACATTACGTGATGGTGCATCTGGATGGGATATCGATGCCGATTTTACTGGGCGGTCATTGCAGGTTTCAGATAGTCCACCTATCCGGATTCGAGACTCCACGCTTAACGGAACACGAAGTCGAGAAATAGACCGGTTGGAGAAGAGGGCGGTTACAACCAGTCGACTTGTTGAACTACGCGATAAAACATCCCAAGAGCGATCGCAACGGGACCGGCCACATGACGAGGGTGCAGCGACTCCTCAAAGTCAAGGACGCTCATCCCGTAGACCATCCTTGAATCCAAGACGCGAGAAAAGTGATCTCAATGGACCATTGCAGACTTCTGTCGATGGAGAAGGCGAACCCATCCCGGATACACCAGTGGTGGTGTACAGAAACAGCTCTGAGCCCTCAAAAAGCCGAAAAAGCGCACGGACAAATGATGATATCTCTCCACAGCGACCGCAACATGAAAGACATGACTCGAGGGACATACTACAAAGGCTCGCAAGGGCCACAAGTGCGAGCCCAGCGTCATCCAACGAAGGGCCCAAGCTTGAACAAAGTCAAGCAATTATTCAATCAAAAAACAAGGACGTCAGTCCTGACGAAGGGGAACGTGACCAACCGTCTGAAACTGAATTAGGTGATTCACAACCCATCAACGATCATTCGGAAAGTCCCCAGAGAGCATCCAAGACTATATCAAGGAAGGTGGAAGATGAGACGCCTCGATCCCATAAATCCACAACCAGGCTCACGACACCTCGAATCATCGGATCCTGGACCGACAACAGCATATCAGAAGACACGCCTCGCTCGACCATGCTCAATGAATATCTCCAAACCCCCCTCGTCACCGGCGCCTGGGTTGACACCCCCCTTCCAGCCGGAGGCCGTGGTCCTCCCATGCCCACTCCCAACGTCGAAGACGACAGAGACTTCATCCTCGAAGGCAACGAAGTGCGCAAGCTCGCCACATCCGACCTCATCAAGAAACTAAGCCCCAAATCCGACAACTTCCCCGCCCTGCGCAACACCAGCCGCCCCCTCCCCAAATCCGCTCTCGAATCCGTCCTCAACGCCGCCAAAGCCTCCCTCGCCTCCTCGGCACCAAGTCCGCATTTCGCCTCGAACTCAGACTCCGAAGACGACCCACCCCTCCACCTCGGCGAATCAACCATCCAGTCCCTCGAAGACATCTTCGCAGACGACACCTCCTTCTCCTCTCCCCCCTCTCCCCCGCCCTCCGACCCAGACGCCGACGACGACAAGAACAACTCCCCAACCACCGAACTCCAGCCCTACACCCGGCAGCTCTCCCGCCTGAGCTCCCTTCTCCCCTCCATCCGCTCCGCCCGCAAGCACATCGCCCAGCTCGAACGCGCCGTCGCCGGCTCCTCTAGCAACAGCACCGCCCTCACAGCCTCCAAACCGCCCGCGCAACAGCCCGAATGCACCGAAGCCGGCGAGTTCCACGACTTCATCTGGCCCTGCGAGCGCTGCGGCTGTTCTGCCGGTGGTCCGCCCCCCACCCGCATGCCGTCACTCCTCACCTTCAACTTCGCACAAGACATGACCACGCTCGAGATCCCCGTGCCGCGGCTCTGGCGCTGGCAGCAGAACGACTGGCGGCCTCGGCTCACTTGGTTGGGCTTCCTACTGCTGGGGGGATGGTCATGGTGGGTCGCGGAGGGGGTGATGTGCGATATCTACTGCCACCCGCTGTACGCGTGGACGATGGAGGGGTACGGCGTGGATATCAACTCCCCTGAGCCGCCGTTCGTGCTCGAGCAGATGCTGTGGCGGTGGCTGTCCCTTGAGGGGATCCTTAGGCCGCTGTACGTGCTCCTGAGAGCGCTGGTGAGGTTCGGGGCGCAGGTGGTGGGGTATTTGGTTGGCGTATCTATGGGGGATGGGGGTGGTGGTGGGGGGGGGAGGCAGCCGGTGGCGACGGATCCGAGGATACCGAGACCGGTGTATGCGCCGGATTTGAGCATGTTTGATGATGAGTATTTGTGATTTTCAAGAGATATGGGCTTTGCATATGTGGCTGGCTAGTTTGGGCGAGAGAAGCGCTGGCTGGCTTGGGGATGGGAAGATATACGTACATACCCCCTTTAGCAACGTAATTATCTACATGATCTGCTCTTGGGCTCTATTTTCCAAATGCCAATTCTATCGTATCAATCATACAGTCGAATTCTTAGCCAGCGGACATTTGAAACTCATCATCTAGAATAACACCCGCCTGCACTATTCCTTTCTCGCACCTTAACGCCCTCCTTGCCTCCATTTCCCCACCCCCGTTCCCATTTCTTCTATTCCCCCATCCATAACATACTCAAATCCTCGCACACCTCCCATCCTCCAAACGACCTCTGAACCCTTCGCCCAACCATCCCCCGAACCACCCTCCTCCCCCACCGCCCACCTATACACAAACACCCTAAAGCTACGCTCCCCTACCGTCGCTTGTTGTGGGACGTGGGATGCAGTGGTGGTGATGGCAGGTAATGCTTTTTTCTTGGCTGCACGGACTGTGCCAGGGCTCTTCGTGGAGAATTGGGGCAGGTAAGCTTTTGGGACCGGCGGCAGCGATGCAAAGGATGCAACCGACAATCATAAATGTAACGTGTAAAGCTTCGAACCAGGATGACGTGAGCTGTGACATTGTGATATCGTCTTGCTGAAGCAAAAGATGGCGCAGAAGATGGTAAGATAATCTTGCAAAGTTTAATAAAAGGTTTGAGTATACATTTAAAGAGATCGATGATTTACCTATACAACGAGGTGACTCGACATTGTATCCCCAACTAACACCTCAAGTAGGTGTAACTCTAAGCTCACCATCCCAGCATCTTACCCGACGAGCCCCAATTGAGCGACTGGGCTTACGTCCCATACTATCAATATCCTGTAGTGGCGTCGATGGTCAGGGTCATGCATACGAAGGAACGATAGAGCTTAACGCATTGGCATATAATGCAAGTAGTGAGAGGGATACGCGAAAACGTTTGCTCGTGGGTGTGGAGCTATGATGGAGTCTGATGAGGGCTGGGGTTTGACTATTTGTGTTGCGATAGGATGTGGTGGGGGGTTAAGAATCGTGTATGTTGAAGGAGGTGATGAGGCGATATGGGTGGAAGGCTGGATGCTTAGGCCAAGGGGGTGATGATGTGGGGATGTGAACGAACAGGATATCTGTTTGATTGAAGATGAACGGCACGTAGGATCTTGAGTGACTTGTCTGAGTGGTGTATCTGGTTCTTGCGCGACCTACCTTCTACGGAGCCAAGAACTGAACAATATACCCACATATTCGGATCCTATAGGCTTCGGCAACCTTAGTGGCTTGCAGAAATACATTGAACGCGTATTGGAAATTTAGTAGAGACAACGCTCGAATAGATGCGTTGGGTGGGTACTTCGTGCTCTCAAAACGCCTCGCTAAATCATAGCAACTCAGGGCTTCGAGCAACCGATAAATTTACAAACAAGTACGTAGAGACCTACTTCCCCTTTCCACCCTCAATACTGTAGTCTAACGACCAGAGACTGTCCCAAGCTTTCGACTTAGGCTTTTCGGGCGAGGTGTTCCGCGAGGTGGTGGCACCGTTGGGAATGGATTTGGATGGTGAAATGGGCGGCAACGAAGACTTGGAGAAAGATTGGGCTAACGGGTGGTTCTTAGTTGGTGACGTCGACGACGAAGATTTCATCTGATTGAGCCATCAGTCGTTGGAGGGGTAATCAGGGACCGAAAAGGAGGTCGGAGCGTACTTGAGTAGCAGCTGAGGGCCCCTGAGATAATTCGGTTGTTGGTGTAGCCTGCATTATTTGACCCTGTTCGCCATCAGCCTTTTGCTCTTCCAATCTTTCTTCCAGACTCGTCGCCGTGGTGGGTCGGGGCACCGCACTGCTCGCAACGCCAGCCTTCGAGTTCGAGCTACTCCGCCTGCTGTCCAGACTCCGCGTTAATTTGACTGTAGCACCATTCCCATCTTTGTCCTTCTTCATCCTGATACTACCTGTCGCATCCACGTTCGCTGCCGCAACCGTAGTCTTGCTACTGGCAATCGTCATCGGCGGGCCTGTCTTCTCCTCCGTTGCATCGACCAAATGCCATCGTAGCCCATCCGACAGCTCGAAGGGGTTGTCATCATCGATAGACACAGCCGCGTCACTCGCCCCATCGGCACTGGGCCTCAGCGCATTCATTGATCTACTCAGATCAACGACCCGCGGTTCCACCTTGTTGATCCTCGCCAGGATCCAGTCCTTTGCATGTAGCTTATGCGCCTCTTGCTCTCGGAGGAAGTAATGCGGGAAGCCGACATTAAACGCCGCCCAAGGCTTGGTAGCGTTATTTCTCGTTGGTAGGAAAAGCGCCAGATCACCCTCCTTGAAGGCACGGACCGTGATTTTCTCATGTGCTTCGCTCTGAACGCGACGGTACTTGTCGCGATAGGCCCGGGCGTCTTTAAAGTACTTGCGGGCCGTGTGCTCAGTATCTTTGACGCGCTTGCCGATGGCTTCGGAGAAGGCGTCGGTGTCAAAGCTGTTGATGTCACGCATGAAGGTGGCGAACTTCTGTATCTCTCCATCAGGGTCATCAGGTAACGTCCAGTGAGGTAGTCCCGGGTCATAGGAATCCTCAAAGTCGCTCTTTGTAGGTAGGGGAGCTGAAACGCTACGGGCCATTGAGGACGAGGGATCATTGAAAATGCTACTGGCCGTGGTGGCCTTGGGGGTGCGTTGGAAGGTGATGGTGTCGTCCTGCTTGGAGACTGTGAAGCCAACTTGCTCGACGAGTCGTCCAAGAGTATTCTTGAGAGTGTAAAGCCGAGTGGATATATCTTCAGCACGCTTGCCCCGGGCTTGAAACGCGTCGTTAAGCGCATCATGCACCCGCTGCAATTGGTTCGCGGTTCGCAGGCGGCTGCTGGCTTGAAGTTCGAGATCATGCTGCACAGCCTCGTAATTGGCACGCTGGTCTTTTAGTCGTGCCTCGAGAGCTTGTTGGGCATTGTTGCGCTGCTCCTGTTGATGGACTGCTGCTTCTTCGAGCCGCTGCATGTGAGATTGGAGACCGGCGAGCTTGCCATTTAGATCGGTTATACTGTCTTCTCTTTCAGCGAGTAACGCACGCAACGACTCGGAGCTGGTCTCTCCGTCAGCGAACTTTGACCTCAGCTGACTATGCTCGCTACGTTCTGTCTCAAATTGCGAGTGCATTGTAGCAAGCTCCGTCTTCCGTTGAGCAAGCTCCTCACGCAAAGAGAAGACTTGCATCACTTCGGCACCAACTTGCTCCCGGAGGTCGTGTATTTCATCTCCTTGACTTGTGATACGGGTTTCTTGAGCAGCGTTGTCAGCTCGCAGGTTTCCTAGAACCCTCTCTACCTCGACGACATGCGCTGCTGACTGCTTGGCAAGCTCTTCAATGGTTTCCACTAATGAATCAAGATCTTCAGGCGCGACACTATCTTTCGATAGCCGGAACATTACTGTCCGCAAAGCCCTATGATTAGTTGCCGCACTCATGTCTCGCTTTTGCAAACGCGTAGAAAGTCCAGCCACTTCTTCATCAAGCTCTTGAACCTGACGTTCCAGCGTATTGGCCTTCTGCAGATGTGCCGTATAATCGCTCTGAAGTTGATCTGCGTGCTCTTGGGCTTTTTGCACTTCGCTTGCAGCCCCGTTACGGATCTTGTCTAAGTCTTCTTCCAAGATAGTGGCTCTGTTGTCCTGATCGCGGCTTTCCAGCATGCGATCCATCTCATCTTCGACCTCTTCAAGTTTTGTCTTCAATTTCGTGTTCTCATCTTCGATGAGTCGACGCTCATCGTCGAATTCTCGTTGCCGAGCCTCCATGTTGTTCAAGAGATCCTCTTTTGTCGACACTACCTCTTGCATCTGACTTTTCATGTCCTTTTCTGCCATCCCTTTTGCCGCCGCGTCTTGCTTCATAGTAGCCATCTCGCCTTCTAGATCAATGATCCTCTGAGCTAGTGCCCTTTCTTCCGATTCACTCGGAATCTTGTACGAAGATATCGACGACCTGCGCGACGGAGCATCTTGAGGCTTGGCGTTGACGAAATTCGAGACTGGCGATGACGCATGCCGGAGAATGCCTTGAGCGTCATTGGTAGTGTATGCGTGGCTACTAGGCGGTCTAGACGTCTGTGTCTGCCTATGCAAGAGATCCTCCAACTTACGGATCCGGCTTTCTGAACCTTTCAGTCGGTCCTCGAGTTTTGTCTTATCGCTTTGCAAAGTTTTGATGAGCTCGTCATCTCGCCGAAAGATCAAAGACTGTTTACCAAATGAAGCTTCGTGGATGCTACCGTTCTTGAAAGCCTTGGTTCTTCGAGCTTGTTGCTTGGTTGGTGCATCCAAGCTTTTGACTTGCTCCTCGATCTGTTTCGCAGCGTCCTCGAAAATAGTGATCCCTCTCGCGACTTTCTCGAGTGCATGGATATCCTGCCTACTTACATTAGGCCACCTTTGCTTCTGAGCTTGCAGGTTGATGTCAATCCCCAGGGCCATGTCATCCACAGGGGACAGATCAACCGCATCGCCCAAATCTTTGGCCCACTTCTTCCGCCGCTTAGCCTCCTCATCCTTAAACACGGCGACTTCTTCTACTAGAGAGGATGAGTCTGCCGTCATCTTCTCTGTCCACTCACGTCGCCTGACGCACTCCACCAGAAGCGAGCCGTATGTAAGGGGAAGCTTTATAACATAGTTCAGCACATCAAAAGCTAGCCCCTCATCGCCGTCCAGATCAAGATTCGCTAGTTGAGAATGAACCTGTGCGATCATAGACTCTATCGTGGAGACTCGCTGCATGTAACGGATGGCCGAGGTCATGACATTATTTCTCCGCTCAATGGTGTGTCGCAGTAGCTGGTCGAGCTCTGTATTGGTCTGCTGCAGAGCGGGCAAAAAGTTCCGTGTGTGCAACAGCGCAGTTCTAGACATATCCGTCATAGACTTCTGCGTGTTAGGGAGACCTAGAACATGCTCGTAGTCTGCATTCACCTTTTGGGCAACGACCTCGACTTCCTCGATCAGTCTACCAGCCATGTCGCCAAGGTCACTGTCGGACAAGGCAACAGATTGACCGAAGCCATCGACGACGTCAAAAGAGTCATGTGCGAGATCTTCGAAGGTATTTGTCAGATCCTCGACCCGATCAGCGAAGCTGCGAGACGTCTGAGTAGCAGTCTCACTGGCTTTGTCCAATGCTGGTATAGCGACATAATCGTTGAGGTTACTTTTATGCTCTAGGTCCTTGGTTTTCCTTATGGGCTGTTCCCTATTGTGGCCTCCGAAGAGACAACGTCCGAGTTCAGGGATTGCTGGAATGAGGGCTAGCTTCTCCAGATGTGGCTTCCAATTTTCGAGTAAATAAAGTTGGTCTTGCAATACGTTCTCAGCCCAGGATTTGGATTCCTCATACTTGGGTCGCAAGCTTCCAACATGCTGCTTGACGTTCTCCACCGCAATCGCCGCGCTTCGTTGTATTACCGCTGCTTCGGCGTCATACGCCTTGATCTGGTCATTGAATCCTCCAGCTGTATCGGATATCTCGATAGCCCATGCTCGCCGTTCTTTGAAGAGGGTTTGCCATGTCTGAAAGCTTTTGCTATTGGCGGAGTCTTGGGGTGGGTTGCGAGGTTCATTTGGGATCGGGATTGGGGTTGTGGGAATGAGGGAGGATATGCTGTCAACGGAAGATGGCGATAGTATCTGTCTATTATACAGGAAGACCTCGTTCTGAATATCATTTAGAATTTTGGTATATGAAGATCTAGCGTGGCAGATACTGCGTACCTCTTGCGATAACGTTTGAAGCTTGACCTGCTTTCCTCGAGCAGTCATCAATATCTGCTGGGAGACGCCGATAGAGGCCTTTTGCGCAATCCATGACTGCAGATGTTCGAGGCTATGTAGCTTATCAGCACGCGGGCTTCTCTCTCTTAGGAGGAAGGGCATACGAAGGGAATTTCCGTGGGTCCGCAGTCAGACGCGCTCCTGTATGTGCTACATAGATAGTAAGGGACATCCGGTTGGAGCTTCTCAGGCCCCGCTTATTTCCAGTATGAGGAATATGGCCTTCAGCTTTCTTTACCTTGCTTGACGACATGCTCGGGATCGCCTTTGTATGCCAGCACGGGCCGAAGTTCCGCCGTCGTTATCAGCTTCTGGGCACTCGAGGAGATCTTCAGGACCATCTAGACGGCACAATCAGGAAAAGAGCTTCCGTATTTTTATCAGATCTTTTGCAGTGAGCACAAATCATATCTAGGTACTGTGTAGTCTAGAAGTGTTGCTGTACTACAACACGTAGGCTAGCTGAACTCTTGGTTCCTGTCTAAGTACTAATATCCGTCCTGACCATCATTGAGTGCTCTATCGACATTAAATTACCTCCTGTTGCTGCTCAAAATCCATCAACTACCAACACACAGAACTGGGCTTCCCTCAAAGCTGGTGTGGCACTCTCAAACTTGGAGCATGTGGCATTTCCCCCCAACCATAGGGACTTTCCATATCATTCCCCTACGAGGCTGACTCTATTTCGGGGCACTACCTCGACATTCCCCAGCAAGACTCATCCTCTTCTTGTACTCAAACAGCTTGTTTGGATTGGCCATCGATGTGAAACGCACAGCCTTGCCTTATTTCTGCTCATGGCTGGGTAGCAGTCCGTGAAAAAATGCTGATCCGACAGGCCACCAACCAGGAGGATCTCGAGGACACCAGTGGTGCTGTTTATGAGCTCTAGACATTTCAATTCACAGATAACGAGCGACAGCATAGATGGGAAAAGTGGAGGTGGTATCGTATTCATATTGCAGTAAGGAATCGGAAAACATGCCTCGGAAGGTCCGAGGCGTGCACCACACGACTGTGATGGATAAAGCAACTTCTTTGCGCTCAAGGTGCCAGCATGTATGCTCATCTCTTTTAGTGCTCCCCCCTTATTTTACTCTGAGCCAAAATCTTATCAAATCTGTAACCCTGAGAGTCGCTCGGGTGGTGACCCACGTGACCGGGGTCTACCTCCAAGCGCAGAGTATGGACGACGGGACTCTATGTCCGGAAGATGGGCAAGGAAAGTATGTACAGACCGAAGAGCGGACGATATTATTTGAGTCGAAGTATCCTTGTCTCTCAGATATTTCCGAGGCCGTGGAGATGGTCGGCGGACAAGGCTCGCTGTTGGCAGCGCGTGTAGGTACATTAGCCAGCTACGAGCGCACCCTTCAACGGGCTCTTGCTATGTCATAGCGTGACAAGAGTGCCAGTAGAACAAGGAGAAGCCGTCTGTGAGCCATGCAAGCTATGACTGAGAAAATGATTACCCTTTGTCCAGCAGGCGGCTGGAGGACCTGATTAGAGGCGTGTACAAAGTAAAGGTTATGCGAGCTGGAATGCTGCGCAAAGGAGAAAGGAGGTGCAAGTGCGCAGCTTCCAGCCTAGCGGTATTGTGATTACTTAGCGCAGCCTTAGCCTGCTTTCCCCCTCCTTATGAATTCCGGCCTGCCCACCTGCCACCGTTTTCCCTCGCAGCCAAACCTCACCGCAGAAGCTCCCAGCAATACTGTGTACTTGTCTACATACTCAAAACAACTCCGATCACCGAGTAAGTTCTATCACTAACATTTCCTCCTCCACCACATCCCTCCAGATCCTTCATACCTCTTTCCTGCTCCATTTTACCTCTTCACATCGTCGCCAGCCATTGTGTGTTCGATCTTTCCGATCGATGTTGTCGTTCGTCTTTGGCCATGCAATGACCTGACACAGCGACAACAGACAACCTCCAGTCTTCGCAACGGTCACCCAAGCGGTCTCTAAAGGTTCAAGGTGAGCTGCTCGATCTGGTTGCCGGCATCGCGCATTTACTGTTTTGGTCGACCGTTGTTGATGCGCGCCAACGCGCGCATTGTGTCACTGCAACCACACCACTGAGGACCTACCTCCCACCCATATGGCTGCTGCAGACTGCTTCCTCCACGACACTCTGGATCGCAATTGGCGCGTTTGCTGACAACGGTGCTGCATTAGCATCAACGATGCCTAAGGAGAAGGCCACACGCAAGACCAAGGCTAAGGCCGTTTCGGAGGGAGGCAAGAAGAAGAAGGGTACGCGATCCTTGCGTGTCTGCCACTTTAGGCCGAGCCAGTGCACTGACCGCATGTTCTGCAGATCCCAATGCACCCAAGCGCGGCCTCTCGGCCTACATGTTCTTCGCCAACGAACAGCGCGAAAATGTGAGGGATGAGAATCCAGGCATTAGCTTTGGTACGTCACCCATATTACCTTGGGCGCGAGCTGCTGCTGACATGCATGCGTGAATGTAGGCCAGGTCGGCAAGGTTCTCGGAGAGCGATGGAAGGCACTCAACGCCAAACAGCGTGAGCCGTACGAGGGGAAGGCCAAGACGGACAAAGAGCGCTATGAGAGCGAGAAGGCCAGCTACGCTGTGAGTTCTGCAACCCCACGAAATGTCGTGCAACAGCAGCTGATTGTGCGTGACTGTCCAGGCGGGCGCTGAAGAAGATGAGGATGAGGAGTAAATCCTTAACCCTTCAACCCATCTACGAGCTCTCTTACACCTTGCACACTTTCCCTGAATAATGGCCTTGTTCATGTTGCTTCACGGTAGGAGGTCGAATCACGGGGGAAAAGGGGTTTACTTGATCCGGAGACTGCTATGCTAGGAATGAGCACCTATTGCTTTTAGATGGCAGCAATACTCGATATGATCAGGACAGGTTCGGGCGGTCCCAGCTAAAGCTTTGTATCTGTACACTAGTCTCATTCATGTCAACCGCCTTATGTTCCCCTTCAATGATCCTTGACACAGGGTTGAACGTTACACACGACCTCGGTATATCACGCGAACGTGGCATTCGGCGGTCGTAGTCTCTCCTTCGGCCGTTCTCCGAGGTGCGGAAGGTGAAGTAAAAGTATGAGACGGCTCCACTTGGTGAATCCACAATCCAATCGACTGTCCTGTCCCGAATTCCGGACAAATTCACATCTTAGCGAGAACGGTGATGTTGATTACGGACCATCATTCACATCGTCTTCTATCGCAGGCTACTTCTCATCTACATCTACGCTCACCTGATTATCCTGTAGGCTACGTTTCGACGTTTCTACGTCTAAGCTGAACCACTTGACTCAGTCTAGGGCGAGGCAAGAGTCGACAACATGGGAATTCCTGACCAGATTTCAAGTTCCTTGCCCAAGGACCTCTTCCTTTGGTCGCGTCGTCTGCAACAAATCTTGTGCTTGATTGCCCTTCTCGGTCTAATCATCTACGAGGCACTGCCAGCGGGGCGTCTCCAAACACACAACGCGCCATCACTGAATTCAGTCACTCATGGCCTGCACAAAGTACTCATCGGGGCTGGTTTTGTAAGTCTGCTTAAGGTACAGCAGCAATGACAAGAACACTGATACACGTGTCCAACAAGGCCTGGTACATCAGCCAAATCGGCGACCCCTGGGAATGGCGAAGCGTATACCGCCTTGAAAACCCACCTGCTGGCACTATACCTATATCCAAGGATACACGTTGGCAGATACGCCCTCTCTACCGCAAAGTCACCAGAAGCTCCGCTATCTTGATCGTTTACGGCGCAACAGTCTCCATTCCTCTGCTTATAACCATCGCTGTCGCTTTGGTTGTACCTTTCAATACACCCATGAAGCATGGCAGTCAGCAGACGACTTCGCCGGCTATTCTCGCCTATACCTCATTGGCAAGCGGGCAGACCGCGACAACTTCTACCGCCCATATCGACCAGTATAGAGGCTTTAGACCCTCCCTTGGTGAGTAGTTTATCTTTCACCCCTTTCTCGGGTTGTTCGCTACCAACACACGCTCCTTGCTCGATCCTCAATAGATTGACGTAAAGGAGGAGTGCTGACTCCAAAATTTTTCTAGGATGGGAATCGTCATTGTGCATCCTAAGCATGTACTCGTCGGATTCTCTACGTGCGATCCTTGAGATGGAGATCGTAAATGCACATTATCGTGGCGCACGCAAGGCAAGCCACCTGATTCCCAACGCCAACATCCTACCTACGTCAACACGTGCGAACGTTGAAGTATCGACCTATTTTTGTAATTGTACTGATTTTTGGTCAGGCATGCGGAGTCTTGATTACGTGCTACTTCGCGGTAGTTCTCTTGGCGCTCGCTTCATTATCCAGCATCTACCGTATGGCGGCCAGTGATGGTTTCAATGCGCTTTTCAGCCCGCAAGGCTATACGGCTGTCCTCGTCATGGGCATCAACGATCTAATTGTAGGTACAATGTTATGGTTCGTCCATGACAGGAAAAATATGTTGTTGCAAGCCATTGGCTGGAGCCTTCGGACTCGAGCGACTGAGCTGGAGCAGGAGAAGCCGTTGAAGGGTTTCCGTTGGCCGCTCATTGTCGTGGTGTGATCCGCTTGTCCGATCACTCAGGTTGAGGGAAAAGTGCGTGTGCTGTTTTCGTGCTTCACGGAGGTGAGCCTGAGGCACTCGAGGTTTCTACATGGTCACGACTCTGGTTCCTGCACGGAAACAGACTGGCAGTATGGATCTGGTAGGTAAGTGAACCGAGACACAGCAGGGTATTGCACGAGGTCTTTGGCTGGATGTTGACTTTAGACTTCAATTGTTCTAAGCATACTATCATCCTCAAGCATGTGTCGGAGTCACTAGATGACCTGCCTTTTGCGTGTATTGACACAGCTGACACAGCTACGGTTCCCTGGCTGACAGTGCTCGCCTTTATTCATTTGGCTACTCGTCTTGGGTCAGACTACCGCAGCAACCGCTTGCTCTCATTGCTCCCTTTTGCATACCGGGCTCACTATTGACAATCGTCGGCAGATATAACTCCTCGCACGCACGTCGAGGAGAGAACGACATTGAGTGCATTGAGGTAACAAACTCTTCCTTACCCCCTGAAAACTTGAACTGATTTCTTCCTCTCACCTTTCGGACCTTCCGTCATTCTTTCCCGCAGATAACCGGAGAAGAGTGATCCCACACAGCTACAGCTATATCTAGCTAACCTGCAAGATTCACTCCTGAGCTCAGGGCTCCAAAGACTGTTCAACCTCCAGCCCCGCCTCCCTTGTAATGAGCTTGCCATATTCTACCATCAAGGCGGTTTCGAACGATAAGCCCACCGTGCCGACCATTGAGCTCATTCACGTTGAACTATTTACCTCAACTCATGCATGAGCCACTAGGCTGTCACTTCTACTCACCAATCACCGTCGATTAGGTCTTGCTCGCGAAGTTATCATCTCATCCAAACCTTGAATACTGCTCCATCTCACTTGGTCTTTGAAAGCCACCAAGGAGTTGCTTCAAGTCCCTACACGAGCTGACAGCACGTACCAAGTCGCGACACGATGGCCGGAAACGATACCGGATATCCATCATCAAGCCCTTCAACCTCAGGCAAACGCTCACCCGCCTCCTCAGATTGGGGACGCTTCGGTAGTTGTTCATCAGCCGATCAGGCAGCTCCATCAGCATTGACTGCTTCGCCGTATCAGACATCTCACGGTTCAATGGAATCGCTATTGCACGACCTTGGCCACCATGCGAAAACCAACGCAGAGCCTGGAGAGTTATGGCTTTCGGCCAAGGACAACGAAGATCCGTGGCCAGTGGTGATCTGTGACGAAGAACTGCTGCAAACACTATTAGAAAGGAAAGCTCGGCCAGTGAACGCTCGTCGGGAGGACGGGAGCTGGTACAAAGGGTATGGCCCTGGTGGTGGTCTCGCTGAGCAGAGATGCTTCCCAACCATGCGTCTGGAGACGGCAAAGCTGTAAGCCGTCACTTGTTCAGAGAGTTGAGACGAGGAACGTGATGGATTACTGACATTCGCGCAGCTGTTGGACACCCTGGAAGCGTCTTGTTCCTTTCGATATTGTTAATGTGAAAGGCATACAAGAGTCGGCTGAGAACCTGGAGTTGGTAAGAGCTTACGCCGAAGCCATCGAGCAATATGGTCGTAATGACCTGACCTACTGGAAAGACAAACTGTTCGCGAAGCAGCTGTCGAATGCAGAGACTCTCGAGCCCGTGGAGGTGAAGAAAGAGACGGATGCAAGTACAAATAAGAGAAAGCAGCAGCTGTCGAAGGCGGCTGCTCTCCCAAAGAATAACGTTGAGAAAAGGACCTTCAAGAGGAAGATCGGTAAGAGTGGCTTCAAGTACCCCCCCAGAGTGATTGCTGGAATCAAGGTCTGGGGCGGCGATGACTCGTCGGATAGCGGTGACGAAGCCGTGAGGGAGCAGAAGAAGATCAAGCTTGAGCACGAGGAGGACGGTGATCTCTTCCTTTCTTCGGAGCCAGATAGTCAAGTACCGGCTACGCAGGCTTCGATGGCGGAGAAAGAAGACACCAGCACTAAGGAAAGCCTGAGAACCACAAGCTCCGTAACCAAGAAGGTTAAATTTGAGGATGAGAAGGACGATGATGTCTTCCTCTCTCCTCCATCACAGAGCCAAGCCTCAGGCCAGCGACCTACAGAATTCTGTACATACTCCGAAATGACTGGGCGAGACACGGCACCGACTGATCAACTCCCAAAACTCCGCGATCGATTTCTGGAGTCTATGGGCGTCGCTTCTACGAAATCCACATCTCCCTCGCCACCGCGCTTCATGAGGAGACAGAATAGTCCGTCACGGCCTTTCTTGGAGAGACTCATGTCTCCCGCAACTGCAATGACGCAGAACAGCCCATTTCGACCTCCTTTTGAAAAGTTCGTATCACCAGGCGAGCCGTACTGTTCGAATCAACCGACCCTTCGAGACACTTTTACCGAGTACACAGCGAAACGATCAGGAAGGCTGCTTTCCCCAACCCCCCAACAACCGAAAAAACCCCAACCCTCGCACACCCCAACCCACTCCTCCACTCCACCTCCACAGTAAGTCCCCCTCCTACCCCTCCTCTCCTTCAGCTAACATCCCCCCCCAGGCCGTCCGTCACCACACTCTACATCGGCAACCCACACACCACCTTCCCCATCCCCACCTCCTCCCTTCCCCTCAGCCCTCACCTCCTTACCAAACTCTCCCACGACCCCACCGTGGGCGCTTACATCATGTCCCCGCTCCTCGCTAGCATCGAACCCCAGGACTTCGAGCCCGTCGCCTCATACCTCAAAGGCTTATCAGACGCTCAAGCCTGCCTCACGCCCACCCACCCGGGGACCTACCCCGCCGAGGAATTCAGGAAATGCGCAATGACGTTCCACATCGCCACCCAGCTCGGCATCACAGCTCTAGCGGCCGCAGCGATTCAACGACTCGCTGAGATCCGTGTCGAGCCCACGCTGGGGTTCCTAAGGATGATCAAGTATCTATTCCGCCACGGCGTCTTAACTGAGGGAGGAGGGCTGAGGGCGGTGGCTGTAAGGTATTTGGCGGAGTGGTACTGGAAGCTGATGCGAGTGGATGAGGGCGCTTTAGATCGAATCCTGGCTGCGGACAGTGGCTTGGAGGAGGCGGTACGAAGCGGCTTGCAGAAGGGGAAGAGGGGTGGAGTGGTGGAAGAGTGGGTAGGGATCTGAATTGAGTTGGAGAGGGAAGGGCTATTGGAGAATGTAGAAGGGCGCTTTGGCACTTGGCATAGGGATCTGAGCATTGAATTATCCAACATGCGACATATCAGCAGAATATTAGGACAGACAGCGATATTTTGAGACATACTTACCTACATACATCCATCCGTCCAACTTTGAAACCCACACCTCCAAGAACCACCACCCATTGAGACACATCCCACATCCCCCTCGCCGACCACACCTCTCCACCTCCACCTCCATCGCCACTCCATCTCCTCCCCTCTCCTCTCTCCCCTCTCCCAGCACTCCGTATCCGCCCCCTTCAGCGCTACATCCACCATCACATCCACCCTCCCATCCCATACTCCTCCCTCTTCCCAGCAGCCATCTCCTCCCTTCATC
>JAABUQ010003484.1_pt1 | contig 28792 bp, 22 predicted proteins | sample 5560001 | NCBI WGS metagenome assembly JAABUQ01 (sample SAMN10711888, study PRJNA513371) | rock metagenome | isolation source: Antarctica rocks | place: Antarctica: Victoria Land, Finger Mt nord | collected 2015-12-18 | reverse complement strand
CCTCGCCCCCGGGGACGGCCCCCGGCGTCGTCGACTCCTCTGGCGAGGCGCTCAGCTTTCGAGCGGGTTAGCGATCCGGCCGGCCGCGACCGGCTCGTCGACCACCGAGTCGTCGAAGAGGTATTCGAACAGGTAGGCATCCTCGCCCGTGTCGCCGTAGTGCTCGCGGGCGACCTCGAGGGCCCGGAAGCCCTGGGCCCGGTAGAAATACTGGGCCCCGATGTTCGTCTCGCGGACGTGCAGGACGATCCGGGTCCGTCGGTGGCTGGAGAGCTTGCCGACGAGCTTCGCCACCATCTGCTGGCCGACGCCCTGGCGGCGGAACTCGGGGTGGGTCGCGAAGTCGAGGACGTGGAGCTTGTTCTTGTGCAGCTCGTAGATCATGAACCCGACGACCTGCTCGCCCAGCTCGGCGACCATGCCGATGCAGTTCCGCTGGCGGAGGACCCGGAGGAACTCCTCTTCGCACCAGGGGAAGTCGAAGCTGGAATGCTCGATGGCCAGGACTTCCGGCATATCGCGGCGGATCATCCAGCGGATATGCACGCGGACCTGAGCCTTGATGGTCGGGACCGTGCTCATCGAGCCTCCTTCCATGGATCGATCTATGCGGACGGCGGCCGGTCCCCGCTCCGTGGGCGGCCGACTTCAGTCTGAATCCCGCGACGAGTCGAGCCGTGACGATGCCGGAAGGGGAAGAGACGAGCGGAGGAATCGCCCGCCTGGAGGCGCCGGCCGGGGTCGATTCGATCCGACTCGATCCGGACCTCCCCGGGGCCGGTTACCCCGGGGCGAGGCGGATTCTAGCGACACCTCGGGGACGTGCCAAGGTCGCTTCTCCCCCCGCCGAGGCCGACCCGATCGCTCGCCGGCACGCGATCGCGAGGCGGCCGCGGGGGGCCGCGGATCGCTCGCGATCCGGCCGGCTCGCCCTCTCGTCCCCGCCAACAATATCGGCCGGGGCCGGGGCCATTCGTGAGGAAGATGACGATCAGAACCGGCGGAACGAGTAGCGGGGGTTGGCCGGGTCGAAGTCCGTAGACTCCAGGCCCGAGTCGGTCTTGAGGTCGGCATACGTGTACTCCTCGACCAGCTCCGCCTCGCCGCCGGCCCGCTTCGGCCAGTCGTACGCCTCGAACCGGATCGGCAGGCCCTGCTCGTGGTCGACGAAGACCTTCACCCGATGGAAGAGGAATCCCTCCTTCCGCCCGGGGTGGACGGTCTCGATCATCATGCAGGCTCGATCGCCGACCTTGGCGTGCGGGTGGATCGCGACGGACGACTCGTCGGGGTCGAGCTCGGCGTCCCACCGCTCGATCACCGTCCGGATCAGGGCGCCGATGCCGGCCTCGGTGACCGGGTGGCGACTCTCCTCCATCGCCATCGTGCCCCTGGGGTCGAGGTACATCGTCCCGGCCAGGAGCCGGCCGAGCCCGACGTCGTGGGCGACGACCTTGCCGCCGTACTTCGTCGGCTCGAAGATCGCCTCCCTCCCCCGGTTCGGCTGGACGAACTTGAAGTACAGGGCATGGGGCCGGGTCCGGACCTTCATCGCCATGATGTGGGGGTTGATCAGCTTGCCGTCGATCCGCTCCCGCTTGTGGAAGACGCAGGAGTAGTCGCGGATCGACTCGTACCGGGCCCGGCAGGCCGCCATCGCCCCCTTCGCCCGGTCGATCTCGATCGCCATGGCGCGCCGAGGCTCGGGGCGGGGTGAGAGGGCCGCCCCCTCGGGCCTCGACATCGACGCGAGGATGGCCGTGCCCCGGCCGCGGGGAGCCGGTGCGGGCGCGACGGCATCCGGCTCGTCGTCGACCACGACCGGCTCCGCCTCGTCGCCCTCGACCGACCCGTCGCCCGACAAACCGAGTTGGATCCTCGCCCCGGAGGACCAGCCCGAACGGGCGGCGATCGTCGCGAAGGCCAGGAGCAAGAGGCCGGCCGTCGCGGCCCTGATCCGGGCCGCGGGACCCCGACGCGTCGGCACCGTCTGATCGCTCTTCATGGGATCGGCCCTATGCATAAGACGACCGGCTCGCGCGGTCGGCGATGGTGGGAGGCGTCCGATTCGGCCGGCGGGAGACGGCAATCCCCTGGGGAGGATCCCACCGAGGGGGCGATCGGCTCGACCCCGGGCATCGGGGAGGCCGATCGCTCGTCAATATGTATTAAGCAACTCACGGACCGTCGAACCGAAGTTCTGCCTTTGTCGACGGCGACGGTCGCGACGCCCTCCGGCCGGGATTTCTCGCCTCGGAGGGCCCGACCCGTCGACGAGTCTTGTCATATTTGCCGACGGCGATCCGTCAAAATGACATCGCCCGGGCGGGTCTTCGCCGGCTTGCGGAGGCGGCCGGGAGCGATCAAGATGGACCGTCGGCGGGGGACCCCGCGGCCCTGGGGGGTGACGATGGCGGATGTCGATCTGATCGTCGAGAGCGTCGAGTCGGCGCCGTTCGCCCAGAACGCGTTCGTCGTCTGGCAACGCGGGGGGCGGGACGCGCTGGTGATCGACCCCGGGTTCGAGCCCCGGCCGATCCTCGACATCCTCGAAGGGCACGGCCTGCGGCTCGCCGCGATCCTCAACACCCACGGGCACGTCGACCACATCGCGGGCAACGGGGCGATCAAGGCGGCCTTCCCGGCCGTCCCGCTGATGATCGGGCGGAACGAGGCGCGGATGCTCGGCGACCCGGTCGCCAACCTGAGCGCCGCGTTCGGCGAGCCCGTCGTGAGCCCCCCGGCCGACCGCCTGCTCGACGACGGCGATCGGCTCGAGCTGGCCGGCCTGGCGATCGAGGTCCGCGAGATCCCCGGCCACAGCCCCGGCTCGGTCGTCTTCGTCCTCGACGACCCCGTCCCTCCGGTCGTCTTCGGCGGCGACGTCCTCTTCGCCGGCTCGGTCGGCAGGACCGACTTCCCCGACGGCGACGCCCGGCAGCTCCTCTCCGGCATTCGGGCGCGGCTGTACGACCTGCCCGACGCGACGGTCGTCCACCCCGGGCACGGGCCGAGCACCACCGTCGGCGCCGAGAAGCGATCCAACCCGTTCGTCCGCGGCTAGAGCACCCCCGACCCTCGACCGGCGGCCCGCGATGACGATCTGGGGGATCGCCGACCTGCACCTCTCGTTCGCCCATCCCGACCGCCGCGAGCGGCACGCGGCCCGCTGGCTCGACCACGCGGCGAAGATCGAGGCCGGCTGGCGGTCGGTCGTCGCGGCCGGGGACGTCGTCCTGATCCCGGGCGACATCTCGATGGCGGCGAAGCATCGCGACCTCCAGCCCGACCTCGCCTGGCTCGACCGGCTGCCCGGCACGAAGGTCCTCGGGCCGGGCAACCACGACCGGTGGTGGAACTCCGTCGCCGCGGTCCGGCCGATGCTCCGGCGGTCGATGGTCGCCGTCGACGGCGACGCCGCCCGGGTCGACGGGGCGATCGTCTGCGGGGCCCGGGGCACCCCGCCCGGCGACTCGGGCCCCGGGGCGGACCGGGAGCTATCGGCCCTCGACCGGGCGCTGGCGGCGGCCTCGGCCCTCCGGTCGGGCGCCGAGCCGGTGTTCGTCCTCTGGCACTACCCCCCGTTCGACCAGGACCGTCGCCCCGGCCCGTGCGTCGCCCGGGTCGAGTCGGCCGGCGCCACGGCCTGCGTCTACGGCCACCTCCACGCCGAGGGCCAATGGGCCGCCGCCGTCCAGGGGGTCGTCGGCACCGTCCGCTTCCACTGCGTCGCGGCCGACGCGATCGGCTTCCGGCCCCTCCGGCTCTGGCCCCGCTGAACTCGTCGCCGGCGACCGCTTGCCCCGTCCGAGGGGCCGCGATACAGTCCACATCGGCACGTCTGGCCTTGACGGATCGCAGCCGAGATGGATGGAGCGGGCATGCCGAGACCCCGGTCGTTCAAGCAGGAGCTGGTCGGCGTCTTCGGCCACCCGGTCGCCGAGAATCCGACCCAGGCGATGATCGAGCCGGCGTTCGCCGACCTCGGGCTCGACTGGCGCTACCTCACCGTCGAGGTCCGGCCCGAGGGCCTCGGCGATGCCGTCCGCGGGGCCCGCGCCATGGGCTGGCGCGGCTTCAATTGCACGATCCCGCACAAGGTCCGCGTGATCGAATTCCTCGACGAGCTGACCCCCGCCGCCGAGGCCATCGGCGCGGTCAACTGCGTCGTGAACCGAGACGGCCACCTCCTCGGCGACAACACCGACGGCAAGGGGTTCGTCCGGTCGGTCGCCGAGGTCCGGCCGATCGCCGGGGCCTCGGCCTTCTTGATCGGCGCGGGGGGCGCGGCGCGGGCCATCGCGGTCGAGCTGGCCCTGGCGGGGGCCCGGGGCCTGACCATCGCCAACCGCTCGGTCGACCGCGCGGAGGCCCTCGCCCGCCACGTCACCGACCGGACGGGCGTCCCCGCCCGGGCCGTCCCCCTCGTCGCGACGGCCCGGCCCGACGCGGGGACCGACCTCCTGATCAACGCCACCTCGGTCGGCCTCTACCCCGACGTCGACGCCGACCTCGGCGTCGACCTGGCGGCCCTCGGGCCCGACGCGGTCGTCTGCGACGTGATCCCCAACCCCCCCCGGACCCGCCTGATCCGCGCGGCCGAGGCCCGCGGCCTCGCCGCCCTCGACGGCCTCGGGATGCTCGTCAACCAGGGCGCGATCGGCCTGAAGCTCTGGACCGGCCTCGACCCCCGCCCCGCCGTCATGCGACGTGCCCTGGAGGCCATCTTCGACGACGGGCATTGACGCCCGGACCGGAACGGATCGGCACGGAGTCAGCACCGACGATCACCCGACTTCCCATTTTTTACAAGTCCGCCGATCAAAGGAGCCGGCGAGTTCGCGATAATCGTCGCGCATGGACCCGTGAATATTCGACGCGAATCTTCCTAAAGGCAATGGGTCGCATCGGATCGATCGGAAAAGCATCCGGCCCCGGGGGGTTGGCATTTGATCTGCATTAATGGTGCGGCGAAAGTCGTTCGATAGTCACGGACGCCGCACGAACAACTGCCCGACTTCGATGAGAGCGAGAGTGACCGATGCTGGTTCTGAGCCGGAAGCTTGGGGAAAAGATCCTGATCGGCGACAACATCGTCCTGACCGTGGTCAAAGTCGACCGCAACCAGATCCGCCTGGGGATCGAAGCCCCGCCGGAGATCGCGGTTTATCGCGAAGAGATCGCCCCCGGGCGCCGCAAGGACGTCGAGTCCGGTGTCGCCGTCACCACCGCCTGACCTGCCCCGCGTGCTGAGTCGAAGGGTGATCTTCCACCAGGCGGGTTGGAGCGCCTACGCGACCTGAGGGCTATCCCACACGGTTCGAGCCAGGCAAGGGCCGTGCCTCCCACCCTGCGCCGGCCGGGGCCGGCAATTGGTCTGGCCACGGACGCTCGTCTGACTTCGCTGGTGAGCCTCCGACGCTCTGTGGTCCTGGAAACAAATTGGTGATCGGGGTCCCGGCTGCCATCGAGGCCCCGAAGCCCTGAGCGGGATCGCCGACCTCGTCTGTCTCCAGGCCGAATCGAGTCGGACCCGAATCGCCTCTTCGATCCCGAGCCCGTCGGGTGGCCTCGGGATCGGGGGACCGGTCAAGGTGGAGGCGACTCCTGGAGGGCCCCCCGTCCCGGTCCGGGACCGTCCCAGGTCAGCCGCGTCGTCGCCGACGCGGGGCGAGTGGACACGCCAGGACGAATCCGGCCCCGGCCGCGAGGTCGGCGCGGGCGTCGAGCGACGGCCCGACGACGCAGGAACGATCGCCGAGAACCTCGCCGATCGGCCACGAGGCCGGACGGACGGCATCGCCGGCTGCGCCCCTTGGCGCGGCCCGGGGTAACGCCGACAATCGTGCGACGACCCGGGGACAATCGATCGGACCCGCCGTCCCCGGTCCTCTCGCGAGGCGATGGATTCATGCAGTCGACCTGGATCGAAGCGGCGGCCAAGGGCCGGAACGGGGGCCCCGTCCGCGCCGGGGCCTGGTCCGCCGTGGTCCTCGGCACCCACCCGATCGAGGACGGCCAGGAAGTCTGGCTCGAGGTCGACGCCGACGACGTCCCGCTCGGCCCGCTGCCGGCCTACTGGACCGAGAACCGGGGGGTGAACAGCCACTGGCACGTGCCGATCCCCCCCCAGGCGGTCGGGGCCCGGCTCCACTACCGGAGCGTGGCGCGGACCCAGGGGGCCGATCCGGTCGTCAGCCCGTTCCAGGACACCATCGTCCGCCCCAACCTCCCGGACCGGACCGAGAGCCCCGAGATCGTCGCCCTCGGCCACGAGGGGCTCGTCGGCAACCGGATGATGACGGTCCGGGTCGACGGCCGCGGGTCGACCCAGGATGTCTATTTCCCCACCGTGGGGCTGCATTCCGACGTCAGGCCGGCGGAGGGGGACCTCCCGCAGAGCCGGTCGCACTTCCGGGCGATCGTCGGCGGCCTGGCGATCCGCCGCCGGCTCGACTGGTTCACCGAGCGGCTCGCCTGGCAGGTCTTCCAGCACTACCAGGGGGCGACCAACGTCCTCGTCACCGAGCTGACGTGGCGGGGCGGGCCGGTCCGGGTCCTGATCACCGACCTCGTGGCGATGGGGGCGAGCCTGCCGAGGACGGCGGGCGGGACCGAGTCGCCCGGGCAGTACCTCAAGCGGTTCCGGATCGTCAACGACGGCCCCGAGGACCTCGACGCCCTCTTCGGCCTGTTCCTCCAGACCGAGGTCAACGGCGGCCTGGGCGAGCCGAGGCTGAGCTGGGACGACGGCGTCCGCGCCCTGCTCGCCTCGAACCGCGGCCACGGCCACGCCAACCGGAAGCTGGCGCGGGACTCGACCGTCGAGTTCGCCATCGCCCTGGACGACCGCGGGCCGGTCGAGTGCGAGCCGACCGGCGGCAAGGAGGCGCTGCTCCACCGGCCGCTCCGGCTCCCGGCCGGCGGGTCGGTCTCGGTCGACCTGCTCGTCAGCGGCGCCTTCACCGGCTGGCGGGGCGACCCCGGCACCTTCCAGCACTGGCTCGGCCCGGCGCTGGAGTGGTTCCGATCGGTCGACCTCGACCACGTCGAGCAGGGGACCTCGCAGGAGTGGGACGCCTACATCGAGCCCCTCCCCAACGTCCATTTCCCCCGCCCGACCTACGCCGTGAGCCTCCGCCGGTCGTCCCTGGCTGCGGCGCTGCACGCCGACGCCCGGTGGGGGGGGATCGCCGCGGGGTTCGACCGCGGCCTGAACGCCTATTGCTGGCCGAGGAATGCCCTCTGGTCCGGCGGGGCCTTCGAGCGGATCGGCCACCCCGAGATCGGCCGCAAGGTCTTCCAGTGGCTGGCCAACGCCCGGGGCCAGAGGGGGCCGTACTCGTACTGGTTCCAGAAGTACACGATCGACGGCTACCCCGAGTGGGAGACCCCCGCCGTCGACCAGACGGCGACCATCCCGTTCCGGCTCGAGCAGCACTACCAACGGACCGGCGACCTCGACTTCGTGGCCGCGAGCTGGCCGATGGTCGAGCGGGCGGCGGCGGTCTGCGGCGGGGCGTCGGGCCACCCGGGCCTCCGCTGGGTCGACGACCTCTCGCTCGTCTCCTCGGCCGGGATCTGGGACAGCCGGTTCGGGGCCTTCCTCTATTCGAACACCAGCATCGTCGCCGGCCTGAGGGCGGCGTCCCGGCTGGCCGAGGCCCTCGGGCGGTCGGAGTCGGCCGGAGCCTGGTCGGCGCTGGCGGACCGGATCTGGCACGAGGGGATCTTCCGCGAGCCGGCCGACGACCGCCGGGGGCCCGGGATGATCGACCCCGACTCCGGCCGGTTCTACGACGCGCGGCGGCTCTCGACGCTCCGCGGGCTCTGGACCGACCGCCCCGGCCTGCTCGTCGAGCACTCCGCGGCGCTGGACGTGAGCCTGCTCGGCCCGGCGGTCCCGTTCGGCCTGCTCGCCGCGAGCGACCCGAGGGTCCGCCGGTCGGCCGAGGCGATCTTCCGCCACAACCTCTACTCGGGCGAGTCCAACCTCCTGACGGCCTGGTCCGCCGACCCCGCGCGGCCGGCCGTCGACTCGGCGCCGAGCGAGAACCACTCGCTCGACCTCTCCAGCCTCGCCTCGCTCTGGATGGCCCGCTACCTCCTGGAACTCGGCCGCGAGACGGGCGAGGGGCGGCACTGGAACCTCGCCGTCTCGATGCTCGACGGCATCCTCGGCCGGCTCGGCTCGCTCGGCCTGGTCGTCCGGCCGACGCCGCGCGCCAGCGACCTGCCCCGGTTCAGCCAGGGGACGGCCTCGGGCGTCTGGGAGCTGCACGCGGCCCTGATCGAGACCATGCTCGACCTCGCCGGCCTCGACTACTCGGTCCCCGACCGACGGCTCCGAATCCGACCGGCCCTGGCCGGCTCGTGGCCCTCGATCGGCCTGGGCCAGCGGCTCCCCTGCGGCGAGGTCGCCTACCGGCTCGACCGGCCGGTCGGCGGCACCGTCCACCACCTGAGCCTCCGCGCCCGGCTGGAGACGCCGGTCGTCCTCGACGTCGACGTGACCTGCCCCGGCCTCGACGACCTCGGCCCGTGGAACGCCCTGCCCCCCGCCCCGGCCCCGGCCCACGACCGGATCACCGGCCGGGTCCGGTGGACGGTCGAACTCCCCGCCGGCGATCACCAGCGGGAATGGACCTGGGGATGACCGGGGGCCGGATCGAAGGGGGGTCGTCCGGGCCAGAACGCGCCGTCCCTTGATCTCGGTCAAGCCGAATCGCCCGTGATCCTCCCACGAGCGACGCACTTCCGTCCCTCGTACAACACGAACTCCTGACCTTCAAGAAGCAACTCGTGGGGAGCCTCCTCGACGCGGAAGCGAACCTCGGCAGTCCACCGGCTCGGCTCGCCGAAAGCCTCGATCCTCTCTACGATCAGGGACCAGGCTTCCGAGGCAGGCCACGCCCCTTCGGCGTCAGGTAACCGCACCTCCGGCATGTATGGAATAGCACCCACGCCGTCAGGCGGCTGACTTCGCCCACCCCGGTCCTTCGGTATCCATTCGATCTCGGCTCGCATCGTGAGCATCCTCCCAGGACCAACCACCGGAGGACGACAACCTTCGGGTTGTCGACGTCGCGCCGGATCTCGATCCGATGCCCGGCTCGACTTCGCCGGGGGTCCGCCCAAGACGCTTGCTAGACCCGGAAGCAACCGTGGAGTTGAGCGCCCGCCACAGCCAGCTCAGGTGCCCAGCGGCAGGGGCTCCCGGAGGAAGGCCCGCCGCCTCCGGTCGATCTCGGCCTCGTCGGGGGGGGCCGGGAGCCAGGTGCCCCGGAGTCGGCCGCGGAGGATGATCCCCTTCTCCAGGTCGTAACCGAAGAGGGCATGGCGGACCGAGCCGGGCCAGTCGTGGTCGCGGACGTGGGGCCCGGCCGCGTGCGAGACGTCGTCGGGGTGGATCAGCTCGATGTAAGTCGGCGAGGTCTCGGAAGGACCGGGCCGGCTCGAGACGTGGACCTCGATCGCTTTCAGCTCGTCGACGGTGTACGCCTGGACCTGGACCTCCAGGTCGACGTCCCCCTCGGACCGGGCCGACCACGCCGCGCGGACCTTGAGCGACCCCCAGCCGGGCGGGATATAGGTGGCCTCGACGCGGTCGAAATGGAGCCGGTACTCGACCAGGCTCGCCCCGCCGAAGGCGTCGAAGTCCGACCGCCCAGGTGCCGTCAGCCCGTCGAGCGCCAGGAGCGGGCCGGCCTCGGGGTCGTCGGCCACGAGGCCCGGCCTGGGTCCGTCGACCGCGAGCCACCAGCGACGGCCGCCCCAATCGAGGCCGTAGCGGGGCCCGTGCTGCTCCCATCGAGAGGTCATGGCGCGGTGCTCGCGAACCGCCTCATCGTCCAATACGAGGGCCCCGCCGCCCGGAGAATTCCGTGACGACGGGGCCAGTACGGATAAAGAGCGAATGATCGAAGCCGACGCTTCGGCCGTCCAGAGCGGCGTGTAAGAAGACGCATCACGAACGACAAACGTAGTATAGCACCCCACTCGACCGAAGTCAACGGTCCTGTGCTAAATAGGGTGCCTCTGATGATTTTTCTCACCGAAGCGGGACGGTCCTGGCGAGCCGGGAGATCGAAGCCTGATGCGGGCCGGCGAGGGTGGTGCGGGGGAACTGGTAATAGATCGCGTCGGCGGTCGTCGGGTCGACCAGGAAGCCGGGCTCCTCGACGACGCGGAGCCGGACCGACTTGCGTCCGGCCGGCTCGACCGCGCGGACCGTCCAGCTGTGCACCGTGCCATCGCCGTGGCGGATCAGGAGGCAGCGCCCCTCGACGCCGGCGAACGCCTCGGGCCGCCCCTCGACCTCGAACCAGCCCCGGCTCCCGTCGCCCGGTTGGCGGCCGGCGCCGACGACCCGGCCCGTCGTCCGGTCCTGCCTCAGCTCCGTCCCCGCGGCGCGGGCGAAGGTCCCGCCCGCCAGATGCATCCCGGTGGGCCCGAGCTGGAGGGCCAGGCCGTCGGTCGCGGCGGTCGTGCCGTCGGCGAGCCGGACGGCCTGCGCGGTCCCCGGGCGGAGGTTGATGACCAGGTGCTCATCCCCGTCGGCGGTCTCCAGAGAGAGCACCACGGCGTCGGCCGCCGAGGCGACCCGGCCGACCCGCTTGAGGGCGGGGCCGACGCCGGTCGGCTCGAAGACGGTGACGAACGTCGAGGCGAGCGACGACCCGTCCGCCGACCGTCGCCGGAGGACGAGCGAGGCGCGGCCCTCGTCGGGCTCGGCGGACGCCGGGGCGGGCCGGGTGCCGGTCGGGTCCGGGGTCAGGCCGGCATAGACCGAGACCGGGGCCGGGCCCAGCAGGTGGAGCCGGACCCCGGGCCGTCCCGGCCCCGCCAGGGTCGCCGTCATCGGCCCGTCGGAGCGGCCGGCGGCGAGGCCGCGGAACTCGCCCATCGCCTGGACGAACCAGCGGCCGTCCTCCGCCCGTGTGTTCGGCAGGTGGAGGATCGTGGGGGGCAGGAGGGTCTCGGGGCCGGGGCCCAGGCTCGTCGAGGTCGCCCAACGGGCGGGGTCGCCCGCCGACGCGTGGAAGACCTGGTCGTGCTGGAGGCCGCCGTGGACCTGGAAGACCCCCACGCCATACCGGGCCGAGGGCCCCGAGGCGGCGACGATCACCTGGCGATACCGGGTCGTCGACTTCGGATACGCGAGCGGGTCCTCGGCCGCGACGACCTGGAAGTCGGGGTCGGCGGCGTAGTAGAGGAACCGGGACCCGCCGACGGCCTCGCGGGCGGCCATCGGCGTCTCGCGCTGGTTCAGGCCGTCGACCACGACGGTGTTGTGGCTGGCCGTGGCCAGGTCCCAGCCGTCGGGCGAGGGGGGCAGGGCGTCGAGGTCGTCGAGCACCGGACGGCCGCCGACGGCGACCCGGATCGCCTGGCGCTGGTAGTGCGGGGCGCCGAGGTTGCCCATCCCGCGGACCTCGATGTCGAGCCCGTCGGCCGCCTTGCCCACCGAGAGCCGGGCCAGGCCGACGCCGCCGAGCAGGGCCGGCCGACGGTCCGAGGGCGGGTCCGGGGGGGCGGGCCAGCTCGCGAGCTGCACGTCGTCGGGCTCGGGGCCGGCGTCCGGGATCGGGGCCGAGGCCGCCGCGCGGGCCAGGTCGAGCAGGGGGACCCCCGACGCGGCGACCGGCCCCGGCGCGACGGGCCCGGGGGTGCCGGCGTCGAGCCGGCCGATCCAGCCGTCGAGCTGCCGGACGACCCGACGGTGGGCCGCGGCGTTCCCCTGCCTCCACGAGCCGTCGTGGTAGAAGCCCCGCTCGGCGAAGATCGCGAGCCGGCCGCGGGCCTCGGCGAGGAGCTCCGGGTCGTCGAGCAGGCGGGCGACGGCGAAGAGGCCGCGATCCGCCTGGAGCGAGAGCTCGTCCGACTCGTCGGCCTGCCTCCGGACGAACTCGGCCGAGGCCCGGAACAGGCCCGTCTCGATCGTCCGTCGCGGGTTGGCGTCGTCGAGCAGGCGGCCGACCTCGGCCCAGTCGGCGGCGTCGCGGACGATCGCGTAGGCGATCACCAGGTTGAGCGGGACGTCGAGGCTGGCGGTCCAGTCCCACTTGCCGGTCCGATACCCGCGACGGTAGGGCGGGGGCAGGTCGGCCCGCTGGAGAGACTTCGGCCGGCCCGGCCGGTCGTAATGGGTGGCGTACGCCGGGTAGACCTGCGCGAATCGGAGCAGGAGCACGGCCGCGAACCGGAGGTCGTCGCCGCGTCTCCCGGCGGGGTCGGGCCGATCCCGGGCGCGGACCGCGGCGTAGAGGGCGGCTTTGGCCAGGGCCTCGCGGGCCTCGTAGTCGCGCTTGGCCTCGAGGTAGAGCCGCTCGTCCTCGTAGGTTGCGTCGTCCTCGGGGACCTTGTGATAGCGGTAACGATGCGTGACCCCGGGCAGGACCTCGACCGCCTCCTCGGGGATCTTCCCCTCGACCTTGGCGGGGACCTTGTCGTCGGGGAAGGATCGCCCGCACCGTCGGCATGTAACCTTATCCGGCCGGGAGGCCGACCAGACGAGCGGGTCGGAGGTCTCCTCGGCGTTGCAGTTCGGGCATCGGCAGAACCGGAGCCCCGCCTGCGCCGGCACCAGCGCCGCCAGGGCCCGGGGATCGAGCCGTCGCAGGGCCCTGGTATCCGGGTCGTCCCAGAACCGGGCCTGCCAGGCGTCCGGCAGCGTGAACGAGGCGAGCGCACCAGGGGGCCCCTTGCCGTCGTCCACGGCCGCGACGGATGAGACCGCGAGCAGGACGGCGGCGACGAGGCCGAGGGCCGGCGACGGGCGGGTCGAGCGGGGATCGGTCATGGAGGGGTCCATCCCATCCGGATTCGGTCGGTTGATCGGTCGGTCCCGAGGCGTCAGGCGTCGTGGTCGGGGAGCCGGTCGAGCTTCGAGTCCCTGGTATCGGTCCGGAGCACGAAGAGGCCGACCTGGCCGACGACCTCGCCGTCGGCCAGGACGAGCCCCTGGCGGTGGAGCTGACCCCGGGCGAGCTGCGACATCCGGTGCTCCTCGCAGGCGAGGCCGTAGTTCTTCAGCTCCCAGCTCGCCCCGTCGCTCCACGACGCGGCGACCTTGTAGAGGGCGGGGCGACCGCAGCCCATCGCGGAGCAGGCCGGGCCGTAGCGGAATTCGAGCGGGACCATGGGGATGCACCCGGGCTCGGCCTCGCGGGGCGGCGACCTCGGCTCGGCCTTCGAGCCCCATTGACGATGCCCGCGCGGACGGTCTACGATCGGACCGGCGGGCCGATCTTAGCGGAATCCTCGCCGGGGGAGAAGCGATGTCGCGCGGACGGGTCGTGCTCTGCCTGTTCGCCCTGATCGCCGGGAGGCCGGTCGCGCTGGCCGAGTCGGCGCGCGGGCAGGCGGCATCCCTCGCCGAGCTGGACGACCCGGGCGCGATCGACCCGATCGACGGCAACGTCGTCGCCGATCACGGCGAAGGCACCGTCGCGGTCGCGGCCCTCGCCCCGGTCGTTGGCGTCGACCTCTCGGCGACCCTCGCGCCGCCCCGGGCCGAGGCGCCCGACCCCCTCGCTCGCGACGGCCGGGCCGACCCGCCGCCCTGGCCGTTCCCAACCACACACCGACGCCTGAGCTGGCTCCAAACGCTCCGGATCTGATGGATGGGATGTCCGATCGACCTGCGTTGAGCCGTCGCATCGATCCCACGTGCCCACCCATCTTCCGGAGACAACGACCATGCGCCTCCCGTCCGAGAATCGCCCCAAGCGCGGCTTCACCCTCATCGAACTCCTGGTCGTGATCGCGATCATCGCGGTCCTCGTCGGCCTTCTTCTCCCCGCCGTCCAGTCGGCGCGGGGGGCGGCCCGGCGGATCAGTTGCATCAGCAACCTCAAGCAGATCGGGATCGCCCTGCACAACTATCACGGGGCCCACGAGACCTTCCCCCCCGGATACGTCTCGCTCGTCCGGTCGGGCCAGGAGGTCGGCCCCGGCTGGGGGTGGGGGACGATGATCCTGCCCCAGCTCGAACAGACGCCGATCGCCAACGCGACGAACTTCAGCCTGGCGATCACCGATCCGGGTTCGGCCACCGTCCGGACGGTCCCGCTCAAGGTCTACCTCTGCCCGAGTTCGGTCGGCGATGGTCCGATCCGGCTCTCCGACGAGGGCGGGACGGTCCTGGTGAGCGACCTGGCGGCGGGCCAGTATGTCGGCTCGGCCGGCCAGTTCGAGGTCGACGACTACGCCCACGCCAACAACGGGATCTTCTTCCGCAACAGCCGGATCGGCCTCCGCGACGTCAGCGACGGCACCGCCTCGACCCTCCTGGCCGGCGAGCGCTCGCGGAACCTCGCCGACGCCACCTGGGTTGGCGCGATCCCGACGGCCCGCGTCTGCACGAACCCGACCTGGAAGTTCACCGACTGCGAGCCGGCCAACGTGATGATCCTCGCCCACACCGGCCCGTCGCCGGGGCACGGCTGGGTCGACGTCCCCAACTACAGGGCCGCCGGCTCGGACGACTTCTGGAGCCTCCACCCCGGCGGGTGCAACTTCGTCTTCTGCGACGGCTCGGTCCGCTTCCTCAAGGAGTCGATCAACCCGCGAGTGTTCAGCTCCCTGTCCTCCCGGGCGGGGGGCGAGGTGCTCGGCGCGGACCAGTATTAGGAGGCGAGTCCGGTCTGACCACGAGCCTGCGCCGGACCGTGGATCGGGGCCTGTCCTCGGCGGAGAGGCGCGGTTATGATCAAAGCCTGATCGCGGACAGGCAAGCGGTCGAGAACTGAACAGGGGCGAGAGGGCGGCGTGGGGAAGACGAAGGATCGAGTCCGTCACCCCGTCCGCCGGCCCGCCGGGCTCTGCGTCGGGATCGACCTGGCGGGGGTCTCCCATCGCGAGACGGGCCTGGCGCTCGTCCGCGACGGCCGGCTCGAACGGCTGGAGACGGCAGGGGGCGACCCGGAGATCCTCGAGTTCGTCGCCGAGGCCGGGGCGTCGGCGGTGGTGGCGATCAACGCCCCGCTGACCCGGCCCCGCGGCCGGTGCTGCCTCGACGACGACTGCCGGTGCCGGGACGACCCGGGGACGCGGAGCCGGCAGCTCGAGCGCGACCTCGGCCGGATGGGCATTCCGACGCTCGCCACGGCGCTCATCAAGGTGCTCGCCCGCCGGGGGGCGAGGATCGCCGACCTGCTCCGGGGGGCGGGGTGGGAGCCGATCGAGGTCTATCCGTTCGCCACCCTCCGGCTCCTCGGCCTGCCCTGCTCGGGCAAGAAGACGGTGCCGGGGCGGGCGAGGATCTACCGAGCCCTGCGGCCGATCGTCCCGGGCCTGCGGCACCCGAGGGCGACCGAGCACGAGCTGGACGCGGTCGTCTGCGCCCTGACGGCCGACCTCTGGGCCCGAGGCCTGGCCCGCGCGGTGGGGGACCCCGGGGAGGGGCTGATGATGATCCCCCGGGCCGATCCCGCTTGCCCGATCGCGCGCGATCTGCTAGCGTCCCGCGGATCGGCCCCGGCGACCGTCCGGCCGCGGGGGGATGCCGGACCGGGGGGAGGCGAGCCGTCATGCACAGGGCCGAGCGTCCCTCCTGGTTCGTCGGCGACCTCGACGACCCCTGGGTCGCCGACATCGCCGGCCGGCTCCCGGCGACGGTCGTCCGCCGCCCCTGCGCCGGGGAGATCCCCGAGGCCTGGGCCGCCGAGGAGCCGAGGCCGGGCGTCGTCGTCCTCCACCGGCCGATCCTGACGGCGACCGACGCCCGACGGCTCGCCCGGCTCCGGTCGGCCGTCGACCCGCCGGTGCGGGTCGTCCTCTGCGTCGGCCCGCACGCCCGTCACGATGACCTCGTCCGCTGGGGCCGGCACTTCGACGCGGTGCTCCCCGAGGCGACCGCGGCCGAGACGATCCGCCGCCACCTCGGCGACGAGGCCACGCCCGAGCCCGCGCGTCGAGGATCGACGAGGCCGGCCGTCCGGGTCGTCAGCGGCCTGCACGACGCCCGCAAGGCCCTGGTCGAGATCTGCCGACGTGCCGGGTTCGCGGCCGAGCCGTGGGCCGACGGGCCCGAGGTCACGCTATCGGGCCTGACTGTCTGGGAGGTCCCGACGCTCGACCCGACCTGGGCGGGACGGCTGGGACGGTGGTCGCGGGCGGCGGACGTCGTCGCCCTGATCCCGTTCGCCGACCGGCCGACCGTCGCGCGGGCGCGGGAGGCGGGGGCGGTCGCCTGCCTCGAATGGCCGTGCGACCTCGACGACCTGGCCCATGTCCTGGGCCGGGTCGCTAACGCCTCGATGGGCGGTCTGGGCCAGCCGGGCCATGACGTGCCCCCGGCGCCGGCGTCGCTCCGCCGGCCGGGGCGTGCGGAGGTGGCCGAGCCCGGGCGATCGGCCTAGACTCAAGGCATCACTCTTGCGGACGATCGACCCACCCCGAGCCGCCCCGCGACGGCCTCCCGACGGGCGAGGGGCGGCCGGCCGGACCGACTCGGCGAGCCGCCCATGACCAGCCGGACCAGACCCACGACCGGACCGACCGCCGTGCGGTCCCTGAAGGACCTGACGCGCCTGGTCCAGCGCGCCGAGGGGTTCCCCGAGGTCCTGGCCGCGCTCCAGGTCGGACGGAGCGGGACCGTGGACGGCGCCTGGGGATCGGCCGGGCCGCTCGCCCTCGCGGCGTTCGGGCTGCACACGCCCCGGACCCTCCTGATCGTCCTGGCCCACGTCGGCGACCTCGACGACTTCCGCGACGACGTCGCCACCTTCTCCGGGATCGCGCCCGAGGTCTTCCCCGCCTGGGAACGCCTGCCCCGCGAGCTGGCCCCCGGCGACGAGGTCTTCGGCCGACGGCTCCGGGTCCTCCGCGCCCTGCGGTCGGAGGCCCTTCCCCGGATCGTGGTCGCCCCGATCCAGGCGATGCTCCAGCCGGTGCCGACCCCCGAGGTGCTCGACCGCGGGGCGCGCCGGGTCGTCGTCGGCCAGACGATCGCCGTCGAGGAGCTGGCGGGGTGGCTCGTCGACCGGGGGATGTCGCGGGTCGAGGTCGTCGAGGTCGCCGGCGAGTTCAGCCTCCGCGGCGGGATCCTCGACGTCTTCCCCGTGGATGCGACCGACCCGATCCGCGTCGAGTTCTTCGGCGACGAGGTCGAGTCGATCCGCCCCTTCGACCCCGAGTCCCAGCGCTCGCTCGGTCGGTGGAACGACGCGGTCCTGACCGGCTCCCCCGAGTGGTCGGGCGACGAGGGGGCGACCCTCGGCCACCTGACCGACTACCTCCCGGAGGCAAGCTGGGTGGCGCTGGTCGAGCCGAACGACCTCCGCGAGGAGGGCCGGCATTACCTCGGCCGGCTCGACGACCGGACGGGGATCGGGACGGTCGAGGCGGCGTTCGCCCGGCTGGTCCGGTTCCCCTCGATCGCCGTCTCGACGATCGCCGCCTCCTCGGTCGAGGCGACGTGCCGGCTCCGAATCGAGAGCATCGAGCGGTTCTCGGGCGAGCTCGCCAAGGTCAAGGCCGAGCTGGACTCGGCGGCGGGGGGGGACCGGGTCCTGATCGCCTGCCACAACGAGGCCGAGGTCGAGCGGCTCCGCGAGGTCTTCGCCGACACGGCGATCGCCGCCTCGGGCCGGCTCGAGCTGACCGTCGGCCGGGTCCGGTCGGGCTTCCACATGATCGACGCCCGGACCCTCGTCATCGGCGACCACGAGCTGTTCGCCCGCGCCGACGTCCGCCGGCCGACCGCCCGGCGGCGGTACGAGTCGCGGGCGATCGACAGCTTCCTCGACCTGAACGAGGGGGACCTGGTCGTCCACCTCAACCACGGGATCGCCCGGTACCGCGGGCTGACCGTGGTCGACAAGACGGCCGAGTACGGCGAGGAGACGCTCCTCCTGGAGTTCGCCGAGGGGACGAAGCTGTTCGTCCCGATCGCCAAGATCGACCTGGTTCAGAAGTACGTCGGCGGGGGCCGGGCCGAGCCGCCGCTGTCGAAGATCGGGTCGTCGGCCTGGGAGAAGCGGAAGAAGCGGGTGGCCGAGGCGGTGGTCGACCTCGCCGCCGAGCTGATCGACATCCAGGCCGCGCGGGCGAGCCAGCCGGGGATCGCCTACCCGGCCGAGGACGGGCACTGGATGGCCGAATTCGAGGCCGCGTTTCCCTATCAGGAGACTCCCGACCAGCTCGCCGCGATCGAGGCGATCAAACTCGACATGGCCAGGCCCCGGCCGATGGACCGGCTCGTCTGCGGGGATGTCGGCTACGGCAAGACCGAGGTCGCGATGCGGGCCGCCTTCAAGGCGGTCGAGGCCGGCAAGCAGGTCGCCGTCCTGGTCCCGACCACCATCCTCGCCGAGCAGCACCACCGGAGCTTCACCGGCCGGATGGCCGAGTTCCCGTTCGCGATCGAGGCCGTCAACCGGTTCCGCCCCAAGGGCGAGATCCGCGACGTCCTGAAGCGGACCGCGGCCGGGTCGGTCGACATCCTCATCGGCACCCACCGGCTCGTCCAGAAGGACGTCGCCTTCAAGGACCTCGGCCTGGTCGTCATCGACGAGGAGCAGCGGTTCGGCGTCGAGGACAAGGAGTGGCTCAAGTCGCTCCGGTCGACCGTCGACATCCTCACCCTCTCCGCGACGCCCATCCCCCGGACGCTCCACATGAGCCTCCTGGGGATCCGCGACATCTCCAACCTCGAGACCCCGCCCCCCGACCGCAAGGCGATCGAGACCCGGATCCTCCGGTTCGACGAGGAGACCATCAAGCGGGCCATCCATCGCGAGCTCAACCGCGACGGCCAGGTCTACTTCGTCCACAACCGGGTCTACGACATCCGGTCCGTCGCCGACCGGGTCCAGGCGATCGTCCCCGACGCCCGGATCGTCATCGCCCACGGCCAGATGGGGGGCGAGGCGCTCGAGCGGACGATGCTCGCCTTCCTCCGCAAGGAGGCCGACATCCTCCTGGCGACGACCATCATCGAATCGGGCCTGGATATCCCCAACGTCAACACCATCTTCATCAACGAGGCCGACAAGTACGGCCTGGCCGACCTCCACCAGCTCCGCGGCCGGGTCGGGCGGTACAAGCACCGGGCGTATGCTTATCTCCTGCTCGAATCCGACCGGCCGGTCACGCCCAACGCAGTCAAGCGGCTCAAGGCGATCGAGGAGTTCACCGAGCTGGGGGCCGGGTTCAAGATCGCGCTGCGGGACCTGGAGATCCGCGGGGCCGGCAACATCCTCGGCGCGGAGCAGTCGGGGCACATCGAGAGCGTCGGCTACGAGCTGTATTGCAGCCTGCTGGAGTCGGCCGTCCGGTCGCTGACCCGCCAGCCGGACAAGGGACCGTACGACTGCTCGATCGAGCTGGCCTGGCGGGCGTACATGCCCAAGGACTACGTCCCCGGCCACCGGGTCAAGCTCGAGCTGTACCGGAGGCTCGGGCGGATCCGGTCGCTCGACCTCCTGGCCGACTTCCGCCGGGAGCTGATCGACCGGTTCGGCCCGCCGCCTCCCCCGGCCGAGCACCTGCTGGCCGAGGCCGAGCTTCGGGTCCTGGCCGAGGGCTGGCAGGTGGGCCGGATCCACGTCGAGGACGAGTACGTCGTCCTCACCTACCGGAGCGCCCGGCGGATGGAGGCGCTGGCGAAGCGGCACCCCGGCTGGTTCCGGGTGGTCGACGACCGGACGGCGTACGTCCCCCTGGAGGAGAAGCACCCGAAGGGGGCGACGGTCGCGACGCTGGTCAGATCGCTCTTGCGGGCGGACTGAGTCGCGGATAGCCTGTCGCCGCCCTCGGGTCACGCTCGACCCGTTGCGCGGGGACCATTCCCCGCGCCGACCTTTCGAGGCCGCACCCCGCCGCCCCACCCGCACCGGTCGACAGGTCGCTCGGGCACGAGTCCATGGATGGACGGAGGGTGACGATGGATCGTCGGCTCAAGGCCGGACTGCTCGGCATGATGATCGCGGGATGCGCGCAGGCGCGGTCGGGGATGCCGCCGTCCCGGCTCGCCCCGCGGGGCCCGGTCGGCCAGGTCGACTCGTTCGAGCCGATCGCGGAGACGATCAACCGGGCGGCCCCGCCGGGCGACCCCGCGTCCCGTCGCGCGGGCCTCTCGGCCGCCCCGGCGACCCTGCCGCCCATGCCCAACGCCTCGCCGGTGCCGGCCGCCACCGAAGCCGGCCCGCCGCCGATGCCCGAGGGACGGCCGGCCCCGCTCGCCGACCGGATGGAGGGCATGCCCCGCGTCCAGGCCGCGCCTCGGAACGGTCGGCCCGAGGGCGAGCCCGAGGTCGCCCGCCCGTCCCCCTTCCGCGACCGGGCACCGGCCGGCCCGAGGCCGCAGTCGGCCTCGCCCCCCGGCGGACCCGATCCCGCCCCGCCGACCGTCGCCGGCCCGCCGCCGACACCCCCCGCCCCGACGGACGACCCCGCCCCCGAGATGCCTTCGCCGGCCGCGGCCGTCGCCCCGACGACCGACCCGGCCGTCGCCCAGGCCTCGGCCACCGCACCCGCACCCGGTCCCGACCCCGTCGCCGAGGTCCCGGTCCCCGCCGCCGCGAGCGGCCAGGCCGCGACCGTCGGCGGCGAGATCATCACCGTCCACCAGGTGAAGATGGCCATGGCCGAGCAGCGGGAAAAGGTCCCGCCCGAGCAGTGGCGCGACCCCCGGGTCCAGAAGGCCATCTTCGACAGCACCCTGACCAACCTGATCGAGCGATCCCTGATCATCCAGGCCGCCAAGAAGAAGATGAAGGACCCCAAGGCCCTCCCGACCTTCTTCGAGGCCGTCGACCACGCCTGGGCCGAGCACGAGATGCCGCCGCTGCTCCGCAAGTACGGGGTGACGAATGTCCATGAGTTGAAGCTCGAGCTGGCCAAGCGGGGCAAGTCGATCGACACAATCCGCGAGGACTTCCGGCTCGACGTCCTCGCCCACGAGTTCCTGATGACCGCCATCCAGCACAAGCTCACCGCCCCGCTCCCCGAGAAGTGGAAGTATTACGGCGACCACCTCAAGGACTACGACCGCCCGGCCCAGGTCGTCTGGCGCGAGATCGAGGTCGACATCAAGAAGTGCGCCAACCGCGACGAGGCGCTCCGGCGGGCCACGGCCATCGCCGCCAGGCTGGCGAAGGGCGAGGACTTCGCCGCCCTCGCCCGCGGCGAGAGCCACGGGGCGACCGCGCGCGACGGAGGCAAGTGGGAGACCGTCCCCGGCGGCAGCGCCGTGCCCGAGATCAACGAGGCCCTGGCCTCCCTCGCCCCGGGCCGGGACAGCGGGGTCATCGAGGCCCCCGGCGGCTTCCACATCGTCCGCGTCGAGTCGAGGCGCGACGCCGGGCCCGCCCGGTTCGACGAGGTCCAGGACGCCATCAAGGCCAAGATCCTCGAAGAGAAGCGGCGGAAACTGACCGGCGCCTTCCTCGCCCAGCTCCGGGAGAAGACCACGATCACCACCATCTTCGACCCGCCCGCGACCGAGCCCGAGCCCGACGCCGGCCCCGACCCCCAGGCCGTCCGGACCGGCGGCATGGCCCCGCCCCGCCCCTGACGGACATCCGTCGGCGATCGCAGAGGACAGGCCGCAAACCGGATCGACTCCCGACTCTGTGCTCTAATCTATGTGCTCTGATCTGTACTCCTTGTGCTGTGTGCTCCGTGCTTCCAACTTCTTCCTCCGGACCCATCCTCCGCATGACTGGCCGACTCGCCCCCCTCAGCGACGCCGGGACCGCGCCCGCGCCGCGACGATCGACTGGGCGACGAACAGGAACGCCAGCCCTCCCAGCGAGCTGATCCAGACGATCGGCGCGTCGAGCCAGCCGGCCCCCCGCCAGATCATGATCGCGGGCGCGGCGGCATAGACGACCACCGCGAGCGTCCCCCAGAGGAACGGGTTGAGGTCCTGGATCTGGCCGAGCCGGGCGAAGATCAGGCCCGCCGAGGCCGCCATCACCGCGACGCATTCCACGACGACCTCCGCGAGCCGGGCCGGTGGTCAGGACAGCCAACACCCCCCGATTGTCGCCCCGATCGCCGGGGAGGCAAGGGGTGGTTGCGTCGCGGACCGGGCCCGCGATAATCGGGGGGATTCGAGCCCCATCGCACCCCGAGGCCAGCCCGCCATGATCCGTCTCGGCATCGTCGACTTCGACACCAGCCACGCCGTCGAGTTCACCCGGCGGCTCAACCACGTCGACGTGGCCGAGGACCAGTGGGTCTCCGGGGCGAAGGTCGTGGCCGGCGTCCCGGGAACCTCGCAGATCAGCCCCGAGGTCATCCCCAGGAACACCGAGGTGCTGCGCAAGTACGGGGTCCAGATCCTCGACGACCCGGCCGACCTGTTCGGCAAGGTCGACGCCGTCCTCGTCGAGTCGGTCGACGGCAGCGTCCACCTCGCCCGCGCATTGCCCTTCATCGAGAAGGGGATGCCGACCTATGTCGATAAGCCGTTCGCCTGCTCGCTGGCCGACGCGAAGGCGATGGCCGACCTGGCGATGGTCCGGCACGTCCCCCTGATGTCGAGCTCGAGCCTCCGGTACGCCCCCGAGGTGGTCGCGGCCCGGGACGCCAACCGGGCCGTCGGCGCGATCGTCGGCGTCTCGACCTACGGCCCGTCGCCCACCCACCCGAGGAACCCGGGCCTCTTCCACTACGGGATCCACCCCGTCGAGATGCTCTTCACCCTGATGGGCCCCGGCTGCCGTCGCGTCTCGTGCACGGCCGAGCCCGGGGCCGAGGTCGCGACCGGCGCCTGGGCCGACGGCCGGATCGCCTCGATCCGCGGCATCCGCGACGGCAAGGCCGATTACGGGTTCACCCTCTTCGGATCGAAGGGTGTGACAACCCAGGGTGTGAGCACCAAATACATCTATCGCGAGTTGCTCAGGAAGATCGTCGCCCTGTTCGAGACGAGGGAGTTTCAGGTCGACCTCCGCGAGACCCTGGAGATCGTCGCGTTCATCGAGGCGGCGAAGCGGAGCGCCGACTCGGGCGGGGGCCCGGTCGCGATCAAGGTCTAGCGCCCGCGACGGCCGGGACGGCCTCGCCGGCGAGCTTCGCGAGGAAGTCGACGACGGTCGGGTCGTCCCACCGGGCCGAGCCGACCACCGAGGCGACGACCTTGCCGTCGGCGGCGATCACGAAGGTCGCGGGGATGCCGTCGGTCGCGAAGACCTCCGGCACCCGGTCGGCCCGGAGGACGGTCAGCCCGCGCATCTCGGAGCCGGCGAACCGGGCGATCGCGGGCGACATCGTCTCGGTCGTCACGGCGACGAAGGCGACCCCCTTGAGCTTCGGGTCGGCCGCCAGCCGGACGAGCGAAGGCATCTCGTCGCGGCAGGGGGGGCACCAGGTGGCCCAGAGGTTCAGGAGGATCGGCCGGCCGCGGAAGTCGGCCAGCGAGACGGGCTTGCCGTCGAGGCCTTCGAGCGACCAGCCGTAGTCGGCCGGGAGGGTCAGCCCGGTCCCCTCCAGCCTCGGGGCGCCGACCCCCTCGGGCGCGATCCTCGGGTTCAGGACGGCGAGATAGAAGGCCCAGAAGGCGACGAAGACGACCCCGACGTAGAGCCAGGTGCGGTCCCTCCGGGGCGGGATCGGGACGGTTTCATCGGAGGCGGGTTGCGTCGGGGACGGCATCGGTCATTCCTCCTTGCCGCGGGTCTCGGCCACCGGGGCGAGCAGGTTGTCGACCGGGGCGTAGTCGTCGGTCAGGATGATCCCGCGCGACCGCCTGGCGATCGCCTCGACGTGCTCCCGGCCGAACGCCCTGGGCTCGAAGAGGCGGTCGCTGGCGAAGAACTTGGGATCGTCCTCGGCGCCTCCGAGGTTCGCCAGGTCGAGGTCGGCGTTCGAGACGACGACGACGAAGGTCTCCCGCAGGCCGCTGCCGGGCGTCTCGTCGGTCCCGAAGATGTAGACGTTCTTGAACGACTTGCGCGCCGTCTCGACCCACGAGCCGAGGAAGCCGGTGAACTTGTCGGCCCGCCTGCGCTCGGCCGCCTTCACCCGGTCGCGGTCGGCGTCGGTCGCCCCCTCGATCTTCTTGAGCTTGCGCTCGGCCCGCTCCTCGACGGTGGCGTCGGATTCGTAGACGTCGATGATGTTGATCATGTAGACGCCCTTGTCCGTGAGCATGTTGGCCACCCGGTCGTTGAACTCGCGGGTCGTCAGGTGCCAGGGGACGGAGAAGTCGTTGAAGGCGTCGCCGAAGATCAGGTCGTATTTCTTCGCCTGATTCCGCTCGACGTAGGCGCGGGCATCGCCCCAGGTAGTGTGGATATCCTCATCCGAGGGGGCCGAGCCGAGCCCGAGGGCGGCGCGGTTCGCCTTGGTGATCGCCGGGTCGATCTCGGCGACGTCGGCGAGCGTCCCCGGGTAGGTGTGCTGGAGGTAGCGCGGGAACGTGTAGGCCCCGCCGCCGAAGAAGAGGGTCTTCAGACCCAGCCCGTCGAGCTTGGCCTTATCCTGCTCCTTCGCCTTGGCCCTGGCCACCCGGTGCGAGACCAGGGCGTAGATGTGCTCGTACGGGTAGTCGAGCCGCTCGGGGTGGTCGAGGATGAAGTAGCCGTGGATGAGGTTGTCGAGCACGATCGTCCGCTTCTGGCCGTCGGCGTCGGGCTCGTTGTCGACCTTGATATAATAATAATTGCTCTCGTCGATGTAGGCCTCGGTGTCCTCCTTGGTCGAGGGGTCGCCGGGCTTCTCGCGGATCCCCCAGGCGAGGCCCTGCTTCTCGAGCAGCGGGATCGGCACGAAGGCGATGACGCAGAGGCCGAGCGGGATGCCCGCCCAGGCCGCGTGCCAGATCGACCCGAGCATCGTCGCCGAGAGCGCCAGCAGGGCCGCGATCAGGAGGATGACCCCCTTCGTGCCCAGGGCGTCGATCAGGAAGAACCCGGTGAGGAACGTGCCGAGGATCGAGCCGACCATCCCCCAGGCGTAGACCTGGCCGATCGCCGAGCCGGTCCGCTTGCTGGCGCGGAGGCGGTCGACGGCGAGCTTGGCCACGACCGGGCTGACGGTGCCGAGGGTGAGCGACGGGACGAAGAACATCATCGTGATGACGAACAGGACGCGGCCCCACCAGGTCCACTCGGTCATCGCGATCGCCGAGCTGAGCGCCGAGGTGTTGGGGGGGAAGATCCGGCTGGCCGGCTGGCCGCGCAGCAAGCCGATCGGGTTCCAGACCATCCACCCGGGCGGGGACTCGAGCAGGATGACGGTCAGGACGGCGACCGAGGCGGCGAGGAAGAGCCAGCTCGCCCCCTTCTCGCTGGTGATCCGGTTGGCGAACTTGCCGCCGAGGAAGTTGCCGATCGAGAGGCCGGCCAGCAGGACGCCGATGACGCTCGTCCATCCGTAGATGCTCGACCCGAGCCGGTGGGTCACCAGGCGGCTGGCCGCCATCTCGAAGGCCATGAAGGCGAGGCTGGCCAGGAACGAGAGCACGGCGAGGTCGATCAGCCGGACCCGGGGCGCGGCCGGGCTGTCGGCCATCGGGGCCGGCTCGTCGGCGATCGCCCCCCGCCTCGCCTGCGAGAGCCGGACGGCCCCGAGGGCGGCCAGCATCAGCGTCAGCGCGTGGCCGACGAGCGTCAGGGCGTTGATCGGCACCCCGCCGACGTCGATCCCCGGCAGGTCCCAAGAGCGGCCGACCGTGACGAACGAGCCGGACCCCAGCGCCAGGCCCGCCCCGAGCCCGAGCGCCACGCCCTGCCGGTCGCCGATCAGGACCCCGCCCAGCAACGCCAGCGCCGCCGCGACCACCGTGACCACCACCGACACCGGCGCGTAATAGAGGAGGACGAACCCCGCGAGGAAGGTCCCGAGGATCGAGCCGACCGCGCCGAGGAAGTAGACGTCGCCGATGGCGCTGCCGGTCTTCCGCGACTGCTCGACGGCCATCTTGGCGACGACCGGCCCGATCATCCCGAGCAGCGTCCCCGGGACGAGGAAGTCGATCGTGACGACGGCGATCGTCCGGAGCCAGGGGATCGCGGGGACGTCGGGGATCAGGCCGGCGAGCGAGTTCAGCCAGAGGCAGGCGAGCGTCAGGGCCGCCGCCAGCGCGTAGAGCGGTCCGACGGCGCGGCCGGGCTCGACCCGGTCGGCCAGCCGGCCGCCCAGGACGTTCCCCAGGCAGATCCCGCCGAGCATGATCCCGATCACGCTGTTCCAGACCACGAGCGACGACCCGACGTGACGCGCGACCAGGCGGCCCGCCACCAGCTCGAGGATCATGATGCAGAGGCTGCTGAAGAACGCCAGGCTGTACGGCAGCAGTCGCGAGGCACGGCCATTCATGCGACGGGAACTCCCGTGTCGTCGAAGGGTTGGGGACCGGAGGGTCGGAGAGACTAACCTAACCCACCCAGGACCGGCCCACAACGACCCAGGCCCCGCGCCGGGGGGCCGGCCACTCCCCCCGGTTTATCATCGGGACGGGAGGCGGCGGCGGCCCGGGGGATCGGCCGGATGTCGCCCGATCGGAACTCCGGCCGCCCCGCTTTGACAGCCCCCCGGCTGCGGCCTAGGTTTGACTCGACGGCGAGGCTCGACCCGACGGCCACCCAGGAGACGCAGCCATGACGATCACCACCGCCGCGCACGACCGATCCGAGCCCTCCCGCCTGGGCGACCTGGCCGTGGCGTCGCTGGCCTGGGCGTCGGCCTCGGCGGGGATCGTGCTCGGGAGCAACCCGCTCTGGGCGGCGACGGTGGTTCTGGCGGTACCGATGGCGGCGTTCCTCGCGTTCGGCCACCTGGCGGGCCGGGGCGCGGTGATGGCCTGCCTGGCCTCGGCCCTCGGGCTGGGGATGGCCGCGGGCCAGGGGCCGGGGGCGGCCTGGGGGGCGGTCGGGCTCCTGGCCGTGGTCGACCTCGCCGCGATGGTCGGAGGAGCCGCCGCCGTCCGGATGGCCCCGGCCGCGACCGGGCCGGCGGTCGCCGCCTCGTCAATCGGGCGATTCCTGACGGTCGTCGTCCGCCACGAGGCCGCCGCCGGTTCCCGCCCGGTCGAGGCCGCGCCCCGGGCCGGACTCGGCCGCCGCGCCGCGGTGAAGCGGACGGCCTGAGCCTCGGCCGCGGCCCACGCGTCGGTCCGAGTCGACGGTGACTCTCCGGCCCCGATCTTGCAAGGGGTGAACGGCCGGGCCCGCCGACCCGAACTCGATCCGACCCGCACCGAGCCCGACTGCCACCGATGATCCTCTGCGTCACGCTCAACCCCTGCCTGGACAAGACCCTGGAGGCCCCGTCGTGGGCCCCGGGCGACGACGTCCGGGGGCGGTCGACCCGCGAGGTCGTCGGCGGCAAGGGGAACAACGTGGCGCGGGCCCTGGCCCGGCTCGGCCGCGAGGCCCGCCCCGTGACCTTCCTCGGCGGCCCGGTCGGCGCCCGGTGCGAGGCCCTGCTCCGCGACGACGACGGGCTCGACCCGATCGTCACGCCGACCGCCGCGGCGACCCGGGTGATCCTCACCGTCCGGGGCGACTCGACCCGGGCCACCGCCTTCTTCGACCCCGACCCGGCGATCACCGCCGACGAGGCGACCGACCTGCTCCACCGGGTCGAGGGGGCGTTCTCGGTCGGCGGGGTCGAGGCGATCGCGCTGGCGGGGTCGAGCCCGTCGCCGGCCACGCACGAGGTCTTCGCCGAGCTGATCGCGATGGCCCGGGCCCGCCGGGTGCCCGCCTTCCTCGACACCTACGGCCCCCCGCTCGACGCGCTCTGGGGGTTCTGGCCGGCGGCGATCAAGCTCAACCGCCGCGAGGCCGGCCTCCACCTCCGCGCGCCCCGGCCGAGCGACGCCGACGTCATGGGCCTGCTCCGCCGCTGGGCGGGGCGCGGGGTCGGCCTCGCCGCCGTCACCGACGGACCCGGCCCGGTCCTCGCCCTGATCGACGGCCGGCCCTACCGGGCGACCCCCCCGGCGATCGAGGCGGTCAACCCGATCGGCTCGGGCGACTGCATGCTCGCCGCCCTCGTCGACGCCGCCCTCCGCGGCGACCCCCCCGAGGCCACCCTCCGCCACGCCCTCGGCGCGGCGGCGGCCAACGCCCGGGTCTGGGACGCCGGCGCGATCGACCGTGGAGGCGTCGAGCGCGAGGGGAGGGGAGTCGAGGTCGAGGCACTCCGAGATGGAATCCCTGGAACTACATAAATTTCTGATCAATGCCTTTAATTGATATGACAAATAGGAAAAAGATCACATAGAAAAAATTTCATAACGTGCGCGGATTTAACGAGTGCCCTGTCCTGTGCTCCTTGCTCGGCCTCGCGCCCGATCGAGACCGCCGCCCCGGATCATGGTCCTCGGCGCACGTCCCGGCGCGCACGGCGATCCTCCGGGTCGAGATCGACGTCCTTCCGTCATCCAGATTCAGCGATCGGATCGTTCGGACCACGCCGAGCATGCCATCCCGGAGGCCGCGATGACCCGCAGGGCGTGGCCTCCTTCGTCGCCATCGCCCTGCGCGACCGCCGTCGTCCCCCGGAAGTTGGGTTCGTTCGGCGCCTCGGGCTCATCGCCCGGGATCGGCCCGGCGGGATCGAGCGCGCCCGGCGCGGCGGCCGGCCCGGGCCCGGAGGATCCCAGGGCATTGGGTTCGTTCGGCGCCTCGGGCTCGGCGGCGACCGCGACCGGAGTCGCGTCGTCGTCGTCGACGAGGTCGGCCCCTGTGAGGGTGAGCTTGGTGAGCTGGTTGAGGCTGGCGCGGAACTCGCGGTCGAACTGCCCCTCGTAGCGGAGCAGCGGCGCGTCCTCGGGCCGGGGGGCGAAGGCGTCGAGCTCGGCCTGGAAGTCGCGGGCCGGCCCCTC
>JAABUQ010003483.1_pt1 | contig 28795 bp, 20 predicted proteins | sample 5560001 | NCBI WGS metagenome assembly JAABUQ01 (sample SAMN10711888, study PRJNA513371) | rock metagenome | isolation source: Antarctica rocks | place: Antarctica: Victoria Land, Finger Mt nord | collected 2015-12-18 | reverse complement strand
TTATCCCCAATTGCGCAATCTCAACCTTCCAACCCCTTCTCCTCCCCTGCTCCTCCCCTCTTCCCCTTCAAAAACCCGTGCTAATAAGTGTAGACACCGCCCTCGCAGCGCGCATCCAAGCCTTCAAAGACGAAAGGAAAGGCGGGAAAATGCGAGAATCCAACGTTATGGACGAGACCCCCGGGTAAAGCTCACTCACGCCTATTCTCCGCCTCACTAGGGCGTAACTATGCGTTTGCGAGAGGGGTCTCTGGACTGAGGAGAGCTGATGAGGGGAGCGGTAGGGAAGGGAGGTGGAGAAAATCTGGGGGGGGCCGATACGAGGGGAAGGCAGGCTTGAGGATTTTTTTCTGGTGTCGGGTCGAATAGACGAGGAACGGCGCCTGGCGAGGACATGGACTGCATCACGGCGCTGGGAAATTGGGATGGATACGGGGGTTGCATATCCATCTTGACCCTTCACGCACTAGGGAGACTTGCTACACGGTACATAGACTAGTATTCTTCGACCTCCTTTGCTTTACAGGGAACTCCCGAGTAGGAAGCACCAACACCCTCTTCCTCTTCCTCTTCCTCTCTTGTGTATACTCTACTATGTAAATGACTCTTGGAGGGTGGATATTGCACAAGTGTGAGAGGAGTTGAGGTGATGTATCTATCTATACCTCAAGTAAAGGCGTTCTATGGTCTGCATATCGTCTGCGTGCGTACTCAGGTTATGGGCCTGTAAGTCGGTAGGAAGGGGCCTTGTTTTCGTATGTAGAAGAATAGGAAGGTAGATGGTGGATTAGCTGGTAGGTACAGTACCACGTCAAAAGTCTGGGCCAAGCTAAAAACAACCCTATACCACTATTTCCCTTATTATATCCAATTTGCCAACTATTTATAAGAAAACCTTATATCTTTATATAATAATTAATTAATAATAATATATTAATTCCTTAAAAATATTTTACGTTTAATATTTTATATATTATTTATTTATTATTATTATTATATTTACTTTCTTTTTTATATTTTTAATTAATAATATTATAATTTTTTAAGAAATAATTATTGAATTTATTTTATAATTTATTTTATAATTTATTTTATAATTTATTTTATAATTTGTTTTATAATTTTTTATAATTTTTTATAATTTTTATATATTTCTTCGATATTTAATTATATTATATAAATAAATTTTTTAAACCTTTTTTAAAAATATTTAATTAAAAAAAAATTAAAAAAAAAGAATTATTTTAATATTTTAATATTATATTTTCGAAATTATATTTATATATTATAATTTTTAAAAATAATAATTTTTTTTAAATAAATTAATTAATAAAATTATATTCTTTTAAAATATAATAAATAATAAATTTTAAATATTTTAATTTATATTATAATATAAAATTTTTATATTTAATTATTAGTTCCTTTTTAATAATATATATAATAAATCTTTTATTTTAATTTAATAATATAAAAAAATATTTAAATCAAATTTTCAAGACCTTTTAAAGTTAATTAAAATAATATTAAATAATATTTTAAATAATATATTTTTTAAGATTTTTGCAAGAAGTTATTAAAGCGGTTTTTTCTTTTAAATAAAATATTTTATAAATAATTACTTTTTCGGATAAAATAAACTCTTTTTTAAGAGTCTTATTAACAGAAATTGGACCTAACGGTATATATATTATAATATTAAAAGTAATAGGGGGTAGTAGAGTTGGTAAAGTACAAACGCGTTGTTTACGTTTTTTGCATTTGGGCCTAGACTTTTGACGTGCTAGTGTATCCCACCGCTCCCCCAGCCACGCCTTCGACGCCGGTGTAGCTGTTTATCCAGTCCCTCTTGATCCGCTGCACTGTAAAGAATAGTATGATGGCTTAAGTCGAGTCGAGTGCTCTACTTGAATGGAGAATCCGCCCAATCGCGTTCTTGAGTATGATATCGACCACTAGTCGAGACCTAGAACCTATTCTATTCTATTCTACTGCTATCCAGGGAAGCCCGCTTATCGTATGTACAACTAATAGAGACTTCCCCTCTAGCATTCCTATTCCAGTGCCCCGTGAACAAGAAGATCAGGCCTTGCCATCACCAACAGGTTTGCGGGGAATGCCACCAGTGCTGGCATCCCGTCTGACGGGCAGCAGCCCGTCCTCCGCTAAGTTCTGCGAGGCCGTTTCCAGAGGCGTAGAGGCAAAGGGGGTGCAGGCGAAGTGTTGGGAGTAACGCGGCGGTCCCTCGGTTTCTGCTTCCGTTTCGCCATGGGCGGCGGGGTCGTTTGTCTTCGTTTGGTTGACGAAATCGGCGTCGGCGTCGTAGGGGGGAGTAGTGGTGTGGTGTTGGATGTGGGATAAGGCGGGGCGGTCACGGATGATTACTGAGTATCTGGGTAGCGGTAGAAGGGCAGGGGCTGGCTTGCGTTTTAAGGGTGGTTGGGGTGAGGTGGAGGAATGTGGGGCAGTGGGAGGGAGGTCGGTGGTAGGTGAGAGCGGAAACCCGGTGTTGGAACTTGAGAACAAAGAGGTCGTTGCACGCGGCCGAGGCGGCAGGGGTGGGGGTGGTGGTTCTGGTCCTTCTAGGGAGAAAGTATCGATAGATTCGGTTTCAGAGTCCGAGTCTGAAGAGAGTGGAGGAGAAGTTGCGAATGGGATTGTCCAAATTGGTGAAGGAGGATTTGGTGGGAGGGAGACGTTGTTGGTATCGGCATTGTCGAGCATGGTTATACCGGTTGACTGCGTTTCCGGTCGGTCATTCTCGGTTCCGTCGGCCATAAATTCTTCGATAGGGTCTTCACGATCTGCGAGGGAGGATGGCAAGCGGAGTAAATCTCCAAAGGTTTGACTGGAGGACACTAGAGCTGGGGCGAGGGTGGGCCAATTTTCTATCATCGCTGTCAGGAGCCTTTGAACAATTGCTGACATTCTGACATCTTCTATTGGATCGGGGCCCCGGATTAGATTGGGAGCGAAACAGAGAGCGAGGTTTGAGGGGGTCATCTTGTTGTAATTCGAGTAACCTGAGATGTGGGAGAGCAGGGGCAGGAGGTGGAGGATCAGGATTTGGCGGGAAGGGGCCAGAGGGGTCCATTCTGGGCCTTCCGAGAGCATTTGCAGGAGGTAATCTGGTGTGAGGGGGGCTGATAACTTTTCAAGCCACTGGTAACTGGATTGGGGGAAGATGGGGTCGGCAAGTTTGTACCATAGTTTGATTAATGCTGCAGCGGCGTGAAGCTCGTAGCCTTCTGTTTGGTCGAGTTCTCCGATTGAGACGTCACCCTTCCCCTCCTGGTAATGTGGATATGTTAGTATCGTATCGCCTTCGCGCCACACGATGAACTTCTGGCCCCGATCAAATGCCTCTCTGAGAATCTCGACTTTCTGTGCGGAAGCGCTGATACGAAAAACACCTTCCGTCTTGACCAAGGGGTCCATTATGACGAAGCTGGTAGTCTCCCTTAGAACACGAGGCAATCTGACTGAATTATCCGAAGATATGGGCAATCTCTGCTTCCCAAAGGCCCGTTTTCCATTTTTGTCAGGCGTGGAAGTATCATGACTTTTCCGTCGGTCTGTCAAATAGGCCGAAGGCGGTATTAATAAGTCCTCAATCGGTATCTCCCTTGATAAATGGTTTAACGAGTTCACGTGAACGATCTTCTTCCTAAATTTCGGGCTCACTACCGCTCCCCAAGTCTCCAACAAGACCCTCACCCAGCCCCTTTCATGGACGACTATAAGTTTCTGCAGCCTCTTGCGCATAGCCCGGCTCAGTAGCCGATACGCCTGCAAAAACCATCCGAACGTTGGCCGCCCTTTCTTTTTTCCATGGCCATCCGGGGCTCCAGTAATTCCGCCTTGGCCCGCAAAGAAAACAATCTCATACCCCATTCCCTCGAGCAGTTCATCCTCATCGGGAAGGCGGGCGAGAACGTACGGCAGCAGTGCATTATAGTCTGTTGTCTTTGCGTCTGGGAAGGCGGCGGCGTTCAATATAAGAATGGGGAGGGCGTTGGGGGAAGGGAGGGGCGAACGGTAGAGGATCCGCGCTGCGAGGCTGGCTAGTTCTAGGGAGTATTCGGCGGATGTTGCTTTGGGGGGGATGGAGGTGAGGGGCAAAGAGTTCGAGCGGATGCGGGACAATTGGGAGCGCATTGGGGTGTAGGATTGAAGGAAACGAGAAGGTTAGGAGGCAATGCCGGGTTCAAATGGAGGAAGGGTTTAAGGATTCGTGTGGGAAGCCATTGTGCCGGCTTCACTGCCGTTAGACCTGGGTGCATAAATCATGTTGTTGTCGCCTGTGATACGAATTCAGCTGAGCGCCGGGTAAGCAGCCGGTTGAGGGACGGAAAGACTCCGTAGGAGTTAGCTCTAGGTTTGCTAGACGCGAGGCCGCCGCCACCTCCACCTCGTACTGTAGCAATTCTACCATTAGGCGTCTGTACCAGACCCCCTCAATCCATCCACCGCATAAGTCATCAAACCTCTGCTTCTCCCACTGCAGACTATCATGACTCAGGTGACCAGAGGCACCGCACATCCTGCATAAATAAATATTCTTAGCTCTAGAGAAGTCCACGTCCAATCGTCCACGTTCACCCACGTCAATGCCATATGCAGGATGACCGCATGCTCAGTGCCCGCTTCACACCCTTGGCTTTCTTCCACGCTGATCGTGATCTCCGTTACCTGCGCCCCCATCTGAAAATGTCTACTAGCACTAAGCACCACTGACACTCCGTCTCAAAATCTTCTCCCTGGCCCTTCGCTCACTCTCCTCCAAAAGGGTCTTAAAATCCAACGTTGAAGCTCGCACCTCCCCACTCTTACGCTCACATCCCACTGTTGTGTCTTCCGTTCCTATTTCCTCAGTATGGACCCTAGAGTGAGAACGAGGCGATGCGATCGGTTTGCTTCTAGGATCGACAACGCAGTCTTCGTAGAGTTTCGACCATGACTCCGCACCGCGGTGGCTATATACTCCTTGGAAATGTGCCGCTTTTCGAACGAGTGGGTCTATATCTGCGGCTGGCGAGCGCCGAGGGGAAGATACATGTGCCGGCAAAGGCGGCGAGATAGGGGCCAGCATCTCCAGCTCTGGGTACTCGGTCAGCCCACCCTCGCTGATGGAGCTGCGATGGTTGCGGGAGTCATAAGCTAGTTTGCCTCGAAGTTCCAGACTTTGAGTGCGGTAGAGGCGGATGATATCATCACGTAATCCGGCAAAATTCATGCTTCGAGATTTCTTGCTCAGATGCAGAGGGGAAAAATGACGATGCTGGCGTGGCCGACTGTTGGCGTCGGGAGCGACCTCGCTATCGAGGGCCTCCTTTGCGAAGTCTCGAGCGAGTACTTGGTCTGCTTCGCCAGCTGGGGAGCTTGATCGCTCTACTCTGGTATGGATTGGGAAGCGACTCCAGGCCGAGATTGGAGGAGAAACGATGCCGTCTGGCTTGTTTAAATATGGTCGGGCCGGGCTTTCAGAGCGCGTCGAGAGTCTGTATGCGCCGAGATGAGCCTGGATATTATTATAAGGGTTCTCCACGGCCAGGCGATCTTGTACTTGATGGAACTTCGATCTCAGTCCCTTGCCTTTTGTGTTCTTCATCCCTTTGTGTTGATTATTTTGGCTGGGCAATTCACTCCCAAGATTTGTTCTCAAAAGTTCGTTGTCCTCTTCTGCGTGCTCTCGTAAAGCTCTATCCCAGGCGGACCTTCCTTCACCTATTACAACGCTGAAACGAGAATCTCGACTTCGATCCGATGAGCCTTCACCACTCCCGTCCAAATTACTTGGAACTCTCCTGCGAGGATTAGTACGGGCGATCTCAGCGGCGATCTCGTCAAAGTCTTCTTTAGAAAACCTTTCTCTAAAGTGACTAGCTTTTAGCTCCGTTCCCCTCCTACTGATGGGTGAGTTTCGGGTCTCTGCTGTGGCGAGTTCTCTCATAGTCAGGCTTTCCTTGCTAGAATGAAAGCTGGTATCGGCTGTCTTTTGCTCTAGCCGGAGAACATCTAGAGATTTGGGTCTCGATGCTGGTACACTGATGATATCTAAGTTCGACTCGTATGGAGTTAGTCGATCGGAAAGACTAATGACATGACGGATGGAGCCGCGATGACTCGTTGGAAGACTCGAGAGAGAGGCTCCAGAGGTGTAAACAGAAGAGGCTGCATGTGTTCTAGGAGTACCCCAATGAGACGGAACCTTTGCGCTTGCAAATCCTGAACTCGATGCATGACGATAAGGCCTCAGTGATAGATGCTCAGGAGTACTTCCAAAACTCAGGTCGCTGCTAGGCTGTCCTTGCAAATGAGGTGAGGAGACTGAAGAAGTAATGCCTCTTGGTGCAAGCCGTTGGGATGACTCGGTCGCGAGCCGCTGAGCTATGTGCATGTTGTAGAGATGTACAGATGCATGGACGCTACCTTCCGAATGTGTTCTTGTTCTAGAATTTGATTCTTTCCCATCAACACCACCAAAGTTCGCCTCTTCGTTGGCTGGGTCACAATGATCATGGTTCCATGAGAAGCGTCTTTCATACACCAACGGCCCCAACACGCCTGATACTCCACGCTGCCACAATGGTCTGATAGGAGCAACAGGTGAGAGTAACGTCGATTCTGCATGCTCAAGGCTTGAATCTCGAGGCAAGCAACCGACACCTTGCGCTGGGGATTGCAGGGTACTCCCGGAGAAAGACAAACGCCAGTCCGGTCCTGCAACGGAATCCGTGATACTATCGAGACGTTGAGGTGGAATATCAGGCGATGACGGTATTCCTAGACTGTCCATAAACTTCGGCGGTCCAACATTGACGGGTGCGGGAGGCCCGGGAACGCGAATAACAGTATCAGACCGGTCAAGCGCAGTTTGATAAATATCTCCAGGCTCTTCGAGTGTCTCGTCACTAAAGACGTACTTTTTGGTATTTTTCATTCTTTTCGGACTCTGACGCCCTGCTGTTCTAGTGGTATCATCCTCTGCGGAACCAGTGAGATGGCTCCCCCTTTGAGTCAACATTCTAGAAAGCGTCCCGGCCGTACTCCGTGGTACGTACGATTGAGGGTGAGCTTGTACGCCCCCTGGCATTTGCATAGTTGGACCTGACGACTCAGACCTGCCAAGAGCCTTGCTAAGGTGTCGAGGACTGATGTGTGTAGAACCCTGGTGACGGCCCCACGTAGACCTGGGCGTCTGGATTGGGACTGCATCTTCATCGTAATCGTTCTCGGTGTCTGCGTTGTCCTCGAGAATCTCACTCCTCAGTCGCTGATGCAAAGCTCGCTTCAACTCCTTTCGTCTCTCTATGTCTTCGGTGCTAACGCTACTCCTGAGCTTCTTATTTGAACTGCGCTTCGAGAAGCCAGATTCGCGGGAGAGTCTCTTTTGTACCTTTCTTGCAATATCATGCAGGTTCTTGCTACTCTCTTTGCGACGGATTGAAGCCTCTGGGTCAGCCCGCAAGTGGCGCTTGTGCCTTGAAGACGTAGGTGAATCATGAAGCCGTCCATCATTCGACACCGAAGCGAAGATCTCACGAATGGGCTCAATATCTCCAGGGGTCGCGGTTGAGGTCGGCGTGGGTGTATTTGTTGATAATTTAAACCTGCCCTTAGTTTGCGAGTTGTTGACAACTCTCACAGGGCTAGTATCAGGCGAGGGGGCGTTTCGAAGACCGCAACATATAAGAGGAGCCATGCTGCTGAATGATGATCTTTAATAGCGCTGCGGGAGAAAATATAGGGTGCTATGTAACCAACGAGTTGTTTCTGAGCAGTAGGCAATGCAAGAGAGAAGCATGTGCATATAGAAATCAGAGAATCCTCATCGCACCACCTACAGGGAAGGTGTGACTCACATGTAAAACAAGACGTTACTGCCCATAGAACTAGTTGACATCGGTCAGGTATTGCTCATTCAATGCCAGTGATGGCTTTTAATTTTGGCTCTAGGTCTCTAGCAAAGAGTGTAGTAGCACCGCTTTTCAATGATTCACCCGGTTGAATGGGTATCAATCAATTGAACCTGTAATGCCGAGAGCTGCAAAGTTGCTCGCCCCCACTTTTCATAAACACCCTTAACGCCAATGCTAGATCGTTGAGATCGTTTCCAAGCCATGGGGCTCATACTACTGAGCACCTCGTGTTGTTGAACTCATCATCCGTTCATCTCGCCATGATCTAAGTAGATTTGGCGTATTTCTGACGGTAGTACTTGGCAGCATTGACCATGTTGGTCAAAGAAGCCTTGGTCTCCTTCCACTGACGGGTCTTCAGCCCACAATCAGGGTCAATCCAGAGTTGATCTGGGCTAAGGTACTGGAGCATCTCTTGGATTCTATCCTTAATCTCCTGCTCGCTTGGAATACGAGGGGAGTGAATGTCATAGACACCAGGACCAATATGTCTCGGGTACGCTTCATCAACGAAGACTTTGAGGAGCTTCGCATCGCTCTTGCTGTTCTCGATGCTAAGAACGTCGGCATCAAGTGCGGCGATAGCTTGGAAGAAGTCCTGGAACTCGGAATAACAGAAGTGGGAGTGGATCTGGGTCGAGTCTGTGACACCGCACACCGAAAGGCGGAAAGACTTGACAGCCCATGAGAGGTAGTTCTCACGCTCCAAACCCTGACGGAGGGGCAAGCCTTCTCGAAGAGCTGGCTCGTCAACCTGAATGACATATACTCCAGCGGCTTCAAGATCAACGACCTCATCACGGAGGGCCAGAGCCAGCTGTTGTGCCTGCACCGACTGATGAATATCATCACGAGGATAAGACCATCGAAGGCAAGTGATTGGTCCGGTAAGCATACCCTTCATGGGCTTCTTCGAAATCGATGCTGCGTACTTTGACTCTTTTACAGTCATTGGCGCTGGTCGGGAAATGTCACCGACAATAATGGGAGGGCGAACGCATCGCGACCCATAGCTCTGAACCCAGGCGTGGGTTGTAAAGACATATCCAGTGAGACGCTCTCCGAAGTACTGAACCATATCGTTACGCTCCGGCTCCCCGTGAACGTACACATCCAATTGAAGCTCATCTTGAATCTTGACTACACCTTGAATCTCTTTCTCGATGAACTTTTCATATTCTTCTGCAGTAATCTCGCCCTTGGTGAATTTGTTCCTCTGGATACGAATCTCCTTGGTCTGGGGGAATGAACCAATAGTGGTGGTCGGGAACAATGGTAGCTTGAACTTCTCCTGCTGTTGGGCAATTCTTATAGGGAAAGGCGATTTTCGATTGAACATTCCCTCTGTGATCTTTTCTTGGCGTTCTTTGACCTTTGGATCGTTGGTTCGCTTCGACGTTGCCCTTGATTCCATGGACTTGGCATTGGCTTGCATTTCTTCGTGAACGCTGCCAGGACCAGATGTTACGGCCTTTGCAATGATAGCGAGTTCCTTTGTCTTCTCCACTGCAAAGCTGAACCAATCTCGGACCTCCGAATCAAGCTTTTGTTCGCTTTCAAGGGTATGTGGAGTATGGAGTAGGGAGCTGGAGCTTGCCACGATGACTCGGTCCTTGCCAAGTTTCTGAACCGCCGTTTCGACCTTCTCTACAGCTTTTTTGAAGTTTGTCTTCCAAATATTACGGCCATCAACCACTCCGACTGACAACTTTTGCTTCGGACCAAGACCACCCATGACAGCCTCGAGCTGTTCTGGGTTACGCACCAAGTCGATGTGGAGACCTGCAAGGTTTTGGAAGGATGACAGAACGTCGTGGTTGTGGACAATGTCTCCAAAGTAAGTAGCAATGACCAGCTCAGGGATCTTGCCGCCAAGGCTGGATAACTGGTCATAAGCTGGTTTGAAGGCGTTCTTGACCTTGGGCGGTAGGTCGAAAACAAGGCAAGGCTCGTCGATTTGAACTGACTCTGCACCAGCTTCCTTGAGCTTGGTGAGGAGTTCCTCGTAGAGAGGGAGTAGCTTGTGGAGCAGACTAATGGGGACGACGTTTTGGTCTCGGTCTGCTTTGCCCAGGGCTAGGAAAGTGACTGGGCCAACAAGGACAGGGCGTGTGATAACGCCAGCCTCTTTTGCCTCGAGGAATTCCGCCACTGGCTTCGGGTTTGCAGATAGCTTGAACTCTTGGCCGTCTTGGAAAGTTGGCTTGACGTAGTGATAGTTGGAGTCAAACCATTTCACCATTTCCTACACAACGTAAGCTTCGAAAGACGAGTGATTCGCCACGGGTTGAAGAACATACTAGACTGGGGACGTCGACAGCCGCACCCTCTGGAGTTTGAGGCTTCTGCAAGCCCCTGCCCATAGCGAAGAATTCATCGATAGGATCAAGCTTGTGCGCTGAATACTTCTCAGGTATGGCCTACAACTCCGTCAACATGCTGCGCCCTTGAATCTCAACCTCCGTTCTGGACAGGACTCACCCCAAAGAGTTGTATGTGATCCAGAATGTGGTCATAGAAGGAAAAGTCATTGCTGGGAATAATGTCGATTCCAGCATTCTTCTGTATTTTCCAGTGCTCCAATCGAAGACGTTTGCCCTCACTTAGGAGGTCTTTCTGTGATAGCTTGCCGCCCCAGTATGATTCTGTGGCTTTTTTCAGGTCTCGGTTGACTCCCATACGAGGGAAGCCTAGCACGGAGCTGGTGCGATGTCAGCAGAGGCCAAATGAGAGAGCGGTAATGGCTTCTTACGATTGTACCATTCTGGCGGTGAGTGTTCGGTATAGGTTTGAATGAGGGTTGAGAGTTTAAGGATGTGTGTGAGTAAGGAAAGATGTAGTAATTTCGATACTTTGGGGGTCGTGCAAATCGATCAGCGTGTCTTCTGGAAGATTGTAAAGTGGTTCATCCAGAACGTGGAAAAGAAAACTTGTCAGACTGAGTTGGTGGAGGGGTCGAGATGAAACAAATATTCGTGATTCGCGTGCGGCAATGTTAGCCTAGTCTTGCCCTAATTTTGAAGGGATGGTTCGAGCGGTGGTGACATCATGTCCGCAATACTCCTGGTGCTCCCTGGTGTCCGTAAACAAATACCCCGGGAAGCAATTCAAACGTTTCTCCTCTCACACACTCGAGCCAGCAATGGCAATCATAGGCACCTGGTGCCCACCCTCACGCGCACACTGGGAATGGGTTGTCTTTTTGTGGCAGTTCTTCCCAATTGTATATACAAGGAGGGCCCCGCAAAACCTTTGGGCGCTGTGCTAATGGTGTTCAGTTCACTTTGTACCAATGGCTCTTCTCCTACTATCCGATGGGCAAAACGAGCAAAGAATCGCGGTTCAACATACCAGGGAAAATAGGGTGGGCTACGATGGAAGCACCTGGCTTTATTACGCTCCTTTACATCATGTATAGCCTGCCAAAGGAGCAAGGGATTGAGCAATTGCCGTGGGCAAATTGGGTGATGGCCAGTCTGTTTGTAGGTCAAAAGCCCCCGTAAGTAAAAGGCCATTGTAATTGGGCGCTGATGTTTGAACTGCTCTCCTAGACCATCCACTACATCTACCGCGCCCTACTATGCCCTTTAGTCCTCAATCCCAGCATGGCGCCCATGCATTTCCTTGTCTGGTTCTTCGCCCTGTGCTTTCAATTGATCAATGCAACTAGCATTGGCGGCTGGCTGGGAGGTTTCGGGCCTGTCACAGAAGAGGACTGGGTGGGGTCAGCGTTGAGATTTGAGGTCGGAATGATGATCTTTGGCATTGGCCTATTGTCCAACATGTATCATGACGACGAGTTGCGCGAGATTAGAAGGGCCGCAGCCCGAAATCAAAAGATGAGGCAGGATTCTCAGGATGAAGGGGAGGCAAAGCGAGTGGATAAGGTATACATGATACCGCAGAATGGGTTGTTCAGAGTCATACTGTTCCCGCATTATCTGTGTGAGTGGGTTGAGTGGTGTGGGTTCTGGATGATAGGGGGGATGGCGTTTGTCCCTGGGAGGACTTTTGTTCTCAACGAGGTCGCCACGATGCTGCCGAGAGCGATCCAAGGCAGACGGTGGTACGTTGAACGGTTTGGGAAGGACAAAATCGAAGGGAGAGCCGCCATTATCCCGGGCTTAATATGAGTGTGGCTTCAAGTCCATTGCATGTTCACGACTCACTTCGGGCCACCTGCCGTTTCCTTTGGCCCTGATAGGTGTTTTGCCCATCGTGAAGAGAGAAATGCGATACACAGCGCAGTTGCAACAGCGAGCCAGACTCAGACCATCAAGCTCGACACTCTAAAAACCTAACACTCGCTCTAGAAACCCCGTCGAATTATTGAATATGCCAGTCATTGATGAAGCTGGTAGAATTGATTGCGGCCTCGCCCACTTGTCGCCCGCTCCCACTGGCAAGCGAGCCAGTCACTAAGCCAGGGACATTACTGGGCTCGGGGGAGGCGGGAGGGACGAAGCGACTTGTCGATGACGACGTCGTCGTCTCCAACTGCAGCCAACCGTGCCAGAAAAAATCGCCTGCGTCTCTATGACATTCCGCAACATTTTGAAAAAAAGATGCGGCACTCACTCTATGCCCACGAGAGGCGAAGTCGGGGCAGATTTTTGTTCCATTGCAACAAAGCCAGTCGAATATCTGCCCTCCACTCGACGATCCAACACCCACGATTGAATGATGAATTCTTCGCTTACCCTTGCACAGCTCATATCAAGATGACTATGAACTGCGGGTTTCGGAATTGATGTTCTTCAATGAGAGCGCTTATAGAGCCCGTATTCACCCATCAGTATGGCCCGCCTCTCAAATGATGCTACGATCGCTTGTAACAATAGCTGATATGATCTATAATATTCTCTCTAAAACCCGATGATTCCATTTTTGTGAATGTCTTTGTCAAGTTCCATATATTGTCTTTGGAAAGGAAAAATCTATATCCAACTTTCATGTTCTCTTATATATAAGAATAAAATACCAAATACGGCTACCTATATTCCGCAAAATGACTTTGACGAAAGTACTTTTCGTACTAGGATCAATTGTCTCAACTGCTTTAGCTGTAGGATTAACATCAAATCTCATCGATCCCCAGATATGTCCAAACGAGATATCGTGGTTCGGGTAACTTATACCTACTCTAAATGCCTCAAACCACTTGACGACTAATGGAAACACCAGGAAGGTAAACAGGATTCAACAAACAGGCCCATTGCCCAACCCTTATCCAGTCCCAGGCACACATTTCAGCCTCGACTTCGAAGCAGCGCAATTCTTAAAACCACTCTCCCAAAGCGACGTAATCGGTTGCCTTCGCCGAGCACACAATGCATACATCCAACTCCTCAACCAACACGGAAACCGCCCACTGCCCAACGGGCATGATTCGCACACCTTCAGAACAGTCGAATTCAGCATTAGGCCAGTGCTTTTCGGACAACCGGACTCCCTGACCTACAACGACACTATCCCGATCCTCTGCGCGTTCGAGGCCAAGACGAGAAGACAGGGGTATCGCTGGTGGTTCGCGCCGATTATCCTCCGCCAGGGCGCAGGACATATTGGGGATGCGCTACTCTCCGCGGTGGAAGTCGGCAGCTGAGCAGCTCCGAATCTAGCCCCGGATTCCTGACCGGCCTGCAGTACAGACTTAGTCGTGAGCTTTTGAAAAACACAAGCGGAGGGGGGGCGGGGGGAGCAATAATGACTGTTTGCGTCTGTTGAGATCGTGATGAGATGGCACGTCGTTTTTCCGCTCGGGGGGATAGGCTAATGAATGGCCCTGTGATGTAGAAGAATAGAAGCCATTGGGTTGGTCACCGGCCCCCCGACCTGTCGAAAATCACCTACGTGCAGGCAACTCGCTTTCCATGACGGATGAGTGATTACAGAGTTGAGGTTTCTGAGAGTATGCTGATACCATTCCCAACTGGACCGTGTTTGTCACACGCACTGTCCGACGCACCAAACAAGAATTGCTATCGCATTCCACGATTTTGAGACTCGGCTCCAAACACCGCCGTCTCTAGGCCTTATTAGGCCCCTGTATCCCCTTCAAGGCCAACGGCCACCTAGATAATATATTGTCATTCCATTCATTTGCCTCTTATTTCAAAGTCTTATCGTATATGTTAAGGAGATTTGCGAGATTGGCCATCAATCAGAGGATCTCTCCCTGATTGCTTTCCCCTTGGTGGTGCTACTGCGTCTAACTCGTTGGGCGTGATTTGTTTTATATAAGGCAAGTACTAGATAGTAGTATTCAATATCGGCCCGAATGGTGCAGGGTTCTCTAGACCTAGACGGATTCACTATGGGGAAAAGCACTAGAAAAGGGGCTGCGTCCGTGGGGGAGGAGGGAAGAGATGTGGTACGTAGAAGCTGGGAGCGCGTTGCGATGTTATCTATAGGAGTATCTCCACAGAGACTTCGGGAGATCACATCTATCAAAATCATGGTTTGAATAGTAGCTTATCATGACCTCCTTCAAGAAATTGTATAAATGTATTTAAAACATTCATCATCACACACCATCCCCTCTTCAACACCACTCAGAACATCCCCCCCACCCCAAAAACCACCTTATTACCCTCCGCCTCTCCGCCACCCAGCAACCCCATATCAGCGCTTCTCATGAGTCACAAGCACATGACACCGCGCCCTCAAGGCGTCTACGGGTTGATGCAAACCAAGTTAGTCGTGTCGCATGAGAGGGGAGAACAGCACTGCTGTGTAGCTGAGCAATCGGCTCCCAGCATGTTGGGAGCCGTGCACGAACTGCTGACTGCCGTAGGCGAGGAGGCTGGTGCTGCTGCAGATGGAGGGGCTGGTGAAGGGGCTGGTAAGGGGGCTAGTGCGAAATGTTGTGTTAGTGGAAGAGATCTTCTGGGGGAAGAGGTGGATTTTTGCCACTCTCGGATAGGCCAAACTTGCACGGATCGAGGTCTCTGGCAATCCAACCTAACGCCACAAACATTATGGCTATATTTGCCACATCACAGCACCTGCTATCGGCGCGATCATGAAGGAGAAGGGCAGTCGCCAGGAAGAGAGGGCGGTCGTCTGGAAAAGATGGCATCTCAGCGCTGCTATTCAGCAGCCGCCTTCTCTTCGGCTTTTTGAATGCTCCCCGCTCGGTGCTTTGAGATAGAGAAGTATCCGGGGTTACATCTCGTGAATCAATAAAGCTTGACTGGCTGCCACCTTTCTCCAACAGCGATATGGAGTCGGAGTATATTGTTGAAGCGCAATGAACGATCACACACGAAGGAGAAACCCTTTGAATGCATTCCGCCTCTCTGTGGCAACCTTCTCATTCGTGTTGTGGACAGGCGTCTTACTTCCAATGGCTTCGACGCGTTGTCAACCGGTTACCGCCAACTATCTTTACGAACAGTTTTGAAATTTGGATTATCAGTCCTCGAACCTCCAGCCTCTTCAGATGCTATCGCGCTCGGCTCTGCTGCTCGCTTCTTCAGTGTATAGCATGCCGAGATCGTCTGCGGGAGTGTCGCGGCGCTCCAATCATACTGTGCCTTTGCACCTTCGAGAGTGGATAATTACGTTGGGGCGAGTATGTAAACACCTCAAAGGTTACTGAACGAGACCCCCTAGCTTACGCACCTCGAGGTTACTCAGATATTCCTGGTCGACGGTCAGCGCATGCAGTGATGTAAAAAGGCCTTATTACCGTCTTCGCCTCCCTGAATCGTACGAATCTGGTAGGATGACAGTATCCATCTGCCGGGAAGGACGTGCAGCTATTATCGTCCAAAGATGTCCGCCTTGGGCTCGCTCTTTTTTCGATGTCGGCCGCTAGACTGATGTCTCACATCGCGCGAGAGAATAGTATTCATGTCGTGCTTCTAGGATCATTCTCTGGATGAGCTCTTTTAGCCAGCCGAGCGCCTCCGAGGTGATTGATTCTCGTGGGGTAAACCTGACCTCGGATCTGTGTACTTCTCGCCGGAAAAAGAACCACCGACCCTCCCAGCGGAATAGAATTCCTCGTTCATATGGCTCAAGAATAACCGGAATCCTGGCATCCCTTTTTGCAAAGTTGATGTAGCCAGCATCGGAAATATTGGTGTTTTCGCTTCCTAGAGTCCACAGAGTACCTCCTATTTTAGAGTAACCATTTCCCCTTATGGACCTGGTTGATGGACTAAGGAGCCCGGGTCTCCATCTGGTACCTTATTTACTTCTTTCGGCGCATCGGCCTGGATCCAGACCATGGCTTTTAGCATCGCCTGCACGAAGCCTAACTCATCACCGTACAGAGGCTATGAGCATGTAATGAGGAAAAGAGACGCGCAGCCTGTACCGGTGAAAATAGGAGAGACGAAGGAGGTAAAGGAGGGTTATGAGCACTGCTGGGATAAGACAGAGAATTTGAAAACCAGGTTACAATGGAAAGTCTTCAACTCAAAGTCAGAATTCGTAGGCACTGCAACGCATGTGTTGTTGTGAGTTTGGCTAGAAGACCAAATCCAACTGAGTACAAAGTTGGTATCGAGTTCGCTGTGGGTATACTACCCTTCCTGGTCTGTGTTTCCCAGTGTACGCATGGCAACCACCCTCTCCTGCAGTATTGTCAAGATTCTCTCTTCACTTGTATTTCCCTAATCCCGTTTCGCAAGCTGTTAGGGCACCCGCCTCAAAGCCCTGTATCAACGACATCCACCGTCACATTCTGAGTCGTACAACCAACCGTCTCGTATCTAGCTGCATACGATCCATCCAGCACACTCCCTAGCCATACAAAAGCCCGCGCATTCCCATTCGTGTCTTCGTCCACATGACCACCCACAGTATTTCGCTGATACAGAATGTTGGCTCCGAGCAAACAATTTCTCTCCACGTACGCATCAGTATCCCCAACCAGAGTCACTTCATCATGAATTGCCTTATAAACAAACAGGGGAACTCTGGGCACACCATGATACGTCATAATCCCATTCTCCTCGAGAACCTCTGCTATAAGAGCGGCCTGCATTATCGCACTCCCATTGACAAAATAATCAAAAACGTTTTGGCCCGAGAATGCGATGAAGCCTTGTGTATATGACATATTCTTTGCAGCCAAGAATCCTGTTTTGTTGTAAGGTCCTGAAGTTTTCAGCTGGCTGACGAGGAAGTCGTAGGCATCTGGATACTGGTTCGTTATGCCCAGAAGCCCAGACACGGTGATATAAGCAAAACTTGTGCCGGAGACCGTTTCCCAGGAGTGCGTGAAATTTGGGGGCAAGCCTCCGAGAGCAGCACCGCTGATTTTGAGCTCAGGTGCATATTGTTCTTGGAACTCTAGGGCGAATTCACTGGCTATAGCACCTCCGGAATAACCCCATAAAGCGTATCGGGCATCAGGAGTAAGACCGAGGTCTGATGATAAAACGGCGCGTAAGGAATCTAAAGTTGAGTGGCCTTCTAAGATACCTGCGGGATTGGATGCTAATGGGCCTTCAAAATCGGGCACGCTGACGAACCAACCGAGACCTAAAGCGTGGCCAACATCGGTTGTGTCGGCTGGGGCAGTGTAAAAGGTGTAGCTGGGACTGTCATCAACATTATCGGTGTTATAGGGGAATTGGTATGAGAGAAGAGCACTGCCGTAAGAGGTCGTTGAGCTGGATGATATAGAGGGTTTATAGAGGGTGGTCACGGCCCAAGAGGGCTTGTACAGGCTGTTGGTAGTGCGGTAAAGGATGCTATAGGCTGAAGAGCAGTTACCGATAACGGAAGTCAGGTTTCCAGGTGCGGAACGAAGGCGTAAGATGGTTCCGGGGAGTGTAGACTCGAAACCAGCGGGAGCAGTGTAGAAGGGGTCTCGACTTGGAGGTAACGGCGTTGAGGAATGGTTTATACCACGAGGAATGAGTGATGGGAGTGCAGAAGAGACTGCTGCCAGGAAGGCCCAGACAAGAGTGTTGCGTTTATAGAACATTGTAAGGAAGCTGTGATGAGGGAAACTCTGAGGATTATGATGAATCGGAATGGATGGAAAATAGGAGAGTTGGGAGATGCTAATTATTGGTATGAAAACCTCTCTCGGCATCAACTAATTTCAGTTTCCGACTCTGAGAATATAAGGGGAAGTAGAACGGAGCATCGGAGGCGGAACATACTGAATCTCCGTCTTCCATGAGTCAATTACGTGACAGGTCTCTTGTGGACATTGTTTTGATACTTCAATGACCATATCACTGAAGAGCTTGATCCTCGCGGCCCATAGCACAAAGGTCAAGGCAAGTCTTCCATAAGTCCTACACCGTAGAATGCAATGGACAGGTGTTGTTGAGCCACCTGTCTTGGACTCAGATGAGACTCCGTGATTAGATCAGGGGTCCAGGCTGACTAATAATATCCGGACTAATGAACGATCCTCCTTTACTGTGATTCCGATCCTCCGTCCTTATCTCCATTCTAACGAAACCATGGGATACTGTCTGGCTCAGAATGCATGACTCTGTTCTGCGTCGGCCTTACTTGCGGTTTCCTGCGAGACCTTGTGAGTGCGGAGGTTTGCCTTTGGTCATACCGCCCACATCTTGGTCTCGGACCAAGGCCATTTCCTTGACCAAACTAAAGTATCGAGGAACACACCTTCAAGGTTCTCGCATGTATTCACGTTAGCGAAGATCATCTGCTTCTTTCCATCTATTCTAATTAATCCGACCTGCTTAATTCTGCCTTCTATTTCTTCCACTTCTCTCACCAATTCATGTTCATTTACTTAGATGGTTCTATAGAGCAATTCCTGATACCTTCTAGTAAAGCAGTACAGCTTACACAGTCCAAGAGCTCCCTTACGCTAGAAGTCAAAGAAGCTCCCTACACCGACCTAAAATTAGATAAAGTCGTAATTGAAATCTATACTATCGCGAATAACCCTATAGACTAGTTCAAAGCGGTAAGGGGTTTGATTTTATCTCTATCTATATCAAGCTGCCTTTCATGCAAGGCACCAACCTCGTAGGCGAAATCGTTAAGTAGGGAATGGAAAGCTAGGAAAGGCTGTGCTAGAATATGGTCCGTGCTCGCGGGTCTCTTCTCTTGCACTAAAATCGGCGCGGGCCGAGATATCTGCCCTGGACTGCTGACTCAGGCTCAGAGTTTACTTGCAGACATTCAGAAATTACGAGGACGAACAGCCAGATCTACTCCGACGCTGTTTCCGTCTTAAACTCGGGGCTTACCTAGGAATCGGCCATCAGCCGTGCTCATGTCCGATGCATGACACAGGGGGTGGGTAAGGTTGTAGACAGGACCTGGTTGGAGATAGAAGACACAGACGGCGAGGCGGGCGATGAGGGAACTGGTGGTGGGGATCGTGTTGGTGGCGGGAGAGCGAACATTTGTGGTCAGGCAGCTGGCGTTAGTTGTAGAAGACCGCGAGATAGGTCCGAGAGAGCTGGTGCTTCGGCTACGAGAGCTGGTGCTGATGCCATAATTGTGGTTGGCCGTGAGGAAGCTGGTTTCGGCGGCGGTGGTGAGGTAGTGTGCATTTGGAGCTGGGGCTCGAAGTCGAAGAATTGGTGTTGGGGATAGGCGGCTGGTCCAGCTTATCCTGGGTGGCCAAAATTTACCGCATGGCCATCAACGATTTGAGAAATTTCCACGTAGACGTAATCGAAGCGCTCGCGGATGAAGGGATCACGGCAGGTTGAAAAAATCGAGGCGTGTCGTCAAAGGCAAGGGAACTGATGTGATTGGAATAGAGGGCGAATTCCTCGAACAGGCCGTCACAGTAATCTGCAATACTCATGGTCTCTTTCGTTCTTAAGATCAACACCTCCGTTTGCTTCTGGTCCGCGGCCTGAAGACCTTGCCATAGGAGACAGCTTCCGAGAGAGAAGAAAAGCATATACCCTAGAGACTCCAATTCATCGCAGCGAGGCCGCACTTAGATGGCTGTTAGCCTTCGAGTAGCAAAAGCCAAGAAGCCTCGACGATTGTACAATCTGGGGTAAGAGAAGGAGAAGCAGATGATTGGTGGGTGGTGAGGGAAGATTGCCACTGGTGCACGTACATCTCAAAGCCAAAGTGGCCTAATAGGTGTAGCTTAGGAACGGAAAGCCGCCGCGTGGGCCCCTGACCAAAAGGGTGGCCCGTGTTAATAGTATACCAACACGGTATTAGCTATATAACCCAGTAGTCCCTGTAGTGCATTACCACCACTCATGTGGTATGGCATAGATCCCGGCCAAAAGTAGATGTCTGTTGGGTTTGACGTGGAGGGTGAAAATTCACTCATGAGCAGATCTGCATTCTTGCCTCGTGTCTTCTTGTCTCCACGATTGATGACCCCGCGGGGGAAAGGGTGGGGTGAGGGTGTTCCGACAACGCCATGTCTGCTTTCTTTGGACTTGTCCCAAAGCAAAGGGAGAATTGGTGAAAGAAAAGGAGAAAAGGTAGCGATCGACGATCAGGTGGGGTGGGGATAGTACCCGTCTAGCCAACCGATATACGTACATGATCCACACACTTTCCAGCCAATTAGCTTGCCCTGTCTAACATCTTCGTTATCTCGTTAGGTACCTAGCGCTCAATTTTTCCCTCCCAATACTCCAATTTCGTCTCTGCCGTCTTTACAGACTTTAGTAAAGTCAAATCATGCACTCGCTTGTGCTATCATTGCGTCGTTTTCCTACTCCATCATCTTGTACGCTCTTCAGATGCACTCATTGAGCCTCCTGCGCCATCGAACAGCTCAACGAAATCCTTATCTCGTCAATCAGGGTCCGCTTATCTGAAACCTTGATCGGGTGAGAGGCAAGGCGGGAAGATCCACTTTTCTTGGAGAAAAAAACCGCCGCATCGAAGAGACACAAGTGGTACCACGCATTGGGAACGCTTGACTCGAGCCTCCAAGCTATGTAGGTTGTTTGTTGTCTTCAAGAAACCATACACTCCATTGCTGCCCCCGTACTGACTTCTTCACGCAGCCGTCAATCACGCCACTGCCATACTATAGCGTCCACAAGGTCTCCCCAGCGAACTTGAACCACTTTCGAGAAGAAGGCTACATACAATTTTGGTTTTCTTCTGCCAATTGCGTCGGGCAGTCTTCCAATCTCCTTCCGCACGGAACCTCTTCCCCCGGATCTTTTCGGAGCAAAGCATAGATTGCGAAGACACCGTTGGGCCAAGATGAATGCTACTGCACAATTGGACTTTTTCCGCCCTCCATGACATTCGTTTACGGGTAAATAGGATTCTCTCTAGAGATTGAATTGGCAAGAGCCGGAAAGATGGCCTCAAAAGATCATGACAATACCGTGGGGGCTAGCATGGCGTCAGAGGCCCTCGAGTCACACAAGGAACTCTATGCCTCTCTTCCAACCGCAGACACTGCGCATGCTCAGCCTTCTGGCTTGCAAGACCAACAATCCGACAAGCATAACGGCAGTGAGCTATCTAAAAGGCAAGAAAGCGCTCCAGGAAACATGGCAGAACAAGATCTGAAAACACCCCAGTCCGAGGATCTATCATCAGTACCTATTCCATCGATGCGCACTCCATCTACAGCTATGTACGATGCTTCTGGATCAATGGCAGGAGGTCAGAACACATCAGACACGCCCAACGTCGGAAGCGCTGATTACACCGCAACACATTCATTGCAGCCTTCCGACCACAAGCCCAGCGCCGAAACAATTCCATCGTCAATTCGATCCGATCAAGCAAGAGAAGTCTCGGCAGATCCAGAAACTCAATACTTTCCAGCTTCGGCAATTTCTGAGAAACGCTCAACGTCCTGGAGGGACCTATCTACGCAGACCGTAATATGTCCTGGCCATGATCCCGAAACAAGCAGGCCGACTTCAGTGCCAAACTTCCAGAGCACCTCCTTATCGCAGCGCCGAGCTGGTCAAGGATATCCAGAGTATCCTGACCAATCGTTTGCTGCTCTTCATCATCAACAATACCCTCCACCGCACCAACCGAAACCGCTTCGGACATCAAGCTCACGAGCTTCCCAGATATCGAACTTTTCGTCCAACGACACGAAACCTCCCAAAGACCACCCCCATCTCCCTTCAGGGGCCAAGACAACGAGTAATACGCCTGCTCAGAGCCCAAGCCTCTTCTCACCGATATTCAGCCCAAAGAAGCCCGTGGCTGATTCCGATGATGGGCATCATGGTACACCATTGCTCCACCCTGCTCATCTTCAAGAGCCAAAAGAGTAAGCTTCATCACGAATCACCCCTTTGTAAGCCTTGCTTACTACGATTACTGACATGTTGCAGAACTCATAAAATGTTAAAAGACGTCGACCCAATCTCGGGTCGGAAAATGGTCAACAATTACGAGTTTGTGAGAAAGCTCGGCAGTGGTCAACATGGCACAGTCAAGCTCGGCAGGAATCTAGACACAGGCGAATATGTGGCGGTCAAGATTGTCCGACGCTTCTCCAAAAAGCTACGTCTCGGCAAAGCCGGTGATCCGAATGATATGATCAAGAAGGAAGTCGCCGTCCTAAAGAAGGCACGCCACCCTCATGTTGTCAGTCTTCTCGAAGTCATCGATGACGACGAATTCGAGAAAGTGTATCTGGTCCTCGAATTCGTGGAGCGAGGGGAGATCATTTGGCGTAAAGCGACCGATAGGCCTGTTGCACTCTTCGAAAGGGACCGTCTTGAACGCGAAACGACCAACGGTTTTGATGAAGAATCCGAGAAAAGGGCTATCCACAAGTTCAACGAAGGTGTTGAAGCCAGGCGGATTGAAAAAGCCCGCCGTCACGAGGATCAAAGGAAACAGGCCAATGAACGATTAGCGAATGAGCGTTTAGGATCGTACCACTCCGGTCCTCATCCTTTCTGGAGTCTTGAATATGGTGAAGAAAATGAGCACGACTTTGCTGTGGAGCAGCTACATGATCGCCACGCCAAGCCTGAAGACACCCGGTTGTCTCGCGCAGATATACATGCAGCAGAGCACCATGGGGAATCGCCCCAGAGTGCTACGCCAGTATACGCACCGAGATCGGATCCTCATGCCAACATGTCGGAGCATTTGTCCGTATCTCAGCCACCGTCACAGCCGGCTTCGCAGCCCTCATCTCTACCTGCATCGCAACCTACATCACAGCCAGTCTCGCGTCCTACATCGCCTTCACTGTTCGACAGTGTGAGGTTTGGATCGCTCAAAGGCAATAAATCTGGCTCAGAGCTTGCGTTCCAGGCGACGCTTGAGAGGATCATGGCTGAACAGGACGAAGAATGGACACAAGATGAAGAAGATTTTCGATACGTCCCATGTCTGACTCTGTCCCAGGCCCTAGAAGCGTTTCGGGACACTGTCCTCGGACTCGAATATCTACACTTTCAAGGTAGCATCCATCGTGACATCAAGCCTGCCAATCTCTTGTGGACTACGGATTATCGCGTGAAGATTTCTGATTTTGGAGTCTCGTACTTGGGCAAGCCATTAAGGGAAGACTTCCATAACGACGAGATGCCCGAAGCCGACGCTGCCATCAAGGAGGAAGCGATTGAGCTGGCCAAGACAGTGGGAACACCAGCCTTCTATGCACCCGAGCTCTGCGATATTCGGTGGCTTGACGACAACAAACGCGCAGACCGGCCTATGATCACGGGTCAAATCGATGTCTGGGCCCTTGGCGTGACTCTTTACGGCATGGTGTTTGGCCGGCTCCCTTTCTTCCACCCAAACGAATTCAGAATGTACGAGAAGATTGCTCAAGATGATGTATTCATCCCACGTCTCCGTCTCAAAGGCGTTGAACATACAGACCGGACACCTTCAAACCACAACAAGAGACTCGACGACGTATTAGAGTACGAAGAGGTCGACGATACGCTTCGTGATCTATTGAAACGTCTACTCGCCAAGCACCCATCCCAACGGATCAGTTTGAAGGAAGTGAAACATCACCCATGGGTGATTGGTGACATTGAGAATAAGGACAGTTGGCTCGACGAGACCGACCCATCGGTGCAGAGTCAAGGCAAGAGGATTGAAGTCAGCAGTGACGAAGTGGCAGATGCCGTCGTGGCACTCACCATCGTCGATCGTATCAAGACTGGTGTCCAAAGAATCGGCTCGGTTCTTCGAGGCCGAGGTTCTCGTAAACGAACAGACAGCAACGCAAAGGTCCCTGAATCCGTGGGCTCTACGTCTGCTCCAAGGAGTAAGGAAGAGAGGAGGACTAGCCTGAGGGGGGATGAGCGGATTTTCTCTGCTTTGCAGGCGTCAAGGGAAACCTCAGAGCACCCACTCGCTCAGAGCGTTACCGCGAGTCCTGAAATCAAGGATGTCCGCTCCTATTTTGTGGCCGACGGAGAATGCATCAGGCCTCATAGTGCTATCGACATCCTACCTGCGAGCCGTCCGCAAATACCTTACCGTGCACTTTCGACTGCTGATTCGATGAAGACGGTTCGTGCTCCTGTGGATATGACTGCGATCGGCAATAGCGCTGCGTCAAATACCTCCACACCGACCGAAGATTTCTCTTCCACCACCACTACCGTTGTGGACCCCGCTTCATCCTCGTCAAGCCTCGGTGGCATCTTCGGAGGAGCAGGACGCCGTCTAGTCAACACCATGCGAAGCAGAGACCGAGGCATAGGGCATGAAAGCCCTTCACAATCAAGCCGCTCGTCATCAGTAGACCGCGGCGAAGACTGCCACGCATCACCCAGCCTCGCCTTCTCCTCCGCCGTCGCAGCCGGTCACGTCGATCAACCGCCTGCGCTCCGTGAAGAAGTCGAAGAGTACCACATAGATCATTCCCCAGCAGCCTTTGAAAAGGCCAAGGAACAAAACAATAGACGCCAACAGCTTGAATATGCACGCACAATCGGCCATCGTCCCTCAGTCTCTCGCGCCGCAGATCTTCCCTGCCCGCCCTCCCCAGATGACGAGGCCTTCTTCCAGCACCGCCCCACCTCCGCAGCCGATAGCGCGTTCGCGATCTCTTCCTCTTCAGAGCAAATCGTCTCAGGCGAATCAACCGCTCATTCGCGCATCCCCTCCGTCGTCAGCGGTGCCTCCTCCATCTCCGTCGTAGACGGAGAAATGCAGCCGCTATTCACTTTGGAGAAAATCATCTCCCCCTTCAGCGTTGGTCCAAGTGCAAGCCCAACCCGACCACGCTCGCAATTGGTAGACGAACTCAACCCCACCCCTGCGCTCGCAAAAGCCGCTGCCGAGGAAGAAGCCGGGTATAACGGTGAAGGGGAACAGGATTCTGATAGCGAGGACGAGGGTCTCGCTATGGCTTGACCTGCGCTGCGACCCACACAACGATTCGTGCATCAGCATCTCCACACGATCTCGGCAACGACCTCCAGGACCCACGGAACCATGAACACCACACCCCCTCATATAATCATACCACCTGACAAAACCATTTACCATGACATCTAGCACGATAGACACGAACATTCCAGCACCATCAGCAAGCGTCGGCGCCAGCGGCGCATTCGTATCTGTATATTTCTTGCCCCAAAATCGCGAGGACTAGGAGTCCTCTTCCAGAGCCCCCCTTGCCACCATCATCATCATCATCACCAGCATTATCAGCACTATTATTCCTATCACCATCAAATTTGGAACCACACTAGATTTTACTTCTTCACATGACCGGAAAAAAAGGAAACAGGGGAATCGGGATCAGGGATCAGGGATCAGGACTCCGCTCTGTCTGGGTTTGGACATGGCGTCTTGTTTGCACTCTATGGGAAATAGGGAGGGATGGATTTTTTGTAAGGAAAATTTAGGTTTATGGTTGTGGTTATGTTTCTGTTTAGCTTTGGGGGGATGGGGGGGTTGTTGTTTATATTGTAGCGCAGAGAGAGGGGGGAAGGGGAAGGGGGTGTATAGCTAATGCCATCCCCATTCTGACCACCCTTCACAGGCTAGTGGCATGTGCAATTACTCGGTTGATGGTCGAGATAGTCGACGGGATAGGGGAGGTAGCTACAAAGCCAACATGCTCATCCCCAAGCACCCAAGCCCCTCAATCCCCCCCTACAACCTCATCCACAACATTCCCAACCCCCGCCCCCCCGTCTCCCCCAGCCACTATCGTTACTACCGCACAAGGCACCCAGCATAGTCACCCCACCCCCTCTCCTCCAACTCCGGCCACTGCACCAACACCCGATGCGCCAAACCCGCCCAAACAACGATTCTGCAGCTCAAACTCGGGGTGCGGACTCGTGCAAAGCTTTCGGCGTAGATGACGCGCATGGCGCCGTCACGCCTCCCTTCCCACTTCCCCGTCCTGTCCTCGTAACCCCCTTTCCCGCCTGATCCACCCGTCTTCCCGCCCTCATAACTACTCCTCCTGCCCCCGTAAACCCCCACCCCGACCCCGCGCAAGAACCCCAGCGGCAAGAACGAAAAAAATCGTATGAGCACTGAGGCGAGAATGAGTATCAGTGCCGTCGCGGGCCCGTTGGTGAGGATCAGATCTGGATACCCGACCGGGTGGGCGAGGAGGAGGCGGAGACAGGATAGCAGGCAGCGGAGGGAGGAGAGGGGGGTTGTGAGGAGGGGTTGGTGGATATGACGAGCGCGGGGGACGGGGTGGATGCTCCATCCTTCCCCGCGTGATGTCTTGTCGAAGGGTTTGGCTGTGGTGTGTTGGTCTGCTGCCCCATCGCTTTTTCTATAGCCCCCGCTTGCAACGATTTGCCGCCGCAAGGGCAGCCCGGCTTCGAACTCCTGGGCTTTTAGGACGGAGAAGTCGTCGTTGGTGGAGGTTACGTAGGTTCTGTGAGAGTAGTGGGCGGGGTTTAGGTTGGAAAGGCTGGAGAGCATTTCCGCGGTGTGGCCGCCTGAGCCGAGGACTATTAGGATGTGCGCGGGTTGGGTGCGTGAGCGGGGGGGTGGGGGGAGAGGGTTGGTGGATGGGAGGGTGTGGAGGAGGCGGAGGAAGAGGGTTGTGAGGAGGACTAGGGTGGGGGGGAGGAGGACGTGGAGGATGGGGTTGAGGGGCATGTTGGTTTTGGTGGGGTGGGGAGGGTGGTTAGGGGCTGGGTGTGGTCGAGGGGGCCGAGGGGGTGTTGTTGAGCGAGTGGTTGTGTGAGGTGGTGAACGAGGTGTTGATTAAGATGTTCCACGCGGTGGCCGTCGGGGTCTGGCGTGAGGTGTTGAGACACATGTTGACGTTATGGCTTCATTGCACTTGTGATGATGGCTTCAGCCGGTAGGAGGAGGAACAATGATGTTCTATCGGAACATTGAAGTCAATTGTATGTTCAGAAGTTTGAGACAATAGCTAGAATTGCAGACATGTATTGTGGTGCCAATGAAATTGGTTTGATGCTATTGACAATTCTGAAAGTGTGGTCGAGCGAAATGGTGATTCGGAAAATAACGACTTACAAGAGCTCATGCAGGCTTCATCCACCATTCTTCCTCTCATTCCTTCTTCCTCCTACCTACTTTGCAGGCATCAATTCAGTCTGGTGTCAATATTGTTGTGCTCTTGAACGATCATCCACTATCACCGCCAAGTCCACTAGCTTATCTCCGAGGACTCGAGCATCTTTCTTTACTCCAGCTCACTCAACCATCACGCGAGAAGGATGCCCGCTTTGCTGCGCTCTCGACTCGATTGCTTCTACTGCGGTGGTCGGTCAGCCCAGCGTCGAACATCCAATCTTCGAAAATGGACGTGCGAGAAATGCGAGGCCGAGAATTTTCTCGACGAGGTATGTCAATATTTACTCCGTCTCCCTTACCAGCGCTGACAGTGTCATAGAATGGCGAGATTACGGACCCTCCGCCTCCCCCTGAGTCCTTTGACGCTCGATACGGCCAGGCCATCCCTCTTCCCGAGTCTCCAGTCTATGCCACGGCAGTGAATTCTGTTTTTTGCCAGACGTGTACTAAGAATCAAACAATCTTCACAGAAGCACTGGCACAATTTTACCCATCGCCTACGGCATCCGGCTTTGATGAATATGAGCGGCAAGAGAAGGAATACCGTGAAGGGCTCGAAGACCGGTACCCGCAGGTCTGTGAGGACTGCGCTGAGAGGGTGAATGCGCGATTAAAGGCTTCGAGATACGCGACCAATACGGAGAATTTGAGGTTGTTCTTGGAGGAGTCCAGAAATGAGAGAGCGATGGGCAGGCAAGGTTGGGAGTGGAAACGGACGGTCATCACCATCGGTGGATACCTGTGGGCTGCAAGCACTGTCGGGCAGCTGCTTTGGAATGGCTTTGGTCTTTTGACCGCCCTCGATGAGATGCCTGGGTTGATGAACAAGGATCTCTCTTTCGCGACTTGCTACCAGAGTCTTCGGTTCGACGTTCAGCTGTCGCCATCGTGTTACGTGGTCAATAATGCTCGGTTCGGAGTAGCACTTTCGTTCGGCCTGGTATCCTTCTGGTGGAACAGCAAGATGCAAGAGACACTCGGCAGGAAATATGCACGTCAGACTGGGCTGTTTGAGTACTACCGACTTCACCTTCTTTCGCTCTTTGTCCGATGCTCAGCTTACTACTGGGTGGTCCATCGGAGCCAAGATCCCGACATGCAGATGGTGCAAGGCGTCCACCTTTTCCTGCTGGCGTTCACAATTGTGGTGAGCCTCCTTCCCCTACTCTGCCCCCAACTCATCAGCTAACAGCTCCCCAGAGCACAACGATCTCCTACCGCACCATCACTGTCAATTGGATACCACGAGTCCCCTTCAGCGAGTCACCTCCCCCCCTCCGGGCCCGCAAGCAAAACTCCACAACCAATCAACCTCCCCCAACCTTCACCCGGAAAATCCAGTCAATAACCCACCCCAAACCATTCTCCCTCAACGACCTCGCTCCAATGCAACCCCAACCACGCCAGATCCAATACTCCTACCCCACCCAACCCCCCACACCGCC
>JAABUQ010003482.1_pt1 | contig 28796 bp, 28 predicted proteins | sample 5560001 | NCBI WGS metagenome assembly JAABUQ01 (sample SAMN10711888, study PRJNA513371) | rock metagenome | isolation source: Antarctica rocks | place: Antarctica: Victoria Land, Finger Mt nord | collected 2015-12-18 | reverse complement strand
AGGAGCTGGTCGCCGTTTCGTTCCTGGAGAACCTGCCCCGCGACGACCAACAAGGCCACGAAGTGTGGGAGCTTCTCGGTCCAGAGCTGGCGGCCGAGGCGGCGCGCCTTGCCTGAGACCTTGCCACGGCTACGTTGGCTACCGGCCGTTCTCCAAGTCAGGGCCACCGACGATCGACGTCAACGTGCCAGGGCAGCCGATCAGGGAGATTAAGTTCATCCCATGAGCGAGCTGGATGACGTGGAACGTGACTTTCTGATCGAGGGGCTGGATGACTGGATCGGTCTTTGGAGGTTCGCGCGTAGCGTGCGCGACGAGCGGCCAGACGGGACTTCGGATGAGGTCCGTGAGCGTTCGATGCCGATGGTTCGCGAGCTTGTCGTGGGCGGGTATATGCGGCCTGGCAGGCTGACTGAGGACCGTCCGGGGTTCTCGGAGTGGGAAGAGGATGCCGAGGCGGCTGTGGAGCGGATCGAACGGGAGTGGCGCGAGCTGGGACGTGATCCGAACATTCCCGATGTCTGCTGGTTCTCGAACACTGAGCTTGGCGACCGGGTTGCGCGCGAGTCTCTGGCGGCGCGCTCAGGCTGACTTTGCCGCTGCCCGTGCGCTGGCGGCGTGCTGCTTGGGTATCGTCTATTTGGCGACGAGTTGTTCGAGTTGACGGCGGGTGAGGAACGCGTCGAGGAGGCTCTTGATGACGGCTTTGTCTTCGGTGGGGAGCGTTTCGACGTCGCGGAAGGCGCGCAGGAATTCGGCGTCTTGGAGGCGGGCGTTGGCTTCGTCGTCTGCGGCGCCTTCGATCAGGGTCAGATCAAAGCCTCCAACCTTCCCGGGGCAGTTCAAGGGGTCGCGCCAGGAGCGGCGGCGCAAGCGTTAGTCGCGTCCCACCCAAAGCAGAAGCAGCAGGAGGCTGTCCAGCGTGGCGACCAGCATCAGGACGCTCCATCCGGTCTTAGGGAGCCACGCTCGTCCGGTCCATCGACTCGCCAGCGAGAGAGCCGCCCCGCCGCAACCGATGGCGATGCCCGCTAGAGCCAGCACCCGAGCGTCAAGCGGGCCGAGCGGAGCGGGGAGCCCAAAGACTTCCAGCGCGGGAATGACCATCACGAGTAGAGCAAACACGCCGGCGGGCGACCCCGATCTGTCGGCGCGGCGAGAGGGTTCCATCAGCTACTCGATTCCATGGCCCTCATCTTGTATCGCACGAAGACTGTCCGCGGCGCAGGCGGTCCGCCCAAGCGCGATGTCAGCGGCTCAGCCGCCAAGGCCAGCCCAGCGGAGTTCCACGCGCCCCGGCGAATGGGCCACGAGTACGACATCATGACCAATGAGCTGCCTCGTACTAACGTCGCGAGTCGGAATCGCATAGACCCAAGCGAGGATCGTCCGGGCGGGTCGCACCGCGCCGCCCGGCCCCACCACAGGGGGGGATCGGATGGGACACCGCGATCCGCGCATGACCCTTCGGGTCTCTATACCGACGTCACCGGCGCCCGCCCGCAGACCCGCCTGGCAGGCCTGCTGGGCGCCGGCGATTGGGCACCATTGGGCACCAACGTCGATTTGCGGCCTCAGACGCTCGTGACGCTGAAGGCACGAAACCTCTAGAGGGTCCCATTAGCAGGGCCTTCGGGAGCGGGAGCGACGGGACTCGAACCCGCGACCTCCGGCGTGACAGGCCGGCGCTCTAACCAACTGAGCTACGCCCCCCGAGCGACGGGCAGAGTATGGCAAGGCCCACCCGCCATCACCCTCCTTGCCGACAGACCGGCCAGATTCTGGCCCGCGGCCACGCACGTACGCACGCTGTCCGTCAGGCGCCGGTTAGGCGCCCTTGGGCAGTGAGGGTGTAGCCGCCAGCCGCCGGACGCGCCCCCACCCCCAGGACGCTCAGCCGCGGGTCAGAGAAGACGGTCAGGGTGGCCAAAGCGCCGAAAGGAATCCCGACGGGCGACACGACCACAGCGCCGTCGCGCGTCTGCAGCAGGGCGTCGGCGGCTAGGCCAACGCCGAACAGGCTTGCCTGCGCGCGCAGTAGCAGCTGGCCCCCGCCGCTGGCCACCGGGGCGACCCCCAGGCCCGGGGGAAGCGCGGCGCGCAGGTCCGCGTCGGCCACCACGGCCTGCCCGGTGAGCGAGCTTCCCCGCTTGCTCAGGATCACGTCGCGCAGGGTCAGGACCCCCTCGCTCAGGGTGGCGATGCTCGCGTCCAGATCGTGGGTCGCGGCGCTGCGGGCGAGCAGGTCACCGGTGTCCGAGCGCGAGGTGCGCAGGGAGGACATGCGCACGCTGATCGAGTCGGCCTGTCCCCACAGCAGCTTCACGGCGGGGAACGCGTACACGCGCACGCTCTGCACGTCGCCCTGGCCCTCCAGGCGGCTGCGCACGCGGCCGGCCACCACCCCGGGGAGCAGCAGCTGCGCCACCGCCGCCGCCACGATGGCCGCCCCGACGGCGACCGCTGTGGCGATGAGGCCGCGACGCAGCACGCCGGCAAGCTTGGCAGCTGTCACGCTGGCGAGCCGCAATGCGCGTGCGCGACGAGACCCTCATTGCCCTGGCCGCGGTCCTGCTGCTCGAGTTGGTCCTGCTGCGCCGCGGGCAGCGACGCCTGTTCTGGGCCACCGCGAACGCCACCCACTCGCGGCTGCTGGCCTACGCGCTGGCGGCCCCGGGAACAGCGCTGCACGAGGCCTCCCACTACCTGGCCTGCGTGACGCTGGGCGTACCGGTGCTGGGCCGGGTGCGGCTCTTCTGGCCGCGACGCACGGCCGAGGGCGGCGTCGTGCTGGGCTCGGTGCCTCACGGGCAGACCGACCCGCTGCGTCAAGGCCTCATCTCCATCGCGCCGTTGGTGCTCATGCCCGGCTTCTTGGCGCTCGTCACGGCGCTGCTGCTGGCCCCCGACGCGCTCGCTCAGCTGCCTGACGCCCTGGGCCGAGTGCCGGCGTGGCGGGCGATCGCGTGGGCCTACGTCTCGCTCTCCTGCGCGCAGGCGGTGTTCCCTTCACCGGGGGACCGCATCGGGGCGCTCGGCCTGCTGTGCCTGGCCATCCTCGCCGGCGCCGCCGTGCTCACGGCGCTGGCCCTGGCCGGACGCGCCGGCCTGCGCGACCTGCTCGGGGCGGCGGACGGCATACTGGCGCTCCCCGCGCTCGGGGCGGTCGCGTCGCTGCTCGTGCTCGCCCTGCTCGGGCGGGCAACGCGCCCGTACCCATAGAGGGGGCTGGGGGCGGCCGTGCCTCAGCGCTGGCCACGGAAGGCCCGTCCCACGATGGCCAGCATCTGGGTCAGGTGAGCGCTCCACAGCTGGGGACTGTGGGCACCGTGGTACACGGCAGCTCCCGCTCGCACCCCGACGCCGCGCAGCTCGGCGGCGAAAGGCTCGTTCTCAGACGAATCGACCGTTCGATCCCGGTCGCCTCCGTAGAAGAAGGCACGCAGGGGCAGTCGCGCGAACAGCGGCCGGTCTGCGTTCACCGCGCCGCTCAGGCCGTCGAAGAACCCCGACCAGCTCTCCGCCACGCTGAAGCGGTCCAGGTGCTCGAGCGCGATGTTCACCGCTCCGAACCCGCCCATGGAGTAGCCGCCGATCGCGCGGTAGGCCCGCGTGGGCAGCGTCCGGTAGACGCGGTCGACCAACGCCTGGATCTCCAGCACGTAGCTGGTGTAGTGACCCGCCGCGGTGTCCAGCCAATCGTTTTCGCCCGGACCCCCCTGGATCATCACGGCGATCATGGGAGGGACCTTACGCCGGGCGATCAGGCCGTCGAGGTCGCGCTGCAGGCCGAAGTCCAAGAACGAGCTCGCGCGCGAGTCGCTGCCGTGCAACAGGTACAGGGTCGGTAAGCGTCGCCTCGACCGGCCGTATTCGGGAGGCAGGTAGAGCTCGAAGGAGCCGATGCGCGCAAGCGCCGCCGAGCGAAATCGGGCCAGGTGCACGTGGCTGGACGCACCCGCGGCGCCCGCGGGCGCTAGCAGCGTGGCCATGACCACGACGAGCAGAGCTCGCTTCACGGCGGCAACGATATGAGGATGGGCGGCTCAGCCGGCGGCGCCGGCACCCGCGGTGACCAGCGACGGAGCGCGCTCGGGCCGGTTGGCCGTCTTGGAGCGCAGCCCGCGCGGGGTGACCACACGCTGCAGGGCGGCGAAGATGCCGTTCACGGCCACGGCGAGCACCGTCACGCACAGCGACGCTCCCTCGACGCCGCTGAAGCGGTAGCTGGCCTGGTTGGCGATGATGTCACCGAGCGTCCCGGTATAGCCGGCCACCGCCGCAATCGTGGCGGTGGCCACCACGAACAGGGCGGCGGCGCGGATGCCGGCAAAGATGACGGGCAGCGCCAGGGGCAGCTCGGCCTTGAACAGGATCTGTATCTCGCGCATGCCCATGCCGCGGGCGGCGTCGACCACGTCGCGATCCACGCCGTCCACGGCGGTGTAGGTGTAGGTCAGCATGGGCGGCACGGCCAGGATGACCAGGGCGATGAGCACGTGCGTCTGACCGAGGCCCAGCCAGGCCAGCCCGATGGCCAGCACCGCCAGCGTGGGCAGCGCGCGACCCACGTTGCCCACATTGATGGCCAGGAAGGACCCGCGGTGGATGTGGCCCAGCCAGACCGCCAGCGGCATGGCGATGACCAGCGAGATCACGATCGCGATCGCGCTGATGCGCAGCTGCGTGAGGGTCAGGTGCAGGAGCAGGTGCTGGTTGTCAGCGATGAAGCGGAACATCGCTCAGGCCATGCGGGCCCGTGCCCACGGGGTCAGTAGACGCTGGGAGAGCACCAGCGCGCCGTCGGCCACCAGCGCCAGCGCGATGGCCAAGCCGCCGGCGGCGATCAGCTCGGTCTTGAACGTGTTGTTCTGGATCGCGGTGAAGATGGGCGTGCCGAGGCCGCCGCTACCGACGTAGGCGGCCACGGTGGCCAGGCTGATGACCGTCACGGTGGCCACCCGCAGACCGGCGATGATGGTGGGCAGGGCCAGCGGCAGCTCCACGCGCAGGAGGATCTGACCGGCACTCAGACCCATCCCTTCCGCGGCGTCGCGCACCTCCGCCGGCACCTCGCGCAGCCCGGTGAGGATGCTGGCGAAGAGGATGTACAGGGTGTAGGAGACCAGCGCCACCTCAGCCGTCGTGCTGCTGGGGCCCAATGGACCCACGAGCACCTGAAACAGGGCCAGCGAGGGGATGCTGTAGAGCAGGATGCCCACGCCGGATATCGGCCGCACCAGCCACCCGACGCGGTAGGCGGTGATGCCGAGCACGAGCGAGATGGCAAAGCCGACGGCCACCGCGACCAGGGTGAGCACCACGTGCTGGCGCAGCGCCGGAAACAGGATGCCCGACCAGTTCTGGGAGACCCAGCTCCAGCAGAAGAAGTGGTTGTCGCGCACGCAGCTGCCGCCGGCGCCACTCCCGCCGAAGCTGGGGATGACCACCTGCGGCGCTGCGGCGGCAAGCATCATTCCGCCGGGTCGTCGGCCCCGCCCGAGGCGGGTGCGCGGGCGTCGGCGGACTCGCCGTGGGCGTCGGCCAGCACCGAGCCGACCAGATCCATGGTGACCAGGCCCTTGAAGCTGTCGCCGTCCTGGCGATCGACCACGGTCAGCGGGCCGCCCGCGGTGAGCATCTGCGACAGCGCGTCGCGCACCGTGGCGCGCAGGTCCACGCGATCACCATTGGGGCGCAGGCCGTTGGGCTGCACGAGCTTCAGGTCGGCCAGCGTGGTCAGGGCAAGGCGCTTGAGCCCGCGGTCGGAGCCCACGAACTGAGCCACGAAGTCATCGGCGGGATGCGCCAGCAGCTCTTCCGGAGTGGCGTACTGGGCCAGCTCGCCGCCCTCGCGCAGGATGGCGATGCGATCGCCCATCTTGATCGCCTCGTCGATGTCGTGGGTGACGAAGACGATCGTCTTGCGCACGCGCTCCTGCAGGCGCAGGAACTCGTCCTGCAGGTGCTCGCGGTTGATTGGGTCGATGGCCCCGAAGGGCTCATCCATGAGCATCAGCGGCGGATCGGCGGCCAGCGCCCTGGCCACTCCCACCCGCTGGCGCTGGCCGCCGGACAGCTGCGACGGATAGCGCCCGCGCACCTCGGCCACGTCCATGCCGATCAGCCCGAGCAACTCATCGACGCGCTCGCTCACGCGAGCGCGGTCCCAGCCCAGCAGCCGGGGAACGGTGGCGATGTTGTCGCCCACGGTCAGGTGCGGGAACAGGCCAACCTGCTGGATGACGTAGCCGATCTCGCGACGAAGCTGGTCGGGGCGCTGGTCGAGCACGCTCTTGCCCCCGAGCAGGATGTCGCCTCCCGTCAGCGGGATCATGCGATTGATCAGGCGCATGGCCGTGGTCTTGCCACAGCCGGAGGGGCCCACGAGCACGCACACCTCGCCGGCGGGGACCGACAGGCTCAGACCGGCGATCGCGGGCTCGCGCTGTCCCGGATAGCGCTTGCTGACGTCACGGAGCTCCAGCTCGGCCGCCTGCGCGAATGCGGGCTGCCCCTCACTATGGGCGGTGTCGACCTGGTTCACGAGGATGTCCCGGACGTTGGGACCTAACAGAGTCTATACGTGCGACGAGCCCGGTGCCGATGAGCCCCGCGGCGACCCTCGGCGGGAAACGACTCAGCGGGGGCGCCACCCGCGCAGCGGTCAGGCCGAACGGCGGGGCGCCGGTTCCACGCGGGCAAGCAGGCTCGCGGCCGCCTTGAGAACCAAGTCGCGGTCGTAGGTGACGGCGTAGTCGAAACGGCGCTCGTGGTCGGGGCCGCCGTCGCCCAGGTCCAGGGCGACGAGGGCGCCCGCGAAGTGGGGACCGACGACCACCACGCTCCACTCGTCGGCGAGCGCATCGCCGAGGCCGATGTGCGCGCCGCGCACGCCCTCTGCCGGCGCGACCTCGAGGTTCACGCCCAGGGCGGCCACCAGGGCGGCGCGCCCCGCCAGGTCGCCGTAGCGCAGTCGCGTGGCCGGGGTGAAGCGCTCGGCGGTCTGAAAGGCGGACAGCACGACGGCCTCGGGTCCGAGCGCCTGCGCTTGCTGCTCGAGATGCAGGGAGATGGCCAGCAGCAGCGGCTTGGTCGCCTTGGTGGCCGTCAAGCGTGAGCGCACGACCTCATAGGGCGTCGCTCCGGCGATCCCCACCCCCGGGTGCTTCGCGCGCCCCAGCAACTCAGGAACCCAGGGCAGCGTCGCGGGAAGCGGCGCGGGGCGCCCGAACAGCCATCCCTGACCGAGGGTCGCACCCATGCCCAGGGCGGTAGCCAGATGCTCAGGGGTTTCGATTCCCTCGGCCACCAGGTGGGCGCCCGTACGCTCGCGGTGAGCGTTGACCGCGTTGACGATGGCCGCGATCTCGGTGGTCGGCCGCTCGTGGATGAGGCGCAGGTCGAGCTTGAGCACATCGGGGCTGAGCAGCGGCATCAGGGCCAGCGAACGAACATCGGCTCCGATGTCGTCCAGGGCGATGCCCCAGCCGCGCTCGCGCATCTCACCCACGATCCGCAGCAGCTCCGCCGGGTTAGCGGTGAGGCTGCGCTCGGTGATCTCGAGGATCACGTTGCGCCTGCGCTCTGCGCGCGCCCAGCCGGCCTGCAGGTGCTCGGGGCAAGCGATGTCCAGGGCCTCCGGCTCGACATTGATCAGCAGGCTCAGCGGCTCGTGCAGCCCGGCCTCCTCCGCGGCGTCGAGGGCGGCGACGCGACAGGTCCAATCGAGCTCCCCCAGGCGCCCGGCGCGGCGGGCGGTGTCAAAGAGCATGTCCGGGCGCTCGAGCGCCGAGCCCAGCGGCCCGCGCGCCAGCGCCTCATAGGCGACATGGGCGCCGCTGCGCAGGTCGACGACCGGCTGGAAGAGGGGACGGATCGCCCCGGCGGCGAGAATCGCCTCCAGGCTCAAATCGGCTCCCGCGCGCTCAGCCCGGGGCGGCTGGCTGCGCTGGGGATGGTCGGGTCGCCGGGCGGCGGCGTAGAGCGACAGGCGCGCCCGGCCGGACGCCTTGGCTCGGTACATGGCGCTGTCGGCCTGGGCCAGCAGCGAGGTGGTGTCCGAGGCGTCGCGGGGGAAGATGGACACCCCCATGCTCGCGCTGGTCTGCACGGCGGCCCCGCTCACGCGCAGCGGCGCACGCAGGGCCTGCTCGATGCGCTCGGCGGCCGCCCGTGCGGCGAGCTCAGGATCCTCGTTGATGTCGGGGAGCAGCAGCAGGAACTCATCACCGCCCTGGCGCACCAGCGTGTCCCCGACGCGGACGGTGTCGGACAGGCGCTGGGCCACGAGGCGCAGCAGCTCGTCCCCGGCGGCGTGGCCGAGGCCGTCGTTGACCGCCTTGAAGTTGTCGAGGTCGAGGTACATCAGAGCGACCGACAGGCCCTGGCGGCGCCCGCGCTCCAGCGCCTGGTCGAGCAGCTCACCGAGGCGCCGCCGGTTGGCCAGGCCGGTCAGGGCGTCGTGGTAGGCCAGATGGGCCACCCGGTCCTCGGCGTGGCGGCGCTCGGTGACATCGTTCTGAACGCCGATGAACTGCACGACACGACCGTCGCGGCGCACGGGCGAGAGGAAGACCTCGTTCCAGAACGGGGCGCCGTCCTTGCGGTAGTTGCGCACGGTGACGCGGCACTCGCGTCCCTCGGCGATCGCGCGACGCATGATCGCCACGGTCTGGGGGTCGCTATCGGGACCCTGGAGAAAGCGACAGTTGCGCCCCAGCACCTCCTGCGCCCGGTAGCCGGTGATGCGCTCAAAGCCCGAATTGACGAACATGAGACCCTGCTCGGGCGTGGTGGCGTCCGTGATGATGATGCCGTTGCTCGCGGCGGCCAGGGCCCGCTGGAGCACCCGCTCGGAAAAGCGCAGGTCCTCGCGTCGCTGGGAGACGAGCACCTCCCCTGCGCTGGGGATGCTGCCCGCGGAGGCGTCGTGCCGGTGGGCAACCTGCCGCTGACCATTGTCTTTAGGAGCTATGGCGGACATCAGCTTGGTAGGCCGCGTGGCGCTGTGACACTCATCGGTCGCGGCAGGGCGGCCCTTTAGCGGTCCTCGATCACCAGCGAAGGAGACCCATGAGCACCAGCTACCACCACCACGGATCATGAGCACCCCAAGCCTCACCTACGAGGTCGGCGACCGGATCGCGCGCATCACGCTGGATCGGCCCGAGCGTGGCAACGGCCTCACTCGAGCGCTCATCGACGAGCTCACGGAGTGCGTCGAGCGCGCCGATCTGGACCCCGCCGTGCACGTGCTCCTGCTCGCGGGCAACGGCAAGGGATTCTGCGGCGGCTATGACCTCATCGACAGCGCCGAGGGGTTGGCCGATGGCGACTTCGGCGACTTCAGCGACCGAGCCACGCCGCCCGGGTCGCCGCTGGATCCGCAGGTTCTGGCCGCCAATCACGACCCCCGCGGAGCGTGGGACCCGATGGTGGACTACGCCATGATGAGCCGCAACGTGCGGGCGTTCATGGGGCTGGTGCACTGCGGCAAGCCGGTCGTGTGCCGGGTCCATGGCTTCTGTGTGGCCGGGGGCACCGATCTGGCGCTCTGCTCGGATCTGCTGCTCATCGCCGCCGACGCCAAGATCGGCTATCCGCCCGCGCGGGTGTGGGGCTCGCCGACCACGTCCATGTGGGCGCACCGCCTGGGGCCCCAGCGCGCCAAGCGCCTGCTGTTCACGGGAGACTGCCTCAGCGGCGCCGAGGCAGTGGACTGGGGCCTGGCCATCGAGGCGCCGGCGGCTGCGGATCTAAAGGAGCGTACGGAGGTGCTCGTGGGACGCATCGCCCGGATGCCCGTCAATCAGCTGCAGATGATGAAGCTGCTGGTCAACCAGAGCCTCTTCGCCGGAGGCCTGCACACCACGCAGATGCTGGGCACGATCTTCGACGGCATCGCCCGCCACACCAGCGAGGGACACGCCTTCCAGCAGCGCGCCGCCGAGGCGGGCTTTCGCCAGGCGGTGCGCGAGCGCGACGAGCCCTTCGGCGACGCGGGGGCATCCACCTTCAAGGGCTGAGAAGCGTCCGCGGTCAGGTGCTCGCGTTCTCCCGAGCACCCGCACGACCGGCCCGCTGGTCGACGAGCTCGTGGACGATGACCTGCACGGCTCCAGCGATCGGTATGGCCACCAGGGCGCCCAGGATGCCGGCGACCTCCGTGCCCAGGATGATCGCCATGAGCACGGCCAGAGGGGACAGCCTCAGCGCTCGCCCGTAGATGAACGGCCGCAGGCTATGGCCCTCGATGGCGTGGTAGAGGAGCAGCAGGATCAGCACCACGAGGCCGGCCACCGGCCCCGTGGTCAGGGCGACCAGGGTCAGCACGAGCGTCACCAGCAGCGGGCCGAGGAAGGGGATCAGCTCGGTGATCAGCGTGAACACTCCGAGGGGGAACGGGTAGGGGATCCCGATCGCGAGCAGGATGACGGTCGCGTACACGCCGGCCAAGAAGCTCGCCAACAGGTTGCCGCTGACAAACCCGCCAACCGACTTGTAGATGCCGGCGCCGACGCGCTCAGCCGGCCCGCGATTGCGCTCGGGGATGAGCTCGGTGACGCGTCGGCGCCACTCTGGCCCCTCGAGGAGCATGAAGAGCGTCAAGAAGGCGATGATGACCACCCCGCCCGCGGTCTTGACCACCCCCACCGCCACCCCCAGGGCGGGGCTCGCCGCCCCGGTCAGGCCCGAGGTCTTGTTCTGGGTCGCCTTGCGCACCTGCTCCACCACGTGGTACCTGCGCTGCAGGAACCCGAGCGGTCCCTTCCCGCGGGTGAGGTCGCCCACCAGTCCAGGGAGGGCGTCTACGAAGTGCGTGATCTGCGTGACCAGGGGCGGTATGAACACCAGCCCAAGCAGCGCGAAGGCCACCACGGCAAGCACGTACACCGCCGCGACGGCTCGTCCGCGGCCCAGTCCCCGCCGCTGGAAGAACTCAACCGCGGGATTCAGAGCCAGCGCGAGGAACAGGCCGATCGCAATCAGGGTCAGCCCCGAGCGAGCCAGGAGAACGAAGCCCAGCGCCGCGACTACCCCGAGGATGACCCCGAGCCCGACGAGGATCGAGCGCGGGCGGAACACGACCACCCGCTCCTCCCGCCCGGGCTCGGCGGGCGGAGGCGAAGCTGGCGCCGGTCGCGGTGCCTCACGCGAGACTCGGGCGATCGGGCGCTGCTCGGGGACGCTCATAGGTCAACCTTTCGGTTGTTGCGGCCCGGATAGGGTCGTGCAGCCGGGGAGAGCATCCTGGTCGAACGGGCAGAAGGCCGTCGTCGCGAATGCATTGGGCTCATGGAGTGGTCGCTCGAGTATGGCGGGAGGGACGACCGTCCCTCAATGCACTCGTCAACCGCGACCGGGAGGGAACCCGACCTGGACATGCTGTTCACCTTCGTGGCGCACGATGGTGGGCACCACGCCGGTGTTGCCCGTGTAGCCCATCAGCTCGGCCTTCCACCGCGGGTCGACGGTGGCGTCACGCTCCTCGACCGTCTCTCCCGCGGCGGCGAGATGCTCACGCGCAGAGGCACAGTAGGGACAGCCGGGCTTGACGTACATGACCACGCTCATGCTCACCACCATAGGCCGTGCGGCGCGCGCTGGCCAGTGAGGAAAGGCAACGTCGAGGCGCTCGGCGGCTCGGCGAGGGCAACCGGGGGCTCAGGCCGGAAGGGCTGGCCCTACTTCAGCGGTGACCGGGTTGCCGCTCGCTGCGAGCGGTGACCGGGTTGCCGCTCGCTGCGCTCAGGGTTGCTGTCGCCCATGGGCACTGCGGGCCTGTGCGTCGGCCCGCAGCCGGCTTTGCAGGGCGGCGTCGTGGGCTTGGCGCTCCTCGCGGCGTCTTACGACGGCGTCGGCGCGCATGGCCGTCTGCGCGCTTGTGAGCTCGGCGCTCGCCTCCCGTGCCGCCCGTTCGAGATCGTCGCCACGCTTGGCGATGGCGGTGTCGGCGGGATCGGCGCCTCGGTTGGCCTGGCGGTGCTGGCTGGCGATCAGGCGAGCCTTCTGCGCGGCGCCGCGCAGCGCGTTGATCGGGGAGTCGCTCACCGCACCAACGTTAGACGGTATGGCTGATCATGCACGTGTGGCCGATCAGCCGACGGGAATCAAGGAGCTTGGCGCTAAGGTCGGCGCGCAGGCTAGGAGTAGTAAGCGAGCCAGGCGTAGAGGCTCGTCGTGCCGGCCATCGTGCGGAACATGTTCGGTTGCGTGTTGCGGTCGGTCATCGGTGCGCCCCACCAGCTACCGGTCCACAGGCCCTGGCCCTCGGCTGCGTGCTTGATGGCAGAGCTGGCGTTGGCCTGCGCGACGGGAATCCATTGACTCTGAGCGGTCGCCTTGTCGTAGGCCATCATCCACTGAAAGTAGATCGAGTCGTACAGCGGTGCCAGTTGGTAGCGCACCCCGTAGACGCGCGAGAGCGTCTGAGACTGCGCGGCGGCGTGACTGCAGTAGCGGTCGTCGTTGATCGCTTTGCAGAGCAGGTACTGGGCGTAGATGAGCGGCGCCTGGACGTAGGAGATCACGCTGCTGCCCGGCCCGTCGCTGACATAGAGGCCGCGGAAGCCGGTGTTGTGGGCATTGGCCCAGTCGATCCAGCTGCGCGCGAGCGCGAGGTCTGACCCGTTGCCGGTGATCTGGTGGAGCAACACGCCCAGCAGGCTGTTCGCAGCCAGCGCCTCACCGGAGAGCTGCTGATGCTGGATGTTCCACCACATCCCGCCGCCGGAACGCCAGCCGTGCGCGGCGACGAAGTCAAACGCGCGCTGGGCGTCCTGGACCCAACGCCGTTCGCCGGTGGCTCGATAGGCGTCGACGAACGCGAGTCCCAGCCAGCCGTTGTCGTCGAACCATGCCTGCGCAGCGGGATAGTTGTCACCGGGATAGGGGTCGTATCCGCGCAGGTAGCGGTTCCAATAGAGCTTCTTGGATTGGCGCGCGAACCGGTCCACGGTCGCACGATGGGCGGCGGACGGATCAGCCATCTGCACCGCGTCGGCGGCCTCGAACATGCGCACGACCCCCCAGACCGTCAAGAGCGGGTAGGACCCCGTGCAGCGCAGCACCTCGCAATACCACCCGTCCCGAGAGGTGCGCCAGTGTCCGGCCTGCTGGGTCATCCCCCGCTCGGCGAGCTTGAGGTAGGAACCCCGGGCGCCGTCGCTCAGGGCAGTCCGGCAGCGGCCCGGCTCAGGACACGTCGCGACCGCGCCGCGAAGCGGACTGGGCGACGCGACACCCCGACGCGACACGGGCCGCGCCGAGCTCGACGCGGCCGATATTCCTGACACGGCCAATCCCGCGATCAGGACGAGGCAGACCCAGGCAGCGCGGAAGGAAGTTGGGGACAGTGGCTTCATGGCTGCGACGTTCAAGACGCCCATCGGACGTCGCCCAGCCAATCCGCGCAAATCGGCGTCTGAGTCAACGCAAGGCTGACGGCGATGGGCGACCCTCCGCTTTGCGCACATGCGCCGGATGGGCCTGAGCGTCGCTGGGCTCACCCCGGTCGGGTGAGGAGCGAGCGCGCCTCAGGCCCTCGGCGCTGGCCGGCGCTTAGCGAAGGCCGTCCGTCTCGCGCTCGGCCATACGGCGGCGCTGCGGACCGACGACGTACTTGGGATCGGCCGCCGAGGCAAATCCGGCGCGGAATACAGACCAGCGCGGAATACCGAGCCCGCCAGCACCATCAGGCCCCCCGCCACAGCCGCCGACCGCCGACGGCCCAGGCCGGCGATGGTCACCGCCCCGGCGCCGGTCAGAGCCTTGGCAGCCTTGGCGTATCGGCCGGCATCGCCCTGGTGGTAGGGCTCGCCCAGCTCGCCTAGACGATGCTCCATCACCTGGGTAGCGGCCTGCTCGACCGTCGCCCCCAGCAGCGCCAGGCGGCGGGCCGGAGCGGCGTCGATGACCGGGGCTAGGATCGCGCCGGCAGCGCCGGCGCTGGCCACAGCCGAGCCGACGAACACGAAGGGAAGCTCGCCGGCCGCTTCGTGCCACACAGGGACGGCGGTGTCGGCCAGCAGGATGGCGCTGTAGGAGGCCAGCCCATGCCCGAGCAGCGCCGAGGCCGCCTTGCTCAGCCGCCCCACGCGCGGGAACCACCCGCACAGCTCGTGCATCACCGCCAGGCCGGTGGTCGCGCCGAACCCGCTGAGCACCCATGAGCCGATGCTCATCGGCGAGGTGACCTTGAGCATGCGCAGCATGTGCAGGAATCGCTCGGGTCGCCCCAGGTCCTTGACCAGCAGCACCGGGCTGATCACCGCCCCCAGCAGGGCGACCAGCCAGGCCGGACGGGCCAGGCGCCGGTTGCCGGTCGCCTCGGCGAGCCAGGCCAGGGGCGCCGAGGCACCGGCCAGACCTCCGACGAAGATGTACCAGGCGATCTCCGGGCTCCAGACGGGCTCCTTGATGATCGGCTGTCCGTAGTAGGAGCGAGGCTCGGCCCGGGGCACCATCGAGCGCTCACGGGTACCCCGCCGGACGCTGCTGCGCGGCATCTGCCCCGTGGCCGGGGCGACGGTACCGCTGCCCCGCGGAGAGGCCTCCTCTCCGGGAGCCGGTCCTCCCGCCGCCTCGCCCGAGTGTGGCCGCGGGGTGCCGCTGCCGTCAGGCGCCATCGATGTGCCCACGGTCGCGGCGAGCGGCGGCGGCGACCCTCATCGTCGCCCTCCCACGAACGACACGACCAGCCCGGCCCCCATGGCGCCGATCGCCAGGGCCGTGGTCCTGAGCATCCGCGGCAGGTCCCGGGTGGTGCTCACCGGATCGGGCGGGAGCCCGTAGGTCTCGGGCTCGTCGAGCAGGAGGAAGAACGCTCCGAACCCGCCGACGCCGTTGTGGGGATCCTCGCCGTATAGGCGTGCGTCCGTGACTCCGCTCCCGTGGAGCGTGCCAATTCGCTGGACGGCGTGCTCGCGCAGGTCGTCCAGGGGGCCGAACTGGATCGAGTCGGTAGGGCACGCCTTGGCGCATGCCGGCTCCATGTCGTTCTTGAGCCGGTCATAGCACAGCGTGCACTTCCACACCCGGCCGTCGTCCTTGCGCCGGTCAAGGACACCGAACGGACAGGCCGGCACACAGTAGCCGCAGCCGTTGCAGACATCCTCCTGGACGACCACCGTCCCGAACTCGGTTCGAAATAGCGCACCGGTGGGACACACCTCCAGGCACGCAGCGCTGGTGCAGTGCTTGCAGACGTCCGAGCTCATCAGCCAGCGCAATCCTTCGGCGTCGCGATGCTCGGAGAGCCCGTTCTCCTGGGCGACCTGCATTCGGGCAGCAGCGTCGACGAAGGACTCGCTCGCGCTCTCGACGCTCAGCGGCTTTCGCTGCTCGACGAAGGCGACGTGCCGCCAGCTGTCGGCCCCGAGATGCCCGGTGTTGTCGTAGGAGCGCCCGGTGAAGTGCAGGCCGTCCTCGGGCACCTCGTTCCACTCCTTGCAGGCCACCTCGCACGCCTTGCAGCCGATGCAGACCGAGGTGTCGGTAAAGAAACCCATGCGCGGTCGTGCCTGCTCGGCGTAGGTGGCGGGCCAGGAGGCGGTGTCCAGCTGGTAGGTGCTCATGTGCCGCTGTCCTGCTCGCGGGAGTCGCTGGGGGCTTGGGCGCGATCGTGCGGCGCGTGCGCCTGCGCGCGCCGCCGGTAACCGGCGACGAAGTCGGTGAGCGCTGGCCCGCGCGGGCGCCGGCCCCCTACGATGTCGCACGTCGCGACCTTGAACTCGGAGATGTGGACGTTGGGGTCCAGGGCCAGCGAGGTCAGGTCGTTAGCGGAGTCACCCGTCGCATAGCCCGCCGTCCCCCAGTGGTAGGGAAGCCCGATCTGGTGGATGGTGCGTCCCTCGATGGTGAGCGGCGTCACCCGCTCGGTGACCAGCACGCGCGCCTCGACGGCGCTACGCGAGGTGACAATCGTGGCCCAGCCGCCGTGCTCGAGGCCGCGCTCGCGGGCGAGCTCGGGACTGACCTCGCAGAAGAACGCGGGTTGCAGCTCGGCCAGGTAGGGCAACGTCCGCGACATCGCCCCCGCCGTGTGGTGCTCGGTCAGACGGTAGGTGGTGAACACGAACGGGAACACGCCCGCGCCCGGCGCGCCGGCGGTCGGGTTGTAGTGGTTCTCCGGCCGCCGGAACTGCTCGCGTGCGGGACTGGCCTGCTGGGCATAGAGGAGGTTGGCGACCGGTGACTCCTGAGGCTCGTAGTGCGTCGGGAAGGGCCCGTCGGTAAGGCCGCTTGGGACAAACAGCCATCCCCGGCCGTCGGCCTGCATCACGAACGGCTTGTCCCCCCGCAGCGCGTCTTCGGCCTCCGCGTCATCGTCGGGCACGTAGTCCGGGGCCATCGTCGCCTTGAAGTCCGGGACGTCCTCCCCCGTCCACTTCTGCGCCTCGGAATCCCACCACACGTAGCGCTTGCGCTCAGACCAGGGCCTGCCTTGCGGGTCGGCCGATGCCCGGTTATAGAGGATGCGCCGGTTCATCGGCCACGCCCAGCCCCATTCGGGCGCGACCCAGCTCTGCTCCCTTCCCGGCCTGCGACGGTCGGCCTGGTTGACCTCGTCGGCGTAGCAGCCGCAGTAGATCCAGCACCCCGAGACCGTGGAGCCGTCTGCCTTGAGCGCGGTGTAGCCGTCGAGCGCCTTGTCCTGGGTCAGATCGACGCCGCAGATCTCACGTAGGACCGCATCGGCCCGGGGGTCCTCGTGCTCGCCTTCGGTCGGGTAGCTCCAGGTCAGGTCGAGTACGGCCCGGTCACGGGAGGCGGTGGACCCCACCAGCCTCTCGCGGACCCGGCGGCCCAGATGGAACATGAACCACAGCTCGGAGCGACAGTCCTGCGGCGGCTCGATCGCCTTTCGATGCCACTGCAGCAGGCGCTGGGTGTTGGTAAACGAGCCGTCCTTCTCGGTGTGGGCCGCGGCCGGCATGAAGAACACCTCGGTGGCGATCTTCTCGGTCTCAAGCTCACCGCTCTCGATCTCGGGCGAGTCATGCCAGAAGGAGGCGGTCTCGATCATCGAGAAGTCCCGCACCACCATCCAGTCGACGCTGGCCATGGCCAGGCGCTGAAGCTTGCCGTTGGCCGAGCCAACCGCCGGGTTCTCGCCCATGACGAAGAACCCGCGCAGCTTGCCGTCGCGCATGTCAAGCGTGGACTGGTAAGTCGAGTGATCGCCGTTGATGCGAGGCACGTGAGCAAAGCAGAAGTCGTTCTCGGCGGTCGCCGCGTCGCCCCACCAGGCCTTCAGCAGCGAGACCATGTACTCCCGGGTATGGCCCCAGAACCCCGCTGACGGCGCGTTCTCCTCGACGTACTGATCGAGGTCGGGGTTGTCCGGGTGGGGCATGGGCAGGTAGCCGGGCAGGATGTTGTACAGGGTCGGGATGTCAGTCGAGCCCTGGATGCTCGCGTGTCCACGCAGGGCCAGGATCCCCCCGCCGGGACGGCCCATGTTGCCCAGCAGCAACTGGATGATCGAGGCGGTCCGGATGTACTGCACGCCGACCGTGTGCTGGGTCCAGCCCACGCTGTAAACGAAGGCGGTCGTGCGTTCGCGCCCGGAGCTCGTGCACACGGACTCAGCGACCTCCAGGAAGGCGTCCTGCGGGATGCCGCATATCCGCTCGACCATCTCCGGGGTGTAGCGGCTGTAATGGCGCTTGAGCAGCTGAAAGACGCAGCGAGGGTCCTGCAGCGTGGGATCGCGCTCGGGGGGCTCGCCATGGCGTAGGAGATCGCCGCCGCCATGGGCTCCGTGGGACTGCTCCCCCGAGGTGGTCGAGCCTCCTCCTCCCTGCTCGCGCTTGCCCGCCGCCCCGGACGGGGCGCCCCCCTTGTAGGCCCAGCTCCCGGTGTCATAGCTGCTCGACTCGGGGTCCCAACCCGAGAAGAGGCCGTCAAGATCCTCGGCGTCACGGAAGTCGTCGCCGACGATCACGTCGGCGTTGGTGTACTTCTCCACGTACTCGCGGAACTCGCGGCCGTTGGCGAGGATGTGGTTGACGATTCCCCCCAGGAAAGCGATGTCGCTGCCGGCCCGCAGCGGCACGTGCAGATCAGCCACGGCGCTCGTGCGCGTGAACCGAGGATCGATGTGAATGATCTTCGCCCCGCGCTTCTTGGCCTCCATCACCCACTGGAACCCGACCGGGTGACACTCGGCCATGTTCGAGCCCTCGATGACTATGCAATCAGAGTTCTGCAGGTCCTGCTGAAATGTCGTGGCACCACCGCGACCGAACGAGGTCCCCAGACCGGGAACCGTGGAGGAGTGTCATATGCGGGCCTGGTTCTCGATCTGCACCGCGCCCATGGCCGAGAAGAACTTCTTGATCAGGTAGTTCTCCTCGTTGTCCAGCGTGGCGCCACCCAGATGGGCGAAGCCCATGGTCCGGTTGAGCCTGCGTCCCTGGTCGTCCTCGGCCTGCCAGCCCGCGTCCCGCGCGGCGATCACGCGGTCGGCGATCATGTCCATGGCCCTGTCGAGCGACAGCTCCTCCCACTCGGTTCCGTGGGGAGGCCGGTACTTGACCTTCATCTCGCGGGTGGCGCTGGTCACCAGCTGCTTTGAAGCGGACCCCTTGGGGCACAGACGGCCGCGCGAGATCGGCGAATCCGCGTCGCCCTCGATCTGGGTGATCTTCCCGTCGCGAACGTAGACGTCCTGACCGCACCCGACCGCGCAGTAGGGACAGATCGACTTGACCACCTTGTCCGCCCGCTCAGTACGCGGACGCAGCCCAACAGAGCGCGGCGACTGGGCGGCCTTCCCCAGACCGAGACGATCCTGGCTTACCTGCTTGAGCAGGGGCACGCTGCCCATCAGCTTTGAGCTCTTGATGTCATCACTCCGTTTGCGCTGGGACCAGAACAGCTGCGCCGGGATTCAACCGCAGCGTCGCGCGCTTGACAAGCTCGGTGTCACCAGGCTGACACGCGAGGCGTGCCCGGACCTCGGACAGCCCGCGCGAGCCGGACCTCGGACAGCCCGCGTGAGCCGACGAGTCCTCGCCCGCCCAGAGGTGCGCGCGAGCGTGACGGGTGAGCCCGGTCGCCCGTCGCCAGGCCGCTCGACGGGGCGCTCGGTAAGGGTCTCTCGGCCTCCGCAGCTATGCGACGGCCAGATTGCCCGCGAGTAGGCGCGAGCGCTCCATCGCGCGTCCGAACAGCGCGGCGAGAACCTCTGGGACCGGCGCCACCCGCCGCGCGAATCCGAGGTCGAGCGCGGCGAGCGAAAGGCCGTCGAGCAGGCGGAACGTGGCCGAGAACGGGTAGCGGGCGTATTGGCCGTCGTCCTGCCATGGACGGATGATGTCGCCCGGCCCGAGGAGCTCGGCCGCTGTGCGGTGGGCCAGCCGCACGCGCCGCACCGCCATGCCCTTGATGAGCAGCAGCCCGAGTCCGCGCTGCGTGCCGAACACGTTGGGCTCGGGGTCCAGTCACCCCGCTCCACCCGCTCCACGCGCACCAAGACGTGCCGCCGGGCGTGCTCGAAGCGTTCGGCGTCAAGGTCGGCGCCGAGTCCCGGATCGGCGTCGAGCAAGCTGATCGCCGCTCGGCTCACCCCGAGCCGTATAGCAAAGCGTGACTTCCAAATCCAGCCAGCGCACCGCCCTGGTCGCCCACGGGCACTGCATGGCGCTACCGAGCAGACTCGAGCAGTCGCAGATCGGCCTCCACGAGCGGGGGAACCACCCGGCGCTTGCGCGCGACCCACCGCAGCCCGCGTACGGCCTCCACGAGCCCCCGGCGAGCCTCCGGCAGACCCCCGGCCAGCCTCAGCGCCGAGACGGTCTGGGCCGCGGCGCGAGCCGGTGGGCGCCGCAGCCACGTCGACCACAGCCCGTTGCGCACCATCACCGTCTGGCGCTCAGCGCGAGCCCCGCTGGCTGGATGATGGTGGGCCACCACGTCCTCTACGTAGGCCAGGTCCCATCCGGCCGCCGCAAGGTCCATGGCCAGTAGCTGCTCCTCCCCTCCGAGCCCCAGACGCGGCTCGAACCCACCGACCTCGAGGAACGCGCGACGGCGCAGCACGGCCCCGCACGCGACGAAGCCGAGCACCGCGGGCCCGGGAAGCTCCCGGCCGAAGCCGGTCAGCGGGCTGCGGGCCATCTCGGTACACGTGGGATCCATCCGCTGCTCGGCGCCCACGAGGACCCGTCCGGCCACGAGGGCCAGACGCGGGTGCTCGTCGAGCAGCTTGGCGGCGCGCTCCAGTGCGCCGGGCGCCCACCAGGAGTCATCGTCGCTGAAGGCCACGTAGGGAGTCTCCAGCGCGCGCGCGCCGAGCGTGCGCGCGGCTGCACCGTGGTTGTGGGCCAGTGCGAGGACCGCCACCTCGCCCCGTCTCGGCGGCCGGCCGCCGACGGTCGCCGGGCTCAGCAGCCGTGCGCACGCCAGGGCACACAGGCGCTCCACGCTGTCGTCCTGCGACGCGTTGTCCACGACCACGACCGGAGGCGGCTCGGGCATCGCACCCAATATCTGCACGATGTGCAGCAGCGACTCGCAGCGGTTGCGCGTGGCCACCACCACGCCGACGCGGGGGGTGCGAGCCGCGCGAGTGACGCTCATGCGGCTCGGCTCGCGGTCAGCGCCCCAGCATGCTCATCGAGAGCTGTGAGCGCACTGAGCACCTCATCGACGGTGATCTCCAGCAGTCCGGGATCGGGACGCCGGCCGTGTGGATCGCCGCGCTTTCCGGCCCACAGGACGCGATGACGCGCGCGTCCCGGCGGCGGGCCCCACTCGTGCGGCGCGGTGGGGCCGAAGAGCACCACCGAGGGCGTGCCCAGAGCGGTGGCCAGGTGGGCCACCCCGGTGTCCCCGCACACCACCCGGCCAGCCGCGCCCACCAGTGCCGCCAGCTGGGCCAGGTCAGTGGTGCCCGCCAGTACCCGATCGGCCGGAAGACCGGCGTCGTGGGCCACATTGCGGGCGAGCGCGACCTCGCCCGGTCCCCCGCTGACGAGCACCTCGCGCCCGCGGTCGCGCTCGCGGCGCGCGACCACAGACCACGCGCGTGGCGGCCAGCGGCGGGCGGCGCTGCCCGCGCCGGGATGCAGCACCGTCGCTCCGAGGGCACCGCGCGCGACGGCCGGGGCAGCGGGTGCCCGGATGGACAGCGACCCTGGGCGGCACGCCACCCCGTGGCCCTCGAGCATGCGACACCAGCGCAGTACCTCGTGCTCGCCGGCTCGCCAGCTGGGACCCAACGCCGACTCGGGCACATCGGGATGTGAGAAGGCGAGCAGCCGACGAGGACGGCGCTCGAGCAGCACCCGATGACTCTGGGGGCCGGCGCCGTGCAGGTTGACGGCCACGTCCGGGCGCCCCAGCCGGTCATCCAGGCCACCGAGGGGAGCGCAGTCGGTCAGCTCGTGGACCACCGGCGCGCCCTCGGGCGTCGCGATCATGCTCAGCAGCGGTTCCAGCGCCAGCGGTGCGGCCAGCACCCGATGGTGGTGTGGGAAGGCGGTCGCGAGGCCGCGCAGGGCCGGAACCGCGCACAGCAGGTCACCCAGTCCCAGCGCCCGAAGGATCACCAGCAACGGCTCGCGGCCGTGGGGGACCGGGGTCACGGCCACGAAGTCTCGGTCGAGGGGCAGAAGACCAGCTCGCGCACCTCCACCCCCGGCGGACGGCCGAGCGCGAACACCACCGCCTCGGCGACCTCCTCGGGCGGGGCCAGGTATGCCTCCGGGGGAGGCTTGTACTTCGGATCGCGGTCGTCGAAGAAGGAGGTCTGCATGCCGCCCGGCACCAGCAGCGTCACTCCGATGCGCCCGGCGGTCTCTGCCGCCAGGGCGCGCGTGAACCCGACCACGCCGAACTTACTCGCACAGTAGGCGGTGGCATCGCTGAGCGCTCGCAGCCCGAGCGTCGAGCCGACCGTGACGACGTGACCCCCGCTGCGCTCCAGATGGGGCAACGCGGCGCGGACCACGGCGACGGTGCCGAGCAGGTTGACCATCACCACGCGCTCCCACGCCTGTGGCGAGACGTCCTCCAGACGGCCACAGCTGTCGGTTCCCGCGGCGGTGACGACGCCGCGGATCCCGCCGTGCTGCTCAGCCGCGCGCTCCACCGCGTCCTCCACCGCGCGCGTATCCGACACGTCCACCTCGAAGAAGGCCAGGCCCTCCCGCGGGGGACGGCGATCGAGCACCACCGGCGTGCCCCCGCGCTGCTCGACGGCGTCGGCCACCGCGGCGCCCAGGCCGGAGGCACCACCCGTCAGCAGCACGGTGCCCAGGTCAGCCGGCACGGTCGGCTGCCGCCTTCAGCATGGCTGTGGTCGAATGTCCGTGCAGGTAGGGCAGGACGCACACGCGTCCGCCGAAGCGCTCGACAACCTCACGCTCGGGCAGCTCCTGCGGATCGTAGTCCCCTCCCTTGACCCACACATCCGGGCGCACTCTCTCCAGCGCGTCCGCCGGGGTGTCCTCATCGAAGACCACGACGGCATCCACGCAACGCAGCGCCCCGATTACGCCGGCACGGTCACCCTCGGCGACCAGGGGTCGGCTCGGGCCCTTCAGCCGGCGCACCGAGCTGTCGGAGTTCAGGCACACGACCAAGCAGTCACCGAGCGCGCGAGCGGCCTCCAGCGTGTGCAGGTGACCGGCGTGCAGCAGGTCGAAGCAACCGCCCGTCGCCACCACGGTGCCACCTGCCCGGCGCAGGCGCTGAACCCAGGCCAGGCCGCCGTCGCCCGCACCCCGCTCGGCCGCTGTGGCGCGCGTGGGCTCCCGGCCGTCGTCGTCCTCGGCGCCGGTCGCCGCGGGCACGGCATGCGGTCGGCCCGCAGCCGAGCGCCGTGCGCGCCGCCGGCGCGCCAGGACGCCGATGGCGGCGGCTCCGCCGCGGGCGACGAAGTCCGTGGCGGCCGCGACCGCCGTCCGCACCGCGTCCTCGATGTCGGCGCCGTCGGCCAGCGCTCCGGCCACGGCCGAGGAGAAGCGGTCGCCAGCTCCGCACGGGTCGCCACCCGCCGCGGCGGCGGCGGGCACAGTGGTCACGGTGCCCGCGCGCGCGAGCAGCGCGCCGTGCTCGGCACAGGTGACGCAGACCGCGGCGGCCTGCCAGCGGTCGACCAGGGCCAGGGCACTCGCGGCCGCGGCGTCCGAGGCCGCGTCCAGCGCGGCGTCGGGCAGCCGGGGCGAAAAAGCGGCGGCCTCGGCCTGGTTGGGAGTGACCAGGGTGGCGCCAGCGACCGGCTCGGGCCCACGAGGATGTGGGTCCCAGACCACCGGGCGCTCACCCACGACGGCCTCCAGGGCGCCCCGGATGGCCGGGTGGGCGGCGACTCCTCGGCCGTAGTCGGCCACCAGCACGGCGTCGGCCCAGCCGATGGCCGCGCGCGCGCCCGCGGCGAGCCCGCCCCGGATCCTCGCGGGCGCCCCGCCGCGATCCACGCGCAGCAGCGAGCGTCCCGCGCTGCGCACGCGAACCTTCTCCGGCGTGGGACCGTCAAGGCCCATGTCGATCAGCTCGACGCCCTGGTCGGCGAGCAGCCGCGCCAGCTTGCGCCCTGACTCGTCATCGCCCACGGCACTGATGAGCGTCACCTCGCGACCGTCACACGCGGACAGTGCGGCGGCCAAACCACCGCCGCCTGGACGCGCGCGCAATGACCGCTCATCGACGACGGGCACCGGGGCATCCGGGCACATGCGCGTCACAGTGCCGTCCAGATCGCGGTCCAGCAGCGCGTCGCCGATGACCACCAGCGCGCTCACGCCGGTACCCGCCGGCGTGCCGGGACACGATTGGCAGAGCGCTTCCCCGCGCGCGAGGACCTGCTGCGGTCACCGGAGTGCTCGCGCAGGGCGACCTCGCGGTCCACGGCGGCGCACAGCATGTGGATGGCCACCAGATGAAGCTCCTGCACCGTGGCCGTCGAAGCGCCCGCCAGGCACGCGGCCTCGTCACACAACCCGCTCAGGGATGTGTCGCCCTCTCCGCACAGCGCCCACGTGCGCAACCCGACGTCGCGGGCGGCGCGCACCGCGGCCAGGACATTCGGGCTCTCCCCCGAAGTGCTCAGGGCCACCAGCACGTCGCCGGCGCGCCCGTGTGCGCGCACCTGGCGCGCGAACATCTCATCGACTCCGTAGTCGTTGGCGATGGCCGTGCATGCGGAGGTGTCAGCGTGCAGGGAGACCGCGCTCAGCGGCTGTCGCTCCGTTTGATAGCGCCCAACCAGCTCGGCCGTCAGGTGCTGAGCCTGGGCGGCCGAGCCGCCGTTGCCTACCGCCAACAGGCGACCGCCGGCGAGCAGGGTGCCGGCCAGCTGCTCGCCCCATGCCTCGATGCGCTCGATCTCGCCCTCCAGACGACCCAGTGCCTCGGTCAGCGCGCTGAAGTGCTCGCGTCCGCTGGGCACGAGGGCGTATGGGCGGGCGCGGTCGGTGCGCGTGGCCGGTCTGCGAGCGTCGGCCTGACGCGCGTAGACGTCAAGCGTCGCCGCAGCGATGCGTCCCCAGTCATACAGGCGCCGCGCGCGCTCGGCCCCGGCGCGGCCCAGCGTGCGCCGACGCGGGGCGTCGGCCAACAGCGCCGCCAGCACCCCGGCCAGGCGCTCGGGGTCGCGCGGAGGCACCTGCACACCGGTGACCTCATCCACGACGGTGTCGATCATGCCGCCGACGGCGGAGGCCACCACCGGCTTGCCACAGGCCATCGCCTCCAGCGGCACGATCCCGAAGGGCTCATACCAGGGCACGCTGACCACGGCGTCCGCCGACCGCAGCAGCGCGGGCACCTGGTCGCGCTCCACGCGTCCGCGCAGCGTGACCCGGTCACACACTCCGACCTGCTCGGCCAGAGCCAGCAGTCGCCGAGCCTCGGGGTCCTCGTCGAGGCGCTCGTACGCGGGACCGCCGGCCACCACCAGCTCGACGTCGGGTAGCAGGGCCAGCGCCGAGATCACGTTGCCGATGCCCTTGCGCTCGACCAGTCGCCCGACGGTGACCACCCGGCGCAGGCCGGGACGCTGGCGCTCGCGCGGCCCGTCGGGCCTGAAGCGCTCGAGGTCGACCCCGCACGGGATCACCGTGAGGTGGTCGCGCGGTGCTCCCAGGCGCATGAGCTCAAAGACCTCGTCGGTGCATGTGGCCACGACCTCCTGGGCACGGCGCATGAGGTCGCGCTCGATGGCGATGCGCTGGGGTGGGCTGGTGTCCCTGTCGCCCTGATAACGGCGCTTGACCACTCCCAGCGCGTGAAAGGTCTGCACCACCGGGATACCCAGGGGTCGGGCGGCGCTCAGCGCCGCCAGGCCCGACATCCAGAAGTGGGCATGGACGAGATCGGGAGGCCGGCGGCGCCACACCCGTGCCAGTTGCTCGGCGAAGGCGTCCATGTGGCCGAGCAGTTCGTCCTTGGCCAGCATGGCGGCCGGACCGGCGTTCACGTGGTGAACGGTCACCCCGGGCGCGAAGTCCGTCCACTCGGGCTCACCGGGATCCTGCCTGCGGGTGTGCACGGTGACCTCGGCGCCACGGCGGGCAATGGCCCGGCTCAGCTCGGCGACGTGCACGTTCTGCCCGCCGGCGTCGACCCCGCCCAGCAGCGCGAGCGGGCTGGCGTGTTCGGAGACCATCGCGATCCTCATGCGGCGACCTGCTCGAGCAGCTCGTCCCAGCCGGTCAGGAAGCGATCCAGGCCGTAGCGGTCCAATGCCGCGCGGCGCGCCGCCCTGCCGACCTCGCGTGCGCGCGCGGGCTCGGCCACGAAGGCCCGCGTGGCGTCCACCAGAGCGTCCACCCGGGTGGAGACCAAGCCGGCTGCCGGCGGCACCGCCTCGGGCACCTCGGTGGTGGCCAGCGCGACCACGGGCATGCCGAGGTGCATGGCCTCGATCAGCGAGAGTCCCAACGATGTCCAGCGGATGGGATGCAGGTATACACGCCGTCGAGCCATCTCGTCGTGCAGGCGCTCCTGGGGCATGTCCTCGCTGCCGCCGATGGCGCCGGCGCCCATCCCAAAGACGTCGATGGGCACCACTTCGCCCAACCGCTCGAGCAGGTCGGTTCCGGTCACACGCGCGCGCCGGCGCGCCTCGTTGATGACCACGGCCGAGCGCGGCAGCTCACCGGTGTAGCGGTAGCCGGGATCGATGATGCCGTGCTCGATAACCCGCGTGGGCGTGTCCCCGGCATCCCAGAACAGGTCGTTGAAGTGGGTCACGTGCACCAGGGTCAGATCCGGGCGGTCAGCGGCGGGATGGCGCATGTGGGCGATGCGCCCCTGGGGCGCGTTGTGCTCGACGTAGACGGTGGGCAGGTCACGTCCGGGACGGCGCCCGCCCAGCCAGCGCTCGGCCAGCTCGTGCAGCTCATGGGGACGCTGGACGACGAGCACGTCGATCTCGGCGTGGGCCAACGCCTCGGGGCTCAGCTCACTCACGGTGTCGGGCCAGCTCCACGTGCGTGCCCGCCCGCGCCCGTCGGCACCGCGGTCTGGCAGTACCGGCACCACGTAGCGGTGCTCGCCCTGCACGAACGCGGTCGTCCAGGATCCGTGCACGTGCCAAAGCGCCACGTTCATGCCGCCACCGCCGAGCTCGCCGACCGCTCGCCGTCACCGGGTGACAGGCGCTCGAGCGCATCCAGCACGGTCGCCACGCTCAGGCCCTCCAGGCAGGGATGGCCGGGCACCGGACAGGTGCGCGCCCGGCAGCCCGCACAGGGGACTGGTTGGTAGAGGATCTCGTGCGCCACGCCCCACGGGCGCCAGCGCACGACGGGTACGGTCGGGGCGAACAGGCAGACCACTGGGGTGCCCACCGCCGCGGCCAGGTGGGCCGGTCCGGTATTGCCCACCACCACGGCCTGCGCGCCGGCGAGAACCTGGGCCAGCGTGGCCATGTCGGTGCGTCCGCCCAGGTCTGAGACATCGCTGGCATGTGATCCGCTCACGCGGGCGGTCAGCGCGCGCTCGGCGGGCCCGCCCGTCACCACCACGCGCCGCCCGCGCGCCACCAGGGCATCGACGAGCTCGGCGTTGCGCGCCGCCCCCCAGGCCCGGGCAGACACCGACGCCCCCGGATGCACGACCACGTAGGGCGCCTGCTCCGGAGCAGCCCTCGCGGGCGCGTCGCGTGGGTCACGGCGCACGAGTTCGGCTTGTCCCACGCGGTCGACCGGGGGTTCGCCGCTCAGGGCGCGCACGGCCAGCCGCAGGTCATCTCCTGACGGCGGCGCGTAGCCGAGGGTGGCCACCAGCGACAGTGAGCGCTCGACCTCGTGCAGCTCCTCCTCGACGCGGTGGCGCACGCTGAGAAGCGACCCCGGGTAGTCGTCGCTGATGGCGGCCACCTCGGGCACTCCGGCGAGGCGCAGCAGGAGGGCCAGGGGCAGCGCACTCTGGTGAAAGGAGGTCAGGACGATGGCCTGATCCAGTCTCGCGGCGGCCAGGCGGCGCACCAGCTCAAGGGTCTGATCGGCGTCCACCGGATCAGGCTCGGGATCGATCCAGGGCGCACGGTGGCAGATGACCTCATCGACGCCGGGAAGCAGTCGAGCCGCCTGGAGTCCGCGAGGGCCACAGAGCAGCGTCACGCGCCGCGCGCCGGCGGCCACCGCGCGCACGGCCGGCCCCGCGAGCAGCACGTCTCCGTCGTTGTCCATGCGCGCCACCAGGACGTGCGCGCTCATTTCGACGCCTCGGGGGTACCCTGAACGGCTTCGGTGGGAGTCTCAGAGCCGTCGGGCTCGCCCAGCACGAGTCCCACCGCCGCGAGCAGGTCGGTGGCGGTCAGCGGCGCCTGTGCGATCTCCTCAGCCCGCGTCTGAGCGGTGGGGACCAGTACCCCGCGCGCACCCGCTGCGCGTGCGGCGGCCATGTCGGCCCCGATGTCGCCGATGACCACGCACTCGGCGGGGTCGACCCCCAGCTCATGCGCGGCTCTGATCACGAGCCCGGGCGCGGGCTTGCGACACGTGCAGCCGTCCTCGGCCCCGTGCGGGCAGTACAGCCAGGGTCCCACGGGTCCGAGCAGCTCCTCGGTGCGGCGGTTGACCGCCTCCACGTCGGCCGCGCTCAGCAGCCCGCGCGCGACGGCGCTCTGGTTGGAGACCACCGCCGTCGGCACCCCGGCGCGGCGCAGCCGCTCAAGCGCCTCCCGGGCTCCGGGCATGGGGCGTACGCGGTCGGGATCGCCGTTGTAGGGGACGTCCTCCACGAGCGTTCCGTCGCGGTCGAACAGGACCGCGGCCGGCCACCCAGCCGCCTGCTCGGCGTCAGGAACAGGCACCGCGCCCGTCGCGGCCAGCGGGGTGACGCGGCGGTAGCGCAGACGGCCCCACAGATGGGCAGCGGTGGCCAGCGGTCCCATCAGCACGCTCGTGGCCAGCATGGTGGCCACCTCGACGGGGGTGCGCGGGCCGGGCGCCAGGCGCGCCAGCGCGAGCTCCGCGGTTCCAGCCAGCCAGCCGACCGCCGCCGGCACCGCCGCCCCCCGTCGCCCAGCCGCCACAGCGCACAGGGCGCCCGCCCCGGCGAGCGTGGTCAGGGCGTGGCCGGGAAGGCGTCCACGAGGCGCGCCGGCCTGCGCACGCCAGCGTGGCCCATGCAGGCGGCGCATGAGGACGTCGTCGGCGTTACCGGCCTGCGCCCGCAGGCTCACCCACGGACCGGCGGGTGACACGGGGTGGACGACATGGCGCTTCCCCGCGGCGATGGCCCAGCCGGCCCGCGTGAGTCGCAGCCCGAGGTCGGAGTCCTCCCTGTAGGCCCGGGCGAAGCGCTCGTCAAAGCCGCCGACGTGCTCAAGG
>JAABUQ010003481.1_pt1 | contig 28800 bp, 20 predicted proteins | sample 5560001 | NCBI WGS metagenome assembly JAABUQ01 (sample SAMN10711888, study PRJNA513371) | rock metagenome | isolation source: Antarctica rocks | place: Antarctica: Victoria Land, Finger Mt nord | collected 2015-12-18 | reverse complement strand
TTGATGTCCCACATTAATCAACCGCTCTAACATACGGACATCTGTTTCCAATGTCGCTGGATTGGGATCGTGTAACAATTGCCAGAGCAAGCGCAAAATTAACTGCTCTAATATTTGCTTTGCTTCTGGCACGTTGATCTCACATCTTAGGTGAGCCGCTTCTGTCGCGATCGCTTCTAGCTCTGCTAGGTGATTCCAACTTAACTGCGATCCTAAATCTTGCTCTAGCGATCGCACTAAACTTAAACAGCGATGTCCCAGCGCCACCTCTGCTGCTACTTGCAACTCTGGCGGTACTAACAGTCCATCGCGGTGAAATGCCATTAGTACGCCATAGTTATCTCGGTACACCTGGGTATAAAGCTGATTCAGACGAGTTAAAGTTTCCTGATTCAACAGCCGCATTAAACGATGTCGCTCTTCGGCAAACAAATTCTGCAAACTGTAAGTCTGGTCCCCGAATAACCGAGTCATTACCAAAATCGTTTGGGCAGCACTGGCTTGTTGAAAAGCTTCAAATAGCTTCTCTTTCAGTTGGCTGTAGGCGCGCCGTCCACTAAAAGGTTGAATGCAACAGTGGAAGTCCCACCCACCTACGTGGAGAACAGCAAAGACTAAATTTTCGCTTTCCCAGGTAATTTCTGAAATTAGTCGTACCTGCCCTACACTAAAAGTCAGCGGTCCTAAGTGTTGTAACTGATAGTCTAGTTGCTGAACGGCATAGCAATAAACGCGCCGCTCAGAAGGGTGACGGACAATACATGAAAGTGGGATCGAGCCATCACTTTGAGTTCTGACTTCTGACTTGTGTTTGCCAAATAGTGAAGTAATGGCGTACTGTGCTGCCACTTGCTTGAAACTAATTTGGGCTGTCAATACCAGTTGACGATAAACTTCGGCACCAGTTCTGAAGTCAACATTACTAGGAGCTTGAGCCAAGCGTTTGAGTAAGCCTTTTTCTAGCTGCACTCCGGCGACATCTCCTGCTAGTTCTAAGGCTCTGGCAGCATATCGGAGAATTTGTGTTCCTTCCGGTCGAGAAATTTCTTCAAAAAACCAGCCACAACTGGTATACATCAATAAAGCATGACGCTGCATTTCCAATAAACGCAAAGCGTCTACTTGTTCTGCTGCTGTTAGCTTGTGGTTTTGATGGCGAGATAGGAACTGACTGACATTAATCGGAGAGCGATCTAGCACTACCTGAATATATGCATTTCTTGCCGCCCAAGGATCGCGGAATACAAGTCTTCCAGCTTCCTCATAAATTTTGATTAACTGATCCCGCAGCCAATCCAAAGCATTGCGTAAAGGGCGACGCCATTTTTGATGCCAACCGCCTTCACCACCGCAACCACAGTCGTCCTGCCACCGATCCACACCGTGAGCGCAACTCCAAGCTGTTACTGACTTCAGTTCCACCTCCCAACTAGGAGGACTCAGACTGAGGTAATGAGCATAGTTTGTCACCGTCCAATCTTGACGCGGAAACTCTTCTAAAAAGGCATAGGCTAAAGTTTTCTCAGTCCCGCCTTTGTGATGCCCAAAAGTTTCTCCATCTGTGGCGACAGAAATTAACTGCGCCTGGCGGTAATCCCCGCGTACTGCTTGCCCAATTCGTCCGACTAAATGGTGGGAATTGTACAAGACATCGCTAAAGCCCATATCTCGCGAGATCGGACCATCATAGAAAAAGATGTCGATGTATGGAGTGTCTGCCAGTGGGGGATCGCCTGGTTCGGTGAGAAAACAGCGATAAGGACGGGTAGCATCAATTTGATTACCACCGACTTCCTGCCACTGACTCACTGGTTGCTCATCTGTAGGTAGAGGGCGGCAACGTTGAGCTTGAGAGGGAGCTAAGACAATAAACTTAATTCCTTCTGCTACCAAAGCTGTCAGTGTGGGGTAATCCACCGCCGCTTCCGCTAGCCACATTCCTTCGGGATCGCGTCCGAAGCGCGAACGAAAATCTGCTTTGCCCCAGCGGATTTGAGTCTGCTTATCCCGCTCGTTGGCAAGTGGCATGATGATGTGATTGTAAACCTGAGCGATCGCATTACCATGACCGTTGAGGCGATCGCAACTCTGACGATCTGCTTCTAAAATCCGCCGATAAACTTCCACATCGTAGCGTTCTAGCCACGACATCAGCGTTGGACCGATATTAAAGCTCAAATACTCATAATTATTGACGATCCCCACCAGTTCGCCTTGCTCGTTCAAAACTCTGGCAAAAGCATTCGGACGATAGCATTCGTAGTGAATTCGTTCATTCCAGTTGTGGAAAGGCGATGCGCTGGGCTGACGCTCAATTGCCTCTAGGTAAGGATTTTCGCGCGGCGGCTGGTAAAAATGACCGTGAACAGTTACGTAAACACCTTTAGCTGTTTGTAATGGTGTTACCGAATGGCTATTATCCAGCAATGGGGTGAAATTTGACTCAGCCGTAGCTGATCTAGAAGCAGTAGAAGTCATGCAATATTTCCTAAGTGACTACTCTAGGTCTGTAGATGGCATAACAGTGAACCTTGCTACAGAACTAATCAACTATCAAACGCTAACTGGCGCTGAGAGTCATAATTGAAGCTCGACAGAAGAGTGTTCTGCTATTATGCCTTGGCGGCTTTTCTTTAGGTGAGGTAACTCAACCACCCGTCTCAAAAGCAGTCCGGTTAGTGGGTAGCTATTTTGCCGCACCACTGATGCTACTGCAACTTAGTTTAGTCTTACCACAACAACAAAGTTTTTTTCAATGTGGTTTGATCATTTTACCTGGGTTGGCGATCGCTCATCCATCTTTTCAAGACAGCGAAAAGTTGCCAGAGGGGGTTTCCCCCGTCGCAAACTTTTCAAGACAACGTTTTGTTACAGGAAGAACAGTACGATTTTACACCATGTCTATTAAGAACATCGTTTTTCTCGTTTTACTAATTTTTATCCCAATTTCCCTTGCCGCTCACTTCCTAGAGTGGGGATCGCTCGCTATTTTTATCACATCGGCGCTAGCAATTATACCTTTAGCTGCTTGGATGGGTAGCGCGACAGAAGAGATCGCTGTAGTTTTAGGTCCAACTTTGGGAGGTTTACTCAATGCCACCTTTGGCAACGCTACTGAATTAATTATTGCCTTAATCGCCCTTAATGCCGGATTAGTAGATGTCGTTAAAGCCAGCATTACAGGTTCGATTATCAGCAACTTACTCTTAGTCATGGGTTTTTCCATGCTGCTTGGAGGTTTGCGCTACAAGGAACAAGAGTTTCCGCCAACAGCGGCACGGATGAATGCTTCCTTGATGAACCTTGCCGTGATCGCCATCTTGCTACCAACTGCAGTAGATTTCACTTCCCAGGGAATTGATGAGTCCACCATGCAGCGTCTTTCTGGCGGTGTCGCGCTTGTACTAATTCTGGTGTATGGCATGACTTTGCTATTCTCAATGAAAACTCACTCTTACCTTTACGATCTGGCTTTAGCTGAGTCAGCCCAAATTGAAATCGCCCAGGCAAGTTTAGCTCCTGAGCAGCCAGAAGCAAAAGTCAATCTATGGTTTTGGATCGGGATCTTGCTGGGAGCAACCTTACTAGTAGCACTTGAGTCAGACTTACTGGTTGATTCCTTAGAAGTAGCAACATCTCAGTTAGGTTTGACTGCACTATTCACAGGGGTGATCGTTGTTCCCATCATTGGCAACGCGGCTGAACATGCTACAGCAGTTTCTGTCGCCATGAAAAACAAGATGGATCTGTCAGTTGCCGTCGCGGTGGGATCGAGCTTACAGATTGCCTTGTTTGTCGCGCCAGTCTTAGTTCTAGCTGGCTGGATCGTTGGTCAACCAATGGATCTAGATTTCAACCCATTTGAATTAGTCGCTGTGGCAGTGGCGGTATGGATTGCCAACTCTATCTGCTCTGATGGTCGGTCAAATTGGTTAGAAGGCACATTGCTATTAGCTGCATATACCGTTCTAGGGCTAGCGTTCTATTTCCATCCAGTAATAGAGAGCATGGGTTGAACTGATTTCAGTCCCTTAGATCTTGGCTATTTTGGGGAAATCAGCTCAAAGGCAGGACCAGAGCCGATTACAGGTATTTTTAGGTTAAGTAGAAGGCTAGTTATGCGAAGCTACCATGAATTCTTTATAAAGTTTTTATAAAGTTCTGTTTTTCGCCAATAATTAAATTATTCTTAAGAAGTCAGCGAATTAATCAAGTTTCTGATAAAGCAGCCCCAGAAAAGATCGAGTGCAGTGAAAAAGCTCTAACTCTCTAAGTAGTTCAATCTTAACCCTTGGAATTGTTAGGCAAGCTTCCTGATTGTACAAGACTTTAATTGTGCCAGCAACGACCATTACTGTTAGTACCTCATTTTCTGAACAGACTAACCAGAAATCAGTCCCACTTACTACTCGTCAAAATTCTATCCAGGAGAAAGAGAATGAACCGTCTAGCTTTGACCTCAACAACTTTTGCTTTTTTGGCTGTTCTAGGTAGTTCTGCACTTCCTGCCCATGCAGTCACTTTAGGATCTTTAATCTCTACTAGTACCCCCTTTACAGACCTATTCGGCAACAGATATAGCAACTTTAACTTCGTCAATAGCACCCATATACCTGCGTCTGATGTGTCTTTAACAGCCGACCAGATCACCGTAAATCAAGTTCCCATCAACATAGGATTTGGTATCGAGTTTGGAGGAAGTTTTAATGCCAAAGCTGGGCAGATCAATGATTACATTATATCCTACAATGTAACTGCTGCTCCTAAGAGTGGGATAAATGGCATTGGGCTAGCTACTAATGGTAGTGCCGATCCGGGTACCACGGCATTAGTTAACGACACTGTCTATGACGCTAATAACCAAATTGGGTCTTTAGTATCTAAATACCCACCTAATGGACCAGGTAAAAGCTTTAATCAAATTTTCACAAACAATTACTCTAGCTTGCTTGTGCAGAAAGATATTAATCTGGATGGTTCTGCAAGTTCCGATCCTAACAGCTTAGCTAGTATTTCAATCATCGATCAAACGGTGACCAATGAAAATTCAAACATTCCGGTTCTTACGCCAGAACCTTCCGAAGTATTAGGAACATTAGCATTTGGCGCTATCGGCGTATTCTCCTACCTACGACGCTTACAATCAAGTAAATAGAGCTACTGAGCAATTTGAACAATTCGACACAAATTTTCCGGCTCACGAATATAGCATGGGTAGGTTGAGTATCTGATCATGACCCCAAAGTCAATCTGGATTTATCAGACCCATGCTTTTCACCTAAATAACTTCAGTAGCAGACAGTAGGTGCAACGTTGTAACAATTAACATTCAATCATTGAAGGTTGAGTGCTATTGACATATAATCTACTTCTCTACCATAAACGAGATGCGTGTCGAAGGCAAACAATGCGATGTATTTGTCATGAGACATCATTATCTGAGGTGAGTTGTGCGATTTAGTGTTCGGTGGTACAAATAGGAGTTAACCTTGTGAGTCTGATCAAAAGCTTGGTAAAAATCCATATAAGAGCTGGAGCAATCGCTCTGCTAAGTTTTTTTTTATTAGCTAAGTCTGGAAAGGCGGTAATTCTAACGGTAGATGATAATGGCTCTTACACCACAAGAGCAGACGATCTGGGTAACCCTCTCCCGGCGGGCACAAATACTATAGCTAACTTGGGATTTAATATGGTCCCGGTTACTGATAGTAATTTACCAGACGGTGCGATTGTACCGTCACTTACGTCAGTAGATGGCATCATAACTTTCACTCCAGCAACAAACCCTTTACATGGAACAGTTCCCAATACGTTTGCTACGTGGAGTCATGGTTATACAGGTCCTGTATATTTATTCACTAACTCTATTGCTACGATTGTCTTACCTAGTGGTGTTCGAGCCTTTGACTTTTTTGCGCAACCAAACAGCTTTGGCTCAACTGCTTTGATCGCAACTGCTACTGACGGTAGTCAAGCTGTTTTGTCTCAAAACGTGAATGGCTCTGCCGGTGCGAAATACTTTGGCTACTATCTCTCACCTGATGACAAGACATCAATCGCATCTGTTTCCTTCGTCCCATCAGCAAATCCTGGAATTCCATCAACACCAGCACAAAAAAGTAATACTCAGATTGCATTTGAGAATAGTGGCGGTACCACACCCGCAGATGTTCTAGATACTGTGTTTGCTGTCGGTGAGCTTCGTGTTAGTGCTGCTTCTATCCCTGAACCATCTCATGAATTGGGCACACTAGCCTTTAGTGTTTTAAGTGCAGGTTATTTGCTCAAGCGTCAATTAAAGAAAGGGCAAGCTAGTTCAACCTTATAAGACTCGCTCCAAATTTTATATCCATAGCAAAATATTGTTGGCACTCAAGTCCTGTTTTCAAGGGCTTGCTTTTTGCTGCCGTCGATTTTAAGGTAGCAAGTTCACTCATCCAGGTTTGAATTTAAGACAAATCTCTGCAAAAATTCCTCAGGGCAGGCACCAAAATCGTTATCTGCTTATTTTTCTGGCGGTTTAGTTACCTAATATTTCTCATTTGTCATCTATTTTGAGATGAGTAAGACTAGTAGTTTAACCGAATCTTCATCATAGCTTCACATTATGTGACTGAGTTTAACTGGAATTTTACTAAAACCTCAGACGAACTTATCTTAATTTAGCTGAAATTTCACTTAAACTTGACGGTTTGAAACTGAATTTTACGAAATATTCATTATAATCACACAAATCTCGCCTGGTTTCAGGCGATCGCATTATTAAATTTGTCAGTAATCTCTCGGTTGTAAACATTCATTTCTAAATTGTATATATTGAATTGTTGGTAAATTTAATTCGCGTCATGGAGTTTCAAGACACATAATCAGATAATTTTACTGCTTTTTTGAAATGTCTTGTTCCAGAAAAGCTTGTATTAACCCTGAAAAGCTGTCTGTACTTATTTCTGTTACTAATGTTCTGCTTGATTACTTGTAATCGATAAAAAGATGAATCAAATTCGAGCTTTGTAGCCAACGTGTTTTGAAAATGTCAGGTCGCGAAACCCAACGCTGTCGATCAATGCAATAAAGATGGCAGGAGATTTACAAGGTGTAACTATTTTACAACAGATATTAGTTCTTCTAAAAGACTCAATATCTAACTGAAACCGAAACTCAGTTTTTTTGCATAGTTATCTTCAGGGTTGCCCTGACAAATTTCTACTGTCTTGAAAAGTAACCTTATGCCGGAAACTCGGCATCGATCGACTTTTTGCTCATCTTCATCTTACACAAGGAGAACGAAACTATGAAGAAGTTACTACTAGGCACTTTATTGTTGGTTAGTGTGACCGTAATTGACTTACCTGCGATGGCGCAGTCTGACTCTACACCTGTTTGTTCTAACGATCAGCCTGATGGGTATGCTAGCTGTCACGCAGTTGTCAGCAACTCAGCTTCCCCGTTTGCCGGCAGTCTTCCCACTGGGTATGGTCCTAGTCAGTTCTTAACTGCCTATCAGCTTTCAGGCATGGCAAGTACGCCCACAACAATTGCTATCGTTGATGCTTATGATAGTCCCACAATTGAAAACGACCTGAATGTTTACAGCCAAACTTTCGGTTTGCCTGCTTGTACTACAGCAAACGGCTGTTTCAAGAAAGTAAACCAGAGTGGGCAGCAGAGTAATTACCCGCAAGCTAACTCTAGTTGGGGTCTAGAGATTTCACTTGATGTAGAAATAGCGCACGCCATTTGTCAAAACTGTAAAATAATACTTGTAGAAACTAACTCCAACTCTTTTCAAGATTTAGGGAGTGGTGTTAATCGAGCCGTCAGCATGGGAGCTACTATAGTCTCAAATTCTTATGGCGGGAGAGAATTTCCATCAGAGAGTACCTTCTTTGACCCTACATATTACAACCACCCAGGCGTAACAATCGTTGCGTCATCTGGAGACTATGGCTATGGCGTTCAGTATCCTGCGGCTTCACCGTATGTTACTGCTGTCGGTGGTACAACACTTGTTCTAAATTCAGATAATACTCGTAGTAGCGAGACAGTTTGGAGTGGCACTGGCTCTGGTTGCAGTCAGTACGAATCTAAGCCTAGATGGCAACCGGATAGAATGTGTAAAAATCGGACAGTTGTTGATGTGGCAGCAGATGCCGATCCCAGTACTGCTGCGGCAATTTATGACTCGACACAATCTCCATATGGTATCGGGTGGTTGACAGTTGGTGGAACAAGTTTAGCTGCACCATTAGTTGCAGGTGTATATGCACTAGCAGGTAATACAACTTCTGTAAATGCCGCATCACATATCTACAGCAATACTGCTATTCGCCGCCTCTATAGAGTCAGTTCCGGTGCTAATGGCAGTTGTAGCAGTACTTACTTATGTGATGCATCTTATGGGTACACACAGTATGGTTACAACGGACCTACTGGGTTTGGGACACCAATCGGTCCTGGTGCTTTCTAATAAATTTCTCAAAGAAACTGGGTAAAAGTCAAAGAGTAATCAATCCCTTTCCCTTTTACCCTTAACCATTACCCCGACTTGAAAAAGTCTACTGCTGTCGATGTTGCTCTAATAACTGTTGCGCTCTGGGTTTGTAGAGCAAATAGAATATAGACTCAATGTAACGCATCAAGTCTTCTCGATTTTCCTTGGAAGTGAAGTTCCAGAACCCATAAATTTTCGCCAGCGATAGCAGCCGCGTGGTGTGAATTTTCCAGGTGTAGGTGCTGTACACTCGGTCAATAGCTCGTGTAGAAATCTCGTACCAATAGTTAGAATTTTGTTCGCATTTGGAGACGAAATCTAAAATCTTTGCTGCTGTCTCCTCTAAATGCGTCGGATTAATGTAGAAGCCATTCACTCGATCCTGAATAATTTCCAAAGGACCACCAAACTGCGTTGCGAACGTTGGTAGCCCTGAAATCATTGACTCTAGAACTGTTAAACCAAAGGCTTCAAACAAAGCAGGTTGGACAAAAATACCCTGACGATCGGCAATTACTCGATAAATCTCGCCAGATTCAGTTTTGGAAAGACGCACGCCCAGCCACCGAAATTTACCTTGGAGATTGTACTGCTCAATAATTTGGTAAAGCTTGATAATTTCATCGCGTTCTTCATTATCGCCTGATTCCTCCACGCGCAATTTACCCGCAACCAAAATTAAATTGCAGCGTTCTTGCAATTCCTTGCCCTTACCAAAACATTCTGCCAAGCCTGTGAGATTTTTAATTCGGTCAAGACGTGCCATTGAAAAGAGCGGACGCTTGCTGGGATCGTCTAACTTACCAAAAATTTGACTGGGGTCTTCCACAGTAAACATCATTGCTTCCATCCGTTCGCGAGCGCTAGCAATTCTGTCTTCTACTTTTGAGTAAGGAAAATAGTAATTATCATTCACTCCAGGAGGTACTACATTGAATTTAGGACTAAATAGCTCAATTCCCTTCACCACATGGTAAAGTTCTGGCATTGTAAAACATTGGTATGATTCGTACTGCCCTACACTATCAGGAGTTCCAGCAATTTCCTGATAAGTACTGCTAATAATAAAATTAGCCGCATTCATCGCAATCAAGTCAGCAGTGAATTGCAGTGAAAAATGATACTTATCTTCTAAATCTTGCCAATAAAGGTTACTAAACAGATACTTTGACTTTTCCAAAGCATGGGCAATGTTGCACTGAGTCACCTTCATCCGCCGCGCCAGCAGAAATGCCAATAAATTACCATCAGAATAGTTGCCAACAATCAGATCTGGGTTGCCTTGAAACTCAGAACGTAGTTCATTCTCGGCATCAATTGCCAAAGTTTCTAGATAAGGCCAAAACTCAAACCGTGAAATCCAGTTTTGAGTAATCTTCGGATTAAATTCCCGCAAAGGTACTCGCAGAATCCAAGCATTTTCAGTGCCGTGGACTTTCTCTAAGCGTTGGTTGCACAGAGTACCATCACTATTAGGGATCAAGCGGGTAAGAATAATTACTTTTGGTTTAACACCCAGACTATCCAAACCAGCCAAGGTTGTATCTTCTTGTAGTTGTTCTTCTAGACTTTTCGCTTGATCGAGGACGTAGACGACTTGACCGCCAGTATCAGGACGACCTAACACCCCTTCTTGCCCAAACCAACCATGTGTAGATACTAAGACGATCTTAAAGATCATCGGGATACGCGAGATGAAAGCTTCCAGGGTTTGGTGATCGGGCGAGTCAATCAGTTCGTCTAAAATTTCTATTGTTTCTCGCACTCGACCAGCAGTATTACCCCAACCTGCCTCAAAGCCCATAAGTTGCAAGACAAATCGAAATTTTTCATATGGTTCGTCACGATCGAGTTCGCTGACAAAGGTAATAGCTTTTTTAATTTGCTCAGAGAGCTGGGAGTGGGATTTAATCCGCCCGTTGATTAGTAGTGGAAGATTATTGTAGGAGTGGACGCTTAAAAATTCAAATAGGCTTTCTAACCATTGTTGGGGATCTTGAAACAATTTACTCGATAGATATCGGTTGAGAAACTCTACCCCTTTGCCAATGTTTTTGGGGTCGCGAATCATTGGGGAGTAGTCATAAAATGGTTGAAAGTCAAGCTCTAGAATGTCGCCTTCTTGTGGATGGAAGCGGTTAACAAAGCGATCGCGCAAATCTAGCAGCTCTTGCACGCTCATCTGGACTACTTTCAATTCTGCCGTTAGTCGATATACTTCTTGGCTAATGATTTTGGGTCTAATGACCAGGCAAAGGTTTCCGTTCTCTAAGATGATCTCCTGAGTATAGTAAATTAACTTGCCTAAATTGGATGAACGAGAAAATGGCGGCTTGTGATAATTGATGCAGTAGTTGGTAAAGGCGCTAAGTATATCATTTCGCAGTAGGTACCGCTTCTCTTGGTGGGTTAACTCGTTAATAAAAGAGCGGAGGTCATTTCTTTCCTCACTGTCGAGAACCGCTTGAATTAGCTCAGACATGAAAACTCCCGCATAGCAAATTAGTATTTTTTACACTCATCAAGTTACAAAACTTTACCCCAGCAACCCTCCCTCTAGGGGAACGAGTTAGCACCACAGCCTTTGAAGTAAATCCCTAGTAACCACAAATCAACTCCACCGCATCTCTTCCATCCAAATCCTGCAAGTAGACTTTGACCTTTTCTTCCTTTGCAGTAGGCAAATGTTTACCAGTGAAGTCAGGATGAATTGGCAACTCGCGATGACCCCGATCCACCAATACAGCTAGCCAAATAGCAGATGGTCTACCATACTCGTTAGCGGCATTTAGCGCCGCTCGAATTGTCCGCCCTTTATAAATAACATCATCCACAAGCAGAACCGTTTTGCCAGTCAGATCGAAGGAAATATCAGTTCTAGCCGGAGTTCTAACTCCAATTCGATCCAAGTCATCTCGGTAAAACGTAATATCCATCGCCCCCACAGGAACTGAAACACCTTCAAGCACCTCAATTTGACGAGCCAAAATCTGAGCTAGAGGAACACCCCTAGTATAGATACCCAAAATTACTAGTGATGACAAATCGCGTGACTTTTCCACCACTTGCGAAGCAAGACGAGTCAGAGTCCGACGAATTTCCTCCGACGATAAAATTTCAACCACCTTCCCAGACATAATTTACAAATCCTTAGTAAATAGCTGCTCCCCCCCTCTCCCCTGCTCCCCTCTCCGGACTTGCGACTTGCGACTTGCAACTTGCAACTTGCCTCAACTCCTCCCCAAAATCAAATACACAAAACCCGCTCCTCCAAGCCAAATTAAGAAGCTATACCGAGTCAGTTGCAAAGCTCGATCGATTTGGGCTGGTGTGATGGGATGAATGGGGTTTCCTAAAATGGGTTTATGCTTAGCTACTTGGCGATACCAGTTCGTACCTCCTAGTTGAACACCCAGCACAACGGCATATGCACACTCACTCCATCCAGAATTAGGACTAGGGTCTTTAATTGCATCCCGCTGACAAATTTGCCAAACTTGCTTTGGTTTGCCAGATAGTAGCGCCAATGTCAGCACTGTTAATCGACAAGGTAACCAAGTCAGGATATCCTCCAACCGCGCACTGAACCAACCTAGATTGGTGTAAGGTGCTTCCCGATAACCAACCATAGAATCTAGAGTACTTGCCGCTTTGTAGGCTAAAGCTAGCGGAACACTACCGACAATGGGTATGGATGCCCCAACCAGCGCATAAAATAAAGGAGCCATCACTCCATCAGTAGCATTTTCCGCTACCATTTCTAACACAGCTCGCAGGATTTCTGGTCGCTCCAGATTTTCTGTATCCCGACCGACATAACGGCTTAAATTAGTACGAGCTTGGGTAATATTTGATGATTCTAGCGGCTGCAAAACTTCTTGGGCTGACATTCTTAAGCTTTTTGCTGCAAAACAGCTAGCTAGTAAGATACTCTCTGTGGCAATCCCTAAGACTGGATGCAGCCAACTAGTACCCCGAACAATTAACCACCCAACTAAACCACTACCACTCACCAACCCAATCCCCAATACAACTCCAAACCAGCGCATTAGAGAGCTGTGATATTTGAAGGCAAATTTGGTGAAGCGGTCGATCGTCCAGCCCATAACTCGCACAGGATGAGGCCAACCCCACGGATCGCCTATCAGATAATCTAGACCAGTTGCAATGATTAAAGGAGCGAGGATTGAAGATTGAGAAGTCATTTCAACTAGTTTTAAACAATAAAGCTGGTTGCTTCTCCTGTAGCCGCTTGCCAACTACGGGCATCGTAGTAAAGGTCTGCAAGAGTTATACTATACAACGCTTCTTTGAGCTTTTGGTGCATTCGATGCCATAGAGTAAGAGTTACCCAGTCCTCAGCTTGCTCTTGCGTTCTAGGGTGACGAGGTAGAGGTTCAATCGTTTCACCAACTGCCTCTAAAATTTGCCCTAGAGAAATTTGTGATGGCGATCGCGCGAGCTTGTATCCCCCAACGGAGCCGCGAATTGATTCAACTAAACCTGCTTTACGCATTTCGATTAGCAGTTTCTCTAAATAAGGAGCAGGCAGATTTTGACGAGTGGCGATCGCTCGTACAGACATCGGTCCATACTGCGGTTGTAAGCTCAGATCGAGTAAAGCTTTAACACTATAATGTCCGCGAGTAGTTAGCTTCATCAAAGTACAAAGTCAGAAGGATGATTTTAGCCTTCACCTTCAACCTTAAGCCTTTAGTCCGATTTTGAACAACATTGTGTTAATAACTTAAAAATACAAGTTTAAAAATATTGTCAACACATCAATATTTTGGATATAGTTAAATAATTACTGTCGTTAGTTTGATGCTAAAGTGATACAAAGCTAAGGCGTAACTATCCAAAGCGTTAGTTAGCTAAGACAGAATCCAGTCAACCACTTGTCCAAATTGATTGCCAACATAAGTTAGATGAATAAAAAGAAAAAGATGGAGCCGCTAGTCGGTAAAGAACTCCTAGAAAGAAGACAAGGCGAAAGCGTGTGGCTACTACACCATCACGAAGAATGGCATTGAGCGCGTCAATATGATGAAATTTCTCAATGCTCTGATTGATGCTGAAGGCATCCAGTTAGACAGTACTCCAAATACAAACGGGCGCGGCGGGCGTAGTGCTAGCTATAAAATTAGCGTGCAGTCTAACAACAACTTGTTAATTGGTTCAGCTTATACAAAACAAATGGGGTTGAAACCAGGAGATGAGTTTGAAATTACTTTAGGTCGCAAGCACATTCGACTAAAGCAGGTGGATCAAGATGGAGAGGAGATAGAATTTGATGTTGTCGCTTCTTGAATTCTAAGCTAGGAGCAAGATTAATCATCTTGTAGAATCTTAACTCCTTACTCCTAACTTAAAAAGCAGGTTGCTTAACAGTAGGTATAGGTAATTCCTCAGTTTTTGACGACATTAAATAGTGGCGGAGTGCTTGCCGCGTTACCGCCACTTTGCAGATCAAGGCAATATGCTCCCGTTCTAGTAAACCTAGAACTCGTCGATTTCGGTCTACGACTGGTAACTGATGTAATCCCCTGGCTGCCATTCGGTCTAAAGCCTCGGATAAAGGCTCATCTGTGTAAGCGTAGAGAATGTCAGTTGTACAAATTTCGCCTAGTTGCTGACCAAGCAAGTTAATGTGACCAGGATTAGAAGTTTTAGCATATTGTTCCCAAACAGAAATAGCTCGATTAATATCCTCAAGCGTCACAATCCCGACTAATTGCTCTGCTTCATCGATTACTAAAGCACTACGTATGCGATCGCGCGTTAAAGACAAACCTGCCTGCAACACTGGTAATGTCGCACCTAACATCAGCACTGACTGATTCATCGCCTCCATCACTAATAGCGGCGGTACAGCTTCCTCTAAAGACGGCTCGACCCGATTTGAATCCATTGGTAAGTCCAGGTTGGTTTTAGAGGTTGAAATCGGTGATAGCAGCTCTACTAGCCAAACACTCAAGCCTACTGCTGCCATTAAGGGCAAAACAATTCGGTAGTCTCGTGTCAGTTCAAACAGTAACAAGATTGCCGTCAAAGGTGCCTTAGCACTAGCAGCCAAAACAGCCGCCATCCCTACCATTGCGTAAGCCGGAGGAGCTGCCATATAAACAGTCAGCGCTGGCGCGATCGCGGCTAGGATCTTGGCATAAGCCGCTCCAAAGGAAGCACCGAGAAACATGGCTGGAGCAAAAACACCACCCACCAAACCACTACCCAAACTAATTGCGGTTAGTACTAACTTGAGGCATAGCAGTATAATCAACAACTGTGTAGTGAATTCTACATCCTGAAGCATTGCTTCAATAGTTTCATAACCAATACCCATAATTTGCGGCCATCGCAGCGCCACCAAACCGATACAGGCTCCACCAATAATTGGATGAATTGGTCGCGGTATTCTCAACAGCCAAGTGAAGCCAGATACTTGTCCTTTAAAGCACTCTTTCACGAACCGAGTCGTCTGGGTATAAGCAATAGAAACCAGACTAGCCCCTAAACCCAACCCCATGTACAAGGGAAATTCTAGTGGACTGCGGACTTCGTAAACGGGTAGAGTAAAAGCAGGTTGCGCTCCTAGCCCAATTTGAGCAATTAACGCTGCTACCACTGCCGCTAATAACACCACGCTCACAGCCGAAGTCGCAAACGTAGTTCCTAGCACCACCTCTAAGGTAAAGAACACACCAGCAATTGGGGCATTAAACCCAGCCGCTAAACCAGCCGCCGCCCCAGCCCCTAATAATAAACGTTGCCGCTCTTGGGAAACTTGCAGCACTTGACCCAACAACATCCCAAAATTAGTGCCAATTTCTACACTCGGTCCTTCTGGACCCAATGCCGCACCGCTACCTAAAGAAACAGAAGCCGCCAACATTTTAGTGACAGGTCGCAGTTGTTGGGGTGCCCAAGACCGCACCGAGTTACCGTGAGCTACGGCAATCAAAGCCGAAAGTCCTGGTCCAAAGTCTTGCCAGCGCCAGCGCATCAACCCAACAATTAATCCTCCCAAGGTAGGGACACAGGCTAAAGTCCAGGCTCCCCGTACCGCGATCGCTCCCATCAGATTCTCTAGCATCAAATGGTGGACTAGCTCAATCAAATAATGAAATGTGACCACACCCATACCAGTACTACTACCAATCAGTACAGCTAAAAGTAGCACTACAGTTTCTGGAGATGGCTGAAAATAGTTCAGTAGAGAAGTCAGACGGGTCGAAGAATTAGCCAATACCGTTTGTGGCAGCAGAAATTTACGCGGGGGGAGGGCAGTCATTTAGCAGCAGAGTGAATTGGAGGAATTTAAATTTTTGTATCCTACCTCTCATTTTGCTGCATCGTTCACCAGCCCGACAAGTAGGCTAGATCTAGGTTCGATTCAGTTACGGAAAATTGATGGAGCAATGATTAAATGTACTTATTAACATTTATCGGTGCTACTGCTAGGATCTCAGATAGCGGCACATATTTAACAGGCAACCAACATTGAGCTTAGGGAGTTTACATCCTAACTTCAGTCTCATGCCGTGTCTTACCCAATGAGTGGAACCAAGCCGCTTTAAGATTAATACATGTCTATGCCAAAGTTATGTGAGCTAACCTAGAGCTAAGTGGGCAGACTAGAGTATGGGTAGACTAGAAGATTATAGCTAGTAATTAATCACCCTCCGGAGTTAAAGAGATTGCAGTGAACTAGGTTAAGGCGTTATGAACACTCACACTTTTGGTAATTATTCTGTTACTTGCCCAATTTGCCAACGTATCGGCGGTCTAAAACAAGTCAAAGTTGGCAATGGATTGTTTACCTGCCCTCATTGTCAGGAACAACTAGTAGTCACCTGGAGCGGTCATTATGTCCGAGATCCACACAAATGTAAACAGGTAGTCATTCCTCAGTTGCTACGTCGCCAAAGCCGACCTTTAGCCCGAATTTTACGAGATTTTGGCAATTTCCAACGTCCTTCCCTCATCCTTGCCTTTGGCAGTGCCATTCTCTTTGGAGTCAGCTTCATCGCTCTAGAAAACTCAAACCAAAAAAATCAGCCGTTTCAACAAGTATTAGATCGAGTTACACAAGTAACTTACCCATTCCAAAACAATTAATGGTTAGCTGTTCTCCCCCTCCCCCACTCTCCCCCTCTCCCCCTCCTCATTTAGTCACCAATCTCCAACCTTCAGCCGCACCGACCAGTTTTAGTGATGCTAGCTTCAAATTTTGCTGAGCAGACCGATCGAGGAGGAAATACGGGTGAGGGTTTTCCTGCCATAGGTGTTTGAGTTGACGAAGATCGACCGGAATGACTTGGCGATCGCTATAAAAGTTTAATGAAGGACGATTGTCAGGGTATGATGTGTAGATTTTTTCACCGACTGGAGTGCTATGCTGAAGCATCTGGGCTACTGGTTTAACTGGATATTGTTCGGCTAACTCCCAAACCCAAACATGAGATGTCATTAGTAGCAGTAAAGAAACATAACAACCCCAAAATAAAATTAGGATAAATTGCCTGTCTCTTAACGCTGCCAGAACAGTCGCAAAGGTCATTGTCCCCGCCACCGCCGCTAAAATTATCTGTAACTCGTAATGATGTGGCGTTAAACTCCAAAAGCCAAAGTAAAAGCTACCAACTGTAGTGCCAACAGCTAACAAAGCTAAAACCGCTACCCAAATGCGGGGATAAGCTGTTCTTAGCCGCCAATGCCAAACCGCAGCCAACTGAATGCCACAAACAAGAGCGATCGTTGGATAAAGAGGTAAAATATACCAGGGAAGTTTGGTCTGCATTGCTGAGATCGCGAAAAGATAAATGCCACCCCAGCTCAATACCAGCTTAGCCCAGCTTAAGTTGCGGTTTTCCCAAGTTAGACGCAAACCTTGAGGCAAAAACAATAACCAAGGCCAAGTATACTCAAAAACCTGTAAAAGATAGTACCAGGCAGGTCCTTGATGAGCCTCAACTGACAACCAAACCCGCTCTAAAGATTGATTGATAATTGCCTCATCAGTGAAATGACGACCGTAGTGTAACCACTGCATTCCGTACCAGAAAGCAACATCTGCACTACCGATGAGTAAGCCAATCCAGAGATACCAGCTACTAAGTAATCGGGGTGTATCCCAAAAGAGAAATCCTAGAGCAATTGCACCTAGTAAGACTCCAAGAATACCTTTAGTCAAGCAAATCAGCCCAAAACTCAGCCCGATTCCCAAGCAGTAGCGTAGATCGCGGCGCGATCGCAGGCAACACCAAATCATTAACAGAAAAAAGCACTCCACCGCCCCATCTAGCATCGCCAATCGACCGTGACGCACTACAGGCAGCATCGTTAGGTAAATCAAGGCAGAGAAAATCGCTCCCAGCCGTTGGGGGAACATCTCCCGACCAACACAGTATAATAAGGGCACTGAGAACGCAGTTAAAATCGCTCCTGGTAGGCGTGTTGTCCATTCATTCACTCCACCTACCGAATACATTAGAGCAATTAACCAATGCATTAAAGGTGGCTTATTCAGATAAGGTTCACCTAAAAGAGTCGGGTAAAGCCAGCGCTTTGAACCGGATGGGGCACTCCAAATTTCACGCGCTACTTGAGCTACTGTACCTTCATCCCAATCTCGCAACGGTAGTCCATCTAGATTAATTGTAAAGATTAGCACTGCCGCCAACAGCAGTCCGACAATCCAGAGCCATTCAACCCAGTCGTCAGCTCGGCGCAATCGCTTTTTAGAACGACCCCAAGTAAAAGATTTATTGTACATATTCCGAAATAATTATTTTTTATACTATAGTGAAAATTTATCAGCCAATTGTCTTTACTAGTGCCGCTTGAAGATCGCAAGTCAGATCGGTGACAGCAAGCTTAGCACTGCGACGGTTAGCTTGATAAGTTTCCCAACGGTCTGAAACTGATATCGGTTGACCCACAGTTATCTGGACTGATTGCTTGCCTAGATAGGGACGACGAAAAGGATTGCCGCCCGACATCCGCGTTACTGTATCCCACATCAACAGAGTTGTTTCTGCAAACCGCTCAACAGTAAATTTTTCTTGAACGTACTTGCCTGTTACTGCCACAAAACTTTCTACTAATCGCATATGCCACATCTTCAAACTAGCCTCCTCTGCAATCCGATCGGCTAGCCCTCGCTCTAAGGGAGATAGTGCCTCAATGTGTTTGATGTCTTCTCGATAAATCCAATCCCAGCCCGCTTGCTCTAAGCGACGACAACGATCGATTAAACTGCCTTTAGGCTGTATGCCAAAGTACTGCTCTGCTACTTGTAATGCCCTATTTAGTAAAGCCTGGAGCCGAGCGGCAAATTGTTCGTCAGCATCAAGCACTTCTGTTGTGAATGCTTCTACTTTCGTTGCGGCTGTCAGTAGCGGTTGGCGATCAAAATGAGTATAAAACTCTTCCATTAATGATAGTAAGTGTTCGCCTAATCGATAGAGTCGGTGATAGATAGCCTGCTCTGTACTAATATCTTGAGTTGAATTAGCTGGTACAACTGTAGACAGACCACTGGCAGCTTCTAGCTGAGTTAAAAGCTTGGATAACGATTTCCAGGGAGCCTCAACATAGCGGTACTGAATTCCAATTGGGACAATAAAAACCTGCTCGGAACGTCCAGCGTTAACCAAATCTTCGACACACCAAAATCCCAACTGTGAAATCCCTGGTTCCAGAGGGCTGACAATTCCATTATGACCATTGGTGGCTCCTTCTGGAGCTGCTGCCATTGGCAATTTACCATTAACAAACAAGTCGCGAGCCGAGCGTAAACCAACCCGATCGAGCTTACCCCGATGGATTGGGGTGCCGCCCAAACGTGAATATAACCAGCCCACTTGAGATCCTGCCCATAGAGGAATGCCGCGATCGTAGATGAAGTGGGCATGAATTGGGTATTGCAGTGCCGTTCCTTGCTGCCGTGCTGCCTGTGGAACTAAGTAGGATAGCAAGTATGCCATACAAAGTGGATCGTCGGTACTCGGATGTCGAAACGCCATCAGAAAGCGGATTTTACCTGCTTGGAATTGCTGGTAGAGTTCTACCAACGTTTCTAAATTTTCCGCTTGAATTTGAGCAATGTTTGTCCGCGATCGCAGCCAAGTCGGCAAGCTCAATTGAGCCGCCCGCAAAACCAAGGGGTTGAGAGCCGGGGGAATGAATTCTAAGGGTGGTTGGACGTGAGTGATTGGATGAGGCAAGGGGAAAGAGGGGGGGAGAGAACAAGTCGCAAGTTGCAAGTCGCAAGTCGTAAGTGAACGGGGAGAGCTAACCGCTAACCGCTAATAGCTTTTAGAAGATGAAGATTAGTTTTAGGTGCCATTGTTGGTGGCTGCGGATCAGGTCGATTTGACGCAGGAATTCTCTAAAGTAAAATCGGCGCTCGGTTTCTGATAAGTCTAGCCAAAATTGGGGGATTGAGACAGCAGAGGCAATGGAACGTAAATTCACTGGTGGTAAATTTGCTAGTTTTGCCTGGAGTTCGGAGATTTCAGTCCGGAGTTTGTAGGTGCGTAGGCTGGCTGTTTGGGCATCTAAAATTCCTTCGGCTTGAAACTGGGGTAACTGAGCTAGAATGTTTTGCTTTGTGGCGAGTTCTTCTGTCAAAGATTTCTTCAATGCCTCCATTTGAGGAAAATTAATTTGAGTTACCGCTATTGGTAGTTCGCGGCAAATTGTGGCGATCGTCTGCTCTAATATTTGCTGGTAGGGAATAGCACGACATTTAGATTTTTGAGGACATTTAGCAGGGCGTAGATAAAGATACTCGCTATCTCGGCGTGGTGTTGTGACTCTAGCCACTGTCATCGACGAGCGGCACTCCTGACAAAAGACTAGTCCAGCAAGAGAGCGAGGTGCGCTTGCGGTTCGGGGTGGAAGACGACGATTTCGACGCAAAAGTCGGTCAACCTGTGCGGCTTCTTCTTTGGAAATAATTGGTATGTGGGTGTTGGAAATGATTTGACGATTTTGATAAGCTATATCACCCCGATAGACAGAATTTGTCAACCATCGCCTTCCGGTTGAGACAGAAATTTTCTTCCCGTATTTCTGCGCTAAATAGCGTACTGCTCCTCGCAGGGAACCATACAGCAAGAACTGCTCAAAAAAATCCTTGACAACTGGAGCTGTACTGCGATCGATGATGTACTTATCCTTGCCTCTTCGGTAGCCGTAAGGTGCTTTTCCTGGTGGTGGTAGGATGTCGAGGCGGTTGCGGGCGTGTCCCTTCAGCAGGCTCTGACGATGCTGGTTTTGCTGGATTTCTGGCAAAAGTTTGAGTAAGTCGGTAAAAATAAGTTGCTTTCCTTGAGCTTGCTCCAGGGCAAGGGAAGTGTAGGATTGCTCAGTCGCAACCAACTGGACTCCTAGTGTTGCCAATTCGGTAAGGCGATCGCTAATCTCCTGTACTGAATCGCCCAGTTCTTCTAATCGTCGGATTAACAGATAATCAACTGGTTCCGCTTGGATATCATGCAGGAGTTGTTGCAGCTCCAATCGCTTGCCTAAATCTTGATAGACTCGATCTATCTCCCAACCCCAGATTTCAGGATTAGGTGCTTGTTCTAACAATGGTTCGCTATATGAATAAGCAATAATCTTCACTCGTAGTTCTTAATTCTCCTACTGTTGACTGAGTTCAATAATGTTCCCATCTGGATCTTGGGTGAAGAGGGCAGATCTACCAGATGCGCTCATTTGAATCTGACATTTATATTTTACTAACTGGCTTTTAGCAGCGTCTAAGTTAGCAACTGCTAAGGCTATATGTGGGTTACGTCCCCATTTTTCAGCATTTGGTAATATCTCTTCTAGGCAGGGAGCGACGATCAGGTGAAGTTGAAATCCACCAATTTGATACCACGCACCAGGGAATTTCAATATCCGCTCTACTTTCAATAATCCCAGTATTTCGCCATAAAAATACTCGGCTCGTTCCAGATTAGAAACAAGAACTGCCGCATGGAGACACTTTGTGATCTGCATCGCTAGTTTGAAGTGATTAAGTATCTATTAGAGTTCTATCCTAAACTTACCTCCCGACCCAAAATGAAATTTATATACCCAACAGCACTAATCCCAGTAATTGCTAAGGTATAGAGACCAATGGCAGAAAGAATATGGAGAATAATTGCGACCCATAGCGATCGCCCTGCTAAAGTTTTGACATAGTTAATTTGCTTTTCATGATCCAAGTGACGGGTTGGTTACTCCGCAGTGCTAGCGGGCTGCGTGTCGCTACCTCTAAGATACCGCCGACAGGACTGGTGCTATTGTCTATTGTGTCTACCCAACTTGGGGCGGCGATCGCTAAAAGCTTATTCGAGCAATTAGGTCCGGTGGACACGGTATTTCTGCGCGTCTTCTTTGCGGCGATCGTGTTACTCTGCCTCTGGCGACCACAATTTGGGAGTTACACAGGCAACAACTACTTTATTGCTACCCTGTTTGGGCTAGTGCTTGCCGGAATGAATCTCTCGTTTTATTGCGCACTCCAACGGCTCCCGCTCGGCATCGCTGTCACAATTGAGTTTGTGGGACCATTGGGTGTAGCAGTTGTTGCTTCCCGCCGTCTTCTAGATCTATTGTGGGTAACACTAGCAGCAGTTGGTATTCTCCTACTTGCTCCTATAGGGGGAGGAAAACTAGATCCGGTTGGTGTGTTACTGGCGATACTCGCAGGCAGCTTCTGGGCAGCATATATCTTTCTGTCTGCCCGTGCCGGAAGTGTCTTTCCAGGCGGTACTGGACTGGCGATCGCTATGTCTGTAGCAGCAATACTACTGTTACCTGTGGCAGTACTCAATGGAGGCGCAGCACTTCTCAACCCCAGGCTATTAACTGCGGGCTTGGGAGTAGCCCTCTTATCCTCAGCACTTCCCTACTCACTCGAACTTACAGCACTCAGACACCTAAGTGCGCGCGTGTTTGGGGTATTGCTCAGCCTAGAGTCAACTGTAGCCGCTCTGGTTGGTTTTTTGATTCTGGGTGAAAAGTTAGAACTTCGTGCCATCATCGCCATCTTGCTAATAACAGTTGCCACAGTGGGAGTGTCGAGAAATAGAGGGGGTAGGGTGTAGGGTGTGGGGGAGCGAAATTCAAGACTTGCAGTTTAGGAAAGGATCTTTTAAAGTGACTAAGATTCATGATTCAATAACTCTACGAAGCATTTAGTCACCTATCTGCGTCAATCTGCGTTCATCTGCGTTTGCAAGATTCATGATTCAGTAGCTCTACGAAGCCTTTAGTGACTCCACTTCAATTGCCCCTATCCCGGCTTTTGTATCGCACTCTACTTTTACGAATGGCATTTTAGCCGTTAATCACAAAAGAAAAACTACCAGGAATCAAATGAATCCACCTATAGAAAATCTTGTGCGAGAAAATCGAATCTCAGAGAGCGATCGCACAGGACTGAGTAGAGAAACTCTCAAGCGGGCCTTCCTAGACAACCTCTTCTACATCCAGGGTAAATCTCCCAAGCTGGCGACAAAAAACGATTATTACATGGCGCTGGCATACACTGTGCGCGATCGCTTATTCCAGCGTTGGATTAGTACCGTTACTGCCTATACCAAAGAGGCATCGCGGACAGTTGCCTACCTCTCTGCCGAATTCCTCATGGGACCACACCTCGGCAATAACCTGATTAACTTGGGTATTTACGATCAAGTGAAGCAGGCAATTGAGGAGTTAGGACTAGACTTTGACGAACTACTAGAACAAGAAGATTGGCAGCTTGCTATCTCGACTCTCTTGCCACTTTAGAGATCCCAGCACTCGGCTACGGCATTCGCTACGAGTTTGGCATCTTCGATCAAGGAATTCGAGATGGTTGGCAAATTGAATCAACCGACAAGTGGCTGCGTTATGGCAACCCCTGGGATGTTGCTCGTCCAGAGTGGGCAGTGGAAGTGAAACTAGGCGGTCATACTGAAGGCTATACTGATGAGTCAGGCCGCTATCGAGTGCGGTGGGTACCTTTCCAACTTGTGATCGGTGTCCCCTACGACACACCAATCTTAGGTTACAGAAACAATACTGCTAATACCTTAAGATTGTGGGCAGCAGAAGCCGCCGAGTCTTTTGACTTTGCCGCCTTCAACTCAGGAGATTACCTCGGTGCTGTTCATGCCAAGATGGTATCGGAAAATCTCTCCAAAGCACTTTATCCTAACGATGACTCATCTCAGGGTAAGCAACTGCGCTTAGCACAGCAGATATTCTTTGTGTCTTGTTCTTTGCAAGACATGATTCGCATTTTATCCCGGCAAAACCTCGGTTTAGAGCAGTTCTCTGAGAAATTTGCCGTGCAGTTGAATGACACTCATCCAGCGATCGGCGTTGCTGAGTTGATGCGGTTACTGATAGATGAATATGGCATGGAATGGGATAAAGCTTGGCAGATTACCAAAAATACCTTTGCCTACACTAACCATACCCTTTTACCAGAAGCACTAGAACGTTGGCCCCTCAGTTTATTTAGTCAACTTCTACCAAGGCATCTAGAGATTATTTACGAAATCAACCATCGGTTTCTCAATGAAGTTCGCATCAAGTTTCCTGAAGATACCAAGCGCCTGCAACGGATGTCGCTAATTGATGAAAGTGGAGAGCGCTACGTCCGCATGGCACATTTAGCTTGTGTCGGCAGTTATGCGATTAACGGAGTTGCCGCTCTGCATACTGAACTTCTAAAAAAAGATGTCTTACGTGACTTCTTTGAGATGTTTCCTGAGAAGTTCCATAACAAGACTAACGGTGTCACTCCCCGCCGCTTTGTCGTGTTGAGTAATCCCCGATTGACAGACCTGATTAGTCGTAAGATCGGTGACAGTTGGATTAAGTCTCTAAACGATCTCAAGCAACTAGAAGCCTTCGCTGACGATCCAGAGTTTTGTCGTGAGTGGCGACAAATCAAGCAAGCAATCAAGCAAGATCTATGTAACTATATCCAAGAAACTACTGGAGTGGAAGTAGATGCCGAATCACTATTCGATATTCAGGCAAAACGTTTCCACGAGTACAAGCGTCAGCACTTGAATGTCTTCCACATTATTACTTTGTACAACCGGATTAAAGCGAATCCTGATATCGACATTACTCCCAGAACATTCTTGTTTGGTGGTAAAGCTGCTCCTGGTTACTACATGGCAAAGCTGATTATCAAGTTGATTAACTGCGTAGCAGATGTAGTTAACAACGATCCCGATGTTCGCGGACGGATCAAGGTGATCTTTATGAAAGATTACAGTGTCAAGTTTGCTCAACGGGTTTATCCTGCTGCTGACTTATCCGAACAAATTTCCACCGCAGGTAAGGAAGCTTCCGGTACGGGTAATATGAAGTTTGCCTTGAACGGAGCTATGACAATTGGTACTCTTGATGGTGCGAATGTGGAAATTCGTGAAGAGGTAGGGGCAGAAAACTTCTTCCTATTTGGACTGACGGCACCAGAAGTTGATGCCAAAAAAGCTAGCGGTTACGATCCCAAGGAGTACTACAATAGCGACTCTGAACTTAAACTAGTAATCGATCGCATTGCTTCTGGCTTCTTTTCTCATGGAGACAGTAACCTCTTTCAACCACTAGTGAGTTCCCTATTAAATCAAGATCAATACTTCTTACTAGCTGACTACCGCTCGTACATTGATTGTCAGGATCGAGTTAGTCTTGCCTATCGCGATGCAGATCGTTGGACGCGGATGTCAATTCTGAATGTAGCGCGAATGGGTAAATTCTCATCCGATCGCTCAATCGGCGAATATTGTCAAGAAATTTGGAAAATCGAACCGGTATCTATTGAGTTGGTAGAAAATCTCCAGGTTAAATTGACTTAGAATAAGGGCGATCGCGGCGGCAATTTTAGCTTTTTGTCGTCGCGTACCCATTGCAATTGACAACAATCATGCCCAAGTTTAATCGAACATCCTCAACCGCAACTCCTATTATTCGTACAGCCTCACCAAGTTCTGAGTTCTACTCAATTTTTTCTCAAACAGAAGTTTTAGGAATAATTCAGGCATTAGAAGTTAGAAGAGAAATACCTTTAAAATATTCTTACAAAGGTCAAGGTGCGAAGATTTGGAATAATTTTTATCGAAGATATATTATTCCTACATGGTATCGGACATCCAATGTAGAAATTGACCTTTTAAGGGAAAATTTTAACTATCTTAATGGCGAACCACAAAAATGCAAAAAAGTAAATGTTGTAGATGTAGGAGCGGGAAATTCATATCCTGCTAAAGAATTTGTCTCTAGACTTAATAAATTGGGTAAAATCAATAAATATATTGCCTTAGATATTAGTGATGAATTACTTGAGCTATCTAGAAAAAACTTTAAAAAATGGTTTCCAATAATTGAATTTGCCAGTTACACAATTGATATAGAAAATAGTTGTCTACCCATTTTTGATAACAATACAGCAAAAATAATTTTACATTTAGGTGTGACGATGGGCAACCATTACGATCGCAATGGAGTACTCAGAAACTTTAAAGATAGTATGGGCAAGAACGATTTACTAGTATTTACCAACGAAATTGGTTCCAGCTCTAAGTGGGATGGAAGCGTAAGAGGAGGGTGTGACTACCATGCAGAACAAGTATATAGGTGGATCGCAAACAATATTGGGATTAAAGCCGAAGATTGTGAACTTGTTAGGAAGTACGATTTAGCAACAGACAGTATAGTTGCCAATATAAAGCTAATTCATAAATATGTGATAAATTTCAGTTTGATGGGAATAAATAAAGATATTGAAATTGCTGAAGGTGAAGAGATTACTATATGGAAGCATCACAAATCTGAAATACCCGAAATTATACATGAAGTACAACAAGCTGGATTACAACTTGTCCACTACAGTACAAACAAGTACTCTTCGCATATTATGACAATTTGCAGAGTTGCAAGTGATTAACCTTCTTCAGATCGCAGCTTTCTTAGATTGGCTTTTAATCAGATAACCAACACCTAGAATACCAAAAGCTAATGTGCCTAATACTTCAGATGGTTCGGGAACAGGACTGGGACTGAAAGTAAAGTCATCCAGTACGAATTGTGCTTGTGCTCCAGATGGCTGAGATGTAAATTTTAAGCTATCAATACCGATGAAGTTAAAGTTATATGGTTTAGTAGGGGCGTTGTTGTAAACAGTTACTGTCTCTGAGGTTTTTTGCACCCCACCTAAAAACCCTTGGACTACAACTTTAAGATCGGTATTAAATATATACTGTGCATTGAACGCGGCTGTTAGATCGGCACTAATAAAGTCAAACATTCCACTGCTTGTTACTGCAGCCGGATCTCCAGAAAGGTTAAATATGACGTTAGGACTTGAAGTTGTTCCTTTTTCATAACCAATACCTCCGATTTTACCGTCAAGATAGCTAAAATTATCCCAATTTAAACCACCATAGCCGTTGGGTACAGGTAGGTACGGAAACGGAGAATTAATACTAGGGCTAGCAAGGTCGTCAAAATTCAAGGTTGTAGCTTGTGCTACTTTTCCTAACCCTATTATAAATACAGCGCTTCCGGCTGCAATCGTAGAGAATTTTTTGATCGCGATTGGAATAGAAGGCATGAGTCATTCCTTACAATACTTTAAACGCTAACTCCGTTATACTAACAGATGCATCTGCTTGAACCCAACTTGACCAAATTTACACACAATCTTTATACCTTCTTTATATTATATTTTATACTACATAGTAGTAACACTGGTAACTTTAGTTAGAGATTAATATCATCCGATGTCGGTTCTTTCCATTTTTCCGGTGAATCAGCAGCTCGCTTGGTAATATGATGATTAACTCCGTAAATCGGTGGAGGAGGCACAATCTCTAACTGCTGAGTACTCTTTTCCTCGCTGTGTACTCCACGCCGCCGCAAGGAAGTTCCCTCCTCACTCGTACCCTCCGCTATCACTTCGTACAGTCGAGCAAACTTATTATCATCCTTCCCTTTACGCAAAATTCGTCCCAAGCGCTGAATATACTCTCGTGCTGAACCTGTACCAGAGAGAATAATTGCAACGGATGCGGCTGGTACATCTACCCCTTCATTTAAGACGTGAGAAGCCACTAGAGTTTTATATTCTCCCTCTCGGAACCGCGTTAAAATTTCGTGGCGCTCCTTTACAGGTGTCTGATGGGTGATTGACGGGATGAGGAACTCTTGAGAGATGCGATAAACTGTAGCGTTATCAGCAGTAAAGATTAAAATGCGTTCTGGGTAATGTGTAGCGATTAAATTAGCCAAAATCCGCAGTTTGCCGTCTGTACCCAAAGCAATGTCCTTGGCTTGTCGGTGGGCTAACATTGCTCGTCTGCCTGAAAGCGATCTAGCACTGACTTGAACAAATCGCTGCCAACCTTGAATACTGCCTAAAGAAATTTTTGCCTCTCGTAAAAAGTCGTTGCGCTGTTGGATTAAAGAGTTATAACGTTCGCGTTCTTGTTGTGCCAAACTAACTTTAATTTGTACTACTTCATGTGCTGCCAGTGCCGTCCCTGCCAGTTCTGCTGCCCCTTTACGGTAGACCTCAGAACCGATTAAAATATTTAAGTCGGTATGACGACCATCTGTGCGTTCGGGTGTGGCGGTTAATCCCAAGCGATACGGAGCGATCGCGTATTCCGCAATGACTCGGTAGAAATCTGTCGGCAAGTGATGGCACTCATCAAAAACGAGCAGTGCATAACGATTGCCCAGTGCCTCAGCTTGGATCGCTGCACTGTCGTAGGTAGCAACTAAAATAGTAGTGCGATCGCGGGAACCACCGCCTAATAAACCCACCTCAGCATCTGGGAAAGCCGCCTTGAGATGAGCATACCACTGGTGCATTAGATCTAGAGTTGGCACTACAATCAAAGTGCTACGGGGAGTTGCTTGCATTGCCAATTGAGCTAAGTAAGTCTTTCCAGCCGCAGTGGGCAGAACCACTACACCCCGCCTTCCTGCCTGTTTCCAAGCTGTCAATGCCTCACTTTGATGGGGATACGGTGTCATCTCCAGACTAGGGACAAGTTCAAGGGGCTCAAACTCTTTGGCGGCATCGACAAACTCAGTTCCTTCAGCTTGCAGTGCCTCTACTAAAGGGCGATAGTTACATGCCGGAACGCGGAACTTCTCTACTCTGTCATCCCAGGTAGCGTATTCTACCCAAGTTTTACCACGTGGTGGCGGATGCAGCAGCAGAGTACCACGGTCGAAAGATAATGTAGGGATACGAGCCATAAACAGATTAATCGACTCTTTGCAATAAATCT
>JAABUQ010003480.1_pt1 | contig 28807 bp, 23 predicted proteins | sample 5560001 | NCBI WGS metagenome assembly JAABUQ01 (sample SAMN10711888, study PRJNA513371) | rock metagenome | isolation source: Antarctica rocks | place: Antarctica: Victoria Land, Finger Mt nord | collected 2015-12-18 | reverse complement strand
TAAGAAGTGTTCTGTTTGGAGCACTCGCTGCTGCACTCTCACAAACTGCTCTCCAATTGCGCAGCGTTTAGCTTCAGGATCGGTAATGCCGCGCAGTGCCGCCAGGAACTCCTCTGCAGCTTGGTCGACCAGAAAATGCTTGGCGCCAAGCTCTGTGAAAACGGAACGGACGAATTCTGTTTCACCTTCCCGCATCAAGCCAGTATCCACATATATTCCGCACACGCGCTCCGGCCCGAGGGCCCGCAAGCACAACATATAAGCCACAGTTGAATCCACGCCGCCGCTGACAAAAAAGAACACATTGCGCTTGCCGGCGGTCGCCTGAATCTGCTCTTCGACGAACGGAATGCGCTGGGCAACATCCCAGTCCTTGGCTGCGCCGCAGATCCCGAACACGTAATTTTCGAGAACCTGCTGTCCAGCGTGCGTGTGAACAACTTCCGGATGGAACTGGATGCCGAAAAGTCTCCGCTCCCGGTCCGACATCGCAGCTACGCCGGAGACACCGGACGAGGCAGTTACGGCAAATCCGGACGGGACCGATGCCACCGAATCGAAATGGCTCATCCAGATTTGTGAATGATTGACTCCGCGCCACAGCGGATCTTCGGCAGTAACCGTAAGCTGCGCAATGCCGTACTCTCCGCGGGTGCCTTTCGCTACCGTGCCGCCAAGATGATGCGCGAGCAGCTGGTGTCCATAGCAAATTCCAAGGACTGGTACTCCGGAGGAGAGAATGGCGGGATCGATATCTGGACAGCCAGGCTCCAGGACGCTGGATGGACCGCCCGAGATGATGATGCCTTTCCGAGTCCGGAGATCTCGCGCTGGCGTTTCACTTGGTACCACGTCGGCATAGACGCCAAGCTCACGCACGCGCCGCGCGATCAAGTGAGTGTACTGGCCGCCCGTATCAAGGACCGAAATCTGCGGCGAAGTTACAGCTGAACTATCTACCGGTGCAGCCGTGGAGCGTGTAGCTGGCAAGCTTTTCGCAAAGTGAGCTTCCCGGCTAGCGGAGGCTCGCTCTCTGTTTCTCAAAATGCGTTTTCGATTGCGCGAGCAGGGAATTGGCCTTAGCCATAGCGACTATCGCCTTCTGGACTTCAGGGTCTTGCTCCACGCCCACTCTTTGCGAATCTTCAAAGCTGAACGCTGTCACGTACATCTGGGCGCGCAGCTGATCGCGCATCCAGCTGTGATCGCGAGCCCAATCGGCTTCCGAGAATTTCACTCCGTTTTTCAGCAGGTAGTCGTGCAGATCGTTAAGCACCGCTTCGTCCGGTGTCCAATTTTGCGGCAATTTTGTCTCATGACCGGAGAAGTAGGACGCAGTGAAGTTGAAAAACGCGTCTTTGCGAAGAGCGGCCAATTCGAGCGCATCCGGCTTCGGCACTTCGAATTTCTCGTCAGGAGTAATTCCCCCTCCGCCGTAGACTACGCGCCCGAGATCCGTCTGCTTAATGTCGGTTGGGTCTTTGGTTTCGCCGCGCTTCCCGTAGTAATAGTCAAGGAAAGAAATGTGCGAGTAATCCCGCTGAATCAGGCGTCCGCTCGGCGTGTAGTAATGCTGCGTCGTTAAAGCGAGACCGGTGTTATCACTCAGCGTGTAAACCGTCTGCACGAGCCCTTTACCGAAAGTGGTGTCGCCCAAAATCCAGGCGCGGTCGTGATCCTGCAGCGCGCCCGCGACAATCTCGGCTGCCGAAGCGGAATAGCGGTTTACCAGGACCACAATCGGATAGCTCTCACCAAACTCGCTGCCCTTCGCCAGATAAGGCTTGTCGGAGTAAGCCCGGCCCCTGTGGGAAACAACCACCTGCCCGTGATCGAGCCAATGCCCTGCAACGGCAACTCCCTCGTTTAGAAGACCGCCCGGATTCTCGCGCAGGTCAAGAATAAGCCCCTTAATGTTCTGTTCACCAAGTGCTTTCAAATTGTCTTCGACTTCTTTGCCAGTGGTCTCGGTGAACTGCTCAATGCGCATGTAAGCGATCTCGGGCTTTACCCAGAACGCCTTCCACACGCTGTTGCGGGGAATCTCGTCTCGCACCAGGTTGAATGTCAGCGGCTGCGAGGAACCTTCCCGCGATACCTTAACCTGTACTTTCGTGCCCTTCGGCCCCTTCAGCATCTCGGCAATCTCGCTGGTGCTGAGGGCATCGACACGCTTATCATTTACTTCGACTAACATGTCGCCCGGCCGGATACCAGCTCGGTAAGCCGGTGTTCCGCCGAACGGGTGAACCACCATGGGCTTTCCGGTGCGAGGCTGCGCGCCGATCAGCATTCCAATGCCGTAATACATCCCGTGCTGCTCTTCGCGAAGCCCGGCGAATTCCTTAGGATCGAAGAAGTTCGAATGCGGATCGAGCGTGCGCAACATGCCGGGAATCGCGCCCCGGTAAATGCTTTTGTCCGGAGTCAGCTTGTCTGAGTAATTCTGATCTACCAGGTCATAGACCTTCGTAAAGGACTCGATACTCGCCTTCAGATCTTCGTCTGAGGTCACACTCGCGTTATGCGACGAGACCTGCGAAGCTGCGGAAACCGCTCTCGCTCCGGGCCCGAACAGGCCGCCTGCAATGGCGCAGGCAAGAAGAAACAAGGGTACAAACACGAAATAACGCCGCTGAGACGACAATTCGACCTCCCGGATCTGTTCCCAGTATAGACGTTAAAGCTTGGTTTTAGACTCGCCGATACTAACCCGCAGCGCGGGCTCGCCTCAAGGAGCTTACTTCGCTCCGGATCGCCTTCTTAGGAACCTCATCCAGGCGCTTTGCCTGATCACTTACACAGACCAGGAACATAGGTTGCCGGGCGTTCTTCAATAGGTCAATGATGCGGTCTTGCTGATCCTCGAGGAAGATCGACTTGCCATCGGTGAGCAGGTGCAGATTCGAGTCGTTCGAAAGAACATCGGCCAGACGGCGACCCATCTCCCGCTGGAGAAATCGTAAAATGCGCCGGATCTTTTGTAGAGAGAAGCCTTTCCGGCGCAGTTCCGCGATGACCGTGATCTCAATGACTTCCTCAGCCAGGTAGATCCGCTTATGACCTTCATGGCGTGGAGACACCACCTTACGCTCATCCCACCATTGCAGCTGCCGCAGGCTCACCTGGGCTATCCTTGCTACGTCCGTGCTGGTATATGTACGGCCAGAGGCCACTAAATCAGGACGGACTTTTCGTGTTTTGAACATGATGCCCAGTTCGCGTTTTAACGCCTACGACTGCCAAGATTGTACTAGACCTGGCTCGGATGTCAAGAGCGTAATGTCAGGCCGGCCAGACTCTGTGCGGTTCGAGCCATCAACCGCCGCCGACAAACTCCACGATTTCGATCTGAGAGCCACCCGTGATTGCCGCGTTAGACCAATCGCGTTTGCGGACAATTTCCTTATTCAGCTCTACGGCTACCCTATCGGAAGAAACGTTCAGCCATTCGAGTAAGGTCGCAACGGACTGCCCGGACGGAACCTCCCGGGATTCGCCGTTTATCACCAATTGGATCGTCTCCGGAACCACTTCCGTTACGTGCATCTGAAACGATTATATGAATTTTCTCCGGTTGGTACTCTGATAAGTAAGTCCGACATGCCCACCACTTACGCTCAGACTTGGTTTCCTGTCCTGATTCAAATTTTAATTGCGATCGCAGTCGCAGGCGGCATGATCGGTTTGTCAGCCGTCATCGGGCAGCGCGTGCGGGACCCGATCAAGTCGTCGCCCTACGAATCAGGCATGGAGGCGGTCGGCAACGCGCGCGAGCGTTTTTCCGTAAAATTCTATCTGGTTGCCATGGTTTTCATCTTGTTTGATATAGAGGCCATTTTCCTCTATCCATGGGCCGTGGTTTATCGTCAGTTCAAACTGTTCGCTTTCTTTGAAATGCTGCTTTTTATCGTTCTCGTTTTGTGCGGTTTCGTCTACATTCTGAAGAAGGGTGTCTTGAACTGGTCCGCGTCTGAGCAGCGCCAAGCGGCTCAGACGGAGGCAAAGCGTGCTGCCTGAAATTATCTCTGGAGACTCGACTGCTCTGCGGATCGAGGATAGACTACCTGGCGCTATCGTGGACGCGAAAATCGAAGTGGATGGTCCGGTCTTCTATGTAGACCCATCCTGCATCGTCGAGGTTTGCAGTCTACTCAAAGAGCAGGGAAACTTCGAGCAACTGGCCGGAATCACCGCGGTCGATTGGTGGCCCGCTTCCCCGCGTTTTGAGGTCGTCTATTTTCTGCACTCCTATAGGGAAAACACACGGGTGCGGCTGACGCTGCGAGTAGAAGGCGAGGCGGTTGATTCGCTTTGCGGAGTTTGGCGCGGAGCAAACTGGTATGAACGCGAGGTCTTTGATTTGTTTGGTATTCCGTTCCGCAATCATCCAAACCTCGAACGAATCATGATGCCAGCCGATTGGGAAGGGCATCCCCTTCGCAAAGATTATCCGGTGCATGGGTACAAGTATTCTTATCAGAATGAATAGTTGCTTCGTTCGACAGCGGTTGGGAAGCGTCGCAGGAAAACAAATTGATGAAGGAAGATAACGCGCGAGTCGCATCTCTAGATCCCGAGCACGAACTCGCGATGCCCGATCCGTCCGAAACGGAATACGCGGGCGCCAGGCCAAGCGGGGCGCGTCGCATGACTCTCAACATGGGTCCACAGCATCCTTCTACCCATGGCGTGCTGCGTATTGTGCTCGAACTGGATGGCGAAACGATCCTGAGCGCTCGGCCGGAGATTGGATATCTGCACACCGGCATCGAAAAGGAATTCGAGGTCAAGAAATACGCGCAAGGCACCCCTCTAACCGACCGGGTCGATTATCTTTCCAATCTGAATAATAATCTTTGCTTTGCGCTTGCCGTAGAGCAGTTACTGAAGCTTGAAATTCCCCCGAAAGCGCAATGGATGCGCGTGCTGTTGTGCGAGCTGCAGCGCATATCGAGTCACCTGGTCTGGCTTGGCACCCACGCCCTCGATATAGGCGCGATGAGTGTCTACTTCTACTGCATGCGCGAACGGGAAGAAATCCTGAAAATTTTCGAGATGTTTTCAGGACAGCGCATGATGACGAGCTACATCCGGATAGGAGGTCTCGCGGTAGAGCCTCCGCGCGGCTGGGAGAAGAAAGTTGCGGCCGTGGTCGAGCGATTGTCCGACGGGATCGACGAATATCACAACCTGCTCGCTTCGAACCCGATCTGGCTGAATCGCACCAAGGGTGTGGGTGGTCTACCGCTCGATATCATGCTCGACATCGGCGTCACTGGCCCGTTTCTGAGAGCCGCTGGCATGAAGCGGGACGCCCGCAAAGATAATCCGCACAGCGGTTACGAGCAGTTTGAATTTGAGGTGCCTACACGGACCGCGAACGATGTCTATGCGCGCTTCGAAGTGCGCATGGAAGAGATGCGCCAGAGCGTCAAAATAGTCCGGCAGGCGCTTGCGGGAATGCCCGCCGGTGCTTGGCAAGCTGACGCGCCCCACGTAGTTTTGCCCGATCGCGAGAAAATGAAGACCCAGATGGAGTCGCTCATCTACCATTTCAAGATCGTGACCGAAGGGTTTCGCGTCCCGGCCGGCTCCGTGTATCAAACAGTTGAGTCGCCGCGCGGCGAGCTCGGCTATTACATCGTTAGCGACGGGACGGCGAAGCCCCATCGCGTCTTCATGCGAACGCCCAGCTTCGGTAATCTACAAGGCTTAGGAGCGATGCTCGAAGGCGTCCTGATTTCTGACTCGATCGCGGCGATGGGAAGCATGGATTTTGTCCTCGGAGATGTCGACCGCTAACCATGACATTTTCGCCTGAATTAGAAGCGCGATTCACTAAGTTGCTCAACAGCTATCCTCCCGGACGGCAACGCTCCGCTGTGGTGCCCATGCTGCTCTATGGGCAGGATGAGGTTGGCAGCGTCACCCAGGAGCTGGTCGAAGAAGTGGCCAGGCGCTGCGGCGTGACTCCGCTGCAAGTGGATGAAGTGATCGGCTACTATTCGATGCTCCATCGCAAACCGCACGGTAGATATCACGTGCAGGTTTGCACGAACATTGCATGCCAGGCCGTCGGAGCCGAGCAGTTGATGGAGCATGCTAGCCGCACGCTCGACCTCGGAAATAAAGAAGTGTCGAAAGACGGGCTGATCTCGCTCGAAGAAGTGGAGTGCATGGGCGCTTGCTCGTGGGCGCCCGCCATTCAGATTAATTACGACTTTCATCACTTCGTGACCCCCGAGCGTTTCGATCAGCTCATGGACTCTTTGCGCGACGGCGCATACCGGCAGAAGGCTTCCTGATCCCATGCGATATAACGACCCTAGTCCGCTTGAAGTCAGAGTGATCTCGCAACGCTTCGATCTTCCGAACTCCGCGTCCATCGGGACTTATCTTGCGAACGATGGCTATGTTGCGATCAAGAAAGTTCTCGGGATGACGCCCGAAGCGATCATTGAGGAGCTCAAAGTATCTTCGCTGCGCGGCCGTGGAGGCGCTGGCTTCCCGACCGGCATGAAGTGGAGTTTTGTACCACGCACCACGGGCAAGCCGACCTACATCATTTGCAACTCGGACGAGAGCGAACCGGGCACCTGCAAAGACCGCCTGCTCATGGAAAACGATCCGCACCAGCTGATAGAGGGCATGCTCATTGCCGGCTGGACGATCAAGTCGAATAAGGGCTACATCTTTATACGCGGCGAGTATCGCTACCTTATCGACATCGTCGACAAAGCTATCGCGGAAGCATACGAACGCGGCTTTCTCGGCAAAAATATTCAAGGTTCCGGTTGGGACTTTGACCTCTATACGCATACCGGAGCCGGCGCCTACGAGTGCGGTGAAGAATCTGCGCTGCTCGAATCGCTTGAAGGCAAGCGTGGCATACCGCGATTGAAGCCGCCCTTCCCAGCCGTGGTGGGAGCCTTCCAGTCGCCGACCATTCTGAACAACTGCGAGACTTTCTCGGCCGTACCCGTTGTCTTCCGAAAAGGTGGAGCTTGGTATGCCGAGCTCGGGACGCCAAAGAACGGCGGCACGCGCCTGATGTGCGTGTCGGGGCACGTCAACAAGCCGGGCGTTTACGAGCTGCCGATGGGTTTCCCGATGATGCGCCTGATCAACGAAGTGTGCGGAGGCGTCCGTAACGGCAGGAAGCTGAAAGCTGTCATTCCGGGCGGTTCCTCGTCACCTGTACTCACAGCGGACGAGTGCGATATCCCGTACGATTTCGATTCGCTCGCTAAAGCAAAGTCGATGGCGGGCTCGGGCGGCCTCGTCGTTCTGGACGAAGACACCGACATTGTTGCCGTGGCTCTGCGGACAATCAAGTTCTACGCGCATGAGAGCTGCGGCTGGTGTATCCCGTGTCGTGAAGGCACGACATGGTTGAAGAAGATCCTGACTCGCTTCCACGAAGGCCGAGGCATCGCATCCGACATCGACCTCATCGGAGAGCTGTCCAACAACATGCTTGGGCGCACCTTTTGCGCACTGGGTGATGCCGCTGCGATGCCGACCACAGGCTTCATTACGAAATTCCGCGGTGAGTTTGAGGAGTATCTGAAGAATTCGCAAGCCTTGGCCCCAGTGTCCGAGCTGATTTCGCTCTAAAGCAATATCATGGCTGATCCAGTCAAATTTACGATCGACGGCGCGGAAGTGCAGGCGGCTCCTGGAACGTTGCTGATCAATGCCGCAAAAGAAGTCGGCATCTCGATTCCGGCTTTCTGCTACTACGACAACCTCTCTTTACAGGCCGCTTGCCGTATGTGTCTGGTCGAAGTGGAGAAGACGCCAAAACTGCAGGTCGCGTGCACGCTGCCCGTAGCCGAAGGCATGGTGGTGCACACCGATTCGCCACAGGTTCGCCAGGCTCGCAAGGGTACGCTCGAGTTCCTTCTAACCAACCATCCGCTCGACTGCCCGGTCTGCGACAAGGGCGGCGAGTGCGAGTTGCAGGATATGGTTTTTCGTTACGGAGCCGGTGAGAGCCGTTTTCGCGAGACCAAGATCCATGTGGACGAGAAGCAGTGGTCACCGGTGGTGTTCTATGACGCGCCACGCTGCATTCTCTGTTATCGATGCGTGCGCATATGCGGCGAAGGGCTAGGTGTAAGTGCGCTTGGCATCGGTAACCGCGGCGCTGCGTCCGAGATCGTCCCGAATCGCGGTGATCATCTCGAATGCGACGAGTGCGGCGCCTGTATCGATATCTGCCCGGTCGGTGCTCTCACGTCGGGCCCGTATCGCTACAAAACCCGTCCTTGGGAGATGGAGCATGTCGGCACGATTTGCACGCACTGCTCGAATGGCTGTAAAACCACGCTCGGTGTCCGCAATGGCGACATCATCCGTGCGAACAATCGCGATCGCTCCGGTGTCAACGGTGAGTTTCTTTGCGTAAAAGGCCGCTATGCTTTCGATTTCAACGAGCATCCCGACCGCCTGACGACGCCGCTCGTCCGCACCAACGGCCAGTTGAAGCCGGTCTCCTGGGCGATCGCTCTAGCTACCGTTGCCCGAAAGTTCACTGAACTGCGAGCCAGGAACGGAAAGTTTGGAGTGATTGGCTCGAACCACACGACGAACGAGGAAAACTATCTCTTACAGAAGTTTGCGCGCACTGTCCTCGGCACGTCGAATATCGATCATCACCGCACCGGTGACCTGCCGACTCTATTCGATAGCTTGCATGAACGAACGCATGCGCTTGCTTCGACGGCAGATCTGTTTACCACCGAAGCGGCTCTGGTAATTGACAGCGACCTCGCGCAGGAGCAGCCGTTCCTTGCCTACCAGCTTCGATCAAACTGGCGTCTGAACAAAGGGCACGTTTATGCGATAACGCCCGGCCCGGTGCGCGAAGACAATTACGCAACCACGGCCCGCGCCGAAATCGGCAAAGAATTTGAAGTGCTGGAGAAGTGGCGTCAGCAACTCGCGCAAGAGCCTGAGCTGGTCATTTTATTTGGCGCTGCTATCAAGGGCGATGCCATCCGGCAACTCGTCACGTTCGGTGATTCGCTCGGTATTCCGGTTAAATACGTTTGCCTGGTCGAATACTCTAACTCTCGTGGCGCTTCCGATATGGGTTTGCTCCCCGACCTTCTTCCCGGTTATCAACCGGTCGGCAATGCGGGTTTCGAACCCGGTCTCACTTCCGACGAGATGCTGGCTGATCCGAATCTCGAAGCGCTCTGGGTAATCGGCGCGAACCCGCTCTCGCAGCAGAGCCTGGCTGCGACCAACGCCTTCGTGGTGGTACAGGACATGTTCCTGACGGAAACCGCGCTGCGGGCCGATGTTGTTTTGCCTGCGGCCTCTGCTTATGAAAAGACAGGCACTGTGACGAATGTGTGCGGTGACGTCCAGAAGTTGAGCCGCGGACCCAAGACTATGGGCGCTAAGCCGGACTTCGATATCATCACGCTCCTCGCGAAAGAGATGCGTTCCGAACTCGGCATGCTCAAGCCGGAAACGGCCTTTGCTGAAATCCGCAACTCCGTGCGCGGCTACGATGTTCAGCTGGCCGTAGTCGAAACAGGGGGTGCTGCTCCGACTGCCCCCCTGAGCGGACGCGTCGACTTTCGTCCGCATCCCGAGTTGATCCGATCAGCCGGAAACACGCTCTATACTTCAGGAACATTGGGACGCTTCTCAAAGATGCTGAACGCCGTGATCGAATGCCCCGGCGCGCTCTACCAGGATCCTCAGATCGAGCCGATTGTCAAACCCGGCAGCGTGCAGGTCGAAACCATCGTGAGCCACGACTGATGAACTTCTTCCTGGTCAGTCTCATCAAGATTGCTCTGGTGTTCGCCGTCTTCATGACGACGCTCGCCTACTTGCAATGGATTGAGCGCAAGGTGCTGGCCCATATTCAGGCGCGAACCGGGCCTCTACGAGTGGGTCCGCACGGCCTCATGCAGCCGCTGGCCGATGTGTTCAAGCTGTTAACCAAAGAAGACCTGTTGCCGCCCTACGCCAACCGGTTCTTTTATTTGCTCGCACCTTTTATCGCCGTCTGCCTGGCCTTGATCTCCATTTCGACCATTCCGTTTGGGCCCGAGGTGAACATCTTCGGCGTCCGTACGTTCATGCAGATCAGCGATGTTAACGCCGGAATTCTCTTTGTGCTGGCCATCAGTTCAGTCAGCGTCTACGGCATTGCGCTCGCTGGCTGGTCGTCGAATAACAAGTATTCGCTGATCGGTGGTCTGCGTAGCAGCGCCCAGATGATTAGCTACGAGCTGCCTCTGACTCTCGCGATCGTCGCGCCTCTGCTCTTGGCGAATCACCTCAGCTTTCGCGCCATCACAGACAGCCAGGCCGGTTACTATCTCGGCTTTATTCCGCGCTGGAATATTTTCCAGATGCCGTTTCCGCAGATCTTCGGCTTTCTTATTTTCATGATCGCCGGATTCGCCGAGACAAATCGCGTTCCCTTCGACCTTCCGGAAGCGGAGAACGAGTTGGTCGCCGGTTTCCACACCGAATACAGCAGCATGAAATTTGCCTGCTTCTTCATGTCGGAATACGCCAACATGATCACCATCTCCTGTGTGGCAACGCTGCTCTTTCTCGGCGGCTGGCATCCGCTTTTTCCAGCGCCTTTTTCGAACTGGATCCCTAGCCTGGTATTCCTGGCAGCAGCGCTCGTCTTTTTCTTTCAGGCTCTGCGACCTGCCCGGAAATTCGACCGGATCTCGATGCCCATCTTCGGTGTGGGCGCACTAATAATCGCTGCACTGTTCGCAATCCCGCTCCTGCAAACGGTTCTTGTGCCGCTTTTCTGGTTTGCCAGCAAAGCGGGCTTCATCCTATTCACCTATATTTGGGTGCGCGGAACGCTTCCCCGGTTCCGGTATGATCAGCTGATGCATTTCGCCTGGAGCTTTTTGTTTCCAGTCGCGCTGCTTAACCTGCTCCTCACCGCCTTCTGTGTAGCGGTGTTTTAACCCGGGCTGCTATCTCATGGACACAATCCTCTTTATCGTCTTTGCCACCGTCGCAGTTGTGTGCGCCTTTAACTTGGTGCTGCAGAAGCACCCTATTTCGAGCGCTCTTTCGCTCATCGGCGTCATGGGTTCGCTGGCCGTGCTCTACCTGCTGCTCGGCGCTGAATTTATCGCGATGGCGCAAATGATTGTCTATGGCGGCGCAGTGATGGTTCTTTTTATCTTTGTCATCATGCTGCTGAACGCGGGCACTGAAAAGTCGAGTGGCAAATCCTGGTTCGCGCAGATTGCCGGATTGCCTCTGCTGCTCATCTTTGTCGCGCTCATGGCATTCGTCGTACGCTCGGGCTTTTCTAACCTGCGGCCAGTCGAGTTCGGCAGCTGGGTAGGTGGAACCGCGGAGCGCATCGGCCAGCTTCTATTCACACGATATCTGTTGCCCTTTGAAGTAATCTCTATTTTGATTTTGATCGCCATACTCGGGGCAGTTGTACTGGCGCGAAAGGAGATCGAATAAACCATGGGACACGTCCCACTCTCCTGGTATCTCATCCTGAGCGCCATTCTTTTCGCCTTGGGAATCGCCGGCTTTGTCTATCGCAAGAGCGTGATCACGGTATTCATGTCGATAGAACTCATGCTCAACGCAGTCAACTTGAGCTTCGTCAGTTTCTCCTACGAACTGCACCGCATCGACGGCCATATCTATTCGTTTTTTGTGATGGTCGTGGCTGCAGCGGAAGCGGCCGTTGGACTCGGTATCATTCTCACAATTTTCAAAAATCGTGGAACACTGCAGATCGACGAAGTCGATTCCATGAAGCTTTAACGGGCTATCCAAGACCTAAACGATGACTCTCTGGCTCATTCCTCTCTTCCCACTGCTCGGTTTCCTGCTCAATGGCTTGTTCGGTCGCCGCCTATCTAGGCCGCTCATCAATCTGTTCGCGATAGGTTCTGTGGCGCTTTCGTTTGCGTACGTGTTGTTGGTTCTGTCGAGGCTGTGGCCTCTCGGAACCGTCTTTTCGGAACACTACTTTACCTGGATCCGAAGCGGCTTCTTCGAAGTGGGCTTCGACATGATGGTCGACCGGCTGACTGCCGTGATGCTGCTGATTGTAACCGGTGTCGGACTGCTGATTCATATCTACTCGATCGGCTACATGGCGCACGAGGATGGATACTCGCGCTTCTTCAGCTATCTAAATCTCTTCATGTTTTTTATGCTGACGCTCGTGCTCGCCTCCAATCTGCTGCTGCTTTTTGTGGGCTGGGAAGGCGTTGGTCTGTGCAGCTATCTGCTGGTCGGCTTCTACTTTCGCGAGACATGGGCGACAAACGCCGCCAATAAAGCGTTCATCGTAAATCGTATCGGTGACTTCGGCTTCCTCTTGGGAATGCTGCTCACGGTCAAGGCATTTCATACTCTGGGCTTCGGCAAAATTGCAGCCGCCATGGCCAACATGCCTGCTGAGGTCACGGCAGGAACCATCACCGCGATTGCACTTCTATTTTTCGTCGGAGCCACGGGAAAGTCAGCGCAGATTCCCCTGTATATATGGCTGCCGGATGCCATGGCGGGTCCCACGCCTGTCTCCGCTTTGATCCATGCCGCGACGATGGTGACCGCTGGCGTCTACATGGTCGCTCGCATGTCGTTCCTCTACAACCATGCGCCTTCCGCCATGAACGTGGTTGCGGTGATCGGTTTGTTGACAGCTGTCATGGCCGCGACAATTGCCGTCACTCAAAACGATATCAAGAAGGTCTTTGCCTATTCAACGGTCTCGCAGTTGGGCTACATGTTTTTGGGCGCCGGCGTAGGCGCTTACTCCGCCAGCATCTTTCACGTCATGACCCACGCTTTCTTCAAGGCCCTTCTTTTCCTCGGCGCGGGCAGCATCATTCACGGGCTCAGCGGAGAGCAAGATCTTCGGTACATGGGCGGACTTAGAAAACACATGCCTATTACCTGCATCACCCTGCTGATCGCCAGTCTCGCCATTTCGGGTGTGCCCGGGTTTTCAGGATTCTTTAGTAAAGACGCGATCCTGTCGGCCGCCTACACGCACGCGCCCTGGATGTTCTGGATCGGCGCGATCACGGCCGGGCTGACTGCCTTCTATATTTTCCGCGCCTTCTTCCTCGCGTTCTTTGGTAACTACCGCGGACATCATCATCCGCACGAGTCGCCTGCTTCCATGACCTTGCCGATTATCGTCCTTGCGTTGCTTTCTGCCGGCGGCGGCTTCATTAACATCCCCGGATTTCTCTCGTCCGCTTATCCTCTCGCTGAACATGAGAACACAACCGCGATGATCATCTCGGCGTCTTTTGGCATCATTGGCATTCTCGTTGCGTTCTATTTGTACGTCCTGCAGCCTCGGGTCGCTGAGTCGCTGAAGAACGCGGCCGGTCCGATCTACACGCTCGTCGCCAACAAATATTATGTAGATGAGTTTTACTCGCACGCCATCGTCAGGCCTCTCGAATCCATTTCACGCGTGCTGCTCTGGCGCGGAGTGGACGAGGGAATCATCGATACCGGCCTGGTAAATGGTTTGGGCAAAATCGTCCGGGGTTGGGGTGCTTTGTTCCGGCGATTGCAGTCGGGCAGTATTCGCAACTACGCTACTCTCGTGCTCGCCGGCTCGCTGCTCGTTATCTTTGTGATCAGCCTCTTCGGAGGAGCGCGATGAACGTGCTTGGTCTAGTATTAGTCCTTCCGCTGATCGCCTTCTTCTTCGTCCTGTTTACACCCCGTGAGTCGAAGGCCCCCTACTACGTCGCTCTGCTCACAACCGTCCTCACCTTCCTGGTCTCTCTTGGACTGATCTCACCGGTGCTTGAGAACGGTGCGCGCTTCACGTCGGTCATCAACACTCTTTGGACGGATGCCCCGGGTCTGCAGATTCGCTTGCACCTTGGCATCGACGGCCTCAATCTCTGGCTCGTCCTACTCACCACGCTGCTTCTTCCCATCGGCGTGTGGATCTCCGACACGATGATCAAGGAGCGTCAGAAGAACTTCTTCGCGCTGCTGCTGTTATTCGAGTTCGGTCTCGTCGGAGTATTCACAGCGCTCGACCTCTTCGTCTTTTATGTCTTCTGGGAAATCGCGCTCGTCCCCATGTACCTCATGGTCGGTAGCTGGGGCAGCGGACTGCGTGGACCGGCCGCGGTCAAGTTCTTTGTCTATACGATGCTCGGGTCCGTGCTCATGCTGGGCTCGATTATTTACCTGCACAGCTATACCGGCACCTTCGATTATGTCGAAATCATGAACGGCCTGAGCAGCGGCACTATCACACTGCTGCCCTCTCAGCAGCTTTTACTGTTCCTCGGCTTCTTTGCGGCGTTTGCGGTTAAAGTCCCGATCTTCCCGCTGCATACCTGGCTCCCCAATACCTATACACAGGCGCCTGCGCCCGCCACGTTTTTGTTGGCAGCGGTCATGTCGAAAATGGGCGCTTACGGGCTGATCCGTTTCTGCCTGACGCTGACATCGAGCGGCGCTCACGCCTGTGCGGGCTGGATAAATGTGCTCGCGATTATCGGAATCATCTACGGTGCGCTGCTCGCCTTAGTGCAGACGAACATCAAGCGCCTGATCGCCTACTCGTCCCTTAGCCATCTAGGGTTTATCGTATTGGGCATTTTCTCGTTCCGGCAACAGGGTGCCGACGGGGCCGTGTACCAGATGCTTGCGCACGGCATTTCGACCGGTGCTCTTTTCATACTCGCCGGCTACCTGGAGCAGCGGCGCGGTTCGCTCGAGATCAGCGACTTCGGCGGTATCGCCAATGTTGCCCCCAAACTTGCGGCCGCCTTCATGATTGCGCTCCTCGCGAGCATCGGATTGCCCACGCTTTCTAACTTCATTGGCGAATTCCTCATTTTGCAAGGAGCGGCTTTAGCGAAATTCTCTTGGGCCGTGTGGGCCGCTATCGGCGTCATTCTCTCAGCAGCTTACATGCTTTGGATGTACCAGCGGACATTCCTCGGCAAGAGGAGCGAGCATGCTTCCGCCTTTGCTGACCTAAGAGGTCGCGACTGGGCGCCTTTGATCCCCTTAGTCGCTCTGATGGTCTGGCTCGGAGTTTACACGCAATCGTTCATGCCGCCCATTTCCGCAGCGACCTCGCACTTGTTAGAACAGACCAATATGAACAATCAATATCAGGTGCTTGCGACACCGGAGCTTGCGAGACCGGTTCTCGCCGAGGCTGCTGATGCCCGTTGATTTTATGCCCGCGGGCGTAGAGTATCTCCGGTTCCTTCCTGAAATTGTGCTGAGCTGCTTCGGGATCATAATCATGCTGCTCGAAGCCTTGATGCGTCCGCAAGCGAAACGCACCTCCCTAGGCGCAATCGCTCTCGTGGGCTTGGCCGTTGCGTTCCTGTCAAACGTCTGGGCTGCGAGCCATCCCGGCGCCGCCTTTTCGAGCATGATCGTGGTAGATGGCTACGGAACGTTTTTTCGAGGCCTCGTCCTAGTTGTCGGCTTTCTGTGCGTGCTGACTTCGTTCAGTTATTTCGACCGGGAGAACGGCCAAACAGGCGAGTATTACGCGCTCATCCTGTTTTCTATCGTTGGTCAGTGTGTTCTCGCCACCGCAACGGATCTCATCATGGTCTTCATCGGTCTGGAAATTTCGTCGATCGCGACTTATATCCTGGCCGGCTTTCTCCGTGACGATCGCAGAAACAACGAGTCTGCTCTGAAATATTTCTTGCTCGGCTCATTCGCGACCGCGTTTCTCCTCTATGGCATCGCCTGGATTTACGGGCTCACCGGCTCGACCAACCTGGATCAGATTCGGAGTGTTCTCGATAAAGGATCGAGCTCTACGCTGCTGGCGGGCGTAGCTGCCTCTCTGCTCTTTGTCGGATTCGCTTTTAAAGTCTCGGTCGTGCCGTTTCAGATGTGGGTGCCCGATGTCTATCAGGGTGCGGCAGCGCCGGTGAGCGCATTTATGTCCGCCGGGCCGAAAGCAGCTGCGTTTGCGGTTTTCTTTCGCGTCTTCATGGTGTCCTTCCGTCCCATGAATGCCCGCTGGATCTGGCTTGTGTGGGGCTGCGCCTTAGCAACCATGATCGTCGGTAATTTCGCCGCGCTGGCACAAACCAATGTAAAGCGACTCCTCGGCTACAGCTCGATCGCCCATGCAGGTTACGTTCTGGTCGCCTTCGCAGCCAGCTCGCAAATCGGCATCGCGGCCGCTATGTTTTATCTTGTCTCATACGCGCTCATGAATATCGGTGCGTTCGCCGTAGTCAGCCACATCGCCGCACGGCACGAGCGCTTTGTTAAGATAGACGACCTGGCAGGCTTGGGTCGCCGCGAACCTGCGACCGCCGCTCTGCTCGCCATCTTCGTATTCTCGTTAATCGGTGTTCCGTTGACCGGCGGCTTCTTCGGCAAATACTACGTGTTTCAGGCTGCCTTGAATTCGCACCTTGTCTGGCTCACTGCACTCGGGCTCGTCAACAGCGCGATTGCTGCCTACTACTACCTGAAGATCATTGTCGCGGTCTATATGAAGGAACCGGGCGAGGCCGTCTTGCAATTGCCTCCCCCTGCGATGAGTCTGCGCGTAGCAATCTGGGCTAGTGCTATCGGTGTTCTGATACTGGGTATCTTCCCGGGAACGCTTCTCACCATGGCTTCCTCATCGGCCGCTCTCTTGCGTTGAGCGTCTTTCTTCTAAAACATCCGGGTTAGCTGGCGGATGTTCTCTACCGTGTGCAATCTCGGATTTTGCTCCGGTAGCGCGGACTGCTCCAGGCTCCAGGTGCGCGCGTGCGGTACAAATACCGCGTTCAGTCCCGCCGATAAAGCCGGCAGTATATCCGACTTCGGCGAGTTCCCGATCATCCAGGTATCGCCGGGTACAAAGCCTCGTTCGAGCGCCAGCTGCCTGTAAGCCGGTTCGTTCTTTTCTTTCACGATTGCCGCGTGCGCGAAGTACTTGCTCAACCCCGACCGGTCAATTTTGAGCTGCTGTTCTTCGATATCGCCTTTCGTGAAAATGGTCAGCGCATGCCGCTCCGACAATTCGTTGATGGTCTCCTCCACTCCGTCCAGCAGCTCGATCGGGCGTTCCAGAATCGCATGCGCGAAATCCATTACAATCTTCAGGTCGCCCTCAGCAATTTGCCGCTCGGCGAGATGCTGATAACAGGTAGCCAGATTACGCGCGAAGTTCCGTGATCCATAACCGTGAACCTTTGCATTCGCGATTTCGATCTCATCGAGCACTGCCCGCACATCAGCCGGACTCATCGAAGCGTGCGCCAGAAAGTCACAAAACTCATCGAAGGCTGACTCGAAGTAAATGTTGTTTTCCCACAATGTGTCATCCGCGTCGAAGATAAGGAATTGACGAGCCATGTTCAATTCCGAATTACATTCCTTTCGCATGTCCGTTTTGCGGCCCGACTCTCTTTGCAAGCGCCATTCTCTCCTGGCGAAGAATGTAGTCCGGAAGAATCTTGAGCAGGAATTCGAGCCGTTCTACCTCTGATCGCAGCGTCAACACCGTCTGGCGTTTATCGAGATCATAGATCAGCTGCGCGACCTGAAAGCTCATGCGCGCCTTATTGAATTTGGGCTCCTCAACGACCTCAGCCCTCTCCATCTGGAGTAATTGACGATACGCCGTGGCGGCTTTCTGGCTTAGTTCAGGCGAGGCTTCCGCCACATCTTCATCATTGAAGTAATCGACTTCGGCGCGTAAGTACGACTTGTCCTGATCAAGTGATGAAATTTGGAATCGCCGTTGCCCTACTGCCAGCAGGTCCAAGCGTCCATCGGGGTATCGATTCACCACCTTTTCGACAATAGCCGTGCAGCCAATACTTACGATGCCGTCTTCTTTTGCGAGCACTACCCCAAACTCGGAGCCCGCTCCGATGATGTCGCCCATCATCTCTTTGTAGCGCTCTTCGAAGATGTGCAACGGCAAAGGCGTAGCTGGCAGCAGCACGAACGATAGCGGAAACAGCGGCAGCAACTCCGTAGCCATGCCTCCATTATCGGCGGTTTATACTTCGCTTCTCTCACAAAAGCGAGGTATGTTGGACGATATACTTAAGCCTTGTCTCTGCTTGCTGAAACCATGCAGGCCTACTGAAAAAGGCATGACTCTTAAGCTGAAGCGCACGCCCGGATTGTACTTGGTTGGATTCATGTGCAGCGGCAAGACCTCGGTGGGCCGCGCGCTAGCCGATGAACTAGGTTGGTGCTTCGTCGATATCGACGCGGAGATCGAAGCCGCGCAAGGCGTGCCGGTTGGCCGGATATTCGAGGAACGCGGTGAGGCTCAGTTTCGCGATATCGAAACCACCACACTCCGGCAGCATGTCACGAAGGTGGAAGCAGGAAACCCGTGCGTCTTTGCTCTCGGTGGCGGAACCTTCGTTCAATCGAAGAATTGGGAGATTATCCAGAACAACGGCGTCACGGTTTGGCTCGACTGCACTTTGGAGACGGTACTTCAAAGGCTGGGCGATGACCTCACGCGTCCTTTAGCCGCTGATCGCAACCGGTTGGCGCAGCTCTATGGAGATCGCAGGCCGCTTTACGGACGCTCAGATTTCCGGCTCGAAGTAGACACCGACGACATCTCTTCCATCGTCAGTAAAATTCTTCGCTTGCCGATCTTTTGAAAACCGTCAAGACAGCAGAAGCTCGTTTGCGCGCAGATGCTCTGCAGATTTTCGAAGCAGCGCTACAAGCAGCCGATGCATCCCGCGCTGTTCACCGTAACCTCATTCGCTTCGACAATCAGCTGGCGATCGCCGGCCTTAGCCTCGGCCTGAAGGCATACTCCCGCACCTTTCTTCTGGCGGTTGGCAAAGCGGCAGTACCCATGGCGCAGGCGCTTGGCGAGATCCTGGGCGATGCTCTCACCGGTCGCCTGGTCATAACTAAGTACGGTCATACGAAGAGTATTTCGGGTGAAGCCAGCGTCCTTGAGACCGGGCATCCTATTCCAGACGAGGCGGGCGAGCAAGCCGCGCGTGCTGTCGAACAACTGTTGGGGCAGCTAACCGCCGGCGATCTGTTACTGGTCGCCATCTCCGGCGGAGCTTCCGCACTCTTGCCTGCCCCCGCTGCGCCCGTAACACTCGATGCCAAGAAGCAAACAACAGCGCTGCTGCTCGAAGTGGGCGCAAACATTCACGAGTTGAATGCAGTGCGCAAGCATCTGTCGTATCTGAAAGGCGGACGTTTAGCCAGATTGGCGCATCCGGCTACTGTCCTCAGCTTGCTGTTGTCTGACGTTGTAGGCGACGCGATCGACGTGATCGGCTCCGGCCCGACTGCACCCGACGAGTCTACGTTTGCGGATGCACTCGCGGTGCTTCAACGCTTCGATCTGCTCGGTCGGGTTCCGGTTGTTGTCCGTTCTTATCTCGAGAGCGGAGCGTGCGGCGAAACGAGCGAGACTGTTAAGGCGCCTGAATTCGCCTCCTTCAATGTGCACAATTTCGTGATCGGCAGCAACCGCCTGGCGCTCGCTGCGGCCTCCGAGAAAGCCACGCTCCTTGGCTATCGAACTCTGATTCTTTCCAGCAGCATCGAAGGCGAAACACGGGACGTTGCTTCCGTGCACGCACAGATCCTTCGTGAGGTCGCGGTATCCGGCAATCCGGTCGCACGCCCTGCCTGTACTCTGTCGGGTGGAGAGACTACCGTCACCATCCGCGGGCCAGGGAACGGCGGCCGGAACCAGGAATTCGCTCTAGCTGCCGCGTCCGGCATAGCGGGTATCGAAAACGTTCTTGTGCTGAGCGCCGGTACAGACGGCACCGATGGGCCGACCGATGCTGCAGGCGCCATCGCCACCGGCACAACCAACGAACGCGCCGGCGCACAGGGTCTAAAGATCGCTGACTATCTAGCGTCGAACAATTCTTACCCGTTCTTTGAAAGCTTGGGTGATCTCATCCGAACCGGGCCCACGGGCACTAATGTGATGGACATTCACATTTTGCTCGCCGGTTGAGAGAACAACGGTTGAGCCCCCGCGCTCTTCATGAATTTGAGCGTATAACTTGAACTATCGTTGAGGGTTGACCGCTCTTAAGAGCATATCGATCGATCGATTCTTCCCGACTGATCGTCTCGAACTGCTATTCGGATGGTTTCGCTTTCACCTCGTAAAGTAATCGGGATCTGAAGCTTCAACCATTCCCCTGACTTTCTTACACCATCAGGCAATTCAATGGGCGTCTCACGAGGAGGCGTCGCAAATACCCGCTTGCGGTTGTCCTTCTGCCCGCAAATGACAGTTACCGAACCCTTCCATCGATCACCATCTTGATTGAGCGTCAGATTCACGGGATCGAGATATAAGCTCGTTTGAATTCTTGAATTGGGAGGAAGATGCTCTGCACTCGCTTGCAATGCGATGGCACTCGCCGTAAAAGGGCTGTCGAGAGCCGCTTTCAACTCCTGCTCGGCCTCGATAGAATCGTTTGCGGCGGCGCTGAAATTCCAATATCCGGGTCTGTATCGAAGACGTACGCCATCTCTCTTTGACAGCACTCTCAGTGAGTGGAACTTGTTATCAGGAGGATCGGATACATAAAATCCGAGGGTATAACTACCCTCTGCCAATGAAGCGATATCTCCGAATGCCTGCACAAACCCGTTCGTATTGGTGTACGCCTTTCCTCCGCTGCGTTCGGCCAATTCTAAGAATCCGGAAAAATCATACAAACCAAGGGGGTTTTGTTCTCTGGGATCTACCGGACCAGTTCGTATAATCCCGTTTTCAGCATCGAACGTGTGATCCGGCATCAGCCCTCTTGCGTCCACAGGATAGATCGTAACGTTGTGCGAAAGTAAGGAACTGACGGCGCGTAGCAGCTTCAGACGATAAAGTTCCAGAACAGGGTTGCGGCTGTCCACTGGCTCAAAAGGATTTGGGATTCGACTTGCAAACCAAATCAATGATTTAGTACCTGCGATATCGGCCAAGTGATTTGCAATCACCTGAAGAATGCCTTCCAAGCTTTGTAGTCTACCGAGGCTCAACAATTCAGGTCTGCTCATCTCTTCGTCACGCCTCAGCAGAGAAGGAGCACGGTCCGGGGCATCCTGCCCAGGCTGTTGAAGAAGTGTCGAGAGTGTTGGCCGAGTGTCCTGCAAAGCCTTCAAAAGATTTTCATGGCCAGTATCGTAGTCTTGCAGTACTTCTAATCCGTGCACGGGATCGAATGAGTATACGGCGAGGTGTTTTGCTGGATCTACGTGGCGCAAAAACGAGACAATCTGTGGCCACGCAAGCTCCCAGTCTTTGCGATCTGTATCGCTTGCGTCAAGTAGCAGGACAGCTACTGGCTCATTGCCACGGAGCGACGAAACATTAGAGAATTGCCCCAACTGCGGAATGCTAACGCGAGATTGCCCAGAGCCTTTCACCGCATCCCTCTTTGAAAATGTTGCTATAGATTTATTCCGGCCTCGCTCCTGAATGACGAAATCATTCGATGTCAAATCCATAGCAGCAGCTCCGTTCCGGACCGTTGCAACTACCGCGAGCTGAACCAATTCAGTGCTGCTTCGGATAATGAGCGGGGCTGAAGCTGGACGTTGAATAGTTTGTCCGAATAGAGACGGAGCCGTTACGAGTAGTAGCGCCGCTAAGCAGAGTTGCGAAAGCAAGTTGTATCCAAAAGGTCGAGAACTCAAGCTCACGTAGCTCCAGACATAAGGGCTGCAGTAAGAACTGGGTGTTGGTCACATCGTAGGGCAAATTCATCGAGAAAACAATCCCTAAGTCCCGCCAAGTGCATTCCTAGGGGCCAGTCAAAGCATGTTTGTGAAGTCTCACTTGAAAGAAAAACCGCTCGGCCCCCGCCATTCCCCCTTACACCCGGAAAAATCCGACGGGCCTCAGGCCGTATGCGACCGGGAGAACATATGTCCTCCGCCCACTAACCTTGCGAGTACTACTACACGTGCGAATGGGCGAAGTTCTCCAAATTCAGCCGCCCATCGCTATCGAGAACCGCAGGACGATGGACAAAATACCCGCCGACATTTTTGCTTTGTACTCTTATTTTGATTTGGATGGAGAGAATTACCGGGTCTTCGAAAAACGCAATCCGGAACCGGCCGAGTCGAGTTCTGGAGCCGCGGAGAAGGGCGTAGCAGCGCCGGCTGCGCCATTTTCGGAGACACCAGCACGGGCCTCAGCCACTCTACAAGTCGAGCATCGCGGTCCGGCGGCTCTCGAAACCGTCGCTGCGTATCCGGCTTTCACCGAACGCCAGCCTGTTCAAACCGCCTCCCCTGCAGTCGCCACAAGTGGAATCGCCACAAGCAATGCGACTCGCGCCGCTCTGCATAATCTTTGGCAACACGTCTCATCGTCCCATTCGGCCAGTCAGGCCGATGCGGGCCAGCTGGCCGCTCAGTCGATCACGATTTATGGAGCGGCCGGAGGCACTGGATCCACAACAGTCGAGGCCATGCTCGCGCGCTGCCTGGCAAAAGTAGGTAGACGCTGCGCCATCGTCGAGGAAGGTGAGGACTCAATCCTGCCGGTTTTCTTCAGCTCGAGAAGACTCTCCACCGACGGACGCCGCTTTGCCGGCTTTTATTCTCTTTTCCAGCCGACCATCCGTATCCTCAATCGCGGGATGTTCGAGCAGGCACACACGGAAGTCCCTCAAGGCTCAAATTTCATCGAGCGGAACGTTGTCAATTTCGGCGGCCAGTTTGATCACCTCATCTTCGATCAACCGGCCCGCTCTCTCGATCGACCCGGCGCGGCTCTGGCCGTCTACGTCGCAATTCCCGATCTCAGCTCGCTGGTCGGCGCACGCAAGCTGAAACAGAGATTAGAAACGTCCGGCGATGCGTCAAAAATAGTTTGTGCCTTGAATCGGTTCGATTCGGCCAGCGATCTCCACGCCGAAGTACTCTCCTGGTATCAGCAAAACTTCTCCCGCGTCGTCACGATTCACAATTCGCCCCTCGTGCCTGAGGCTTTGGCCGAAGGAACCACCGTGATTGACTGGTCCCCCCGGTCGAGCGTATCCAGCGATTTTTTCAACTTATACAAAGAGGTCTCCCAACTATTAAGCCCCATGCCGGAATTTGAAAGGTTCGACAGTGCCGTCTTTGGCTCGGAAAGGCTTCCTTATGCTGTTGAACGCTGAGATGCCATCTCCTTCGTCCCGCAGAAGTGTAGGCTCGACTCTCCTGCTAATCCCTCTTCTGGTCGCCTTAGCTTTTCTGATTCGTATGCCGCTCGGCTGGAAAGATCAGGTTCTCTTCGGCACGTTGACGGTTGCTTGCTGCATCGTAATTGGCCGGTTGAGCGATTCGCGCTTCATGACTTCCGCCTTGATGATGATCTCCATCTTCTGCACGCTGCGCTACATCATATGGCGCTGGAGCAGCTCGATTACCTATCTCAACAACTCGGGCTGGAGCGTCGATCGCATCAGCCTCGTCTTTGCACTGCTGCTGCTGCTTTGCGCCGAGACCTACGCCGTGGTTATTCTTCTTCTCGGTTATTTCCAGAGTGCGCGCCCGTTACAGCGGCGTCCCGCGCCTCTGCCCGTCGATACGGATCTGTGGCCCTCTGTCGACGTCTTCATTCCGACATATAACGAGCCGCTCGAAGTTGTGCAGCCAACCGTCCTCGCCGCCATGGGAATCGACTGGCCCGAGGACCGGCTGCACGTCTACATCCTCGACGATGGCCGCCGCCCGGAGTTTCAGGAGTTTGCCGCGGAAGCCGGAGCCGGTTATCTTACCCGGTTCGATAACGCCCACGCGAAAGCCGGCAATATCAATAGCGCGCTCAAAAACACTCACTCCGAATTCATCGCCATCTTCGACTGCGACCACATCGCCACGCGCTCCTTCCTGCAGCTCACCATGGGCTGGTTCGGCAAGGATAAGCGCCTCGCCATGGTGCAGACTCCGCATCACTTCTATTCACCCGATCCTTTCGAGCGCAATCTCGACGTCTTCCGCAAGATCCCGAACGAGGGCGCACTCTTTTACGGCGTGGTGCAGGACGGCAACGACCTTTGGAACGCCACCTTCTTCTGCGGCTCTTGCGCCGTGATCAAGCGCGAAGCTCTGGAGCAGATTGGCGGCATCGCGGTCGAAACTGTGACCGAAGATGCCCATACCGCTCTTCGCCTCCAGCGCCTTGGTTGGAACACCGCCTATATCGGCATTCCCCAGGCAGCAGGACTCGCTACCGGCAGTCTCTCAGCTCACGTCGGGCAGCGTATTCGCTGGGCTCGCGGCATGGTTCAGATCCTGCGCACCGAATGCCCGCTCTTTGCAAAAGGGCTGCGTTTCGCCCAGCGCCTTTGCTACTTCAACTGCGTCGTCCATTATCTCTACGCTATCCCGCGCCTGATCTTCATCAGCTCTCCGCTCGTCTATCTGCTGCTCGACAGGAGCAACGTCTATGGCTTCATGTGGGAAATCGTCGCTTACGCCGGCCCGCATCTTATTCTCTCGAACATGGTGAACTCGCGTTCCCAGGGCAATCACCGCCATTCCTTCTGGAATGAGGTTTACGAAATGGTGCTGGCGCCTTACATCTTGCTGCCCACCACGTTCGCTCTCATCAATCCAAAGTGGGGGAAATTCAATGTAACGGCTAAGAGCAGCGTCGTAGAAGAGAGCTTTTTCGATTGGAAGATTGCCAGGCCTTACCTCATCCTGCTTGCCCTGAACCTGCTCGCAATCATCGTGGCGATTCCGCGCTACTTCACTTCCGGCGACTCGTCCAGCGTACTGGCAATCAACGTCGTCTGGGCGTTGTTCAACTCTCTGCTGCTCGGCGTTACGGTTGCTGTCTCGTTTGAGACCAAGCAGCGGCGCGCCAACGCTCGAATCGAAGCTGATCTGCGTGCTACTTTGCAGGTCGGTCCGGACGACCTTCACCAATGCCGCGTGATCGATCTTTCGGAAGGCGGCGTCGCCCTGCGCTCCGATCGCGTCATTACTGCGCAAGCTGGACAGTTCGGAATCATGAGCATTCGCGCCGGAACAGAAGACTTCCGCTTCGACGTTGAAGCAGTCCGGACGAGCGACAACCGCGTCCACATGCGCTTCCTTTCGCATGACCTCAAGCATCAACGCGCAATTACAAAGATCATCTATGCACGCGCCGATTCCTGGCTCGATTGGACGAAAGACCAGCGCCGTGACCGCATCCTCGGCAGCCTGGTGAGCGTGTTCGGCATCGGGGCAACCGGTATCTGGATTCTGCCGAGCCTTCTTATCAAACGCGAGGCCAAGCCGAAAGCGAAGCCTACGAAAGCCGCGTTGCCGAAGGCCGTTCTTCCGAGCTTACTCGTTGGCGCGCTGCTGCTCCCGGTATTTCACGCGAAGGCTCAGCAGTCAGTCCCTCCTGACGCAACGCGCGATCACGCAGCAACTCCGGCCAATTTCCACGATATCCAGAGTTTCTCTGATCTGGGTCGCAAAACCGCGCTCGTCCTACGGGGTGATCACGCCAAAGATTCCTTCAGCTTCGCCGTACCCAGCACGAAAATCGTAGCGACGGCCGAAGTCGCGCTCCGCTACGAGGCGGGAGATCTTGCCGGGCGAAGGCGGCTACGAACTGGCCGTCCTGCTAAATGACATCGAAGTCACATCGGTCTCCCTCACCGCTTCTACTACACCGTCGCAAATCGCTCACGTGGCTCTACCGGCGGACCTTCTCGTTCATGACAACGCGCTCGCCTTCGAGTTGAGGAGCCAGTGTGTCGCGCCCTGCAGGCACTCGAACAAGAGCGCGGCCTGGGTAAGCATCGCGACCGCCAGCGAGATCCAGACTTCAGGCATGGTGATGCACCTGCCCAACCGCTTGTCCATGCTGCCTTCGCCGTTCTTTGATCCGTCCATTCGCCGCATGGCCAGCGTAGCTTTTGTTTTCGAATCACAGCCCGATCTGACCACTCTGAAGGCCGCCGGCGTTCTTGCCTCCTGGTATGGGGCAATGGCGGCGTATCGCGGCTCTCATTTCACTGCCTCGTTTGGGCAGTTTTCCCAAGGCAATCTCATTCTGCTGGCGAAATCCGATGGACCGCTTGCTGCGAGCCTCGGCCTGGCGGGAACGGATGCTCAAGTGGCTATCTGCGACAACCCTTCTGATCCTTACGGCAAAGTCCTCGCAATCGTCGCCCATTCCGACGCGAATCTGGTCGCTCTGTCTCGTCTAGTCGCACAGAACCGCTTCCACGAAGACATCGATCGAGTCTACGTAAACGCCACTCTTTTGGCCGAGCAGCCGCCGGTGGTAGTCAAATCTCCGCTATGGCTTGAAACGGATCGGCCGCTCAACATCACCGGAGATCTAAACGAGGGCCTGCTACACGCCAAGGTTGATTCGCCTGGGCGTCTCTACTTCCGCATCGCGCCTGATCTCGATTACGGGACAAAAATCAACGTTCCCCTGCATCTCGCCTTCCATCTCTCCGGCCTTAGCGCTGACGATCACGTCTGGATATCGATTCGCCTGAACGACACCTTTGTTGCCAGACGCCGCCTTAGCGCAAAAGACTGCAAAAATGCGCTAACCCAGAGCTATGCCATTCCTGTTTCGCTCCTCTATCCGAGCAACACGCTCAGTGTCGAGTTGTTCAGCAACCGATCGGACACGAGCGTATCGGATCCCGCCGCGGTCGATCTGCAGATCCTGCCCGCTACCAATCTCGACTTGCAGAATCCGACTCACTTCGTTCGCATGCCGCGCCTGGATCTCTTCGCTGCCTCTGGGTTCCCGTTTACCGCAAAACCTGACCTCAGTGAGACAACTCTCGTGCTACCACAATTCGCTACTGCCGCACAAGTCGGCTTGTACCTGGACGCGCTGGGTTTCATGAGCGCGCAGACCGGCGTCGCGGCCTTCAATTTCTCCGGCATCAATGCCCTTGGCGTTTGTGACGATGGAGAAAAGAACATGCTCGTAATCGAGGCCGGCGTCAAAATGCTGTCGGCTGTCTCTGGCTCCGCCGCTGCTGTCGCAAAAGCCAGGCTCGCCTGGAAGCAGGCTCTTGTGTGGGAGAAGTCGAATCCCGCCTACGCGCCCGCTTTCCACGACTATCTCAACCGCTACCCGGATGCGGAACTGCAAGCTTTCGCGGCAGCAATGCCGGTTCGCAATACGCAAAGCGAAGCGCAGAATGCCGGCAGCAAGGAAGACCAGCTCGGCTATAAGGCCCTCAAGAACGGCGACATCGCGGAAGCCGAGCGGCAGTTCACCCGAGGACTCAGTAAAGACAACAGCTGGCGCTCCCAGGCTGGTCTGGGCTTTGCGAACATGAAAGCCGGCAATTTCGACGCGGCTGTCGAGCAGCTCGAAGCGGCCCATCAAGCCGTCCCCCACGATTCAACTATCCGCACCTCGCTCGACACCGCAAAATTCTGGCAAGCCATGAACCGCGGCTCCAAAGCATCTGACCAGCAGGATTGGAAGAAAGCCGTTGCCTCCTTTGAAACGGCGATCGCGCTGCGCCCCAACGATCACGAAGCGTTGCGCGGACTCGGGGGATCGCTACTGGCCGCCGGATCTCCGGACAAAGCCATCCCATATCTGTCAAAAGCAGTGCGCTCGCAGTCGGCCGATCCATCCGCCTGGTCGGCACTTGTAAGAGCTAAACTGCAGGCCGAGGGTGGCCGCGCTGCTCTCGCCGAAATGCAATCTGTGCCTTCGTCTGCCGCTGCGGCACTCGAAGTAAGTGTTGAATGGAAGGCGCTCGAAGCGCTTACGTATGCTGATGCGGGCGAGGATGGGCGCGCTCTCAGCATCTATCGCGACCTTGTTACGTCCGAACATGGCGTCCTGAAACCGGAGGAGCAGCTGGAGCTTGCCAGTCTCGCCCTCCGTTTCCATCAACCCGCGCAAGCCGTTCCCTATGCAGAGAAAGTTGTCGCTGCTGCGCCGAATCAGACTGGCGCATGGGAAGTTCTGCTGGCTGCCCTGGTTGCCTCAGGCAAGCCCAGTGAAGCCGCCCGTGCTTACGCCCGAATGCCTTTTCCTGCTCAGGAAATTGCCTCGACCCACCCGGGCTTCCAGGAAACGTTAGCTTCTCTCAAGGAGTACAACGGCGACCTCGAAGGAGCGCGCATGCTGGTTGAGCAGCTGGTCGAAAAGTCCTCGCCACCACTGCCGGAACACGACCGGACGAGTGCCAGGATACATCTCGCTCAGATTCTTGCCAAGCTCGGCCGCGCCGGCGAAGCCGAGACAATGATCAGCGCCATCACGGACGCGCATCCGGACGACCTCGATGCCTGGCGCGCTCAGTTGCTGATCCTGCAAAGCCTTCACCGTCGAGCGACATCGTTGCCGTGGTGGCGAAAATGCCGCAATCGCTTGCGCTGCGCTTGGGCAGCCAGGGTGACGTGGTCAACCTCCTCGCCAGCGCTCATGCCGCTAATGGCGACCCCGAGTATGGCATCCGGTTGCTCGAAACGTATATCGCCCGCGGCGACGTTTCCGATGGCACGCATGCTTTGTCCCAACGCCTTCAGCTCGGTTGGCTGTTGCTGAATTCTCCGCGAAGGTCGAGCCGCCTTTATAGCCTGCTTGAGCAACTTAACGCTCGTCCTGACTTGAACGCTGAGCAGCGCAAAGAAGTCTCCGATCTCTGGGTCACCTGGATTCTGCGCACCGCCGATGTCGCCCGCAAGGCTGGAAACGAAACGCGCGCCCTCGCGATCCTCGATCAGGGCGCCCGGCTGTTTCCGAATAACGCCGATTTGCAGCGCGGATTCGCAGGCAATCTCCTGCTCGAAGGCAACACCAAACGCGCACTGAATGTCTACTCCAACTGGGGCT
>JAABUQ010003479.1_pt1 | contig 28810 bp, 33 predicted proteins | sample 5560001 | NCBI WGS metagenome assembly JAABUQ01 (sample SAMN10711888, study PRJNA513371) | rock metagenome | isolation source: Antarctica rocks | place: Antarctica: Victoria Land, Finger Mt nord | collected 2015-12-18 | reverse complement strand
TCCCAAACCTGTTTGCTTGGGTGATGGAGCAGATGGGTGAGTTGCCCCGACCCAGAATCTCTAAAAAGTTAGCAAAGTCTCAAAGACTTACCCTGCAAAGTGTCCCGGCTTAAATTGGTAGCCGGATCAGAAACTTCAGCAACATAATCTCTATATTTTCACCCAACGGGCAATCGCGGTCGCCTGCGGAGGGAAACCCTCCTGCAGCGCCCTTCGGGTTCGCCAGTTCCCTACGGAGGGAAACCCTCCTTCTTTCCCTGGACTCACCGTCTCACCATTCCCTATTGCCCATTTCCTATTCTCCATCTAACTGAGGGTAATTGAACGGAGATGATATGAGCCCTGACCCCTTCAAATTTGCCACTAAAAAAGAGGCTGGAACTCAGCCTCTTTGAAACCCCTAGATTCGTCTACTGGGTTCTTCTGACTCCTATCTATTTAGATTCGTTTCAAGTCCGCATACTCTGCCACGCCTTCACGAAATCGATTTTTGGTGCTTTTTGATTGGCGTTGAGTAAATGTTAGACGCTGTAAAAGTTTTGATGTGTCCTTCTCAATATCTTCTAGTTACGGATACAAGCATTGGTATCAAGCAAATAAAGCATTATTAATCGAAGACCCCTTCCATGTCATCATCCAGAGCCTCTGAAATGCCTTCATCATCAATCACAATTGGATCATCGGCACAGATGCCATAGATGCGTTCAAAAAAACCAATGGGCCACCCTTGTTCATCGACCTCCTGTGGTGCAATTCTCTGATAACTCACCATCACTTCCACTTCAGCCTCTTGAATCTCAGTCGGAATCTCCAGATGCAAGATACCATCTGCCCCAACTCGTTGACGCACTCTAATACTTTGCATAATTTCACTCCTTGTCTAAAAGTTCGCGATCAGGTTGATTGCCTTGAGGATGCCTGATGAAAGTTTCATCTTGAATGCAGCCATAAAATTCGCCTATGAAGGCATCTCAAGCGTAGGCTGAGATTTCTGCACCAAAGACTCAGCAAAGTCCAGAATTTCCTGCTGTTTGTCAGGCGACAGCGATCACACCTTTTCTAAAATGGCTTGTTCAAGTGTCATGGTTTTCCTCCTTGCCTACAACTCAACAACCTCTTCCCCCAATTCTGCCAGGATTCCCTGAAGTTCGGCGATCGCCGCTTCCAGTTCAATCACCGCTTCTTGAGCGAGGGCAGCAGGTTCGGGCAGTTCTTCATCTCCATTTTCGCTTTCATCCCGCAGCCAAGCGATGTCTAGGTTTTCGTTGCGATCGGCAATCCAATCGCGAGTAAAGCGGCGGAAGCGTCCCTGATCGCTCGTGTCTTTGCGTTTGGTGAGGCTGGCAGGGCTACCCAATGGATCGTCCCCAAACGCCGCTTCAAACTCAGCAAAGTGTTTACGGGTGAGTTGAGTGCGCTTGCCAAACTGCGGCATATTGGCGCGCATGTCATACACCCAGACTTCTTGAGTATTGCCCTTCTCCTTCTGGCCACGGGTGAAAAACAGCACGTTGGTTTTCACACCTTGAGCATAAAAAATTCCCGTCGGTAGCCGCAGAATTGTATGGAGATTACATTTGTCCATCAAGTCAGATCGAATCTGCTTACCCACAGTTGTTGAACAATGTCACTGGTAGCAAGCATAAACGGGAGCCAAGTTAGGGGATAAACCAGTTCTGTAGTTTCAGGTTTTGAAAGTCTGCGTAATCTGAGGTGTTGTTTGTGACTAGAATTAAATCATTGACAAGGGCAACCGCCGCAATTTGCCCATCAAAATAGGGTGGGGTTCGCCCCAAACGAACTAGCCTTGCCCGTTCTACGGCGTACCATTCTGCCGCCTCCAGGTCATAGGGCAAAATGACAAGTTTGGCTTTCACTTCCTCTTGAAGGTATGACTCAATGGCGCGACGCTTTCTCGAATCTGGTAATCGCTGACAGCCAAAACAAATCTCATGGTATGCCACTGATGCCGTTGATAGCTCTTCGCTGCGATCGGTCAGACGTTCAATCACAGTGAGATTTGGACGAGGGCGCAGCGGCTCTGAAAGAATATTGGTGTCTAGCAAATACCGAACTCCATTCACAGAGCGACCTCGCGCCCTGGCGATCGCTCCCGCACGTCCTTAAATATTTCATCTGGATCGATATCAATTTCCTCGATCGCCAGTCGCTCTCGAAATGCCGCTAGAGACTTACCGAAATCTCCTTTCTGGGAGAGCAGGTGATCGTACTCTTCAGCCGAAAGAATCACAGCAACTCGCTTGCCCCGTCGAGTCAGTTCTACAGGTTTTCCCTGTTCTGCCTGATGAACGAGCTGAGGTAATTGGTCACGCGCCTGAGCGATCGAATATTGGGGAAGGGAGTCAGTCATGACGAGAAGATGGCTATCTAAATGGCTATTTAATCATAGAATAGCCCCAATCAACCAACCTCTTGCCAAAGGCGATCGCCAATCTCTCCCAAAATTTCTTCTAACTGCCCGCTAAACAGTTTGTTGAATCTTCTTCATCGCGCGATCAACCCGTTCGGAATAGGGTTGTGTTGCAAAAACAACTTGAGGACAGACGAACCTCCTCAATCACGGCTCGTTATGCCGCAACCCCAAAAATTTGAACGCGCGTACTCTACTTGTGCTCGGATATCTCCTTTAGCAACAGCTTGAACTTGTCCTTTACGAAGCATGTTCATCGCTTCATCACCTCGCAAGGTTCGTCGGGCGGTGTTGAACGAACCAAAGCCCATGCCGGGATTGACGAGGCGTTTAATAAAACGATGGTCCTGTTCGACTAGATTATTTAAATACTTGTGCTGTCGGAGTTCCACTGTCTTTGGCAGCGTCTCATCCGCTGTGAGCGCGTCGGTTGCTTTCGTTTCATCGACCCTCCACAAGTCGTTTGTCGGTTGCAGATGGCTCCGAACCTGTTTGTCCAGTTCGCGTGCATCAGCTTGTACCCAACGGTGAATCGTCCTGTGGTCTACCTCAACACCGCGTTCGAGCATCATCTCCTCCAAATCCCGGTAACTCAACGAGTAGCGGCAGTACCATCGCACGTTGAGTAGGATGATTTCTGGGAGGAAATGACGCCACTTGAATGGCTGCTTGGGCTTCATGAACGGGATGACGGCTGGCTTAGGTAGTTGGCACAAAGAATACTTCTACCAAACCACCACCACTTTTTGCAACACAACCGTACAACTACAGGAACACTACGGACTACGTGGGAACAGTGCGAACTACTTTTAGGTTCTAGAACTGGCTGACCCCTGTTCAAATTTGCGACCAAAAAAAAGAGGCTGTAACTCAGCCTCTTTGAAACCCCTAGATTCATCTACGGGGTTTTTCTGACTCCTGTCTATTTAGATTCGTTTCAAGTCCGCATACTCTGCCATTAAGTCATCAGATGTTAGAGTATCGCCTTCTGCTTGAGGTGCCCAAAGAACCTCGATCGCCAGGAGGTTGTCGCTAGGCAAACCGCCAATCTGACGCAGAGCTTGTCTTAGGTCTTCGGAGCTGTTGATTACTGGTAGCTGCAGCTTACCCAATGTTGCAGCAAGAAGAGTCACGATAATATATTCCCCAGGCCCTTCTGTGATTAGACGTGTCGGGTTATCCAACTGACCATCAGCGGCCGGTAAAGAGTCTTTGGGAGTAGCCTCTTTAAGCCGGTTATTGACATTAGAAAGAGTTTCTTCAGTAAATTTGCTGCGTTCCGCCAGTGCCAGACGATTGAACTGGGATTCAGCTGATTCTAAGCGGGCTTGCTGAGTAGAGGCACCTGCATATACCCAGTATTCGGGATGGCGTAGCAAAGCCAGGGTTGTTTCTTGCAGAACTTCCGCTCGGCCTTCTGAAGAATTGGTGTCAGCGGTTTCAGCAATTCGGTTAAGTTCGGGTTGCAGATCGCGGGCGTTAGCTAATAGCCCCACTTGTAAACTGGTGACGGAAACAGTTGGATTGCTGCTGTACTCAACTTCCTCGTTTACCTGACCGCTACTAACACGGCGGAATGTTTGAAATAGGAAGTTAGCGACCGCCAGGAAAATCAAGATGGTGAATAGACCGCCAAACCCGCCACCAATGCCAAAGACGGGAACTAAAAAGGGGAAGCCAAATCCGCCACCACCTCCATAACCTCCATAAGGATAGTATCCGCCTCCACCTGGAGGTGCGTAAGTCCGACTAGGAGCTGAGTAGGTACGGCTAGGCGCTCTAAAGGAACCACCGCCGATACGGCCCCCACTACGAGCGGCTAAAGCTCCATCAGCCTGGCCTAATGCCAGAGTAACGACGAGGCCAAACAAGAACAGGGATTTGAAAAGCGGTTTCATAGCTGAAAGCAGTTTGTTACGCATAACACCGTGCTTGAAAAACAATATTTTTTGCTTGGTCAGTGATCCCAGCCAGTGGTTGGGTGGTTGCAAGTAGGGCAGAGCCATTTAAGCAACATTTATATACAGACTACATTTCTAATCTACCGCCTCTTATCCTTTCTAAGCTTGCTGCTTAGGGGGGATTACTGGTCAAGATATCCGTACCTCATAATCTATCCACCCCCGACAATAGTGACTATCTCTAGGCGATCGCCTTCCTGCGCTTGCGTCTGTGACCAAAACTGTCGGTGTAAGATTTCACCGTTATACTCCACTGCGACTAGGCGGGGATTGAAACCTAGTTGTTCTAGCAGCTCGGGTAACTGAGATTGAGCCGAGCAGGTACGGGTTTCGCCGTTCACCTGAAGCATAATCTGATTAGACATAAGAATAAGCAATGTGTTAGCTATTGGAGCTTAGAAGGTCTAATATTATTCAATTGAGAGATGAAATACTGCGTTACCAAAGTTGGTTGTTCTGCTTCCATCAGCGCTCGTACTACAGCCATGCGCTCTGCCCCAGCTGATATTACGTCGTTCAAGTTACTCACATCAATTCCCCCAATTGCAAACCAAGGGATAGGAGAATGGGCAGCAGCGTAGCGGACATAATCTAAGCCAACAGCCGCTTTATCCACTTTAGTCGGTGTCTCATAAACTGGACCAACGCCGATATAGTCTGCGCCTTCTTGAATCGCACGCTGCATTTCATCCGGGTTAGTAGTAGAGCGACCAATTATGTGCTGGGGGCCAAGTAGCTGTCGGGCGATAGCAGTGGGGATATCCTGTTGCCCCAGATGCACACCATCAGCATCCACAGCTAAAGCCAGATCTATCCGGTCGTTGATAATGAAAAGGCCACCGTATTGATGGCACAACTGGCAAAGTTTTTGGGCTTGCGTCAGTCTGTCGCTATCGTCGGCGGTTTTATCCCGATACTGTACAAGAGTCAATCCACCTTGAAGGGCAGCTTCTACGACGGAAAAGAGCGCGTCTGAGGGAGAAGTGACAAGATACAGGCGCGATTGTAACAGCAGCTGATGGCGCTGGTAGCCGAGCAACCGGCTTTCCAGGGTATAAACCTGATAACGCATCTGCTTAAACGCGCCTCCCATATCTGGATGGTAAAGCTTACCGTACTCTTCTAACACTCGCAGCGCTTCCTCCACACGGCAGAAGTTAGCTTGCAACAGCGATGATAGGCTAGCGCGTTTTTGTTCCTGGGGATGGGTTAGTTCAGTGCCAGGATCGCCGGGAGTATCCCGCGCTGCGCGTAGTTCAGGAGTATGCCAGTTGGCTAGATCTTGTCGTAATTGCTTACACTCCTCAGTTAGCGATCGCGCATTGAGGCCAAAGCGACACCATTCTTCAATAATCCGTAAGCCTTCACGGGCTCGGTCTAAGTTAGCATCCAAGATGCGACAAACAGCTGGCTGCACTCGTTGGCTGTATTGAACAATCATCGCAACAACCCCATAGTTATTTTTATCCTAACAGCCAGCCTTAAGATTTCCTCAGCAGTGTGAACGTTAATTAATATGTTCACTCATAGAGTATACGGAACCATTGATTTTAAACGGCATCGGCTGTATAAGCAGAATACATCAATGTCTAAATGGCGTTGTCATCAGACTTGGTAATAATAGTCCCCAAAAAGGTGTGATCTAGAGGAGGAGTGCCGTGAGTTTGATACACCCCCGTAGCTATACCTGTGCAACACTTCTTGTTTTACTGGGCTTGAGCGACTCAGCCACAATAGCTCAGATTCCCATTAATGGTCAGGCAAGGTCCCAGGCCAACGTGCTGTTTGTCAACCCAGAAGGTGGGGATGACAGGATGGGCATTGGCAGCAACCGCGCTCCTTTTAAAACCATTACCCAAGCGCTGCATACAGCCCAGCCCAATAACGTGATTGTCCTCTCAACCGGCACCTACAGCACCTCTTCCGGTGAGACGTTTCCCTTGATGCTAAAACCTGGTGTATCTATTCAAGGCAACACCCATACTCAAGGCCGCAATATTATTATCCAGGGGGGTGGTGCTTTCCTCAGCCCCACGTTCGCTCGCCAAGACATTACAATTCTTGGGGCAAACCAGGCTAGTCTGATTGGGGTGACAGTAACCAATCCCAACCCCCGTGGTTATGGTCTGTGGATTGAATCCAGTAGCCCAGTGGTAATTAACAATACTTTCACTGGGAATAATCATGATGGCATCTCCATTACCGGCAACAGTGCGCCAACCATTCGCAGTAATTACTTTTATCAGAATGGAGCGAATGGAATGACGATCTACGGTACATCCCGGCCTGAGGTGCGGGAGAATGTGTTTGAAAAAACAGGATTTGGCATTAACATTGCCCAGAATGCAGCACCGATGCTGGTTGGCAATCGCATCAGCCAAAATAGAGTCGGTATAGTAGTTGAAGCCAATTCCCGCCCATTCGTGCGGGATAACGTGATTGAGGGCAATAGAGAAGATGGGGTGGTAGCGATCGCCGCTAGTCAGCCGGATTTGGGAACGAAGGCAGAACCGGGCCACAATGTGTTTCGCCACAATGGTCGCTATGACATTAACACTAGCGCTTCTAACCAGATTATCCCTGCTGTTGGTAATCAGTTGGCGCTGCGTCGTACTAGTGGCAGAGTCGATTTAGGTGGGACACTCAACGTAGCTAGTTTGACAACTCCTAGCAGCCCAGTCAGGTCTGGTGTGACTACCCAAAGGACAACGCCGGTAGAACTTCCAGTCTTGCAACCAAAACAAACACAAATAGCTCCGGTAGATATTCCCGTGCCTCCACCAGAATCGAGTCAAGAGCTGTCACCAATATCGAGCAGTCTGCCACGAGTACAGAAAACTCGTAGTCAAAAGAAGCTGCCAGTTTTACAGTCGGCCCCAGTTATGGATTCCATGCTTCTTACCGTTCCTAACCCAAATATCCCGATTGGCAACAGGCGCAAAAAACCAAAAGTGGCAGCATCCAAACGCGCTACTTCGTCAGGTTTACGTTATCGGGTGGTGGTTGAGGCTCATAGTCAAAGTCAACTGGCAAAAGTGCGATCTCTCATTCCTGGTGCCTTTCGCACCGTCTTAAAGGGTCGGGTGATTATGCAGGCTGGAGCCTTTGGCGATCGCGCTAGCGCCCATGAAGTGCTGCAAAAGCTCAAAAGCAAGGGGTTAAAAGCTGCGATCCAGCAGCTGAATTGATAATAAATTCACGCTTCCTAGTCGAATCAGTTTGACACAAGTTTTCAGGTTATATATGAGCACTCACACATGGGTCCATCAATTACAGATGTCACAACCACTCTTCGCTACTTGGCAACAGGTTTGGTTGAGTGGGATTCTATTGAACCTGATAAGCGATTTCAAATCCCTCAATCCTTGCGATTGGGAATGTCCAGAATGTACGCAACTAGCCGCTGCGTGCATGCTTCGCAAACAGCATTAACTAGCAAACTAGTTCCTACAACGCTTCCCGAATTATTTGAATGGGCCGCTAGTCCAATCAAATCTTGGGAGCCTGCCCAGGCTCTGTTAATTATTCCTGAGAATGCAACCCTCATAGAAGATGGGTTAGTTTCCGATTTTGCCAGAGAGTGGGCATTGTCTGGTAGCGACAGCATCCACCAAATCCAAGAGGCGCTCCTTGCTGACCTGAAAAATTTCTGTGAGCGACACCAGTTTGAAGACTCTTACAGAAAAGCTCGTGAGTTGATTGTTACTCATCCAGTCTTGACTGTTGCTCAGCTGCGGAAAAAGCTTGATACAAAGGAACTTGTAAAAGTCCGAGATTTTTTCAAGTTAGACGAAGGATTCTACAGGCCAGTAGCTGACCTGTTTGGAGGAATAGAGTATCATTTGTGCCCACGATGTGGATATATACAGCGGTTATGGGAAGGAAACTACGTTTGCCGCAAGCGATCTTGTCAGACAATTGTACGCCAAGAGAAGTTAAAACCGATTAAGGGGATTCCTGGTGAGAAAATCAATGAGTGGTTAGCTGTCACTCCTGGAGTCCATCGCTATGGAACCATTCCGGGTATCTGGGAATTATCCCTTCGAGACGAATTGGTTAACTTGGGTGTAGGTATAAAAGTCACACTTTACCCCCAAGTTGACAGATATGATCTACTTGTGGAGTTTCCCAATTCCCAGAAATGGGCAATTGATGTGAAAGATTGGTCATATGTCACTAAAGAACGATTATTGAAAGTTCGATACCAAACTGATGTTGATGCAACGTTTGTAGTCTTCCCCGACTCAAATGATTTGAACATCCCAGCTATTCGTCAAATAAAAGAATTCAAACCTCAAGCCCTTAAGGGATTACAGCTAAAGTTAGTCAGCGAAATCATCAAACAAGCTAACAAAATAATAAAAAAATGCGAGATACAACCACATGGTACAAACCCTTAGTAAAAGATTTACAGAAACATCCTGTTCTAGTTGAGAGATGGGTTAAAGAAGAGAGAGGACGGATAGCAAAACTAATTGCGCATGTAGAATTGGGGCTATCGCTACTTGTGAAAGTAGCACGCACAGCACCTGCAACAGAAGTAAGACATTTAATCTCAGGTTATCCTTTTCCTGCAATTGAAAATCAATGGCTGGCCTGTCGAATAGCTAGATTTTACCTACTAGAATACAAAGGCAGCGCTTGGGAATATAGCTTGGATGAATACATTAGAGTAATTCCACCATCTTTAAAAGCTTTTGATTTAACCGATGCAGATCGCATCCCTCTTCGAGGTCAAGTCAATTACTCTCGGCATCAGATCTATTCTACTGTCCTGCATACATCTCCTGCTGTTGAGCAACGAAAGGTAAAACCAGCGGGGGAAGGACGATGGCTTGCTCAAGTCGAGGGTAGAGAAGAACCTGTCGTTATCAATCTTCCTCCAAGTGTATCGACCTTACCTCACAGTCCAATTATTCCCTTTGTCCAAACTAGAGCTTCTTTTAACCCAGCTTATACCTTTTGCTTTAAAGCGTTTCTGTTAAGTGCAAAGGAAATGGATCGCCGATTAGCGCGTGTTGGAATAGACATGAAATACTATGAACGCTTTCAGGACATTGCCTTATATGTTTTTAACCAGTCTTTGAATGACTTTTCCTTAAACAGCAAGTTCACTCTAGACAAATTAGAGCACGTTGTTGGACTACTAAATGTAGGCAAGTCAACATTCATTGATGTCGTTATTTTCAATTTAGCTTCAAGAGGTAAGAATGCCAAGCGCTGTGCATTAATAGTCAGCGACGTAGTCTCGGCAGTCAAGAAAGCTAGTCTCTTCAAACATCTGTTAGGAATTCCCGCTGCTCCAATCCTTGGACTTAACAGAGTAGAACATTTACAGAAAATCTATAAGTCTGTACTTCAAAGCGCAGGAGAAGATGTAGAACAGGGGGCAATACATCCCGTTAGAGAATGGTTCAATGAGTCCTGCCCTCTCCTTTATCATGTTGAATCTGACAACATTTGGGATTTTGGAGAAGAACCTTGTCACAAGCTTTATCAAAGAAATGGAAGAAGAGCTAATGTAGATAGTACCTGTCCTTATTACTATACCTGCCCTCGCCACCAGATAGAACGTGACATTGCTGAAGGGTTGCTGTGGGTGTTAACACCAGAAAGTTTTGTCCATACCCCAGTTCCTGTAAGTGTCTCGTTAGACAAAATTCGTTTTGCAGAGATGGTCGCTAGGGAATGCGATTTTTTATTTGCAGACGAGGCAGACCTAATCAAGGGCCGGTTAAACAGTCAGTTTGCTCCAGAAGCTAGCTTAGTTGAGAAAAATGGGTTCGTCAATCTGACTGGAGTAGAACTCAGCAAACTTAATGATTCCCATCGACCTCAGACTAAGTATAAATCTTGGGTTAAGTTTGCCGCTTGCTACCACTATATTGAATTGGCTACCACTCCGCTGTACAAGCAGTTAAACGATAATCCCCTCCTGGTAGACTGGTTAGGACCGATAACCTTCCACAGTTACGGTGTATTTTCAAGGATAGTGCAAGAACTCTTGGAGCGCTCTAGCGTAACGAATTCAGATTTATTTAGAGAACTGTTTAATGAATTAAAAGCATTTGTTGACAATCCTCTAGATAGACGGAAAGGAGGTGAACTTGCCAGCATTGCTCTTGACTTGATCCAACCGGGAATGACCGCCCTAGCTTTAGATGACTTACGTTCTTGGTGTCTAGACTGGCTTAACAAAAAAAGCTTATCTTGTCCAAGCGAAAGCTTAGGTGAATTGATTGAAAAGTTTAGGTTTGGAATTTTGCTAGCTATTTTGAGCCATCACCTCCAAAAGTTAGTGGACAATCGGGTAGAGTATTTGGACTTACCAGCATTTCGTAATAATGGTTTTTCACTCATTCTCCGGCCTCCACAAGAATATCTAGCAATGATTCCAGAATCCCCAGTGGGTAACCTTTTGGGGTTCTTGTACCATCCCAACAAGAAAGATGGAGGAGGAATCCTCAAATACTTCCGATACTTAGGTGTAGGGCAAAGCCTGCTATTGAACTTTGACAAGTTGCTGGAAATTGACGGACGGAACAGTGCCCATACAGTTTTGGTATCGGGAACTAGTTATGCTCCAGGAAGCAGTGCTTCCCATATCCCCATTCGCCCCAGCTTACTACTCAAATCCAGGTCTTCGACGGCTCCCATCCTTCAAGGAAAGTTTGTCTTTTCTTCTCAGCTCAATGAAAGAGGCCGACACATTACTATTTCCGGTGTTTCAGTAAACAAAGCCGAAATGGCATACCGGGAAATGGCAAAGGCTATTACTGGAGAATACCCAAATTTCCTAGACGAACGCTTTGAAGAACTTAAAGACCTAGCGCAGCAATACTCAACGCTTTGGTCAGATCGGGAAAGAATACTGGGAATTACCGGAAGCTATGACCAAGCTGAGTGGATCATACAAGAGTTGCGATCGCGTTATCAAGTAGGCAATCTTGAGGCGATTCAGCCCTTGCGCCGAGACGCAGATAACCGTGTCCATTGGTATCCTGGTAAAAAGCGTGGGGAATTTGAAAAAGTGGCTGAATCAAATATTCAGTTTCTGGCAGGACCATTAGGTGCGATGGAACGGGGTCATAATCCCCTCAATGATGATAAAAAAGCTGCCTTTGGAACGATTTTGTTTTTCAAGCGACCTATGCCGGTCCCTCATGATTGGTATGAGGTCGTACAGGGACTTAATAGTTGGGCGCTACAGCAGTTTGAACCAAATCAACTTATTCACGAATATTCCTCATTGAAGATGCAGGGAGATTATTTTGCCCGGGAAGCGTGGATTGAGCTAATGAAGCTGACTGGCAAATCTTTGGGTTTTAAGTGCTTAACTCCTAAAGAACGATCGACATTATGCGCTAACCAAGTGGTTTCTATTTGGCAAGTTATCGGCAGAGGCGTGAGAGGCAATTTCCCATAAATGTTTACTGGCTTGACAAAAGCTTTGCTCCCCTATCCGCAGATGGTAAGCAAGATGATGAAAGAACTTCAATCCTTGTCGCAATCATCAAAACTCTTGGTTTTTGGATGAGTTCTGAGATTCCTTGGGAAGCGACCATAGCAAGAGAACTATGGGGGATATTCTTAAGCCTGCTGAAAGATACGGACTTTCTTGAATATGACAAACAAAAGCAACTGGTATCAAACCAAGCCAATTGAATTGGGAGCTTGGGAACTTACAGAAGCGATAAACCAGGAAATTTACGAGGTCGCGATTCCCCAGAAATACCTTGATGTAGCATGGCAATTAGCCCGGAGACGAAAAAAAGACTCGTTTCCTCCAGTGCGGTCATTAAATCCACTGGTAGTAGCTTCGTGGAACTCAACTTTTCATACCGTCTCTAGAAGTTGGAGTCGGGGGGGAGCTTGGCTTTACACAACAAAACAGCCATCTGTGCAAGCTCTCGAGAATTTAGGACTTTTGGTAAGAGAATGGTTGAGAGAAGAGTTTAACCCTTCGTTAGGGTCTGACTATGTAGAGGATATTTTAGACAGAGTACGAGACGTTGAATGGAGTTCTGAAACTGTTCCCCTTCGTATCAATCACGAGTTACCTCCTCACGACATCCTCTATCAGGCAATACCAAATTATTTAGCTAAGCTATTAGAAGAGAATCGACAGATTCAGTTTACTTCAGCTCAGTCACCCTTAAGTTTTTACCGAGTGGCTACCTGTGGACCAGGAGCTGAGCTGGTGTCTTTCCCCCCGCGAGCTACAGACGATAGCACCAGTAGATCTCCCAAATATATCTCTTTGGTTATCCAATTCAGATTGCGTACCTTGCAAGGGAGAACAGCACCTCTGATCTATTGCGGACTTGGGGTAAGGAGGTGGTTAACATGGCCCTTGTGGATTGAGGGGAATCAAAGTCCTAACAGAGTAAACAGTAGTGGTGTCACTGTTTATGTCTCTAGCCGCTTTCGCTGGCTCGATGGGGAAGAACAAGATCCAAGCGTCATCCCAATTAAGCTGTATAGAGGAAAAGAAACTCCTCAATTCCATGGAGCATTAGCGGAACTGCTCAAAGAGACAAACTACCTCCCCAGCGCCATAGACATTGCATCCAAATCACTGCCTGGGAGCTGGGAAGCTAATCCTGAAGGCATCATAACTGCGATCGCCTACCATTCTCGCTTAGGTAAACATATCTGCAAACCTGGAGTAAGCCCTAAAGATATAGGAACATTAAATGCTCATATTGCAAAACATTTACCATTGAGACATGCTGGCGAGATAGTTCCTATCCCCATTATTAATATTCAGCGTACCTCTCCGCAAACTAGAGAAGAGTCAAATGTTGTAATTCACCGTCCCTCGTTAGCGAGTGAAAGTCTAGACAAGAGATAATTTAGTTGAAGAAATACGCGCTGTTCTCAAATTAAACCGAGAGTTGGGAACATCTGAAACTGAAACTCCTTTAGGAATTATGAGAACTGTTGAATGGGTTAGCGAAGGAGACTTGTTTCGTCTAAAAATTCAAACTCTAGGTGGAGAAGAATTGGTAAGACCTCTGAGTTTAGCAGGTGTAGATAGAATCCCTGACTCAAGAGCAATAGAAGCAGCCAAAAATCGGATTGATTTTTTCAAAAGAGTTGTACCAAAGCCTACTGGACGGAGTGGCGTCATTTTAGAAATATTTGAAAAGGATGGTTATCCAGAAAATAATACTGACCCTTATAAGGCATCTAAAATTGCCTTGATGCAGATGGGGTATGTTAATCAGAGGATTCATCCTTTGGAAGGCGAAACCGAAGAAGAACAAGAAGCGGATGAAGCTCGCACGAAAAACGCTGTCGCAGACTTGTTGTCACAAGCTGGAGTTCTGCCACAGCATTTCATACAAGAGTATGATTCTGTTCCTGAGCGAATGTGGTTAACCTGTTGCTTAGTTGTACGCCGTACTTCAACAACAACTTGGTCGGGACAGCCATCTCTCGTTGTACTGATGGTCAGAGTCAATTCTTTCTTAGGAGAAGTAGAATTTACAACACCTTCTCTGAAAAACCAGAATCAAGGTAATAAGGGGTGGGTTTCATCGTGGGAAATCTACAATCATCTGTTAACAGAGAATTGGAATTCTCAGCTTTACGAAGATTTTGGAGAAGAAGACTTAAGTTTAGAGGAGACAGAAGATGAGCAACGTGATCAACGCCTGTTAAACTTTTTTCTAGCTAGCTGTTTAAAAAATTGTTTAACCACTCCAATAGACAATGAATCTAAACCACATGTCCTTTTTATGATGGACGGACAGAATGCACGCGCTACTTTCAAATGGCTGCAAAACCCTAACCTAAGATGTGGGGAGTTTCCTAATGCTCTAAGACGACACGTCCAGTTACAAGACCATCAAGAGCGCTTGCATATTGTTCGCTGCCTAACAAAAGGAGGTACTTTAGAAACGCCCTCTTGGAACCCTATAGGAAGAAATCCTGGCAGTCGTCATTATGGCCTATACGCCTGGAAGAGTGTTTGTGACAATCCAAACCAAGACCTTTATCTGGCGTTAAGGAAGACGTTAGACACCGAACAGGGAGTTTTAAAGGTCAATCAATCTCGACTCGATAGCGGGAAGCGTCCGGCTGGCAATCCACCGCTACTAGAATATGATGTAATCAATTCTAGTTTCGACACCTTGACATTGATTAGATTTTTGGAAAAACTTAGAGACCGCTGGGCATATTTTTCGGGAACAACTTCCTTGCCTTTCCCTTTCCCTTATGCTAAACACGCAAGGGATTATGCGATTTCCCTTAAGGATGATGACTTTGCTTATCCAGAGTAGTGTTTATTTAGAGCTCGGATTCATCTCTTTTTTGCAACAGACATTCCTATATTGCAAAAGAGCATTGTTAACCTCGGTTGAAAACTGCTTCCACAATTTTTTTGACTATTCATAAAGGACTTTGAAAACGTTGATAATGTTTTCGATTGCTTCATCATCGATATCTAGATGAGTGACCAAGCGCAAGCGGCGAGGACCAAAAACGCTCACAGCAATGCCATGAGCTTTTAGTTCCGCTGCCATAGCAGGGGCGCTGAGATGGTCAGGTATCACATCTAGGAACACGATGTTGGTCTGGACACCTTCAAGGTCGATAGCGAAGGCGGACAATTCAGCAAGCCGAGTAGCGAGTTCCCGTGCCCGTCGATGATCCTCAGCCAACCGCTCGACATGATTGTCAAGCGCCCAAAGCCCAGCAGCAGCTAGCATACCAACTTGGCACATTCCACCGCCAAAGGCTAGACGCAAACCAATTGCGCGGGCAATAAAATCGGCGGAGCCTGCTAGGACGGAGCCAATTGGGCAACCTAACCCTTTAGATAGGCAGAAGTACACTGAATCGAAGGGAGCTGAGATCTGTTCCGGTGCAACATTACTAGCGATGGCAGCGTTCAGCAAACGAGCACCATCCAGATGCATCGGAATCTTGTAACGTCGAGCAACCTTGCCGATGCGCTCTAGTTCATCGAGTGGGTAGATAGTTCCACCTCCCCGGTTATGAGGGTTTTCCAGCACAATCAGCCCTGTCTGCGGGGTGTGGAAGTTATCAGTCCGAATCGCAACTTCAATCTGCTCGGCAGTGAGTAGTCCGCGTCTCCCTTGTAGGGGATACAACTGCACGCCGTTCCAACGTGCTGCTCCAGGACTGGAGTTGAAAACGTGGCAGTCTCGGTCACAGATGACCTCCTGACCTGGCTGGGTGTGAGCAGCAATGGCAACTTGGTTGCACATTGTGCCGCTTGGCAAGAACAGCGCCTTCTCTTTGCCGAGTAGACGAGCCACTCGCTCTTGGAGGTGGTTAACTGTTGGATCTTCTCCATAAAAATCATCTCCGACCTCTGCCTCGGCTATAGCAGTACGCATGGAGAGGGTGGGGCGAGTTACAGTGTCACTGCGTAGGTCAATTTGCTTCATGATTACTCATGTCATACTACAAAGTTCTACATAAAATTACATAATTTACTATGATTCGTAAACAAGCTCGGGATGCACCTGGCGTGGTATTTGCGATCGCCGCTCCGCTGCTTTACAGTTCTCTCGTTCCCTTGTCTAAAGTATTTCTGCGTCAAGTTGATGCTTGGATGCTGGCAGGTTTACTCGACATGGGGGCTGGCTTAGGGATGGTGGTGGTGTATCTGCTGCGTCGGGCAGTTCGCCGCGAACCTGTCAAAAATGCTTTGGGAGAGAGAGATTGGCGCTGGCTTTGGGCTTCCGTCTTCACCGGTGGGCTGCTTTCGCCAGTTTTACAAACCTATGGAATTGCTCATAGTCCGGCAGCGTCTGCCTCCCTACTGCTCAATTTGGAAGGAGTGTTTACGGGGCTGATTGCCTGGATTATTTTCCGAGAAGCATTTAACAGGCGCGTGGCTTGGGGGTTGGCAACCATTACATCTGGTAGTGTAATCCTGATTTGGACAGGAGATTCGACGTTGAGATTTTCTTTGGGGTCTTTGGCAATTGTTGGAGCTTGTCTGGGCTGGGCAACCGCCAGCAACTTAACTCACAAAATTTCTAACAGAGATCCAGTACAGTTGGTAATGCTCAAAACATGTGTCACTGGCAGTCTGAATGTGGGATTTGCTTTAGCAATCGGTAATGCTTTGCCTGTCCTTCCTGTCTTAGGAGCGATCGCCCTCACAGGTTTTCTGTGCATCGGCTTGACTTTTCTCTGCTACATCATGGCGCTCCGCCATGTCGGGACATCCCGAGCCGGAGCATTTTTCTCTCTGTTTCCCTTTTCAGGTGCAATTCTGGCAATAATCACCCTAGATGAACCCATCACGCCTAATCTGCTAGCAGCAGGCGGGTTGATGGCTTTGGGTGTCTGGTTCTGTGTGAAGAAGCATGCTGTCTAAGTCTGACAGTTCGGGCAGTAATAATAGCGCCGTCCACCTGAAACCGCCTTCACAATTGCTGTGCCGCAGATAAAGCAAGGTTGTCCTTGGCGATTGAACACGTAATGTCGGTATTCACTGCGGCTATAACCCTGCTCGCGTAGTCGCGCAGCTAGCTCTAGGTCATTGGTGATGCCCCCAGTGACATAAGATTGATGAGTGACCGATATGGTAGCCGCAGCAAGCCGGGTAATCTGGTCGGGGTGGCAATCCACAGGACGATAGTTAGGGTGGATTCTAGCAACAAATAAGATTTCGCTACGCAGGTAATTGCCCAAGCCACACAGAAAATGTTGGTCTAACAGCAGCGAAGTTAGACTGCGTCTTCTAAAGCGCTGGTCTTGGAAACGCTTGCTCACCTGCTCCACCGTCACTGACTGATCGAGGACATCCGGTCCAAGTTGGCTTAAGAATGGATGGGTAGCTATTTGAGCCTCGCTGAGAACCTCAATCTCCGACGCACTGTAGAGGAGCGCCGAGTGCTGCTGATTGTGAATGGCAAGACGTAACTGGCGCTGTGTGTTTGGGTAGGAATAAGCGTTTGTGACCACCCATTTGCCATAAAGTTGGTTGTGGCTGTAGATGCAAAGCTGATTATCGAAACGAAGCAGCATTGCCTTCCCTCGGGTTTGGACGGCGACCACTTTAGAACCAGTTAGCTTAAGTTCATAGGGCTTGAGATGGTCAAAAGCAAAAAACAACTCTTTCACTGGTTGATTGACGAGTGCCTTGGCGATAATATCCGCCGCCTGTCTGATTTCGGGTCCTTCCGGCATTTTGCTGCTGTTCGGGGAGGAATGTCTTTGGAGCTTTACCTAATCCTAATAGCATCAATTGAATAAATCACACTGCTGGCAAGGCGATCACTCTGCACAATCGCACTGCCAACCAACACAGATGAATTCAACCCACCAAATTTACCCATGATAGATTCGCTTGCACAGCTCGAACCAGCCGTTGGTCTGCTGTCCAAAATTCGGCTTCTAAACGCTCTGCCAATGCTAGATAATGGGCGTCGTAAGTAGCTGAGAGCATCAATTGCCTTGCGAGAGTTGAGGCGCGCCGGTGTAACTCGGCATCACTGTAGAGGGTGATATTCAAACTCAAAGCATCCTCCAAAAGTTGAGCTGCCCGTTCTGGCAGCAGCAGCCTCCCAATGGCTAAGCGATGGAAGGCGTTGCTAACTTCGTAGTAAATTAAAGCAGGGGCAACAATTTGAGATTCCGACTCTCGCCACTGATTCCACAAGTCTCTAAAACGAGTGTCTGACGGTTCGCTGGACACTAAACCCACGACAAAATTGGCATCAATACAAATTACACCTACTGTCATTCGACTTCAGACTTAGGAAAGCAAGCCTGCATCATTTGCTCTGTGCGCTCCTCTCGCATTTGATGGATAATCTCGTCTATGGGTGGATCAATTGGTTTTCCGCCTCTTTCGGCGTGGGCTGCAGCCCTATGCTTATCAATCTGTTGCAGTGTCTCTTGCCAGTTTGTCTTGCGTTCAAGTTTTTCTTCAAGTAGTGCACGTTCCTCTGGAGAGAGGGAAAGGATGACTTGCACAAGTGATTCAACTAGTGGTCTGTTCATAAATTTTGAATTAGCTAGGACTCTTACCTCAACATCCTATCCCATGCCTCTAGTACTAATCGTTTAGACGGGTGACTAGCGCAATGCGCTCTTCAGCAGAATGCTTTTTTCGTAAGACTTTGAACTCATTACACAATCAAACTCCACGAGTAATTAATGTGGATAAAAATGCGGTGAGTCCAGGGAAAGAAGGAGGGTTTCCCTCCGTAGAGAACTGCGAACCCGAAGAGCTTATCCCCAAGCTATGTAAGTTCTCAAAGCTAAAGAAGTTTTACCCCAACACGGTCGGCTATACTTGCAGATACCCTAACACAGTCGGCTCCAATGCAATGGTTAGGCTGCGCCATTAACTGGATCAACTGGTATAGGATCAATCCCTAACGCTAAATTTACCGCTTTTTGGCAGTGCAACGCAGTAGTATCAAAGAGGGGCAGTTCTGGAATATCTTCAGGCTTTACCAACAGTTCAATCTCAGTACAGCCCAAAACAACACCTTGTGCGCCTCGCTCTGCCAACTCTTGCATGATGTCTATATAAATTCGACGGGATTCATCCTTGAGCGTGCCAAAAACCAGTTCATCAAAAATAATGGTGTCGATAATTTGACGATGTTGGCTACTGGGGGCGATCGCTTCAATGCCATGCTGAGAAAACCGCTCACGGTAAAAGTCGGCTTCCATCACGGGTTTTGTACCTAACACACCCACCGTCGTTATATCGTGGTTTTTGATCTCTCCTGCGGTCACATCGACAATGTGAATCAGTGGAATTTGAATAGCCGCCTCAATTTTTGGAGCGACACGATGCATCGTATTTGAGACCATAATAATGAAATCAGCCCCACCCCGTTCAAGTTGACATGCTTTGCTAACAAGGTAATCTGCTGCATCATCCCACTGATCACGACGCACAAATGCCTCAATGTTGGCAAAGTTGACACTGTATAGAAGTAATTTAGCAGTATTCCAACCACCACGCATCTGGTTAATACCTGTGTTAATCAGGCGATAGTATTCAGCCGTTGCTTGATTGCTCATGCCACCAAGGATTCCAATCGTTTGCATTGGAATGACCTGATGCTTCAGATTCTGCTCAGTACTCATATCGATTCTCAACCATTTCGAAAGCAATGTTCTAATGGTCGAATGGCGGATGGTCAGCTGTCTTGAATAAAACTACTGCTTCGATAAATTCCTGGCGTGACACCAACTATCTGTTTGAAGCAGCGGGTAAAATGACTTTTCTGTTTGAGCGCATTCTTGCAATCCACTTAACGACTAAATTGAGCAACGACTCGCGCTGCATCATTAATGATTTGTTGAATAATTTCAGCAGCAGGTAAGACTTGCTTAATAAGTCCTGTACTCTGCCCTGCATAAAGTGCCATCGCTTCTAAATTACCCGTTGTCGTCTCCAATGGGATCTTATCATCATAGCGTTGAATGGGAGAACCTGTTGGAGAGGTTCCAATAATCTCGCCTTCGTTCGGTCTTTGCCTACTTCCAGAAGAGTTTGCGGTTTCCCACTGCTGCACGGTCGAATTGTGAAGCGTGCGATGCGGGGCATTCTCCCAACCTCCATTGAATAACAAAGAATAAGTCGTATCCGTCTCCTGTGCCTCTAAAATCTTCTGTTTGTAAAGTTCATGAGCGATCGCTTCTTGGCTTGCTAAAAATCTCGTCCCAACCCAGATGCCACTCGCACCCAGCACTAGTGCAGCAATTAAACCGCGTCCATCAGCGATCCCACCTGCTGCAATCACGGGAGTAGGATGTACAGCATCAGCCACCTTGGGAATGAGCGTTAAACCTGAGACTTGCCCAATCACATGACCGCCTGCTTCCCAACCTTGAGCGACAATCACATCAGCCCCCGTCTCAACCGCTTTTCTGGCTTCGTCGCCACTACCGACCGTGACCATTGCTACACCATCATACTCATGAACCGTTTGGATATAGGTCGCAGCATCTCCCCAACTAAATGAAAAAATACGGATTCCGGCATCAAGGCAAAACTTAAGACGATCATGCTGCGACCAAGCTAGCACGAAATTTACTCCAAAAGCGTTCTGGGTCAAGGCTTGTGTTGCTGAGATATAGTGTTGAATTTCCTCCAAGGTTTTCCAGCTAAACGCATGAAAGCCTAGAGCGCCAGAATTAGAGACAGCGGCAACAAGTTGAGGAGAAACCGCGCTACCAATTGGAGCCTGAATGATTGGGAACTGAATGTCCAAGAGCCTGCACAAATCTGTCTGAATCTGCATCGGTTTTTTGCTTAACCAAGGACTTAAAGCACCTTAACATCGCTATCCTCAAACAACAGCCTGGCAGATCGTCGCTCAATTACTTCATCTCAGACACTCGAGCTATAATTTCCAAGCTGCGGACACCACCTGTAACATAAGCCAGATAACGGCAATCACTCTTAAAGACTACCTGAAAAAAGCACGCACGACTTTTCCCTTTCCATCACCGTCAAGTTCAACCATATCAACAACAAGCACTCCGGTTTCACGACGATAAACGATACATATTCCATTAACGCCCAGCAGGACATCAATCAGATCGAATCGAAGATTTTGAGCTTTGATGCCTACAAAAAAATGTTCACGAAGTTGCACCTTTCCTTCTATCCAGCCACTGGTAATACCCAGGCGCTTAATGACTGTTGGAGAGGAAAATCTTACGTCCTCAGTATAGTAGGCTCTCCTGGATATTTGGGGTGAAATGTGTCTTAAGTAACAAAACTCTTTGCCAGGGCTGATGGACTTCTATTTAGATACTCTTGTAAACTTACCCTATGTCACTGTAGAAGGCTGCGAGAAACTTGAAGAGTATGTATGCCTTCATCTAAAATTACTCAACCTTGGGATAACTTGTGCCCATTGCCAGTCTTATACAGAAGAAGTTCATCAAGATAGACCGATATTAGTGAGAGATTTATCTATTTGTGGTCAAGGGGTTTACTTAAAAGTCCTCCGGCGTCAGCTTGAGTGTATTAATTGTGGTCGGATACACCACAGAAAACTTAGAATTTCTCGAAAATAAACGTCGGCATACCCGCAGATATGAAGAGTATATCTATCAGCGAGTAGCCACTATGAATATTGAGCAAGTTTGTCGAGAAGAAGGACTTAACTATAATGAAGTTAAGGCCAGCTTTGACTATGTAAGTAAAAAGCATCAAAAAAGAACTGGGACCCATCTCCTTTATTGAGTGACATTAGACAGGTTCTCCGTCTTTGAGGTTATACATGTCCGGTTCATCGTACAAAAAATTGAACGAGCCGCTGCTTTGAGCCAATTGCATTAACTCCTGGCTTGATGGTTCTGAGGTATCGAGAAATAGCTGTTTTTCTAGTAATAATCGTTCTTCTGGAGAAAGGGAGAGAATGATCTGTACTAAAGAATCAATCAGTTTGGCATTCATCAACTTTCACTCAACAGAAATTACTCAAACATTCTATCTCAAGCTGCTAATATAAGGCGCTGGTTGTGATGCACCGGACGGACGGAATTTGCAACACAACCACAATGGCTACAGCCAGATTTGTTCAGGCTCAATTTTTTCTTGTTTTACAGATCGACCAGTTTCTAAATGAGAGGATTAGCGATGAACGATTTTCGCGGTCAGGTAGCTTTGGTGACGGGAGCATCGCGAGGCATTGGTGCTAGCGTTGCCAGTATGCTAGCTGCCATACGCGCCACTGGTCGCCATGCCCTCCTTGCTCAGGCCGATATTCACCAGCGAGAGCGAAATTAGGGAGTTGTTTAGCCAAACTGCTAACCCCTCAACCCTTCCCTTATAGCGCGTCCAGGTGCAACCAGTCTTCGCAGTATTAAAAGTCCCTTAACTCACAGTTGCCAATAATAGTGACGTCTCCTACACCAACCGCGAAGCGGTGTGGTGTAGGCTTCCAATTTCGCAACTGGATATTCCTGCTTCAACGGACTTCACCAACTGACCGGCATATCGAGTCACCCAGCTCAGTAACCCTCCACAGGCTGGCACCGTGAGTCCCACGGCATTTATGGCGCGAACCAAAATGTTGATTGCAGCATTCAAATCACGATCCAAAACTGTTAGACATTTCGGACAGTCATGAATCCGAATTTCTAAAGTTTTCGGTACTTGACATCCACAAGTACTGCAATCAGTCGTAGTGCCATGAGGTTTTACCTTCACAACTCGGACACCGCGTTTTACCGCCACTGCTTCCAAGATTGCGATGAACTCGCCCCAGGCTGCATCCAGGATTGATTTAGCTAGTTTTGTTCTAGCCAAACCTTGAATATTTAGATCTTCTACGCCGATGAGGTCATAGGCTTTGACTAGTTTGTGTGCAACTTTGTAATGAAACTCTTTTCTTTGACGCTTGATTCGTTGATGAATTCGGGCTACCCGATTCTTTTGTTTTTGAGCATTGTTTGACCCTTTTTGCATCCGAGTCTGGCGGCGTTGTGTCCTTGCCAATCGCTTTTGGGAGCGTCGGAAGTTTTGCTGAACAGGTTCTGTCTCACCATCAGAAGTTGTTAAAAACTCCTTGAGTCCGACATCGATACCCACTGCTGACTTGATCTCGTCAAGTGGGATTAGATCCGGTACAGTTTCATCAGCCATTGAGATTGAGACATACCAGCCATCCGCCCGACAGCAAATTGTTGCCGTTTTTAGAGTGAAGCCTTCAGGAATAGGGCGATGTACCACAATGGGAATATCGCCAATATAAGGAATCCTCAGGTTAGAGCCTTCTAGGAAACAAGCAGCTTTTGGATGGTTCACCCTGGAGAAACTAAATGAAGGCTTTGCTCCACGCTTTTTAAACCTGGGGCAACCTCCCCTCTTACCCGTTTTGCCTGGAAACAACCACCGCTTCCATGCCTGGTCTAATCTCTGAAGGTTCATCTGCTGAACCTCTGAGTAGATGTCCTTATACGCCGGAAATAGAAGCTTTGTTTCCTTCAATGCTGATTGCTGGTAGTAGTAATCAACCAACTGGGGAATCTCACCAGTGGGGCAAGACAAGATAGAACAACGGTCTATCTGACACCTGGTTTGACGCAGCCAGTCTAGCCGCTGCCCTAAGGCAAAATTCCAGTGCCGACGCAGTAGCTCACTCCAAGTTGACATCGTGGCAACTTGAGCGGGAGTCGGTTTGAGTCGGTACTGGAATGTGATTATCATGGAACTATTATATCACTTAACGTTGTGAGCTACACTAAAGGCAATCGCTCTGTTTACAGCCTTAATATTCACTTAGTGTTTGTAACTAAATACCGGCGTCAGGTCATTACGTCTGATATCCTACGACGACTGGGCGAAATCTTCAAGGAGACTTGTGACAAATGGCGATGTACTCTGAGTGAGTTCAACGGTGAAGTAGACCATGTACATCTGCTGATTAGTTTCCCGCCTGATGTGCAAGTCAGTACACTAGTAGGTAACCTAAAAACAGTATCCAGTCGGTTAATCCGCAAGGAATTTATAGCACATGTCTCTCGGTTTTACCGCCAGCCAGTCTTCTGGAGTGGATCATATTTCGTTGCTAGCTGTGGCGGAGTCACCATAGATCATCTTCGCAAGTATGTTGAAGATCAAGCTTCGCCCCTAGTTTAAGACCCTGTCCGCGATTCCCCTCCCGTCACAACGGTACTCCGTTTGACGGGAGACCCCTCGCGGTTGAGCGTTGGATTTGCTTAGTTAACTTATATAAAAATGGAAACAAGAGCGTCTTCCTGTCTCAACCTCCTCACATCCCTGTTTCTACTAACAGGGGGATTAGTGACAATTACTGCAGCTCTGGCTCAGGCTGAGACCCTTTACAATGGTGTGGCAGCTGGTGACGCTAGAGATACCAGTGCTATCGTCTGGACACGTACCGAGGATGCAGACACACACCTTGGCGTTGTCAGTAATCTGACTGCTCAAGTCTCTACTGATGCGCTTTTTCGCTCGCTCCCTTACTCATTCAATGGTGCAACCGACCCCAGTCGGGACTATACCCTGAAGATAAATGCAACAGGTCTAAAGAGTGGCACCCGCTACTATTATCGTTTCCAGGCGACTGATGGAGCGCTGAGTCCAGTTGGTACATTCAAAACTGCACCAAAGAAGACTAAGAAAGTTGCTGTCCGGTTTGGCTTTAGTGGAGATGCAGACGGGCAGTGGCGGCCCTATGCCTCAACCAAAGATTTCAGCCAGCTCAATTTGGACTACTTTGTTTTCCTAGGTGACACAATTTACGAGACCAAGAGTAAATTTTCTGACGCGGCATCTGACCCCTTTGATAACCCTACCCAAGCCCTGACTGACTACCATCGCAAGTACCAGGAGCAGTTTGTACCCATAACACCCGGCGGTTTCCCTGGCCTCCAAACTTTCTTCGCCTCACAAGCAAACTACACCCTACTTGACAATCACGAACTGGGTAACAAGCAGTTTATTAATGGTGGTGCACCAACTGGGACACCTCCTGGTAAAGGTGTAGATGCCACCGACCCAGCTAACGACGTCAATACAACCGGCACGTTTATCAATAAAACGGATGGATTCAAGGCACTAGAACAAGCGTACAGTGATTACTCTGTTTCTGTTAATAGCTTAACCAAGTTCAAAGGTGAAGCCTGTAAAAGAAAGCACCTTCTGGAGCGCTTGATGAATAGAACACCTGCTCGGTAGAGAATTTTCAGTCCTTCACAGAAGGAGCCAGGCTGGGGAGGACACTTGCACAGAAAGGTTCCGTTTTCCGACGCCAGTTTTCTACGCCCTGCGGGTTCGCAGTCGCACAAGAGGGGAAACCCCCATGACCGCGCTGACTCACTGGGGAACCCGGCTTCGTGAAACTGGCTCCTCCGCAAGTGACTGGCGTTAAAGTGTCCGTCGACGGCACAAAGATCCGCCGCGACGAGCTGTAGAAAGATTAGATTTGCACATTAGAACTGGAGGCTGGAGCCTCACAGAAAGCATTCCCAGGCTGAGCCTGGGAACGAGTGCTGGGATTTAGCGATGTACCTTACAATCCACTTTGCCTAAAATGTGATTGGTGTCAATATCGTTGCCAACAGCAACCATGGTGTTGCTGTCGGTTGCGTTGTAGATGTCGTAGTGACCGTTACTATGGATCATGTTTTCACCTACACTTTGTAAAGTGCCGAGATCCGGTTGGGCGTTGACTATTGCCACGATACCTTCCTGCTTGTTGTGCTCAATCATGTTGTGACGCAGCACGGGGTGGGCATTATCTGAGATAACCATCCCGTCTGTGTTCTGGATAATTTTGTTGTTTACTACTAAGGGTGATGAAGTGCCACCGATCGCTAGACCAAACCCAGTGTCTAGAAACAGGTTGTCCCGAATCTCGCCTTGGGCAGACCGAACTACTGAAATCCCGTTCCCCCCGTTGTTGGTGAAGATGTTAGCTTCAATCTTCGGGGCAGCTGTCCCGGTGACAAAAATGCCTTCTCGGTTACTACCAATAAAGGTATTGTTATTGACTTGGGGATTGGTCGATTCAAGCCACAGCGCTGTGCCCCGCGTATCTGGGTTAGTGATGGTAATGCCAGTGATGGTGCTGTCGTTTTCGGCTAGCACTGTCACGTGCTGACGGGCAAAGGTCGGACTGATGTAGTCACCACCGCCTGTGATTGTTGTATTCTGGCCTTTAGTGGCAGCATCACCGCGTAAAGTGACACCGGATTTGATCGCCAGTGGGAAGACTTCGCCTGTTGTTGCCGTATAGCTACCAAGAGCAAGTTGAACCACTGTGCCAGCTTGTGCGCGGCTCAGAGCATAGGTGATGGTTTTAACAGGTGCGTCTACAGTTTTGCCAACTCCCGCGCTGTCTTTTCCAGTTGCCGAGTTGACATAAATGACCGTAGCAGTGGCTGGTACTTGTGCGGTAACGGTTGGGGCGATCGCTTGATTAAGCTTGGTGTCAGCATTCACTGTCTCAGGGAGTAAAATGGCTGTACTAGAAACAAATAACAAAGCAGCTACTCCCGCCCTGAATAGTAAATTAGATGCCAGGTGTCTAGTCGAATGGACAATAGAACTTGTAGATTGGTTCATTTGAGAATCCTGATGTGACATGTTGATTGCACCTGCAATTAGCTGAATTGCCAGAACGCAGGAAAAACCCATCGCCTTAGAGCATGAATATCTAAGTGCGTGAGTATTTCCACCGCAGGTGAAAAGCGTTCTTAATGTAAGGAGCAGTTCAGGATGTACCTACTGCCGCCCTATATAAATTCAAAGACCGTAAATTTGACAGACAGAAATAGCCTAGAGGTAGGAATAAAATTGAGACTGCCTAGTTCAGTAAGCTGTTAAGAATTCAATCTGCGATTAGTTTGCCCTGAGTTAGTTGCACCAAGGTTTCTTTGCACGCAAATTAAATTTCGATTAGCTTATGCTTCTCCTCACAGGAAAAGCATATACTATTCAAGAAAAGATACCTGTCTACAGGTACACATTTATTCCACATTCTGCACACTGTAGTGTCACATAGTAGAATTGCTAAAAAAATGTTCAAGTCTAGTATAAATTACACCTCAAACATCCTTTAAGGTAAAATAAAAGCTTAATTTGAGTAGTCTAGGTATTTTATATAACGATTTTAATTATCAATTGAAAAGTGAAGCGATTGCTTAGTGGATAGATTTAACAAGTCTACGGGAAATTCTCCAGACAATGTAAATTTACTATAACAATCCGATTTGAATTGTGAACTTGTAGCGCAGGCGACAAGAGCGGCAAGTGCGGCAGACATCCTGCCTACGCTACGGGAAGTTTTACGAATTATTTAGGATTGCTATAGTTGTCACTTCTTGTCTTTAAAGGTCATCTCCAGCTTTCTCTGAACAAGTCTGTTTCTAGAGAAACTCTTAAATGTTACGCAAACATTCGAGCTAAAAAACTTTAGTGGTGATTTCCGGAGCCTCTTTAACTGTCATACCGTTTGCAGTAAATCTAGCAATTTGGTGGTTTCGCTCCATGTACTTCTGCCAAAGTTCTGTCAGCTTCTGAGCCTGTAATAACCATTGCGGAGAAAGCTGATACATTGACCGGGGTCGTCCACGCCCTCCGACTTTTTTCCAATAGCGCGTGATCGCCGCTTCGGATTCAAGAAAGTCGAGCGCATTGTATAAGACAGTATCAGAAAGTCGGTAGGTTGGGTAGTCATTCTCTAGTATGTTAATCAGTTCTGTGCCATAAGAGTCTCCTTGCAACAGAACTGACATGACGTAACATACTGCTAGTTCTTGCGATAAAAACTTTAACGGTGGACTTTGAAAAAACTGATAAATTTCCTTAAGTGTCATATGGGTAATAATTCAATTATCAGTGGGCAATTGATCAAATTCGCTGAGCGTTGCTGAGAATTCGCATATCGCATAAGGATACCTAAAGCAAAGCACAACCTGATTTTGGTTGAACAGTCAAAATTGTCTGTTGGTTGGTAAGAGTTAGTGATAAAAAGCCAGGTTTAGATATATAATCTGCAAAACAGCCAAACTCGTAGCTCAGAAGCCATCATTTATGCATTTAATCTAAATGTCAGGGCAGGAGAAATCAGCGAGGAAAAGAATAATGCGTGCGGTTGTTGTTACTAAGATGGGCGAAGCTGAAGTATTGCGGAGCGTTCAATACTCCCTTACCTTTTGTCCCATCACGCATCTACATCCACTGATTGGCTTTCAGACTGTTGCTGCCACTTAACTGTGAAAGCGGAAGAATTTTCACACTGCATCCGTTGGGTCTGCTCGCCCAACCCCCAGGCTTTGAAGTGTGTTCTTAACATCCTTAAAAGAAGTCTAGCATCCACGGCTGTGGACCTACAAACAACTGTGTAGCAGTCAGCAAAGCTGTTTCTTTCGCTTCCAGGTAACCTGTCATCTGTAGCTGACAAGGAGTAAAAATACCCGTATAGAGAGGGGCTAATCCGCAAACATCTAGCTGTAATTCGCCTTTGCCTCCTTTTGTGACTTCACCCCGTCCATTAGATACACTTAAGATGAATCTGCCATTATTGTCAGGTAGCAAGTTGTCCCTGACTTCCAAATGCAGCTCAGCTTCTATACCCTGTAGATAACCACGTTTTTCTAGTGCTTTGCTCACGTCGATCACACGCAGCATCCAACGTTCTAAACGGTATATTGCGGCGGTTTGCTCTAGAAGCATTAATACTAAAGGATCAACTGCTGAACTACGCCACCGCACCTTCTTAACAATGGAGCGATGAGCAGCCAAGAATGTCCAAAAACGCTGCACAGCTGCTGCTGTTAGCATGACCCAATCCCTAAGTAAGCTAATAGACATCTAATTTGCAACAACTCTATTACCCTTATTACGGACTTTCCTATTCCAGTTAATCACTAGCTCGCCATCATTGAGCAAACTTTTTAGGAGTTCTTTAAGCTGCTT